>JAABUK010002282.1_pt1 | contig 34783 bp, 52 predicted proteins | sample 5559141 | NCBI WGS metagenome assembly JAABUK01 (sample SAMN10711869, study PRJNA513367) | rock metagenome | isolation source: Antarctica rocks | place: Antarctica: Victoria Land, Pudding Butte nord | collected 2016-01-03
CCTCCCCTCCCCTTCCCCTCCCAGGTTCCTGCCATCGCAAAGCATGTTGAATCACAGACTCAATGCTCAAGTCAGGAGCCCTGCAGCAGGGGTAGTCAGAACATCCAGTGGAAGATTTCAGGCATGTCAAGACCAAAGCATCTGCTATACAGCGTCACTGATGAACACTGTGACTGTTACTGTTGCAGGAGCCCTGCGGCTGGTGGGCACTGGCATAGGCGGTGTGCTGGGCTATCTGGTCATGCTGCGTACTGGCTTGGCTACTAGGTGTGCTCCTTCTTCTTCCCCTGTCTGCAGGGCAGGCACGAGCAGCCCTTGTGCACATTTGCAAGCCTCTGCTTTTGTCTTTGTCTTTGCCCAAAAAGAGTCATGGGAGCACTGTCTTGCAACAGACTGTCAGGCTGTGAAACCCAAGGTGTTAGGTCTATGACATCAGGTAGGACCCTGGTTTTGTCTTTGCACAGGAGAGTCATGGGAGCACTGACTTGCATCAGACTGTGAAGCTGCGAAACTGGAGGTGATGGTTGTGTGACATCAGATAGGACTGCAGGTTCTGGCATTGCGTGCAGATCAACCAGAGCTGCACAGCTGAATGTGACATTGCTGAGCATCTTGCTGCTGCAGAGCTGCATCCTTGCAATAGCCTTCTGATCCCACTGCCACACCAGCATCGCTTTGTGAGATGCATTCATGTACATGGACATTTCTGAGCTCTTTCCAACCCCACAACATCTATTCCAATACAGAAACCTCATCCCTACACTGGAGCTCTACACTCAGAAACATCTGTGGACAGTCAAAACGCGTTTCTACATTGTGGAGATGTTTTTAGGCCCACGTCAGTCTACTGTGTCTGCTGATGCAGCCCTATATTTATTTAGCCTAACCCTAACCCTAAACCCATAAACCCTAAACCCTAAATATAGAGATGTTTTAGGCCCACGTCAGTCTACTGTGTCTGCTGATGCAGCCCAGTGGCCTTGGCGGCAATCATGTGCGTGTACACCTGGCTGTTTGGCCTGGCTTCTCAGACCCAGTACAAGTATGCTGTCTTCCTCACACTCATCACAGCAGACGCTGTCATTCTCTGCCAGTACAGCCCTGTGCCGGGCTCCCATGGCAAAACCAAGTACTTCTACGCGCGCTGTGCCTCCATCGCCGTTGGAGTGGTGGTAGTGCTGTTGATTGGCCTCATTCTGCCTTGGTGAGTGGGCGCTTCCTTGATTTTGCCTTGACTGGCAGTCCTTGCTGTAATGCATGCAGTGTAACTGCTAATAGCAAGCTTGACAGACAGCAATGTGCACACATACCAGACCACACAGCCATATGGACTGCTGCTCAGCATGGATTCAAGCAACAGCCAGCACTGCCTAAAAGTCACAGCAGTTGCAAGTTTGTCTGTTAGTTGCATGGCGTCTTTGTTGTCATGTGTTGCATCACACATCGCAACTGTCATGATAGCTTTGTGGAATGTAGTCATCATGTGATACAGTGTCTGGCCTGCAAGATCACTCAGCGTGTGCACTTGAGCAACAATGATGCTAAGCTCTTTTCAATCCCAAAACGTCTACTTCAATGCAGAGACGTCATCCCAACACTGGAAATCCAAACTCAGAAATGTCTGCGACAATAAAAAGGCGTTTCCACATTGTGGACGCTAAAGATACTCATCACAATCATGCAGGTTCACATACACAGATGCAATGGACACGCTGGGGGATGCCTACAAAGAGGCCACGCAGCTCATGCTCAAGTATGTGTGCTGATTCTCTTGCCACGTTGATAGCTTAGCAGCCCATTCTGACGCTTGGGCTTGCATCTCATACCTCCTGATTGGGCTGTCAATGCCACATGCCACATGCCCACACCCATTTGTTGTTACTGAAGTTGGATGCATTTCAAGCAAATGGTGACCTGCTGATGAGCGCAAATGATACTGCTGGTACAGTGACTGCCAGAACAGGACCTCGTACAGAAAAACCTCACGCCTGATCTCAAGCGAAAACACATGTTTCGAATACCAAAGGCAGAACAGCAGTTGCTGTGCATGCTGAGGGATTGGTGTTCATGCTTGAGCAGGTTCTACATCACCTTTCATGATGATGTCAAGGACTCAGATGAGAACAGCGGTGGTGCACAGCAGAGGGCAGCGTCTGTGTCTGGTCTCTTGGAGAAGAAGATTGCAGGTCCTCTGGTGCGGGTTCAGACAGCACTGGCCAAAGAGACCGTGCTATGGAAGAAGGGCATCTTAGCCATGCCCCAGGTCTGGTGCTGCTCACATTCTGCTTTGTTGTGCATCACCCTATGTGCAACACAAAGGCATGCAATACCTTGCATAGTAGATTTCAAACTGTGTCAGTTTACTGCGATGCTGTCACAAAAACAAGAATGTAGTTATGATGAAATTACATGGAGTCATGCACAAGTCAAGCATGCATGATGTGACATTCAGCAGATGAGGCTGTTTGCTCTGGTCAGAATGTGTCGACAACATTGTGGCATATGCTATGATGTGTGTACTTGCTGACGCGCAGTTCTGGCAGTTACTGGCAGTTCAAAGTTGTTTTGGGCACCACAAGGATGTGATTGTGGTTTTTGATATGAGACTGGGAGAATGCACAACACCTGAGTAAACAGCCTCTGGGCCCTCACTGCTGTTGAAGTCACATGCCAAGTCTGCCAAGCAGTGGTCTTTCACTATCTCCCCCCCTTCGCACTGGTCTTTGCCCATACCTGGGCAGCCCGGTATAATACTTGGCTTCTCATCAAATTGACGCCAAAAGGTGTAGTCTAGTCTTCCCTTCCCTTCCCTTCCCTTCCCTTCCCTTCCCTTCCCTTCCCTTCCCTCCCCTTTCTTGTCTTGTCTTGTCTTGTCTTGTCTTGTCTTGTCTTTTCTTTTCTGTTCTGTTCTCTTTTGGCCATGTCTGCTGCTTCCTCAGGTGGTGGGAGAAACACTGCGGGCCATGCAAGTGCTGGTGGACCGGCTGTCGGCCCTCCAAATGATGCTCCTGCAGAAGCCTGTTGTGAGTGGCCACTACACCTCAGCCCCCTACCACAACATGCTGCAGCCCCTAGACCAGTTTGTGCGAGCTGTGCTGGAGAGCGCTGTCAGGCTGGGTGTCTTGACTGCACAGCTGCTGAGCGAGCAGTGCACAGACGCCTGCCTCAATGCTGTGCAGGCTCAGATCAAGCAGCTTGAGGCACTCAGGTGTGTCATACTAATAATAATAATAATTGTAATAATCAATATAAGTATAATTATTTACAGGCGTTTCAGCTAATTGTTCTTGCCCGGTACCTACTAGGTGTGCCTGAACTATAGGTGTGTGAGTTAAAAGGCGCAATATGACCATGCATCATCACAGCTTTTGGGTGCTTGCCGCTGATCTTGTTGGCTTGACCCAATCTTTTGGAAGAAGTGGCTTTTGACAGTGTTGTTGGCACAAATGTGGTGATTGTCTGGCAATCAATGGCAGTGCAAATTTCCCAGCAACACCGCAAGGTCCTGCGCCACAATGAACTCAGATGATGTACAAATCGCCTGTGAAAACATCTGGCCTTCTGATTTGCACATTCAAGATTTCTGTTGCAATGTTGGGCCAAGCAGTTGCAGATTTTTCCGAGATGATGTATGGTGCGGTGTCGGTCACATTGTCTGCATTCTGTCCATCACATTGTCTGTTATCAATTTAGCAAGTTGCTATTGGAATTAGAGTTGAGGTGCGTTAGGTAGGCAGGTACATCAAGCTTCAGCTGGCACATACGAAATTGCATAAACTCAAATGGCAGGCCAGGCGCATTAGTCATACGCAGTGTGACACACAGCAGCAATGCAGTTTGCTGTGTACGTGATGATCGAGTGCAGGATGTTCCCTGCGAGATGTAGGGTATATCTTTGTAACAGTGCAGGAAATTAGCCTCCTGACACGCTAGCACTGCGCCTTTTACATCAGCTCTGCTACAATCTTGAATGTGTACTTGTCGTGCAGGGTGCAACTGAGAAAGAACTACATCCGCATATCCCATGAGTACCACTTGGAGGTGAAGAGCCAGTCTACCAAGCCACACATCAAGAACAGGACTGTTGATGATGCTGTGAGATACCTGAGCTTTCTATTTGCTGCTAGCAATGCTGTAGACAAGGCCACCTTGCTTGCCAAGACAGTGTGCGCCAATGAGTGGGTGCAAACAAGGTGTCATAACAAGCTCAAAGCAAATCTGCAGGCTTGGCTGGGACTGTAAGCATGTTGTACATTTGCTTCGCTATTTGCCACCACCACACAGACCATGCCAACATAGCACAGTGCATGCACATTCGTAATCACCCTGCTTCAGAGGTCAACTTCTGATGAAAGCAGCTGCTTTGGCCTGGCGTGGTGCAGCACATGTCTAGCATCCAATACAACTTGCACAACACCTAGAACTTGTCCCTTCTTGAATAGCTCAGTCTTCAGGCGGTAGCTACACTGTCGATGCTTAGACCAGGCAAGCGCAAGCAATCGTGTTGATCTTCCAAGGCTTGCAAGCAACTGTGTTGCTCTTCCAAGGCTTGCAAAAGCAAATGTGTTGCTCTTCGAAGGCTTGAAAGCAGAACACAATATCTAGAGGTTCATGATCAGTGCAGCCATCAGCATTCACCCAACAAGTCTTTGATATGGGAAATCGATTTGCATGCATGTGTTGCTTTGAATATGTTGGGAGTGCCTGGTTGGGGTTGGGAGGCTGGCCTGGGTATATTGGCTCTACATTGTCATTTTGGCGACAAGGAAATAAAGGAAGGTTAAGCTCAAGTTCTAATTTGACCCAATTTGACCCTCGAGTTCTAATTTGCCAACACTGCGACTGTGACTGTCTTGTGCGCGTGGCAGTGGATATTCACGCACAAATTAGAGTGACAAAACTGAGGGATGGGCGATATGAGTCTAGACAGCACATTTCCAGACAGCTCTTTGCCTGATGGAATTCTGCATGCACAGTACACCTTATTGAAAACAATAGGTCGGGGCACATATGGCAGAGCTCTGCTTGTCAGCCGCAAAATTGACGGCAAGCTTCTTGTCATTAAGCAAGTGGATCTTTCTGAGCTCGAAGCACAGGAGAAGGCCGCTGCTCTGAACGAAGTGGCTGTGTTATCCCAATTTGACCATGTCAATATTATTCGCTATCACACCTGCTTTACTGAGCGCGATTTTCTACATATTGTAATGGAGCACGCAACGCAAGGAGATTTGGGGACGCTGATACAAAGACAAGCATCAGTGAACAAGCCCCTTGCAGAAGCAGACATCATGAACTGGTAACTATTCGCTGATCTTCCTGCTTTCATTGAGCTGTAATAGGCTTTAGCAAAACAAGTCTGCTTCTTGCAGGTTTGTGCAGATCCTGCTTGCCTTGTGGCATGTGCATGGCAAAAATGTGCTACACAGGGATTTGAAGTCTCAGAATATTTTTATGACAGAAGGTGTGACAACACTCTTGCGTGAGTGCACTGCTTGTTCTGCATCAACTATGCAATCCACTCTTGATATTTGCAGGCAGCTTGGTAAAGCTTGGCGACTTTGGCATTGCAAGGACCTTAAACAGTCAGTCTTCCTTGGCACACACAGCGGTAAGACAGCCTGTGCTGCTGTTGCTGTTGCTGGCCATATGTGCATGCGTAGTGATCCCGTCAGTATGCAGCCACCTAGTGCAATCTGCAAAAATGCTTGTGTATAGTCACAATATCAACACAATGCCCAGTATGTGAATGTCAATGACTGCCAGAGCGCTCTCGCACACCGCCTTGTTTCAACAGGAGATCTCGCCTTTGCGAAGCTCAATGCTTGCTGTTGCTCAGGTTGGCACACCCTACTACCTGTCTCCAGAGATCTGTGAGGACAAGGCATATGACCACAAGAGTGATGTCTGGTCCCTGGGTTGCATTCTGTATGAGATGGCGACGCTGAAAAGAGCCTTCAATGGGCAAAGCCTGCCAGCTCTGGTGCTGAAGATACTGCGTGGCAAATACCCACCGTTGCCTGCACGCTACAGTGGTAGCTTGAAAGGCCTGGTGGATTGTATGCTCAAGATCAAGCCCCAGGTGCAGAGAGAGAGATCACAACGCTTTTGCCAGCCAGCAAGTCTGATCACGTATACAAGAAGACAAAGGACAAAGCATTGCTGTTGTATAGCTTGACAGTATGTTGGCAACAGTGTGCTATACATGCTGTCCCCTGTACCTGCTGCCAATCATGTGCACAGATGCCAGTTCTGTCACCATTCAAATGCAATCAAAAAGCCAGGATCTGCAGCAAGTTATCTGCACACATGTGTGTCTCTGACAGGGTGTGCTTTTGCAGATGAGACCATCAGTTCAAGAGCTGCTGGTATGCCCTATGTGAGCCAGTACATTCAGAAATATGCTGAGCACATCATGCAGTTGCCTGATGACACCGGCCGTGTTCCCTCTCTCAACTTGCCTATCAGCTGCCTATCATCAAGCACATCCGCAGGTGAATGCAAATTGTGGTCTGTGCCAATCACATGCTACAGCATGCACACATGTGATCATCTGCAGACATAAAAATCGTTCGCAGAATATGCATGCTCAGGGTTTTGGTTTGCAACGACGTCACAAGCACAGCAAGCACAGGATAGTGAGTTCTGCCAGTGCTGCTTGGCTATGGTCTTGAGCATCCTGTGTTTCCTCTGTATCACTCCACAATGGGTCTCCCTGTGCTGCTGCACATTCATCCTGCATAGTACATGACGTCCCGAGATAGAACCAAGTCTCACATCCGCTACCCAGCCTGCATGTCTCATGGATGAACTGAAGTGTCTGTGCCAGCTCACAGGTCTGTTCAGAAGCCACTCCAGGTTGCAGAACCAGGATCCGTCAGCACTGCTGCCAGCAAATCAGCTGACACCAACCTCGCTGTTCCTGCTGCCAGCAAATCAGCTGACACCAACCTCGCTGTTCCTGCTGCCAGCCAATCAGCTGACACCAACCTCACTGTTCCTGCTGCCAGCGCTGCAGCTGTCGTTTCAAGCTGCCCTCCAGGCAATCAGCTTCAGCCTGAGCCAGCTATTGACTCTGCATCAGATGCACCTCTTCAAGCTGCTTCCCCTACAGCAGCCATGCCTGGCAGGCACCACAACGTGGGCCCTGAGTCCACGTGGGCAGTCAGGCAATCCGCAGAATTGGAGGACCTGCAAGCTGCACTGAACAGACAGGGCTTCAGGAGAGGCCAACCAGCACCTGAGGAAGCTGTCGCCTCTTCCTCAGAGTCAGTCAGTGCGTCTCATGAGCTCAATGACGACGCTGAACCTAGGTAAGGCAGCTCGTGCTTTGTCATGAGAGGTCTCGTGACCAAATTACCGCAACAGTGCTTCCTGAGGACGGCACCTGTCTCCAGCCAGAAGCGGCTTGCTCTTGCTGCTGATTCAGCAGAGAGCTTGTTCCCATGAGTAGCACAGTAGCCTGAAGGGAGTGACATGCTGTCCAAAGGCATTTCCTAGGCCAAGTACCATGGCCACTCATGCTCGCCTGCAAGCAGCCTGCAAATGACAGTAACCTTCCCTTTACTTCCTTGATCTGATGCTGCTGCTGTCAGCTGCAATGCTGTTTCCTGTGCACCAATCCCAACAGCCCCTCATCACCAAGCTACAACTAGTCGTCCTGCAAGCCAGCGCACTTCCAGCCGGGCTTATCTTGTCCCAGCCCCTGGGCAGCTCAATATAATACTTGGCTTCTCATTGAATTGACGCCAAAAGGCATAGTCTTTTCTTTCCTTCCTTTTCTTTTCTCTTGCCACAGCCTCATACCACTACCTGCAGGATTGCAATGGTGCCAATCAGCAAAGTCGCCTTGTCCGTGGCCCTCCAGCACAACAAGGAACTGGAGAAACAGCAGGCTGCCATTCAGCAGGTGATGGGTTGCCTGTGTGGACTGATGGGATGCACAGTATGCCTCACTGTGCAAGCTTTTGCAGCAAATGTACACAGCACAGTCGACTGCGACCAGTTCACAGACCCCACGCTGCTTCGTATGTTGTGCCTCTGATGTCAGCTGCAACTCGTCCTGTCATCAATGCATGTGGCAGTCTGCTTGTTACTGTAGCTGTTGAGCTGTTGAGTATGCTGCAAGCCCTGTTGCAGCAAGTCCAGGCTCTGTGCAAGATCAGTCAGGGTTTCTCAGGCGACAGAAGGGCTGTTTGCAAGCAGCTTGTGCCTAGGCAACAGAAGGGCTGTTTGCAAGCAGCCTGTGCCTAGGCAACAGAAGGGCTGTTTGCGAGCAGCCTGTGCCTAGGCAGCAGAAGGGCTGTGTGGAAGCAGCCTGTGCCTAGGCAGCAGAAGGGCTGTTTGCAAGCAGCCTGTGCCTAGGCAACAGAAGGGCTGTTTGCAAGCAGCCTGTGCCTAGGCAGCAGAAGGGCTGTTTGGAAGCAGCCTGTGCCTAGGCAACAGAAGGGCTGTTTGCAAGCAGCCTGTGCCTAAACAAGTGTCTCTGTGAGATGAGCTTGCTGACGCTCTTCAAGTGATGGCCACAGGAGCGAGACAGAAGGAAGCAGCATGCCACGCAGAAGGCTCTGGAAGTGGAGGAAATGCAGAGAGCCAAATCCGTAGTTCGCCGTCAGTCTATGGTACAGTCATCTCCCAATCTTCACAACTTTTGCTTTACAGCTTTGGCATCGCACAGCATGTCATGCTCACTGTACAATTGCCTAAAGCTTGGTGTGGCACCCCTTTGTTGATGTAGAATCATTTCACATAGAGCATAGTTACTTGACTAGCAGCAACACTTTACAAGCAGAACCTCCCATGACAGTACTGACAACTCATGACATCGCCATTGACATGGCACACCAACCAACGTGAGTGCCTGGGCACAACACACAGAAAGGCACAAGTACTGACCCTTCACGGGTTCCCTGTTGACACCAGCTTGGTTTTGTCACACACCACACACACCTGTGCTTTCAAGCCAGGATGTCTGATGAGTCACTACTGGCTCCACACCCCAGACTGTAAAGTATACAATAGAACGACACACAGGCTTGCAAATTAGTCAATGCAGCTTGGTGGCCTGCCCGTTACAGGAGAGGCACAAGAGGGAGGTTGCAGAGCAGGATTTCGAGAAGGCCAGCAAGGCGGCTGCAGCAGAGCAGGCACGCAGGGACAGGGAGCAAGCACGCCTGAAGGAGCAGGCGGAGGTTCAGCAGCGCCTGGTTGCCCACAAGCAAGGAGTGAAAGCAGCCAAGACTCGCGTGGACAGAGCTGCCTTGCAAAGCATAGGAGAGGCCTTTGCTGCACGATTGCAGGTCAGCATGAACTTCTGTTAGCTCTTTATCAAACTTTACTCGTAATAGGCATAACCCGATGGTTGCCAGCGTAGATTTACAAATCCTGCTGAGACTAAGGCCCTACCGCATGAGGGGGCATCGGCTCTTGTGCCACGCTACTAGCAGCAGTGCTGCCCCTAGTAGCTCTGTTAGCTCAACGTGACTGCTGCCTTACATTGATGCTATAATCTGTGGAGTCAACAGAGCGCGCCTGCATAATCAGAGCTTTATGTATGTAAAGATAGCATACTGGATTTTTGTGCTATGCCAGAGATGTTTGTTACTCAGACATATGTACTGCAATGTGTGACTCTCATTGCACCTTTCACCAAGCAAGCAGATACACATTTGAGTGGTTTTGCGCTCTTAATCACTGTCTGACAGTCAACAGGCTTGCTGCACTGCTGGTCTGCAGCATGTCACCCTTGTATCAATTCCAGGTGCTGTCTAAAGCCTAGCTTGCTCTGCTGATGCAGCGTGATTGTAGTGACAGCTGATACTCATCCTGACTGTGCAGAGCAACAGTGAGGCCTCAGACAAGCCAGTGCTGTTTGTGGAAGCCTCCCACGCCTCTTCTTCTGACAATCCCCAGATGGCTCCACCTGGCCCCACACCTCGCCCCCAAGCTCCATGTGTGTCCAATCAGCCTGCCGCCCACGGAGTTAGTCATGCACCTGTAATTAGTCATCAGCAGGGTCCTAGTCATCAGCAGGGCCCCCCACCGGGCATGGGCCTCAGGGACTGGATCAGGCAAAAGAAGAAGAACTCAGCTGCATCAGGCAGTGCTGCATTTCCCAGTGTACAGGTGTTCTGTCCGGGCGGCGGTGCAGATCCACAACAACGTGGGCATCTAGATCAGCAGGCAGGACAGTCAGTCTCAGAGTCAGGAGCAGCAGAGGCATTCTGCAGCAGTGGTGCTGCTGGTGTTCTTGGCAGAGATGGTGTGTGCAGTCAGGCTGTACACAATCAGGACTCGGACAGGTAAGAGCACCACCCTACTGCCTCATGGGAGGTACATGCGTCACGCAAAGGCGCAACAGAATGCCGATGGTAGTCAGTAAGGAATACAATTTGCTGCTGAGCATTTGCCAGACATGATGTCTATGCATTCCATGCAAACCTGTAGAATGAATGAACAGTGCCGTGTGCTTGCACTGTCCATACTGTTGGTTCGTCATGAGGCACGGTACATGCCCACAAGTTCATACAAGCAAAACAGGCCAAAGCTACATGAGGGGCTATATTGTATGTAACCCATCATGCAATGTGCAAGACACAGCAGACCAAGAACGCCATGATTGTTGACTGTTCTTGCATGCCACATGTCATGTCATGTTGTCAGGTGTGGAGGCTCCATGACCTCCTTCGTGTAAGCTTAGATTCAGAATCAGCAAATTGCTCACATCGACGTATTGCTTAATTCATTTTCACCTGTGCCAGCCTTTGCTCTCGCACTCACATACACAACATGGCAACCATCAAGACAGACCTGCTGATGCAGTGTGGCTTCCAGCTTGGACAGAAGGGAGGGGCAGGGCCCTTTGCTGCACAGGCCCCAGGGATCTGGCCCACTCCTAGAGGTGCTCACAGACATAGAGGTGAGACATGACATGCCTTTCCTTGTGTTGATTCCTCCGAACAATGAATTCCCATGTCTGCCTTGGAGGCAGGCGCGAACTCTCAACTCATGTTTGGATTGCACACACCTGAAGCATCTGACCTGCATGTGTGTGCATTGTCCCCTGTTTTGCCACAGAAAACAGTGTCTGGCCTAAGCGCCAGTAACTTACGCCTGTGTATGCATCAACCCCGGGCTGCAGGACAATGACAAAGGACTGCTGTTGCAGGATGTCTTGGAAGGCGAGCTCACCTTTCGTGATGGTCTGCCAGGTCAGCCCTCACATTGTCATCATTTTCCGTATTTATAAAAGACTGCATCCCTTCAACTGCATGTCCCTTATATGCGTTGTATTTCTTATGTTGGCTTTCATCTTCTCAATCCTTCATAGGCAAAGAAGACCCTTGACCTTTGACAGTTGGGACTGCAAGTAGTCATCAAAGAACTCACTGTTCACCGCTTTTTGCCTAGACGCCGCCACACAGGCGCCCAAATTGTTTCTGCCATCAAACCTGAGCACCCCTGGTGCTGCTATGTTGCTTGTGTCCCATCAACAACGAGAATATTGGTCTAGCCACAGACTTGTAGTACGGCACATCAACTGCATCTTTGATGTATCTTTGAAGTTGTCATTGCAGACCCCCCAACACTGCTTTTCGGCTTCTCCATGCATCCTGCAAGACCCTGGTACAAAGTGGAAAACACAGTTTAGGTCCTGCATGGTTGCATCACAATGTGACAGAGCGCTTGCACCTTCAGGGTCACAAGAGGGGGGTGACAAGGGGTTACAAGAGGGGGGTGACAGAGGGGGGCCAACTGCAGGCAGGGTAGAGCAGCTCAGGATGAGCCTGGAGCAGCAGCTGGGGCCAGCCAAATTGCTGGCAGCCCACAGGTGCCCTTTCAGCCTGAGTCACTTGCCTTTTCCTGCAAGCTGTTCTGCCCATTGATGTCATATCCAGCTGCCCTTCTTTGTCCAGTCATGCCTGCCTCTGCATGCTAATCCAAGCAGCACAACACCTTTTCAGAGGGCAGTCACTCAGGATGATGCAGGTCTGTATATGGGTCCTGTTGGCTTTGTCTCTACACTGCAGCTCTCTTTGTCAACCCTAGACATGCATGCTCTGTCCTTCCAGGCCGACTTTGACAGGACAGGTGCTTGGTAGCAGTTGTAGAATCCAGTTTCAAATCATCACCAAAAATCACCTTGCTGTGGACAAGGTAATTGTACATACTCACTGCTCCTCCAGGTCTTGGCAAAGTTCTCAGGGCTGCCGTGATGGACTCATGCATGCAGGTTGCATACAGCATGACGCATTGCCACACAGCCATCACATGCTAAGCCAAGCATGCCAACAATCTTATCATTTTAGACATGATGGTTGTGCAAATTCTCTTGACATGCTGCGTCATGACATGTATGTGTGGCGGCAGGTATCTGACACAAGTGCAGAATGCTCAGGATGATGACGCCAACACACAGGCCGTACTGGAGCAGATACTGGGAGATCAGATGCATCTGGCACACAGTATCAACAAGCTTCTGTCTTTAGAGAGCGCTGTTTATCAGTGACTGGCGCTGTTGCATTGCACTTCTTGCCAGCTGTGCATCATCCAATTTGAAAGGTGAAGACCAGTGTCATAGCAATTTGGTGTCTGCATGACTTTGCTTTACCTGCTGCTAGAGCACGCTCAAGTCACACTGCATGACAGTGTGGTCAAGTTGTTTTCTGCAAATGTGTGCGTTTTGTATGGTCAATGTGACCAGCAGGCCAACCCTAGATAAATGTTTTGCAGCAGGTTTCTTGAAAGCATTGCAACCAGTTCTTGATAACCATAATTCCTATAATGCACTGCGCGGCGCAAGACTGAATGTGACAGGGTTGTGAGACACATAGCATGTCATACCAGCACCACAGCAGGCAACAGTACGCACAGCTGCTGGTATTGCAGATAATGCATCTTCACTGATATGCTGATTGAAATCTTACATTACAGTAACTGTAAATTACATCAAGTATCACTCGAGACCAGGCATGATGTAGCGCACAGCATGCAGAGCAGCCCGTCGTCACATCTCAAATCCGTTTCATGACCAGGACTGTACATATCAACAGCTACTTTCCATACCATTCTCATCGACTTCAAGCTACGCATTTGAAGCATGCCTTAAGTGACTTACTGCACGGCAACAGGATCGTTTATCCAGCTAAATATCTTGCTTGTACATACGATCATCTTGATGATGCACTTTGGGGCCTGCCTCAATGCATAAGTGTTATAACCCACAGCTTAAGAGTACACATGACCACTTGATGCTAAAAATGTCTTCTTGCCGCAGCTGGGTGACACCAAGCTGAAGACACTGAACCAAAAGGGCGCAGATCAGAGAGCAGACACTAAACAATGCAAAAGAATATATATATATGCCCTGCCAAGATATTTGGCGTACTGGGCACTGCGCCTAGGCATGAGCATATGGCGACAGAACCTTGCCTGAAAGCGACAGAACCTTGCCTGAAAGCGACAGAACCTTGCCTGAAAGCTGCTTGTTGATGCTAGTGGTCCAGTGAACCCTCCTGCCAACTTAAAATCAACACACAAAACAAACGGCTTGCACACGCTCCCTGATATGAGAGCTTGCTTTTACTAAAGGAAAAGATAAACAGGGAAACTACTTGAGATACAGCCGTATACCCATCACCAGTATGAACATCTGGTCCTACACCTGATCACACCTGAAAAATGATCCTGCCTTCTGCAGACGGCTTATGTACGATCCCCATTAGTGTTGTGTCTGTCGCAAAGCATCTACACGCTGCATTTCACATCTCAACGCTCGCCAAAAATCTGTTTGCAACCATGCAATATTGCTACTTTCATCTTGCATGTTAACTGGCCCAACATCATTTTGTGCGGCCACATACACTCATACTCTGGTTTCAATTCAAGCTCCAAATCATCAACTGGTCCCCCTGTTTGAGAAGGATAAACCATGTAGGATGATGCACGATGATCCACCGGATCATCTGTCAGAACCGTCCCCCTTTGGGCTGTTCTGGGGGGACGCTAGCCAGGAGGGGTTGATTGAAGACGCAGGCACTGGGACTGCAAATGGATTTGCTGCACTGCCTGACGCCAGCCAGGTTGACTGGAGAGCAGGCAGGGATGTTGAGCGAGTGCTGGCAAGGCCTGCAAAGCTCATTTGGTCAGTGCCTGTTGACGTGCAGGGTACATACCATTCTGTTGTTCTTTACATGCACTTGACATTTGAGAGACACCTGTCAGTTGAGGGACACCAGCTGCACAGATACTTGAGGACATGTTGGAGAAGGCACTGACAAGGACAAGGGCTCTCACACATGCACACACAGTCTCTGATGCACCAGACACAGAAGCCTGCATGCGCAAAGACTGCAACCATGAACAGTGGATGCTGCCAACATGCGGTCTGCAGTCTTTGCCTTAGTCTTGCTTCTCATCTCTTGGAGAAGCTGAAACTGGATGCTTGAAGCTGAACACACCTTGAGGGAGTGATGCTTGAGCATTCCCCAGCAGTGAGGACACTTGACCTACACCGGTGCCCATTGCTATTCCCAAAGACTGGGGTGCTGCTCTTGATGTGCCCACTGATGCCATCTGCTGCGCAGCCAGCATCAGTGCCTGTTGTGCCTGCTGAGCATGCTGAGCTTGCTGCATGAACTGGTCAGCAGCAACCCCCAGGGCGGTGGGGGGGAACATGCCATCCCCTAGACCGCCCCCCATCATAGCCTGCATCTGGTATAGGGCCAAAAAGGGGGCCCACATGGATTTGGCTTGTTGCCTCTGCTGACTGTATAGGGCAGGCAGGGGGACTTGAGGGTGGCTCATGGCCTGCTGTGCATGCTGGGCAGCTGCTTGCAGAGCTTGAAAAGCATCTGGCCTGGGGGTCCCTGCATAACAGAGCCATAGCACGAGTTACATCACCCCGGCATGCATGCAGCATCATGATCACCATTTCAAGGCAAGCCACAGCAGCTTGCCAACAACCGGTGAACCACTCAACTTGCTGGCTACGAGCGACTGGATCTAAACTTCAAGCATTACACACATGTACTTGACACACATGTGTACATGTGTACTTACCCGTGGGTCAACCTGCAAAAAGTACACCTAACGACAAGGCAGGCAACTGACCTGTGTTGGGCGTGAATAATTGCTGGTTGGCCTTGGCAGGCATGGGTGACGCGGCTACAGAGGCAAGCAGCAAGGCATCAGCCAACTCTTTGGAGGCCTCCCTCTCTTGGCTCTGCCTGCTGGAGCTTGCAACACCACTCTCAAAAGTTACGCCCCCTCCTGACTGCGTAAGCTGCTCTGCTGACTGCGTAACGCGTTCTGCTGACTGCGTAACACGCTCTGCTGACTGTGTAACATCCCGCGAGAGCATGTTTGCATCTGCTGAGTGCGTGGCAGCCTCTCCTGATGCATCGAGACCATGATGGACATCGTCCAATCTGCTGCTGCCTTCGCCACTCTGACTGTGAGTCAGAGAAGTACTGCCGCTGTGAGCTAGCCCTGAGGCGTGCAGCTTGCCAGGCAGCTCACCACTGGCACGGCCACTTGGTGGGTGCTCTGACAGAGTCTCTGACAAGTCGCTGGACCTGTCAACAGCCTTCAGCCGCTGCAAAAGAAGAGCATCTGTCATGAGTCATGAGCATAGTTTGGCAGATAGCAGATACAAGCAATCGACTTTAGGATGTCTATGCTGTGGCATAGCAACTGTGACTGTGCAACAAGGAAGGTGTTGATGACGAAAACAAGCAACAAGGTAGATGAAGCAGCATAATCAGCAGGTGAGTCAAGCCAATGCCTCAGAGGGGTGGTGCAGTGGGTAGTGACAACAGACAGGCAAGACAGATAGCAGCTGCTAGCAGGCAGATAGCAATCAGGACTCAGCATGTGCAACAGACATTGTGTAACAGACAGATTGTCTGCAAGAGAGTATATCCGCGGCAGCTGGCATCTCTGCTTGTTTGTCAACTGCAAAGTTGGATAGCGCAACCAAAAGGGTTGGTCAGCAACCTGTTGGTTGCCCTGTCTGTCTTTGCAGCCGACAAACAGGCAAAGGTGCCAACCGCCGAAGGTCTAGACACTTGCAGGCTTTCTATCTGTTACACAATGCAAGACATCAAGCAGCATTCTGTACATCAGCGTGCGCATCTGCAAGAGTCACAAGCCAAAAGGCAGTGGCATGCCTTGACTCCACAAGCGTGAAAGCACCTTGACACGTGCCAAGACAAAACAGTGAATTAGAGGTTAAATAGAAGTGCTCACCTGGGCAGAAGCAAGTGCACTCTGCACTCGAGCTGAGTCTGCCGCACCCTCAATAGACCCTGCAACCATGTTCCAGGCTTCATCATTTCTTGCATGAGCATTTGCCTCACAGACACACGAGAGCAGCACGTCAACTTTGAAGTCTCAGGTGGTGTGCTTGCAACAAACATTTTCTCTGCAAGGCGCAACCTGAGGCCGTGCAAACAACAAAGATACAATTCTTGGCACACTGTGCAGCCAAGAAGCGCTGATTATTGCCAATGCTGTCATGCGCCGCCTCCAATTTGCACACAGATGATGTACCTGCTGGCTGAAGCTGCACATCAGAAGGATCGGTGACAGACATCTGTGCGGACAGAAGCAGACTGCTGCGCGCTGCTTCTGATAGGCTGCCTGCCTTGCACAGCTGCAGCTCTGCCTGACTCAGACTCAGAAGCGCAGAGGGCGCCATGCCAAAGAATGGAAACCCCTTAGGGGGATAAGCCTGTGTGTAAAGCAGAACCTGACCTAAGACTTTGTGAAACAACTGATTGATGATCAATGATCACAAACTAGGATAGCAGCAACATGCAAGCAGGGAAGCAGGGTCTGGTATGCATGACCCTCAAGCAGGTGGCAGATGTCTGAGCTTGCAATGTGAAGTCCCAAGCGCTTACAGTGCTCTGAGCTGACGCTGTTACTTTCCTGCATGCAGTATGCTACTGGACACATAGGTAAGGATTCAGTACCTGCAGCTGTGCCTGGACTTCTTTGCCAGCAGCCTGAATAACCTGAACGGCAGCAGTTGCTGCAACAGCACCTGCAGCAGCTGCAACATCAGCTGCTGTCTGCTGATGCTGGCTGTCCACACGCTTGCCGCGGGCTGCTGTGCATGGCTGTGAGCTAACGCCTTCAACCTGAGCAGCTGCGCCAACTGACTCTGGTCTCGCTTTGATTTTCTGTCTTGGCGGGGGTACACGGATCTCCTCTTCTGCAGCTACAGGTACAGAGATTTGTTTGCATAAGGCTTACTGGTTGTTGAATGCACTCCACGTTATCCTAAACAGCGGTTCTTGGAAAGCAGCAGAGACAACACATGAGGACCAGATGACAAACACACCTGCTCTTTGCGGGCGCCTCTGTTTCTCTAGCTTGGTAAAGAACTTTTGTGCGTGACTGCGAATTTGGACAGTAGTCTTACTGCCGATGTGCTCTGCACAGATAAGTCGAAGTTACAGCTCAATGCCGCCCAAGAGGTGGCTGCAAAGCAGGTATGTTCTCCTTCCCGTCACTACGTGCATTACCTTGTATGCTGCGCCAGGCGCGACCATACAGCTTGAGCGCCTCCAAAAACAACTCATGCTCGCTATCCGTCCAGCGCTCACGCTGCTTTGTGATAGTATATGGCTTTCGCGACTGCGATGACACACAACAGTTACATTTTCAACGGTCTTGCTGTAGCTGTCTCTTTTGCCCAGAGCCTAACAAAATGACTAACCTTGGACACAGACTTGAGTCTCGCTAGGCCCGTGTGGCTGTGCGACCCATCAAGCTCCTCACGATCAACACTTGCCGTCATGACTACTTTGACTGTCAAGATAAGACCACTATACACCTTCAAGCTGCTCTCGCGCCAGCGACGAATACTTCAGGCTTGCAGTTGCTCCATGCAGTCTCGACACTTACACCGGACGCGCCCGACACCGCTCCTGCTTGGCATCTGTAGCCCATGACCTAGATGGCTTACAATACGCGCAGGATATGTATTGTCTTCAAGCCCTTGCAGCGTCGGGGTGACACGACTCGAGCACTCTTATCGTGAAGCACCTGGTGGCAAGGCAAGGAATATCTTGAACTGACGCCGTTCTGACGAGGTAGTACCGAAGTCAGATTACCACAATTACTAATAAATATCCACGTGGCATCCGAAGCACCATCGGTGAAATGCTCGATGATCAGCAGCTTTACGGCATGCGCTGACATGCAAGGCATAACTCCTTAGTACTTCAAGGATTTGAAGCATCATGATCTTGCGATTCATTGCTGCATTGATCAACCAATATTGATTTTCAATACCAGATGTTGTGAACGCCTGTCTGCTGTGGTGTTTTGAACACATGTAACAACAGCTGTGCATAACTCACTAAATGCCCACTGTCGAGTAGACTGTTACCTTCAACATACATAGGTGTGCATTCATACCTGCATATCATTGTGTTGTCCTCAGTGAACAGCAGCAGCAACAGCAGCAGCACAGGCTGCAGGAACAGCAGCAGCATTGGCAATAGCTACGGCAGCAGTTCCTGTCACAAGATGCAGATTGCCAGTCATGTACAGGTGTCATCAACCAGCAGTTAGCTGGTGATGTGTACCTTGTTGACTCCTCTGCTTGCACGGCGGTACCGGTGTGTTTGAACATTTACTATGACTGCATGCACGTGGTTGTCTTGCATACATAGTATGACTAACTTTGTCATCCCTGTTACATGTGTTGCATCGCTGACACCCAGCACACTGTGAGCCACGCCCCAGTGCATGCTACACTAGTGTTTCAGGGCCTGATTGCCCTATTCACTGTCATATGCATATGCTTCATTCAATAAGGTTTGTAGCTACTACTCAGCAATGCCCAGGGCAGCTGACGCTGTTCACAGAAGCTTGCTAATGCATCAAGCTGCTTTTGAAGTCCTGATGCACTCTCAGACATCAAAATGAGGTCAGCTACCTCATTCTGACAGCTGAAAAGCACTCTGCAGATGCAACAAAGTAGTCAATGGTGCTGCGGTCCCCTTTGGTATTTTTAAAAGTGAAATGCCCATACTTATCCCCCAGGGTCCTGCCATTCAGGATGAGGAGATCAGCCTGTTGGCAAAACCCCAGTAGCTCGGGACCCCATGTCTGGGATCCCGGGGCAGGCAGGTCCTTGTTGCGCCTCTGCCGTATATAGTCAGGCAGCTCATCCTCATCCAGCGCAGTAGGCAAGAAGGGCTGCAGATCTGCCATCCTCAGGAAGTCTGGCTCCTCTGCAGTCCTGGCATTGAAGTCACCGCAGATCAAGATCTGTGCACCTTTGCCTTGGTATTCCAGAACATCTTCTGCATACATTCATACGGAGTGGTGGGAGTAGGTCTGATCTTATTGAAACTCGGTTTCTGCAGCATGTAACATACACAAAAGTATACTTCAGGACATCCAAGCACAACATCCTTGAGCTTCAGCCAGAAGTAAATGGCATCAGCAGCTGCTTTAACAAATTCAACACGCTGTTTGACACGACTAGACACAAACACACCAACTCCTCCTGAGTGGCGGCCTTTTCCATCACGTACAGGTCTACATGCTGAATAGTACTCATGCTCAGGGAAAGCAACAGGTCTTTCATCCTCAGTCAACCAAGTCTCAGTCAGACAAATGTAATCATGACATGACAGGTGTGCTAACGACTCAGCTTGTTTGTTGACACCTCCCCTGATTCAACAGAACACAGGAGAGGACCCCCCCAGTTGCCCCCTTGTTTCCTAGAGCTCCCCCTCCTTCACAAAGAGCTTTTCTGCCCGCCATTGCGTGTTGACACCTCTGGACCTGAAGTCCTTGAAGTCAGGCCACGCTGCATTCTTGTGCTGCTGTTGCAGGATTGTCAGGTCATCATCCAGGCCAATGGTGCTTTTGAACACCGTGATCTTGTGCATCGCACAGCGTGCAGAGCCACGTGTGGTTCCATGTGATTATCCGTGTCTTCCTCAAACAGCGCAAAACTCCTGTAAAGGTGCATTATGAAGCAGATGGGACATTGCGCCGATTGTGTGTCTTTCAAGGACGCTGAAAACAGCGCTGTATCGCTTCAGCGCTTTATCATATTGCACGCTGAGCGCGCACAACGTTTGTGAGCTGAGCTGACAAAGCTTACAAAGTTGGCGTCGCACAGTGGCGCCGACGATGGAGAACGCACCTAGGGACGGTCTCGACCGCATGATCAGCATTCGGTCGACAGAAGGCGATTCGTACCTTGACAAGCACGCAGGCCTCATTTCTCCTCAAGGTGAGCCCCCCCGGCCAAAACTCGAGACTTTGCCGTGAAAGTGGTTGCGATACCAATCATGCGCTGCATTTTTTCCTTTTTTTTTGCTTGCAGACAACAATGCGCTGTCTAGAATGGTGAACCGAACCGTCGAGGTGGACGAGAAAGAATGGACAGCCTTGCACAACAACTCTCAGAACGCTGCGAAAGTGTCGGACGATAGCTCAGAATCGGTCAGGGTGCGGAAACTTGGCAAAGGCTCAGAAGAGTAAGCGCAGAGAAGTCTGCTCTTCACAGATTGACTGGCTAGTCTGTGCCCAAAAGCTAGGTCCTTTATCAGATTGGCTGTGTGTTCAGGAAAATACTGTTTTGGCGAAAAGGGTTGCCAGTGATCAACCCATACACTACACTCTATGGGTGGTGGTGTGCATTTGTACTCTTCACAGATGCTACCTACACAGCATTTGTTGTTCCCATTGGAGTGGGGTTCAACACTTCCTCAGTCCAGTGGGACTGGGTGGGTTACTTTGATTTCATTGCCGGTGAGGCCCTGCAAGATCAGAGAAGCTTGAATGTCCATATATCGACTGCATAACACCCTCTGATTTGCATACACTGCATGTGCAGCAGATTGTGGCATGAGCTTTGCATGCAGCAGCAATGTACAGGTTCATTAGTGTGATTAGTGTGATATTGTGTCACACCAACGTCTCTTGTCAAGCTCCCTTGTGAGGGCCTGAGGGCTCAACCGTACCTGGCTCACCAGAGGCTGATCAGGTGTGGGGATGTTTTACAGGCGTGACCTTTGCCTTTGAGCTGCTACTCAGTTGGAATGTGGCTTTTGTTGCCACCCACAATCTGCGCAAGCGCATTGTCCTGAAAAGAAGCAAGATTGCCCAGTTCTACGTGTGGCATTCCACTTTCATCTTTGACTTCATTTCTACCATGGTCTTCATTGTGCAGGTGCGTACAAATGTTGCTCACGAACCTGCATTTATCAAAGATTGCTGGTTCTCACGCTTGGATGCATATGCACTTGACGGCACAAGAAGTAGCTGCCATCTGTCACCGACTCCAATGCACCATCACTATGCGCAACATGTTTCAGCACAGCACTGTCAAGCAAACAAACATTTTGCATAGCTCATCGGGCACTACACCACTTGCTTGTCATCATGTATTCAAGTATCCATGGATTCAGGTCATGTGAACATCAGACACCTTCCCCAGAAATATGTGCGTCTCTGCTCAACCCACACCAGCCCTACGGCAGTTCTGGTGTGTGCACAACCAATCTGAGAACTGTCATGCAGTGCATTGGTTATGGTCTGGGTTCAGCAGGCACCGGCAGTGGCACCATCATTCAAGTCATCCAGATTCTGCGAGCTCTCAGGTGACACTTACAGGCCATGTCACTCAGATTGCACATGAGCCCACAATGCCAAGGCAAACAACTTGCCCAAAGGGCTACTTGTACTGTATGGCTTCTGAAACAGTCGCAAGCAATGGTACTGCCCTGGCTTGCACACATGCTGGCATGTTCTATGAGCATTGTCATATGCAAACCTTCTTCTCAGCTGACTGCATATGTGGCAATGGTGTGCATCATTGTGGACAAAGCTGCGACCTGTTTCTTTGCTTCATAGCATCATTTGACCTCTTTTCTTTCATTTTCACTTCTCTTGCCAGCCAGCCATGATGAGGCACATCACATCAAACCAGCAGCTAGCATTTATCCTGAAAGGACAGGAGTGCTGTTGCAACCAAGAGGCTCAACTGCAGTGCGCGTGTGCACATAAGTAGAGACACAGCAGTATAGCCTCTGCGTCGTTGCACATGCACACAAGCTGCAAGATCAGACTTGATAACCAAAGTCCATTGCAAGCACAGCTGCCTTGCGCATGACCGCAATGCAGATGCAACAGGATTCGATGGTGTCACTCGCCAGCTTGATGTCCGCCAGTTGTACAGCAGTCACATGTCAAGATGACTGATCATTGCCTGGTCAAGTGCAGGCTGTTACGGCTGATGCGGCTGCTGCAGCAGCTGTTTGTCATGTCCCTGACAGCCCCTCAGACCCATGTGCCCCTCATCAACAGGGCCCTGCCTGTCTGGATGTCCTACCTAGCTCAGCTCTTGTACATTGTCGGCCTGTTCATCAACTTCCTTGCTTGCGTCTGGTAAGCCCAAGCTTCCTCTGCCGACAGCTCACTGCGTCTTGCAACAATCCTGTACTACTGTTGTTGGTTGCAGCATTTGTTCGCCGCAGCAGCTTGATTGTACTCCTCATACTGCTGTGGGCCTCAGCCTGCCTTATCAGCAGCACCCAAGCTTAGAGTGCTGTTCAAAGTGTGCTAATATGTTTGAGCTGCACGCCTGTTGTCCTGCGCCTTGTTGACATGACGTCGCATAGGAACAAGATCCGGCACACAACATTATGCAGGGTGTTTGTGGCATATCGAGAAGAGATGACAGGTACCTGGATCAACAACTACAGTCCTTTCGTCAGCGGCTTCTCCACAGAGGCAGACGCAACTACTCTCACAAGCACTGAGGTACGGGCTGGTCGTTCTCAAATTCCCTTCTTGTCACATCAACAGCAGTATCGACTTGTCCTTTCACAGACTGCTGGACTAGCAGTTGGCATGTGCATATGCCCAATGACTGCAAAACCTTCATGTGGTTGGCAGCATCACCACCACAAGGTGTCACTGCAGCTTGCAGAAAGCAGATCTCTGTTTCAGATGCTTTGCATACAGGCACGCTCTATCCCCGGCCCTGATGTGTACCTGGCAGCAGCCTATTGGTCACTGACAACAGTCTCGACCATTGGGTTTGGAGACATCCTGCCCATCACCAACGCTGAGCGCGCCGTGATGCTGATGTCTCAGATCACAGGAGTGCTGTTCTTTGGTATCCTGCTGGGTTCCATCACCAGCTTGCTGCAGGTCAACCTCCTTCCCCTCGTTTGGATTTTGATGCTGTGCTGTGCTGTGCTGTGCTGTGCTGTGCTGTGCTGTGCTGTGCTGTGCTGTGCTGTGCTGTGCTGTGCAGTGCAGTGCAGTGCAGTGCAGTGCTGTGCTGTGCTGTGCTGTGCGGTGCTGTGTAGCGCACCTGATCCTGCGCTGATCTGCCCTGCCCTGCCCTGCCCTGCATCTCACTCTTTGCCCTACTCTGATGCAGCACATTTTGGCAAAGCCCCAGTCTTCAGCATTGCGCAATCTGCGGCTGATTTTCCTCTGGGTTTTGCACAGTTGCAACTGCTGTCTGTAAATCTGTGTTGTTGACCTGCTGTCTGTTATTGACCTGCTGTCTGTTGGGACTCTGTTGTTGGACTTGTGGTGGTGTTGATGCAGAGGGCGAGCCAGGAAGTGAAGGACGCACAGATGTTCAGAGAGAAGATGACCAGCGTCTCTGAGTGGATGGGCCGCGTCAAGCTTCCTCGGGAACTCAAGACCAAGATCAGAGCCTACTATGCTGAGGTGGACGCGCTCAAAACCACCTCAAATCCACAATGCTGACTGCTAAATGTTTACAGACGTTCGATAGCAAACGTTGCCTGCGTGTGAGTGAGTAGCGCACCTGGTCTGCATGCTTGCATGCATGTTGGGCTGCAGCATAGGGTGCATGCATGTCGGGATGCTGTCCTGCAGGAGCAGCCTCAAGTTGGCAACATGAGCGAGAGACCATGCTAGATCTGCGCCCAATGCAGCTCAATCTATACAGTGCAGCCCTAGTGTTATATGAGTTTCTCCTTTCTAGTCTCTAGCACCATAGCTCGCTTCTCTTCTGATTTGTGTTGTGCCTGTATGTTTCTGCATGGACAGCATCAGTATGGTCTGCTAATCTTCAATTTGCAGCTTTAATCTTGTTTGACTGGTCTTCATACCTGCAGCCTGAGCAGACCTTCTCTGCTTGCACTGCAGGAGTGCACAAGACAGGCTGCTCTGGAGAGATCAGGCTTGTCCTGCACATACCTACCTCATCATGAGCTGAAAAGTGTCTCAATCATTGTTAGCAGTATTGTTATTACTGCAGGTTTGGGTGCGACAGACTGTGGTGGAGAATGACCTGAATCTGTTCAAGGAGCTGCCCACCCATTTGAGGGCTCAAGTGGCCTGGCGTTCCAACAAATCCATCATGGACAAGCTAGATACTTTCCAGGTATGCTGCCAATTTTTTAGGCGTGCACATTGGGATAATGCCAAGCCTTGTGTGTTAGCACTAGCACCATCTGTGACTCTTGGCACTAGCATGCACATCTGGGCAGTGCCCCTGCTTTTAAGGGCAGGAATGTTGTCTTGCAGCAGCACAAGCTTTCTTGATATGTCCTGTCAGACCGTCCATGCTGCTCAACTTGTTAATAAAGCGGTGCGGTGATGCATCAAATGACATAAATGACATCAAGCAAGCCATGTTGCTGCAAGAGCAACATGCCCAACCTTGCCAACCATAGTATCAAGCCCAAACATCAGTCTGTGCATCAGTCCAGATGATACCACTAGCTAGCTGTACACCACAAGGTGTGACCTGTTGCGGAAGCATTCACGCCCTCCACTTCACAGTTTCATGCATCTATTTTGCAGGGTCATAGAATTTCGCCCAGTGTGCCTGACGCCTGTATCTGACATGGCAACATGGGATGCTTACACGGCTGTGTGTGCATGTACAGGACTTACCAGAGGAGACTCTGTTTATGATTGCTGGGCGGGCGACACCTGTCAAGATGGCTCCCGGTCATGAAATCTGCTCACAAGGGGATCCTGCCGACTGCATCTGGCTGTTACATGAAGGTACACTCAGAGACCTTCCTCCTGTTTCTGTCTGTAGTCACGCTCAGTCTTCACAGGAACGCTCAGCAGCTTGCACACATGAGTTTTTGTGGGCATGTAATAGGCAAGATGCAAAGGTATGTTGCTGACAAGACGTCAGAGATGTGAGATGCTAAAAGTCCAAATTGCGCCATGTTGCTGCATTAGCATAGCTCAAGAGCTCTGACATTTACCAGCCTATGCCGGCATTGGCTCATGCAGGTTCAACAGTACATGCTGTCTTGTTGAAAACAGGCACTTTGCATCTGATAACTGGTGTCTAGGCTGCTCACCATTTATCAGATGCAATCATGACTTGCAATCCTATACAATCACTGATCACCTTACACGTCTTGTGCGACTAGAGAACATTTGACACCATGTATTACAGCAGTCTGATTTTCTCACGATCAGCTTCAGTGTTACAACCATGACATGTGATGCAGGTGATGTCATTGCAACTTACCACTACAGGGAAGCAGAGGTAGAGAAGGCCCCTGCCATTGTGGGTGAAACTGCCCTGCTGGCTGGCTCTGAGGGGCAGTACAGCGTCAGGCCCTGTGGTTACAGGTAATCATCGCGTCGTGGTAAAGCTCCATTGCATCATTGCATGTGTGTCTTCAGTGGCAAAGACATTGTGTCAGTGCATGCTCTCAGACAGTGGTCAGGATTGGAAACTTTGGCTGTGTATAAGATCTTGTCTTTTAGCTGTTCATCTGAAGCCATCAATGTGTGTTGCCACAAGCTTTGCCCTGCCTATATGTGCGCTTACTCCAGAGATAATGTGAGTCTGTGGGTGGATGCAGGGCGCTGACAGCTTGTGTGCTGTGGGAGATCACCATGCAAGACTTGCAACCCATTGTGGACTGGCAAGAAGATGTGGCAGAAATGCTGGTAGGACAGTCATTTAGTGCCTGCATGCTTTGCTGTACATGAAGTGATATCGCATTTGTGGCAGAGCATTGCCTGATTTAGCAGCTGACCGCATGTTGGGGTTGTTTTTCCTTCACTTGTTCTGTTGCACCTGCAGCTGCAAGATTCTCTTACCACGTCGTGTTTCAGCTGTCACCCACACAGTGCTTATCAGCTTTAAGCAAGACTTTCATGCTCATTAGCTTTAGTGCAGCAAGGAACTTCACACACACCTGTGAAGTTCCTTGCACGGGCCTCTGTCAGAAGCAACTTACACGTCAGTACTGGACACTTTAGGCTCTTGTGCATGTGCATGGCTGCTTTGGCACACTCTGCATTGATAAGGATTCAACACGTTTAGCACTTCTCTAAAACATCTCCACACTGTAGAAACGCGTCTTTGCTGTCCCCAGACATCTCTCTATCTAGTTGTCCAGTGCAGGGACGAATCTCTGAATTAAAACAGACATTTCGGAGGCAAAAGAGCTTGCAAGACTCATATGTTCTGTCTTCCTTTGCTGTGCAGGAAGCTAAGGCTCGGCAGCATTTGCTGAGTCGGCAGTCTGAGCATCCACACCTCTGGGGCATGAACAGCTGTGACTTTGAGGTGAATGTCTTACTTACACTCTGTACACCACTCTTGCACAGGAGGTGACATAGTTGGCGACTGGCCCATGCTCATGCTCATAGCAGAGCAGAGCACGCGCTGTGGTTGAGTGTGCTATCTGAAGCTGGCTTTTGCTCCCGTGCTGCTATTACCTGCTATACAGATGTGCACATCTAGGCATAGCTATATAGCTTCAGCTGCTCTTGTTGACGCACACAGGCAGGGCACGCTGACCATCAAAGTCAACACTGATTCAGATCTGCATCACCAGTGTGTTCTTGTTTTGAGTATGTTGTCGATGCTTGCACAGCAGCCTGGCAGGGACCGCTGCACAAGCAACAGTAAAAAATGTGTATGCTTTCTGGATCATAATGAGCTAGGCATGTACAGGGTAAGGCTTGCCTGTCCAGAGCAGCCCACGCCTGCATTTGCAGCATGCTGAACAACAAGCCCTTTCTAAAGCACCCGTTGTAAAGCATACTGGTGTGTGTTGCGGCTACAGGATGCAGTCAAACCTGGCAAGGATGGTGGCGACAATGATGGGGATTCCAGTAAGGGGGATGATGAAGGCATTGATGCAGAAAACAGCAATATGCGGCATTACTCCAACGGGAGCGATGAGTTTGAGATTGACCGCCCCTCTGCCACCCTCAAGCACCCCCGCCGAAGCGGCAAGCCGTATGTCATCAAGGCTGTTAAAGGTGATTCTGTTAATCTTTACGCAGCGTGGTTCATGGGGGTTTCTCTGGATCTGTCTGCCCTTGAATGCTGTGACATCGCTGTGAAACATCATGTGTTCCTATGACTCTGTGTGCATCATGACTTCTGCAGATGACTGCTGAATGCATGACACACATAGTAGAGCGTGTTCAGCAGACCTGTTGTTTCTCAGACTTTTGGATGAATGTGGGAACCATTGGACTAAAGTGTCTTGACCATAGCGAGTACACCGTCTGATTCAGTTGTAGAGTGCGCTTACATCAGACTGCTGGTCTATAAGCCTGCTACAAGCAGCATCGCTGATGTGCATTCACAAGCATCTCTCTGTGCTGTTCTGCAGAAGACAAGGATGGCGCAGAGAATAGGACAGATGACAAATCTAGCACAAATGCGCTGAACATGGATCCCGGCACAAGAGCAGGCATGGACCCTGACTCAAACCATGTGGTCATCACAATGCCATCAGGTGACGGCAATCACTATGACAGCACATTGACGAGAAGCTCCCCAGATAGCACCAATACTGATGATGTCGGTGAGCCACATGACAGCGCTCACAGCGCACCCGTGCAGCACAGGATTCAGCTCCCTTCACGTAGTACTCAGGCTGCTTCAGATGGGGACACTGCCTATGGCACTCAAACTCTGCGCCGAGGACATCTGCCAACCTTCAGCAGCCAGTCTGATGATGGTGTTCTGCATGCAGCTCAGTCACAGCAGCAAGCACAAGACAGTGCAGGCGCACGCGCAGGTATGCCATCAGGTGGTGCTCAGAGGCTACACACGCAAGCTGAGCACGCAGATGAAGGTGAACATCAGGATCTGCGGAGTCCAGAACCACATCAGCATCAGCAGCAGAGGGGGCAAGAGCAGCATGCACAGCAGCCTGCTGTTGCTGTCGCCAACTTTGTGCAACTGCAGCAGCAAGACACTGCTCACAATATGCAAGGGCAGAGTTTGCACCGGCAAGGATCACAGCAAGGGCAGAGTTTGCACCGGCAAGGGTCACAGCATGGGCAGCAGCAGCATCAGTCACAGCAGCAGCAGCAAGAGCAGCTGCATCCATGGCAGCAGCAGCAGCAGTTGTCACGGCGGTCGCGGTCTTATACTCAGAGTCCCAGGAGGCATTTGCAGAAAAGGCCCAGCCGCATACACCCTGGTGGTGCTGTTTCTGCCAATGAATCCTCAGCTCAGGATGTTGCCTCGTCTCAGAGGAGGCTCGGTCACCTGTCAACTCCTGCTGACCCGTCAGATTCTCAGACAGTTTCTCAGTCACCTTTTCAGAGTTTGTCAAATGCTCAGACTGATGTATTACCTCAGAACCCAACACAATCAGTACATGTGGGTGGTGGCTCAGGCAATGTCAGCGAAACAAACAGCCAGATGGTTTTGGCGAGTTCCAAAAGTGTTGACACCACGTTGCAGGGGCTGCTTGATGCTGCCGAGAGCATCAAGGCTGCCGTCCAGCAAATGCAGCATCAGCTGCAGGGGGTAGTGTCAAAGTAGAGTTGCAAACTCCACATTGACACTACACCCTGCCTAACAATGACGTTACACCTTGCCTGACAAACTACAGCGTGTGCTGACTTTTCTGCACTTTGTATACTTGTCCAATTACACCTGTATAGGGCCTGGACGTTTCCATCTCTCTCATGCTTCAGAGTTGCGGATGCAGAACAGACAAGGCACTGCTCCTGCACATGGTTGATCTAGGTTTGTTTTGAGACTGCCGGATAGCAGTTGTACAGTACTGACGTTTTGTTGATGTTTGGCAGTAGTGTTAGTTGAGTATTATCGTACTGAGTACCAAGTGAGTGAAAACATCAACTGACAACTCAGCAGGCTGACGCCAGAAAAGTAACGCTTGCGTCGTAACGCCAGACAAAAACGCCAACACACTCGAGGTAGCACAGCCTTCTCCCAGCACCAGTAACTGTTGAGATCAACCACACATACAGCAGTCTACCAGCACGCAGTAGCTCATCAGCTTTTCGCGTATTTGTTGGCAATTCGGAAGCTGGCGATTGGCCACGTCGAGATCAAGACCAGCTTGTTTGCGATGCGTACCGACATCGAGCCCGACCAGGTACTTGAGGCTGTTCAGATATGCTTCATCGCCTTGCAGAGAACAGATATCAAAAAAAGTTCTTGAATGCCTGTGCTGCTATGCAGTCGAGGTCCAAGATCGTTCAAGCCTTGGCGTCGACGCCGGACAATACTTTTATGCAGGAAAGTCTCGCCAGCCTCAATGCTGAGGCTGTTGTCCATATGCAGTCCAGCAGACACCTGGACGCCATCGTGACATACGGCAAGCTGAACAGAAAACTCCTCAAGAACAACCTCACTCACGCACAGCTGTATGCCTGCTACAATAATCAGGCAGGCGCATACCTCCATCTGCATCTGTATGAGGAGGCTTTACAGTATGCAGAAGCTGCCAGGCGACTTGCAGAGGCAGCACTAAAGAGGTAAGTCTGTGATCACTAGGTCCCGCCTACTGCAAAGCATTGATTGGCTGAGACTTGGCTTTTATAGTGATGCTAATCAGTCTAACTGCAGCAGCATTTGACAGCATTCCTGCATGGCAAGTTTGCATTGAAAACATTAAACTAACTGAACTTGTGCTGGCAGGACACCCAAGGCTTTCCTCTCGTATGTCAAGTCTCACTCAAGAAAAGCAAAAGCTCTGATAGGTAATCTTTGTTGCTCAGAACCAGTACATTCTTTGACAACAGCTACTAAGAGTCTTTCTTTGCATACAGATACAATGAAGCACACACAGCATCATTCCCTTGTCATATCGTCTCATATCTTTGTCATCAGTCAGCCGTAACAGTCTGAGAGGCTCTGCCAACGACCGCTTGCAGGTCTTGAGAGATACAGAGAGGCATCCCAGATTGCAGAGCAGGGCTTAAAACTGGACTCACTCAATCTGGACCTCAAGCACGCCTCAGAAGAAGCTACCCAAGGCATTCTGAAAGACCTGCTGTCAGGTAACTTGGGCATGGTGTAGGACTGGAAAACAGAATGAAACAAACAGACAAGACCCTCAGGCATTTCTGTATAGGAATTTCTCACACACGCACATGGCCTTCAGTGCAATGCCTTGACTACAGCCCTGGCATTGGTCACGACCTTAATTTTGAACAGTGTGTTGCTGCACGGCTCATCCCAACGGCTGTCTGGCGGTCTGTCATACACCAGTGATTGTGACCAATGAATCATGTTGCTCAAACAACGTTGCAACTTGAATGGTTGGCGAACTATGTGTCCAGTAAAATCAGCAGAAAATGGAAGGTACTGTGATGGTAATATATAGTTGAAGCTAGTTTGACCTACAGGGAAGGGGAGGGAGATTCTGGCCCTTCCAAATGCAGAGCCGCCTCAGCGCATCACCTACCACCCACACTCAGCCCCATTGCACAGGATCAAGACTAACAACATGCTCCCAAACAAGCTGCTCACCCCTTTCCAGGTCAGTTTGTGCAGGCCACAACTCTCTGACACATGTGCAAAGCTGCCTTCAGATGTTGCACTAGATGTCAACTGTGTTTAGGGTTTAGGGCCAAACCTTTGAGGCTATTGCTGGAAGGGGCCAAACTAGCCTCCCACCTGCCCAGCTCATGCTTCTTGACCAGCTTTTCAACAACACTTTGTCATTTCTAACGTATGTTATGTGTTGTACATCGGAGTATGACTGTACAAAGTATGATTTGATATATTAGCATCTTAACATTGGGTCCTGCATCTCCCTGTTGCAAGCTGTCTGTCCAGCCTGTCCAGCCAATAAATAGGGTCCTTGCTCCATCATCAGGGGTCTCAAGACACAGACAAGCTTGTTGCACGTCAGGGTCCATGCTGCCACACTTGCACGTTCAAACGTTGACAAAGAACCATGTTTGCTGATCAAAGCCTGCTTTTGGCATGTTATGATACCCAGTGACTGGGCAACACTCCCATGCTTGTTTGCAGGCAGAAAGCGACCACCATGTGCGAGATACGTACAACTATATGACAGTACAGACTGACATAGCCATGCCTAAGAGGCAGCTCAAGATTGTGGAGGATGCGGTGCGTCAGGCTGCTTGGGCAAAAGCCATCAAGGAGTCTGTGAGAGCCATTGCAGCTGAAGAGAAAGATTGCCGTGTCTTGGACTTGGCAGCTGGGGCAGGTAAGGACCCCCTGCCTTGCGTCTGTGCGTATGACCATTGCTCATGCTGTTGAGCCTCATGAGAAATGCATGGACCTGCCCTGAGCTCGGATGCACACACAACAGGACAAGCACTGCTATGCACTTTGGGTTCATGCAGCATGCAAGCATCTGACTGCACAGGGATGCATGCAATTGCCTCCTTTGTGACCTGGAAGGAGGTACTTTTGTGTAGCTTTTGCATGCAATAATCCTGCACTTGCCAGCAATCATAAAGGTGCGCAAACACAAGCTGGTGCAGCGCTGCCAACTGCAAGCAAGGGTTGCAGCCAGGGCATCATTTGCTCTGCTTGACACTCCTGCATGTGTCATGTTGGGCAATCATTTCTTCACAGGCCTTAACTGTAGGTGTATCATACTCACATGTGCTGTGCTGTGCTGTGCTGTGCTGCGCTGGGCTGCGCTGTGCTGCGCTGTGCTGTGCTGTGCTGTGCTGTGCTGTGCTGTGCTGTGCTGTGCTGTGCAATGACGCGCAAACATGCCTTTATTATGTCCACAACATGTGTCATGTGCAGGGCTGCATGCCATGATTGCAATGGATGCTGAAGCGCACCATGTGACAGCTGTGGAACGGTGGCTGTACCTATCTCTAGCTTGCAAGGAGTCGATGACAACCAATGGATTTGCAGAAGACAGGTTCAAGGTTGTATACAAGCGCCCGACTGACCTGTCCCTGAAACAGGATGTTCCTATACTGTGCAACCTGCTGCTGTGCGACATGCTGGATGAAGGTGAGGCCTGCCTATCATCCATATCAAGGCAGGAGGCCTTCCTGAGACCTCCTGCCTTTCCAGCCTGCCATTAGATGTCTACCTTTTGAGTCTTGCCTTGTGAAGGTGACAACTTTATACCTGCATTGCATATTTTGCTTCCTGGTTCTATTATACCTGCTTCCTTAATGCAGTTGACTGCTGTGTGGCTCTACTGACAGTTCAAAGGCGTGAATCAAAACAACTTCCAGGTTCTGGTCTGTATATAACGACCACAATAAGCTTGCATGCGTGCTGCACAGCGTTAACTCTTGGCAATGTGTGGTCTGCCTTCAAAGTGCGACTGTTTGAAAACAATACCTCCCGCTGTCTGCATTGTCCAAGCTGACCTCCTCATGCATTGTAACTCAGACTTGCTGCACAAATTTGTTGTGGTGCTGTAGGTCTGCTTGCTTCTGGCATCATTCCTACTGTGCAGCACTGCCTCAACAACTTGCTGACGACAGAGGCACGTGTGATCCCAGCCTCAGCTACTGTTTATGCCCAGGTAAGCATGCAAAGTAGAGGCGTGTGCAGCGTCAATAATGTTGAAGCTGTGTCTCTCCTTCACCATTGGCATGACAGCAACAGCAATGTGTAAATGCAGAGTCTGCTGCCTGGGCTGCAGTGCACCACGCAACTCTCTCAAGGCGCCCATGTTCTAGTATGTATACACTCAATGTGTTGCTGCTGACCGAACCTGCATACTTTTGCACATGGCATGGTCATACATGCAGCACAGGTGTGGGTTCTTGGGAGAGCACTAACGGTGTGTGCCATTCCATGCAGGCTGCTGAAGTGCGCATGACTGAGGTGTGCGCCTTTGATGTGAGCGCTGTCAACCGCCACCGCTGGCTTCCAGGCCATACAGCAGGTCTGCCTGCCTGCCTGCCTGCCTGCCTGCCTGCCTGCCTGCCTGCCTGAAACCTTTCAATGGCAAGGGCAACCGGCCTGCCTCATTGCCTTTGCGCTGTTTGCTCTCTTGCATCATCGTCAGGCCAGAAAACCCCAGGTCATGCGAAGCCTCTGTACTGTAGCGACAGCATGCAGTGCCACAGGGTTTGATGGTAGCGGCAAAACATGAATGCTGCCCCGTACATACAGACGGTATATGATATGTTGAGTCATAGCGCCCCTTGATCATGTGAACCTGCCAAAGCAGCCTCCAGGGCTAAAGCACCCATCAATGCTTGGTGTTCAGCCCAGATCATCTGCTACATGTCTGCATAAATGGAAACATTTAAATTGCTGTTTGAGTGCTTTATGTGGCATCATGTGACCAGCAGGTGGAAAGTCATGACTCAATGATGATGCACAAGATGACTACACATCATGAGGAACTTCCTCAGGGTTGCCTGCCCGGCTATGTTGTGCTGTACAATCCATGTGCTGGACAGGCTGGCATTGTTGGTGCGCTAACTGCCATAAAGGCCTGCATTCAGAGTCAGGGCTGCACAAATCTATTCTAAGGGGAAGACACATGTCCAATGATCGAATGAATGGCATGCGCTGCAGGTCAAGTAGATACCTACCTGGCTAATGCAAGAGCAAGGGCTGGCACAGGTGAAAGTCAATCAACCAATCAATCAATCAATCAATCATGTGCTGCAGGAGTGCCTGTGGCAGACAGCATGTTCATCCCGCTTTCAGAGCCAATGGAGGTTTGGCATTTCGACATGCTGAGCCCGCCTGAAGAGAGTGACCGCCGAACACTTGATGTTACATTCAACAGGTTGGTGGACGTGCCACTTTGACAGCGAAGACTGCGTGCTGTGTGCTGCTGCTGCTGAGGCATTCCTCGACAAAAGGGCGTGAACGTCTGCTAGGCATGCATTGTGTATGTCCTAGTGTTGGATCTCAGCACTGCTATGGACATGCACAAAGTGCGTGGGTGCTGCCTTTTGTGACGCTGTCTCATGTTTGATACCCTGCATATGGCAACCTGCAATAACAAGATTGGCACCCACAAGGTACTTCCCACAATCTGTATCCCAGACAGACATGAGTCCTGCCTCATGCTTGTATTCCTTGTGTAAGCCATTGTTCCTGCCCTTCAGACAGCACGCACACACATGCTGTTACAGGCCGACCAACAAATGGTGTGCTGCATGTGTCTTGCCTGGCTTGGCTGGTGCAGGGATGGCCAGCTGAATGCTGTGCTGCATTGTCTTGAGTTGTTTTGCTGGTGCAGGGATGGCCAGCTGAATGCTGTGCTGCATTTGTCTTGACTTGTTTTGCTGGTGCAGGGATGGCCAGCTGAATGCTGTGGTGTTCTGGTATGAGCTGCGCCTCACACAAGACATTGTCATCTCCACAGGACCAGTGGGCATTGGATCAGGTAGTCCTATGGCCACACTGTGATTCCCTATCAGAATAGCTGTGTTCCCTGTCAGCTCATTGGGGTTTCCTCCTTGCCTCCTCCTCTTCTCGTATGCCTACTCCTGCTTCTTGCTTTTACCCCTACCCCTACCCCTACCCCTACCCCTACCCCTACCCCTACCCCTACCCCCCTACCCCTACCCCTATACCCCT
>JAABUK010002283.1_pt1 | contig 34759 bp, 48 predicted proteins | sample 5559141 | NCBI WGS metagenome assembly JAABUK01 (sample SAMN10711869, study PRJNA513367) | rock metagenome | isolation source: Antarctica rocks | place: Antarctica: Victoria Land, Pudding Butte nord | collected 2016-01-03
GTGTGCTGGTTGACTTACTGTGTTTGCAAGGACCGCCGCTTAAACATAGACTTGCGCATCGCACTAGTGTCTGAGCTCGCACATGTTCCTCATCCGACCGATACTTATGGGCCCCACTGTACCTCACAAGTTGGCGATTAATAGTATGGATATGGATTCAGGGACGATACAAACCACTCGTACATTTCCCGTCCCGAACGTACGCACCTCACAGGTCGCCGATTAATAGTACGGATATGGATTTCAGGGACGATACAAACCACTCGTACATTCGCCGTCCCGAACGTACGTACCTCACAGGTTGGCGATTAATAGTATTGGAAAATAGTATGGATATGGATGGATGGATTCAGGGACGATACAAACCACTCGTACATTCGCCGTCCCGAACGTACGTACCTCACAGGTTGGCGATTAATAGTATGGACCTCACAGGTTGGCGATTAATAGTATGTCAGTGACCCAATTTGACACGCCTTTCGATGACGAGCTGGCATTGCGCATGATGGTGCATCGTGCAATACCATCGTGTTGAGATTCGCGCGGCCTGCGCTCGAAGGCTTATAGAGCAACAATCGAGACACACTTTCCATGCATGATCAACTAGCTGATCACACTTGGAACCCGCAAAACCCACGCTGGCTTCGTGCAACACTATTTGCAGCGCAATATGCAGCATGGGGTTGGTTCCAAGAAAAGCAAAAGCCCGAAGGATTGCGACGTTGTGCAGCTTGTGCTATCACTGTACCTGAGTCCCATGCCAGGGCTCGGTGCTCCAAGTGCAAGCTGGTGCCACTCGTTTGCCGATCGCTGTTTTGAGACGACTCAGTAGCCTAGCATCAACAACCTGTTCTGCTTCAGGTCTACTTTTGCAGCAGAGCGTGCCAAGCCACAGCTCACCCTATACATAAACACTATTGCCTCCAGCCAGCACTGCGGCAGTATGCTGCATCTCTGAAGGTAACTTCTTCCCAACAGCGTGCTCAAGTCTCTCACCTGTGCATGGCGTTATTGTGTATTATCCAATTCCACTGACCTCATTTTTTCCAAAGCTAGCTTACTGGGGTCAGTGTGATGCAGCAACTGCATGATCAAGCTTTGACAGAGCCAGAAGTTCCAGTCTATATATGCACAATGCCACCCTCTCTGGGGGTGCTACTGGGAATGCACCAAGAAGGCATCAGGATGGTCTCAGTAGGCTCCGGAGTACGGCATCCTGAGCCTAACCCTGATGCCCCACTCTTTGAGCAGTATCAAGCAAGATCTGCGGCTTACTGGATCGCCACATACTGCCAAAGAAAACTTGATGCACCCAAAGTGAGTTCTACAGAATAGCATACCACTTTCAGGCGTGACTAAGTGACAGAGGCTGTGTTGTGACTCGACCTGTTGGGTCAATGTGCAGGCGTGGTCATATTTTGAGCATGCAAAAGCTGCTGGAAGGCAGCTCAAGTATTGGCAGCTCACAAGCGATGCCACAAGAGGTCAGCATATTTCAATGCCAGCCTCTTGACTGTAGCGTATGCATAATGAAGTGTCCTTCTGCAAGCATCCTGGTGCGATTGACAATGGGTTTGCCAGTGACTGCCATTGGGCCCAGAGAAGCAACAAAAGGCAGCGATGTACTGCCATGTAACTGTTGCTGGTACAGCAAAATTGTGATGGCGCTGCAGATCAGCTGAACATGCTTCCATAATTAGCTAGGGCCATCGATGGCATCCCTCCTCAGCTTCAAGTTTGTGATGAGGCGCTGCGAGAAGCAGAGCAGCATCAGGACATCTACTTGTTAGCTACTGGCAACCACTTGCGTGCGTTTTTCATGATGAAGCAAGGGTGAGTCTTAATCTGTTGCCCCTGACCTGTCGCTCGCCTTAATTCCTGCTTCGGCTTGTTGCTTTATGCAAGCCAATGCACACCCACCAAATGCATTTGGTCAGTAAGTGCTTACAAAACATGATTCTGTGAAAACGAAAGGGCACGCTGTGAGCACTCTGGAGGTGACACAACTTCACTCAATGCCCTACTGCAGCTCTAATGCTGAGCAAAACGACATCAAAGACGTATTGCTGCTCAAATTGCTCGAACACCTACCATATCAAACCCTTTGGCACCTTGGATATTGCTGTACTGAGTTGGAACTATGACAGTATGTGCAGCAACCCTGCAATCAGGCAACAAGCCTGCTGCACATGCAGCTATGCTGCCTGGCATTGTGCATAACCAGCAAATGCTTCACCATGGCAGACTTCAGGATGCACATACTCCAGCAGAGAAACAAGATATCTGCCTGCTGCCACAGCCTGTGTATACTGTACTTACAGGATCAGTGGCGCTGATGTCTACTCAGACCGTAGCAAGGAGTGCTGGTTGGACGTCATGAAGGCTGCCAGTCTTCAAGGAGAGGCAGGCAACCCAGGCTTGATGATGGCGTCATCAAATCTGGTCAAGTCTGTAGTCAATGTGGCAAGGCTGCTTGTTGGGAAGTCCTGGTCTGAGTACAAGCAGACTGACAAGATGCTCAAGGAAGCACGCCAGGTGAATCTTCAAGTCTTCCTAGCGTCACTTATGTGCTTATGTATATGTAAGTGTGTTCATATGGTGTCAGCAATAATGGGTGCAGCATATAGGTTTCGCATGCAAAATGAACTTGCTTTGCTTGTAGTGACAGCTCTGCAACATGTTTCATTAGTTCGCCACTTATGTACGAGCCCACATGCAGTAAAGCATACTATAGTATGCTTATTGACTGAACATGCTACATAGTATGCTTGTAGCATGTTCAGTCAATGCTACAAGCATACTATGTAGCATTGACTGAACATATGCACCTTGTGTACTACTCACCAGCTTGTGGTTGTGCAGTATGCTGACCTCAATGGTGACTACCGCAACCTGTTGGCTGTCTTACTGACTCTTGCCAACAACTGCGAGCTTCAGCCTCTTGTCAGAGACCCAACTCTAAACATCCAGGCAGCAGAGTACAGGCAGCAGCTGTTTGTCGAGATGATCAATGAGGGCGAGCCGATACACAAAAAATGTGCCGTCTGCCAAAAGAACATGAACGCACACAAGCCTTCATTGCCTGAGTCCATGGGGTCCAGGATTGTGGTTTCTCAGTGCTTTCACCTATTTCATCAGACATGCCTGCAATCGCTTAAGGCAGTTGTTGCAGGGGGAATCTGTCCCGTCTGTTCACGGTCAGTTGGAACCTGGGCGTTTTGAAACATGAAGTGGACATCCATGGTCAGTGGGGTGAGTCTGCAAATGGTGTTTAGTGATTCGGTCATGGCCATGGCCAATAGTAGCATACATGCTCAAATGTCATCAGGCTTTAGTGTGTGGTGCATGATACAGTCTGTGCATGTACATGTGTAAAAGCAGCCTCTGCTTTGGAGGAGTCTTGCTACCAAACAGCTTGAACACCACACAGAGAAAACGAATGCTGAGCATTACAGCATCCAAGAAGAAGACAGAACTTATAAGCTTCTGCCAGCAATCATGTTTGAACTCTCTACAGCATCAAATTGGTGATGATGATCGCGTAATTGAGTAAAACGCTAGTCGTCAACCAGTACCTCACGCTGTTGCAGTTTAGCAACTGCTTGCCTGTGAGTCTGTTTGTCTTGAGCCCCAGGCTGATGACCTATATAGAGATGTGGAAAGACTGCCGACAACGCGTGCTTGCGTACATTTCCCACGTCGCAGCTGCACGCTCAGTTTAGTGCTGCAAACACACCAAGTCGGCAAGCGTCTTCGCCACGCATATGATGTAAACAGTCAGCGTTGCTAGTGCCCCGCACAAGAGCTGCTACATGTAGTGTGTTCTGGTCAATTGTACGCTCTCGTGTCAGGTCGACGCGAGCCTTTCGCCTGACGTGGTCGAACCGCTGATCCACCGGGACACCGTCAATAATCAAGCCCCGCTGTTCTGTGCCTGCGTGGTCAAGACAGTTGCGGACTCAACATCGAGCTCGGATATCGTATCTTCCCTAGCATGTCGCGCCTACAGCCTTTTGAGGTCGACGATGAAGAGCAGCAGGCTAGCAAGTCTGGGCTTGTTGAAAGGTTGCTGCAACGACTGAGCGGGTCTGCAACGTACAGTCAGCTAGATACTTCAGACGTGCACACAGCCAGATTAAGCGAAGACCGCTGGAGTCCAGAAGAAAATGCTGGCTTGTGGTCAAGGCTTACATATTCATATGCAAGCGGCTTGATCAAGCTTGGATACAGCCAGCCTTTGCATCAACACCATCTGTGGGATATGGCTCACAAGCACGAGGCAGCTCCTTTGACTGCCAGATTTCAGGCAGCATTGGATGGCACCCGGGATGCTGTCAAAGCACCACACGTAAGAGAATTCAGACGGAGTAGCACACACTGACATAAACTTCATGCAAAAACATCCCCTGTACCAGGCTCTTGCGCTTGGTCACAATGCATGGCTACTTCAGTCAGCACATGTTCTTTGCATGCTCCACGGGAGCAGTGAGGTTAATGGACAGTCTTTGCTACACCAGGCCAGCAACCCTGATGCAGACAATGGCTGCTTGCTGCAACTCTGCTGACTGAGTGCTGCAGCTGGCTAGTTTCTGCATTAGGCAAGACAGACTTGCTTGCAAGCATGAAGTGTCAGCTCTAAACATCAGCCTGATTCTGCGGCAGAGTTACTGGGAAATCGCATGCAGGGAAAGGTGCTGCATGCGCTATGGAAAGTGCATTGGAGAAGACTGGCAACAGCTGCAGGGTTCCGCATCTTGCAGAACTTGTGTGCCTGGACTGGGCCGTTCCTGTTGCAACAGCTCTTGGGCCACTTGCAAGCTGGAGCTGCTATTTGTAAGCAGACTCATTACTTAAATTAACATCTGTCGCAATTATGCTACTGCTGCTGCTGCATGCTGTGCAACACATGCGCAGCATCACTTTCAACATTGCTTGCTCATGCTGCCACTTGCAATGATGGAAGACATGCACATCCTAAATCTCCCTGTCCTGCCTACATGCAATTTCAACCGCTGTGTTTAACAGAAGCCAGCATGTGCAAGCTTGGTTCTAACAGCACTGTCTGCCCATCTATCAAGCAATGCTGTGTGCAACCTGCAGGGTGGGGTTTGCTCATATCAGTTGCAATGTTTACCATCAACAGCTCTCAAAGCCTGGTCATGAACTTCTACTTCTTCCTGGGTTTGCACACGGCACTGCACGTCAAAGTTGACTTGCTGGACATGCTGTACCAGAAATCTCTACGTCTGGGTGTGGATGTTCGCAACGCCAGGGGTGTTGGCACAGTGGTAAACCTGCAGAGCAATGATGCCAGCAAGGTGTGGATGATGCCGGTGCACATCCACACTCTGTGGAACTCGCCCTTTCAGGTGAGCAGCGCTGCCTTTGCAGTGACCACACTCTGCCTTTCGATGGGCTGTGCTCTCCTTCATTCCCTCCCTTGAATGCTCCTGGTTGCTATGATCACCGCCTTTAGCAAGCCACCAAGTACTTTCACAACACCTAGATGCTGCTTGTGCAGAAAGGTGTTATGGGCCTTCCTTGGTGGCTTGCTAAAGACGGTGATCATAGCAACCAGTTGTAACGTCTGGGTTGCGTGTATGGGCTCTGCAATTCCCATGACAACAATGGCCATACCCTTTCACCACCATGTTTTGCCATGTTTCCCTGTCATGTTTGTTGCGCCTCAGTACATGATCATGTTCATGCAGATAGTGGTACTCATGGCATTGCTGAGTCAGATGCTGACATGGCAGTCTGCCATGACAGGGCTGGGGGTGACCCTGTCTGTCATCCCCCTCAGCATCTTTGTGGGCAGATGGCAAACTAGGATCAGACTACGTGTGGTGCAGCGCACAGATGCCAGGGTGAAGCTGACAGGAGAGGTTCTTTCAGGTACGCATGAAACTGTTTTAAACACATGCTATATATGTGTATATATAAGTACAGCAGGGCCTGATGACTGCAACATGCAGCCTTCCCTTTGCATGCTGAAATAGCTGTGAGTTGTCAACCACCAACACACATGCAGGCACATGTTTGTCGTGATAGACACAATCAGAGCAGCATATGTCTTTTTCCAGCATGCATCAACGGTGTCTATCTATATCTGCAATTTACCCTTCCTCTTCACTGTCATCATTGTCATCATATCTGCAGGCATCAAAGCCATCAAGCTATACGCTTGGGAGCAGTCCTTCAAGGAGCGCATACTCTCCTTACGCCACCTGGAGCTCACCCAGATCCGCCATGTGGCATACCTAGAAGTCATCCAGTCACTAGTCTTTGGGTCCACTCCCATACTTATAGCCCTGTCAGCCTTTGCTGTGTACACAGCACAGGGCTACCCCCTCACCCCTGCTGTGGCCTTCCCAGCCCTGGCTCTCTTCAACCTGCTGAGGTTCCCCATCACCATGCTCCCCTGGTACCTCATGGAGTTCATCAATGGCTGGGTTGCACTGGGCCGCATGCAGCGTTTCATGCAGGTTAGCCTTTCAGCGCTTGCCTTGAATCAAATCAAAAATTCAATCAAAATAAATCAAATCAAAAGTTCAATCAACAAAATCAAAAAAAGTCAAAAACTCAAAATTTTCCTTGGTTACTCCCTCTTTGTGTCCTGATGTTTGATGCATTTGCCACAGCCAGTGTTATTGATGGCTGGATTGACATCATGTGATAGCTAGAACAAAGAATCACCTGCTCCCTGCATGTATCTAGCTCATCATGAGTTGGCAAGCATATACTTAACTACTGTTGTTCAATGCTTCCTGAACTGGACAGGCGTGCAGAGTGTCTTTGGCAAAATCTGTTGGTCTTCTGTCAATCATATGCATCATGTCACTGATAGGGACCTCCCAGCATGCATCACAGGTGGGACTTCATCCTAATCCAAACGAGAGTACGACACCTTGTGCCAGCTTGCAGTTTCACCTGTGCTGGTTCCTTTCGTTGGGCTCTTTGTGAAGGTTTGATGTGGCTTGGCTTCTGTTTTCTTCTCACATGTGACACAGGCGTTTGAACATGCCTTGTCTTTATTATACACAAACTTCAATGCTCTTGTTGATATCATCATAGGAGGATGAGGTCAGACATCACAAGCGCATGGAGGCAGCGCAAGATGGTGAGTCAGCAGTGAAGGCCAGGTGGGCCTCCTTTGCATGGGAGCGCCAGATGCCTCCTGCCCTTCATGACATTTCTTTGCAGGCAATCAAGGGGCAGCTGGTGATGGTGGTGGGTGTGGTGGGGTCAGGCAAAAGCTCCCTCATTGCAGCCTTGCTGGGAGAGCTACACAGCAGAGGCGGCGCTGTTGAGGTATTGTGCGTTTGCTCCTTCAATTTTCAGGGTCTGTTCAACATTGCTTTGAGACCTTACATACGCTCTGCTCCAGTTTTCTTCAATTTGTCTTATGTTTTTCTGTGTTTTTTCTTTTGTGTGTCTCCCACAGTCCCTGAGATGACATGTGGAAAGTTGCTTGACCCCCTACCCAAGTTTGCTGCTGCAAGTACATGGAACTTACCACGTGTGTCATTGATCTTGCATTTGCTGTGGACAGGTGCGCGGCAGCACAAGCTACACAGCCCAGGACCCCTGGATCCAGAACTGCAGCTTGCAAGACAACATACTCATGGGGCTGCCTCTGGACTCTGCGCTGTATGACTCAGTCCTGCAAGCTTGTGCCCTGCTGCCTGATCTGGACCTGCTGCCTGCTGGAGACCAGACCGAAATTGGTGAGACAACCCCTCCTACGTATCTGTCAAGCTGTTTGACAGAATCATTGCAGGGATGTCGAATCTGTCATCAAAGCCTCAAGCAGCTGCATTGGGACAACGCTGAGGACATACTCTCACTCAACCTGGTGGTGTCATTGCCTTGAGTTGCAGGTCATGCATCTAGTACAGCGACGAACAGCCTGGTGCAGCATGTACAACGTAACTTGTTCTGTGCTTAGCAGGCATTGCCGCCATTCAAATGGGCACTACACAACAGGTACATGGGTGCGCTTGAAGTCTGTGGCTCTGCTCACACACACAAAATGCTCCTGCTTTTGTTGACTTGCGTGATACATGTGTATGCGTGTCTACTCAAGGCACTGTATGCAACCAAACTCTTTACGTCCCAGCTCATGGGCGCTCCTGCTTTTGCTTGACGTCTGTGATACATGTGCATGCATCTTCCTGCTCAAGACACACTGTATGCATGCGTACAGGTGAGAAAGGCGTGAACCTGAGTGGCGGTCAGAGACACCGAGTGGCGCTAGCCCGGGCCTGCTACACACAGTCAGACATTGCGCTGCTGGACGACCCCTTGAGCGCGGTGGATGCTCATGTGGGGGCCCACATCTTCCAGACTTGTATCTGTGGTCTGCTGGCTGGCAGGACTCGCATCCTGGCCACCCACCAGATGCAGTACCTGCCGGCGGCTGACTGGGTAGTTGTCATGGAAGCTGGCCGCATCAGTCATCAGGGCAGGTGCGCAATTTCCTTTCCTCATGTCAGTATATTTTGTTTGCCGTTGCCTGTCAGACACAAAGCAAAGGTCCTGTCAAGGGCAAAGTTCTTCTAACAGCTTTGCAGGCGACAGCCAACAGCGTACGATGTCATGACCTTGACTCGCATAGCTGATGCTGTTACCATGCTTGCCTTGCCTTTTGCATGCATCTGGCATCACCGTCGTACTCATTTCTCAGTCAGCATACCTCTGATATGATACTCTGCCACACTGTGCATGGCAGTGAGGTGTCGATGAGCTGCCTCACTTTCTCTGGGCTCAAATACCTCAAAGAGTAGGATCGCTGAATTGCTGACGGTGGTGTTTCATTCTTACAGATATGAGGATCTGTTAGCCCAAGGGGTGGAGCTGCACCAATCTACCATGCCTTCCAGCAGCAGCTTCAGCAACATATCATCTGACATAGCTCCTGGCACCCCTCAAAGGTCTCCCACCCACCCCCCTTCCCCAACCCACCTAGGCCCCCCAGCCGCCCCCAATGAACACACCTTTGCAGCAGCACAACAGCATGCACAGCCGCCGCCAACAGACTCAGCCAGGCATCAGCTAGCTGCAGAAAGCTCCCAGGCAGAATCAAATGCGCCCAGAATGAACCCAACACAAACTCAAACAGCAGAAGGCAGCATACAGCCTGCTTTGGCAAGTCTGGATTTAGCCAATGATGAAATGACAGATAGGTTGAAAGAACTCCAGGCGCTGCCGTTGCTCGCAAACTCTGCCGGCACATTGCTGTCAGACAAGCTGGCCGATCCTGCACTGCTCCTCAGCCAAGACATGATGCTTCAGAGCCACCAGCATGAGCAATCTGAAGCTGAAACCATTGGCTTATCCCAGGGAGCTGTGCAGACTGGTTTCAGAGCCGCTGGGAAAGTCAGCATGGCCGAGGGCATGTCTGAGCCTGTGACTGAAGCCATAGAAGCCCTTGGTCCTGTCAGAAAGAACCCCGATAATGATGATGATGAAGCAGATGGAAAAACAGATGCCAAAGGTCGTCTTATGAAGGTTTGTCTGCATAATGCGCTGTACGCAACACCGCACTGCATGCTGCATGCTTTGCAGACTGCCAGCATGCTGTGCAAGATGTCAGCATGCTTTGCAAGATGTCAGTCATGCTTTGCAAGATGATGTCAGCATGCTTTTGCAAGATGTCAGCATGCTTTGCAAGATGTAGCTGTCAAGGGAGGAGTTGCCACCAAGCCACGCCCAAAGCTCTATCTGAACACGCAGAGCTTGCTCCTTAGTCTGCTTACTCCCTGTGGCTATGTGATATTGCTACGGTAATAGTACCACAATGCTACCTGCTGATCTGTGGCACTGCCACATGATGATGCATTACAACAGCTGTGTAACATGAGCACAATACAAAGCCCTGTATAGTGGTAATCACATAATGGTCAGACACAAATGCATACTCGCATGCACAGGTGGAAGGCAGGAATGTTGGCAAGGTTGATACAGAGACATACCGCATATACGCAAGGGCATGGGGGGCTTTCTACATCCTGCCCATCCTTATGCTGCTGCTTGCTGTCACAGAGCGCTCCTTCTACGGCCTCCAGAATTGGTGGCTGTCCGTCTGGAGCAACGCAAATGCATCCACAGTGGTGAGCTGGCGATCCTGCTGCGTTTGTTCTTGCGATGTTGTTATGCATGGGTAGTCATGGGCATCGTGAATGTGTGACTAATGCAGCTCAGGGTGAAGCGAAACTAACTTCTGCAGTGGTTGCGAGTCTTGTGCCCTTTGTCCTAGGCATTCAACTTGCCAAACTATCTTCCAGATGTTTCCAAGCTGCCCTCATCACATGTCATGATCTTCTTCTGCTTCATGCACAACCTTCTAAAGCAGCAGGAGCTTGTTCGTCTGTGGCACCAGCTCTATGTTTTCATGGGTTTAGGGTTGGCATAAGCTCGTGGTCATGCATCATCTCACTACCCTTCTGCTGTTGCAAGCCATCTACATACTTTCTGATTGTGACAGTACATCCTACTGCATTCTGCATGAGCCCCTAGTTGCACAATATCCCATCTGTACTCGGAATCTTTGCTAGAAGCCGTCAAACCACAACTCCCAGCACCCTTGCTGGATGTGTGTGCTGGCATGCAGGCCAGTGAGTCTGCCCATGCCTGCCTTGTGGTTGTGCAATGCTGCCTAAGCCAGCCGTGTTTGCCCTGCCCATGTTTCGCTGTGATTGGCAACCATGCGTTTCAAGCTGCCTCTCCATTCGCGTCTTCTGTGATTGTCATGCATGTGTTCTCAGCGCCTTCAGTCTTGTTCTGAGGGTTCTCATTTTCATCCTCATTCTTATCTAGTGTGATTGTCATGGATATATTTCCAGCGTCTCATTTTCGTTCTGAGGATCCCAACCTGACTGTTGTAGGGCATAGATCCATCTGAGCACCCACAGTTGGCCAGCTATTACCTGAAGGTCTATGTTGGCTTCTCTCTATCACTCATGGCAGCCAACGTGTTCCGTAACACCATTGCCGTATGGGGGAGTTACATAGCATCGAAGAAGATGCATGCACGTCTGCTCAGCCACGTGCTGATCTTGCCCATGGCTTTCTTTGACAGCCAGCCCTTGGGAAGGTTACTAAACAGGTTTACTAAGGACACGGAAGCTGTGGATGTGGAACTTCTCAAGTTGGTGAGTCATGAGGCCGCATTGCTACTTCTCAAGATTTGGTTAACGTTTGATCAGGGTTGGCATCAGATCATGATGGTTTTCAGCAAAAATGTGTCACATGCCCTTGATGTGCAATGCAATCGCGCAGGATGGTCCTCAGACTCACAGGACTCAAGTCTGCTGCGTAGCATCAGCATGTCTTCAGTAATTGCCAATGTCCTGAGATACAGCAGCCCAATGTGATGCGTAATGCACTTGATGCTTGATGCATGTGATACGCACGAGATGCATGTGATACACACAAGATGCATCAGTTTCATATAACGCCCATCAGACTGCCGACACCCAACATTGGTCATGTAAAACATGTGCATTGTAGGTTCTGGAGGTGGTAGACTGCCTGGCCTCTGCACTGGGTGCTTTAGCAGTGGTGCTGTTTGTCACCCCCACCATTCTTGTAGTAGCAGTGCCTCTGGCTTTTGGCTACCTCAGGGTGCAGAACCTGTATATAGCCACCAATAGGGAGCTGAAACGGCTGGACTCCATTGCCTTGTCCCCCATCTTCAGCAAGTTCAGTGAGACGCTGTCTGGCCTGATCACACTGAGAGCGTTCAGGAAGCAGGAGCAGTTTGGTGAGCAGAACAAGGGGCTGATTGACCAGAGCAATCGAGCTTGGTGGCCCATGCAGGTGACATGTGAACATATCTCCGTCACACTTACAGTACATGTTGTGTGCATTGCTGAAGCACATGCAAGGCGCTGATCATAGATGCATGACTGTTACTGACATGTGAACACATCAATCACACTAGCAGTACACTCTTACAGTACACTCCTGGTTCCCAAAGACAATGCTATACTCAAGTGAGCAGCTAAATGGGAACTTGTGTCACAAGTTTTGCTGAAGCGCAGACATGCTTGCACTCTTAAGCACATGCAAGGTGCTGATCATAGTTGCATGAATGATACTGACATGCAAGCTCAGCTGCTTGCATCTGACATGAGTAGTTGCATACCTGCCCTAGCAGCCTAAAGCTGGAGATAGCACAAGCTCATGATTTGTGCAGTCAGTCCATCTGCTTTGTAACAGAAAGTTTGATCAAACTTTTGACTCTGCATCTTGCAAGTTGTAGTCAAAGTGTACCTCATAGTGTACCTGCAGTAGCAGTAGCAGCAGCAGCAGCAGCAGCTTCCTGTGCTTGACCCATTGTGTGAGGGCAACCACCACATGTCAGCTGTGCTGCTCTTTTGTGAATTGTTGGACTTGTTATGCCAATAAACAAACCAAATTCAAGCTAAAAGATCAACAGTGAGATACACTTCACAATCAAGCTGTTGTGCTGCAGATCATGAACAGGTGGCTCGCCATCCGAATTGACTTCATCAGCAACATAGTGGTGTTTGGGACAGCCATTCTGGTGTCGGTGGTGCTACCAGTGAATGCAGGCCTGGCTGGCTTGGCCATCACGGCTGCCATCAACCTCACTGACAACCTCTCCTGGTTTGTGCGCATGGTGAGCATGTCAACCCATACTTCAATGTTATTCTGCTTGACATTGCATACTTCACTGTGTTTTGCTTGACATTGCATGAGTGTTGGCTTTGCGCCTTGTGAGCATGGCTTTTGACTTGCATACATGTGTATTGCTGTGTCTCATTGCTCACAAGTGTATATACACCAAAGATAAGATACAAAGTACGGTGTATATATACATTAAGATATGCATAAGATGTGTACTTATACCTAAATGGGCTCACAGGTGATAATTTCTTTTGTGAGTTGTCAAGGCAGCCTGGCCCTCAAAGATCAACTCCACATCAGTGAACATCACACTTTGCCTTTTGGTCGATTGGGTCTATGGCAGCGGCGTCCTTCCCAATGTGTTCACAGGCATTACTAAACAAATCACCCATACAAGCAGCACATGTGGCTGTATACAAAGCGTGCTTGAACTGTTGTTGGTGCCTGTCAAAGACCCTTTCATTAGAGATCCCAATGGCAGGCCCACAACATGCACCAGCAACATGCTCCAGAAACTTGCACTAGAACACACAACACTTCACAGCTGCTGACGTGGCTTGGCTCTCTTCAGGCAACTGATTTGGAGGTCAACATGAATGCTGTGGAACGCATGGTTGAGTATACCAGCCAGCCCACAGAGGGGTCAGCCCAGAAATCTGCATGGCCCCCACCCCGGGACTGGCCTCATGCAGGAGGGATTGTCATTGACAACCTTCAGGTAGTTCTTCTACTTCTACAGCTCCTGTCAAGCTTTTGAGCATTTGAATGCTTGCCATATCAGTCATTGGCAAGGCCTGATGTTGCCAACTTAGCTTCACAATGTGCTGTAATGTAGTGTGACTCATATGCACTGGCAGCTCTCACATGTCTCACGGTCGTGGCGCTTGCAGTGCTGCTGTTATGACGTTGCACTGTACCTCCCATGCGCTTGACATCACATCACAGTACCCAAACCTATAGTGCACGCTGTGACTTCACGTGCTGCTTACCTTCCTGCTGTTGCTCTCTGCTTGGTCCTGTGCACTCCTTGCAACGCTCACCACTCCATCATGTATCTTGCAATGCACACCATTCTATTGTATATCTTGCAATGCCCACCACTCCATCGTATACCTTGCAATGCACAAAACACCATCGTATATCTCACAATGCTCAACACTCCATCATATATCTTGCAGGTGCGGTACAGGGAAGACCTGGATCTGGTGCTGAAGGGGTTAAGCCTGAGCATCAAGCCCCGCGAGAAGATCGGCATTGTGGGGCGCACCGGGTGCGGCAAGTCCACCCTCATGAGTACCCTCTTCCGCATCGTGGAGCCCACGGGGGGGCGGGTGGTCATTGATGGCCATGACCTGGCCCAGGTTCCCTTGCACCAACTGCGCACCAAGCTGGCACTGGTCCCTCAGGTCAGAAATGCTTTGCTCTGGCCTGCCAAAGTATGCTGTTTGTACCCTGCTGCCTAATCTGGACCTGCTGCCTAAACCCTAAGTAGGCCCAGGTGCCCTTGCACCAACTGCGCACCAAGCTGACCCTGGTGCCCCAGCTCACAGCTGCTTTGCTCTAGCCTGCTGAACTATTTGTTTCAGTCTTGATAGGACTGTTGTACAAGGCACATGCCAATGGTTGCCAGCATAGATTTACAAATCCTGCTGAGGCTCAGGCCCTACCCCATGAGGGGGCATCGGCTCTTGTGAGACTACTGCGTTTTGTGCTCCCCACAAGAGAAGAGCCAGGGCTTTGCTGTTTTAGAGCTTACAGTCTAGTTTTGACAGCCACGACTTGGATGTCACACTGCTGCGCATCAGCTGCAAAGCAAGTTGGCCTTGGTCTCGTAGGTGGTCAGGGCTTGCTGCTACAGTCAGTAACCATCGCTGTCACAGCCAGTACCTATACTTACCAAGCGTTTGACACATAGCCCTTGCTGCTGTCTCTGGAGCAAGAATGTACTAGACCATCTGGCTCTGCCAGGTTCTATGTCCTTGAATGTCCTTGATGAGACCCTCTTGCAGAGGTGAGTGGTACATATCAAGGCCTCCTCACTGGCAGTGCAACCTGATGTCATCAGGTGTAGGAGCATGCTGTGCTTGTGCTGTGAGCCAAGTTGACCCCTTGCCTGGTCTCCAAGAGCAGGGATGGCATCTTAAGCAGCAAGAAGAGTTGATCATAGACTGCAATGTGCAGGACTCAGGGGTTTTCTCTGGGACTGTGAGGGACAGTCTGGACCCCTAGTGAATTTGGTAGTCAGTGCCTGGTACCCAGGAGCAGGGTTGATTTCTTTGGCAGCAGGCCGCATCTGAGCTAAGGGGGCTGATCAGTGACTGTGACTTTGCAGGATCCTGTGGTTTTCTCTGGGACTGTGAGGGACAACCTGGACCCCTTCAATGCCTGTGAGGGGGATGCAGCTATCTGGTCTGCCCTTCGCCAGACTGGCATGGCAGACACTGTCAAGAACCTGCAGGTCTGCTCTCATTTCTGCATAGTTGACAGTCACCATCAGGCTCAGATCAGACAGTGCATCTCCAAGGAGCATTGCAATCTGAATCACTGGTCTTGATGTACCTGAATATTCTTCTTTTGCTTTGTAGCTGCTTTGGGCAGAATTGGAGTGCCAGCTGTTGTGATGCATTGTTGGTCCATGCTGCAATGGCAACGGCTTGTGGCAGTCAAATTGGCATATGCATTGACACTGCGTATGCATTGACACTGCGTATGCATTGACACTGCGTATGCATTGACACTGCATATGCATTGACACTGCATATGCTGCTCCACTAGCCACCAAGGCATCAGCAGTGACTGCAATGGCTGTTGTGAAACGCTATTGGCTTGCTGAAGAATGCCTGCGTGCAGCAACAAACAAGACTTTCTTCACTGAGATCTCAAGGCATCAACGGTGACTGCAATAGCTGCTGTGAAACGCTATTTGCTTGCTCAGAAATTGTCGCATGTTCAGGCTTGGATGCAGTGCTGGGTGAAGCCGGGAGCAACCTGTATATGTAGCTGCCAAGCTACCACTGCTGGGTGTACATCATTGCACTGTCATGCATCAGGTGTCAGCGGTGATTGCAGCTGCTGCTGCTGTGATACCCCTTGCTCACATTGACTTCCCTTTTGTAGGGAGGCTTGGATGCAGTACTGCTGTGATGTCCCTTGCTCACATTGACTTCTCTTTTGTAGGGAGGATTGGATGCAGTGCTAGGTGAAGCTGGAAGCAATCTGAGCTCAGGCCAAAGGCAGCTGCTGTGCATGGCGCGAGCCCTTCTACGCAAAGCCAAGGTTCTGGTCCTAGACGAGGCAACCAGCAATGTGGACACAGCCAGCGATGCCCTCATACAAGAGACTGTCAGGGCTGCCTTTGCAGACTGCACTGTGCTGACCATTGCGCATCGGCTGCACAGCATCTTGGACTCTGACAGGATCCTGGTGCTGGAAGATGGGCGAGTCAAAGAGTTTGACACTCCTGAGAACCTCTTGCAGGTCAGGCCTTGTTGTGCTTTCTCCATTTTATAAATTACAGTCTGGGGTGTGGGAGCCAGTTGTGACTCATCAGACATCCTGGCTTGAAAGTACAGGTGCATTGTCATGTTACTCACATGCACACTGCTTGGCCTTGTGAGAGCTTCAGGTGTGTACAGAAACATGGTTAGATCATTTTTCTGACAGATGTGGTGCACATGTTGTTACCATGTGCACGGCATGCGCTTTGCTTGACATTCAAGGGGTTTGGTCAATTGCTAACCAAAATCAAGCAGTCTTGATGTTCCTGTTTGCAGGATCCACATGGTACCTTCTATGCCATGATGAGCAGAGTGATGACCAACACTAAAGGCAGCAGTGTGCACTAGACCAACAGTCAAGGCAGCAGTTTGCAATAGTTCACTACATGCTCAACATCGGTGAAGACAAGTGTTCTGTGCACGATCGTCTTATGACTGCTCAGCACTACCTATATTCTTTGACTTTCTGGCTGTTACTTTAAAACTGCATTAGATACGTTGAAAATTCATAAGTATGAATCCGAAGACAGCTTCCACAACTTGCACTAGCCAGCAAGCTTACTGAAGTGAAGGCTGGTTTGACTGACAGACTTTCTATATATATGTATATATATATCATCACATATTGCTATTTTGCTGTGTGGCAGGCTCCACCGCTGCCACTGTGCACTGCTTGGCTGTCTCGGCATCTCAGCATGTGGCTTGTGCAGCTTACCTTCAACTTCAGACAGATGATCGTTTCAGGATTGCAGGACGAGAGAACAACAATCAAATCTTTGAACACACGCACAGACATGGTGTACTGTCTATACAGCTACCAGGAAGTGTTCTGAGTGCAAGCAGTGCTGCACCTTGCATTGCAAACATGGTGTGCTTTCAACCCTGATAAGCCGAATCAACTGTTACCTACTCGATGTGTGTACATGTATCCTAACTGTCTGAAAGAATTTAAAGAGCAGACTACTCGATGTCTGGATGTGTATCCTGACCGTCTGAAACAATTCAAAGAGCAGCAAACATACTGTCTGCATGCAGTAACGAGCAAGCATCTCTCAAGCAAAGTCTAAGTGCAAATGGGCAGTCATAGCATTGCTCTCTGTAAACATTAAACTTCAGTACCTGACATAGACAAACAGTTTCCCCTGCCTAACCAGCTTTTCCCTCAGTGTGATACAATAGGTTCATTTAGAGTGTTAAGGTTTGCTTGTGTGAAACAAAGGTTATCAAGCATTGATGTTAGCCCAGGTGGGTGGAGATGGGAAAGCAGGCCGCAATTTGGCCATGTTCTGGTATCCTTGCTGAGCCACAGATAGAGCCACATTCATTGTCCCAGGACTGCCACTAGGCGAGAAACTCTTAGCCAACGTCTTATTGTGCTGCCACTGAGACATCCCATGTGCCTGAGCAGCATGCACCTGCTGAGGGCTGCCGCTCAGGGCGCCTTGGTTCGGCCCCATGCCTTGTTGCAACCAGCCAGCTGGGCTTTGCACCTCAGGACTGCCCACATGTCGCTGCAGCTGCTGCTGCTGCTGCCGCCACTGCTGCTGTGCATGCAGGGACGACTGATCTGAGGCTTGGCCTTGCAGATAGGCCTTCTGAGGCTCAGGCATCAGCTGCTGTTGATGGTGTCGGGTTCTATCAATAGCAGCCTGCTTTTGCTGGTAGGTAAGAGCCTGCTGTTGCAGTACCCTGGCCTGGTCGGTATTCATACGAGACCGATCAGAGTCTTGAGAGAGCTGCTGTTGCAGCTGTCCTTGACCTAAGGCCGCCTGCTGCTGCGCAAGCTGCTTCTCCTGCCCAGCTTGCTGCTGCTTGTGCATCATCTGCTGGTGACCTTGCTGCTTGTCTTGCTAACGCTGCTGATGCTGTTGCATCCACAGCTGTGTAGCCTCAGCCCTCCGTTGCTCACCTTCAGCCCAGTTCTGGGCCTGCTGCTCGACCATACCTTGCCTCTGATGCGACTGCTGCAGCAGGCGCTGGCGTTCAGCAGCAGTCTTGTACTGATGGAACTCAGCCTGAGCCCCACCGAGTTGCTGCTGTCGCTGTGACTGACGCTCAAGGCCAGACTGAATGTCAGCACTCTTTTGCTGCTGCTGCTGTTGCAGCCACTGATGCTGAGCTGCAGCTTGTTCTTGCTGCTGCTGTTGCCATTGCTGCTGTGCTCGAGCTTTCTCCAGCTGCTGTTGCTGCTGCTGCTGTTGCCATTGTTGCTGTGCCTGGGCTTTCTCTAGCTGCTGCTGCTGCTGCTGCTGTTGCATCCACTGTTGCTGGGGCTGAGCCTTCTCTTGATCTTGCTGCTGCTGCAGCTTCTGCTGCTGCTGCTGCTTGATCCACTCTCTCTGAGCCTGATGCTTGGCCTGTTGGTCATTAAACCAGGGCTTCTGCCCTGTCTGCCCTTCATAAGAGCCCCGATGCCCGTTCTGGGACCCAGCTAGGTCTCTGTGAATCCCAGGGTGTGCCGCCTGGGGCGCGTTTTGGGGTTTTTGGGAAGTGTCTTGGTCTGAGAATTTTGGTTGGCTGGTGAAAGATGGCTTGGACAGGAATCCAAAAGTGCTGCTGACTCCACCTTCTGCTTTCTGCTGACTGTAGCTGAAAGGAGTGAAGCCTGGTACCTGAAGAAACATAGGAATTGAAATATAAATTTGCAGCTGCTTGCAGCATGCACACTGCTTGTACACTACAAAGCTGTTGAAGGTGTGTGCATGAGCATTTCAGGGCTTAACTACAAGCATGAACAAACCAGGTGTTGAATCCCTACATGTGTTGTCCATGTGACTTGTGCAACGGCTGTTCTTTAACATATTGTGTTGTGTCATATTGAGTTTTGCCTAGCAGTATTTCACCAAACATGAAAGCAGCAGCTGAGTGCATGCAAAGTCCAATGACACCACTTCATCACCAATGGCCGCAGCTGCAGCCACTCTGCCCATATCACTGACACAAGCAGGAAGCTTTTTGCAATTATACACACATGCACTGCATACCACATCATGAAATCCACAGCACAGACAGCAACAGTATCAGCACCAAGAGACAGCAGACAGCACCAAGAGACAGCAGCAGCTGCAGTAGGAAAGTCAGGCCAGAATCAGTCACACGGGGACATAAAAGGACATGGGGAATGAAAAGGGGACACGGCATACCTAGCAATGAACTCAGGGTGTTACCTGAGCAGCTGCTCCTGTAGCACCTTGCCCCCTGGGCGCCCCAGTCCCTTTCCCAACCCCCCCGCTGGCTTTGTTGGCACCCCCTGCAAGTGGAAGCCCTATTCAGAGAACATGTACATTGCAGTTTCCAGCGCGAAGTAAGCAACAGAGTTCTACATGCATCCACTATGCAACTCCAAAGCCACTCAGGCACACAGCAAAGTGTTGCCAGAGACCGCTGACTGTATACAATGCTTTTGACTCCACCAATACATCATGAATTCGACATTAGATGCTGAATTGTTGAATTGCCTGCAGGGCCTTGGGGTCCCAGGGGGGTGCCATTGGGTCCTGAGGGGCCAGCTGGTTGCTGAGGGGGCCCTATGGGGTTGGGGTCAGTCCTGACCCCACTGTACTTCTGGACCTTCATCTTTGCAGACTGCACACAAGAAAATATCAGCCATGAGCGCACTGATGCTGCCAGCTTTTGCTAATGGAATTCACAACAAACAAGCAGGATAGTAGCAGCATCAACACAAGAACAGGGAATGACATCGGAGCGATTGTTGGCTCCATTCCCAACCAGGCTGCCTGGTCTAATTTACACTTAAGAGCAAATAGAAATGCTCCTTATAGCGCTTTGCACGCTTTGTCACCCCAGGCCACTCTGCATTTGCAAGGGTGGAACGCAACAGACAGGCACTCCTTGCAGCAAACACATCACTACCTTACCACTTTACCAGTTAGTGACATGACGCATGTTCATAGAAACATAGAGCAAGGGTGTTTTGACCTGAGAGAGTGCTCACACAGTCTATACAGTCTACAGTATAGACAGAGAGAGGAATGCCAACTTGTGTGCATGTGCTCATACAGTCAGAGTAGAGGCAATGGTAGGTAGCTGCAACACAATCTGGTACCTACAGACAGCATTTGAGAGACAACACTTGTCCTGCACGTAATTAGCTCATCACAAGCTGGAAAGCATGATTATTATTATAACAATTGTTATTATACAATTATTATTATTAATATGATTGTTATCATTATTATTATTATTATTATTATTATTATTATTATTATACAATAATTATTGTTGAACTGATACCTGCAAGACCTCGCTGAACTCCTCCATGATGTTGGTCACTGGCCGGCTGCGTGGCCTGTTGGCTTGACTGAAGATGGATCCCAACTTCTTCACCGCCTTGGCTCGGGAGCGTAGCTGCTTGCTGGGTACCCCGGGCTCTTGTAACACCTGTGACAAGAAACCTGTGCTGTCAAAACATAAGGGTGCAACAAACAACAGAGCAAATATATCTGTGACGGGAGACTGCATGGTGAGGTAGTCTGGGCTATGCTGCATCCAGCACAGCACAGCACAGCACAGCACAGCACAGCACAGCACAGCACAGCACAGCACATTGAAACATCAACTGGCAGAAGACTTGCACCACTTCACCCACACCCTGCCGATGCACAGTCTGCAAAGCCAAGCATGCGCCCACCCTGTCAACAACCCTGGTCAGAGTCCCTTCCATATCCAACACATTCAGCTTCCACAAGGACTCGGTGATCTGGCCCTTCTTGGCCTCAAAGAAGGCCTCGGCACTGGCCTCTGTGAGCTGCCCACTCTCCAGGCCCTGTTCTGCCTCCTGTTGGATGCCTGACATCTGGACGGTGCCCACAATTGCATCTATGGTTGTTCTCATGGAGTGGCCTCGTTGCCGGATCCACTCTGCTGCAAAGGGAACCCCCAGGAACTTGGGGTCACGGCCCAGGGCTAGGGCTGCCCTGCGCTCATATATGTACCTGCAAGGTAATGGTGGTATTAACGTCAGAAAGAAAAGAAAAGAAAAGACGACGCCGTTAGGCGTTCAATATAGAGAAGCTTGAGATGATCCCACATTGGGCCCAAGCTTCCCTTGACCTTACAGCCATTTAAGTGGTAGGCCGGGGGGGGGAGGGGGGGGGGAGGGGGGGGGGGTGAAAAAATGTCAGCCTGTGTGTGGGAGATATCACAAAGAGAGATGAGCTCGGCTGATGACTTGTGGTGTTGACCAAGACACTATAGCACAGCTGCTGCAGGTCTATCCATGCATTGACCAGTCTGCATACATCTGCTTGGAGGCAGATGCTGATGTAGACAATCACAGTGGTAAGTCTAGGCTCACGACACCAGACAGCTTGAGATCCAAGTGCAGTCCCTGGTGCTATGTTGTTGGGATACCAGCGACAAGGTGAGGGCTGCCTGACGATGACACATGTGACCAAGATAAGAATAGAGAGGTGGTTATAACAATATGCTAAAAGGCTTGTGGATCTTACTGACCCAATGGTGTGCAGGAAGGCACTGCCGTATGCAGCCTCAGACAGACGCTGAGCCTCGTTCATCAGAGTCAGAGCAAAGCCATCAGTGTCGCCCCTCAGGAAGCGGTCGATTTTGTTGATCAGGTTGGTCTGCAGTTTACGCTCACGCTCCTGAACAACAGCAGCATTGTTGTTTACTGTGTAATGAGGTTCTGTGTATGCAAGCCTACGGCGCCGGCTTGTGCTTTCATTTGTGACCATTTAGGGCAAACGGGACACAAGGTAGATTAAACTGTGCATCATATGCATAGACAAGAGTGCAACATGCAGTATTCGCAGAAGCAACAAGCAATGCCGTGAGCATGACTCTGCCTGAGCAGTGTGAAAGATTGCTCATGCAGACATGCTTCAGCATGGCAGGACTAGAGCAAAACAGCATAATCTGATGTACTATCAAGAGACGTTGTCAAAGTGTAAGCAGTGAAGCGCAGCAGTCAAGCGCAACAGACTTATGCAGAAGACAGGTTGGCATATGTATGGTCAAGCTTGCTAGTTGACTGGGGAGGAGCACCATTTGCATGACTTGCAATCGTTGTTCTGTCTGCTCCTGGTCTGGTTCGCCAGTCAGGCCTGCCATCATGGCCATCTGCAGCTGGCCAATGTACTCCTCAAAAGCATCGCTGCCAAACACCATGCCAAAGACAGCAGTGGGGTCCATAAACTGTTCATCTTCCAAGCCTGCTTTGCCATATTGGTCGTACCTGCAGTACACAGATTCATCTGCGAGCTGGTTGACTGGCTGACACGAACGAAAGCTGGTTGAAAAGCATGATTATGGGGTTGGAGCAGTGAGTGCAGGGCAGCCTAGCAGGTAGGTCTGAAGAAACCCTTACTTGCTTCTTTGCGCAGGGTCGCTAAGCACTTGATACGCTTCGCTGAGCTCCTGAAATCTTGCGGCTGCCTCAGGATCGTTCGGGTTCTTGTCAGGATGGACCTGCACGGCAAATCGCGCATTCATGACCCGAGGCTCAAGGGACAGCATGACACAATATTAGTCGACTTGTCACACGCTCGGCATACCTTCCTGGCCTTCAAGTAGTACGCCTTCTTAACTTGATCTGCTGTAGCAGCTGAACCGACAGCAAGGACGTCATAAAACGCGGTGTCTCTGACCATGTTGTTAACAACTACCTAGTCGGCGAGCTTCGTGCCTCGACCAGATCTGGCCGTGTTTCCGTGAAATGCGGCTACGCGCTCTGCACTTTTGACCAAATACCACGGATTGGAGGCAAAATCCTCGAACCGAACACGCGTCCTACCACATTTGTACAGCTCCGGTGCGATAGACAGCTCTTTCAGCTGGCGTTCGGTAGCTGCTGACTCATATGACTCATCGGTCGGCGAAATGGGAAAGTGGTAGCAGCTCTGATCAGACCTCTGATCCAGCTTTAATCATGCTGTTCTCCAAAGGCGTGCAGCTGGTGCATTAAAGCAGCTGATGCAATGCGTCAGAAGGATCAGGCTAGTTGTTTCACGTCCAACTTGCCTACGGTGGAGCCTGCTTTGCAGCCCAAAAGCGTGTCATGCACTGCTGCCACCGACACCAACGTCTGCCGTGCAAAGAAAGCGCGTGGAGTCGAGCTGTGCAACGCGTGATCAAGCACCACTGTTTCCCATTGTTGACCCTGTTGCCAAGATGCGTGACTTCTACGGCTGCTACTTGCTGACTTCCCTAGACCCCAAAAACAAAGGCCGTACTTACATCGGGTCAGACTAGTTGACAGCCGCTGGATCTATGAATACAATTCAAGTCTGCATGAACAGTAGCACGGTCTGCCGTGTCAGACCAGCATTGTTCATGAGTCTTTGAATTCTCAACTGGTGATCACAGGTTTACAGTCAACCCCAGACGGCGTCTCCGTCAGCACAATGGGGAGATTACAGCAGGTGCACACAGGACCAAGAGGTAGACAGCATCATCTTGTTTTCCACATTAAGCTGTGGTTTTTTCATTTTCATTGTCATGGTTGACACCGACGCACTGTCTGTGCCTAAAGCTGGTCAGTAGGTCAGCCCAGGTAACCTCACGCAACCTGATCAGCACCTTTGCAATGCAGAGGGAGGCCTTGGGACATGGTGCTGGTGGTGTATGGCTTTCCTACCAAGGTGAATCTGCATGACACTGTCTGTGCCACATCCTGGTTGCATGCAGGTCCTGTCCAGGTCACATGAGCAGAGTGTGAGCGACGCTGCTTGCTTTAGGTGCAAGCCTTGCAGTTTGAATGGGCATGGCAGCACCCCACAGCTTCCAAAGCTGTAAGGGAAGCAGCCCAAAGGCTGGGGACTGTTGCCATGCGAGGTGCCAAGGGCAAGGTACTTCTTTAGCAGTATGTCTGAAAGCATGTGTGGTACACGCTTTCACAAAGGACACATTTCGGGGGAATCAGCACTTTCAGTGACTTTGATGCAATGGCAACACAGCTTTGTTTGTATATGCTTCAAATGCCCTCAGCGCTGCCTTAAAAGAAATACAAACACAAGTCTGATGCACACGTGGTCTTACTGCGCAAAATAACTGTACATAATCAACATGTTCTGCATCTGCAGGTCAGGCTGCTGTTTGAGATGCTGAATCTGGACCCATGGTGCTACTACCCCCTGACAGTCCAGCTGCTGTCCACCAGCTATGCGCCTCTGCGCAACAAGTGTCTGCAGCCTCCTGCTCATGTGGCTGTCACAATATCACCCATGGAGGTATACACTCATCATTACAGATAATCAGCTGTATTGTGCTTACAACTACATGTTAGTTCTGGCTGCTGAGCTGCTCCTTGTCATGACCGCCTGACAGCATATGACTGTCCTATGTCTGTACATGTGTATGTGCATGGCCTCCGTGTTTTTCATGAGCATGCAGCATGGTCTGCATTGACCATGGCTGCAGTAGATACACCAGTAAATGCTGTTCTTGGTTTTGCACATTTTTCATCATCTGACACAGACATTGCCTTGCATTGGACCAGATCTGACACCTGAGACATGGTGCTGTTTGCATCACTGTCACTGCCAGTTGCATGCATGATGCTGCAAACTGCTTTTTGCATGGTATCTTGCAGCCATTGCTGCATCAAGCATATCACATCTCTGCATTATGTATATTGTGATTGCTGCAGATGCTGCCAGTGGTTGTTGAAGATGACTTTGATGAAGGTCCACCAGAAGAGCATGCTGACCAGGATGATCTAGCCAGCTCAGCGCAGCTGCATCCTGATTCAGCCATCACTCATCCTGAGTCATTCACGACTCATGCCCACATTGCCGTGACTGACGCTGGGCCCAGCACAGCACTTGACGAGGCCTATGCAGCTTCAGCAGAAGCTGCACCGCTGTCTGAGAAAGAAGCACGCAAGGCAGAAAAGGCGCAAGCTGCTGCAGCAAAGCTGTGCTCTGTGTGTGGCGAGAAAGCTGATGCCAAGTGGTTGACCTGCAGCTGTTCTGCTAGGACACATATCGAGTGTCTGGCCAAGCGCTTTCTACAGGTGCACACTAACAAAGTCGCATCTTGAGCCGATGAACAGTGCAACATGATGACCTGTGTTGCTTTCTTGGAAACATTGTGCGCCTGGCAGACGTTGTGGAACATCTGCATGCTACAGATTGCTGCTGAAATTGAGGCCATCAGGCTTATCTCAACTCCATTGCTTGCAGACTTCATGACATGCTGTACACAGGGCAAACGCACATGCATGAGACAGACGTGCGACTGCATTGGCATTGTCTATCCCTTGAGCATTGAAGTAGAATGTCGAGATTACTGACGTGGTGTGTGCAGGAATCTGGAGAGGAGCAGGGCCTTCCTGTACAGGGCACTTGCCCTGGCTGTGGGGCAGCCCAGACTTGGGGGGATGTCCTGTCAAAGGGCGAATCAGTGCCTTGGAGGCAGAGCAGGTATTTCCACTTTTTGATGTTGCGCAATGAGCAACCATGCCCATGCGAGCAGTGCTTCTTACTGTAAATTGCTTCTATAGCATCACTGATTTGTTTTTGTAAGTGTCCAAAGAACACAAACAAGGGTCCAGGGCCACGGCAACCAGTATTTCTGTGAATTCTGCCTGTTTTGATCTAGTCAAGCCATGATCATGTTCAACAGCTCAACACTTGTAAGCCCCTCTTCCCTTGTAAGCCCCTCTTCCCTTGTAAGCCCCTCTTCCCTTGTAAGCCCCTCTTCCCTTTCAAGCCCCTCTTCCCTTGTAATCTGGCAGCTTGCTGCAACAGAGGAAGCCGAACCCACCATGAACAGCACGTGAGTGTGGCATCATACACGATCGGACGTCTCAAAAAATGCAATAGGATGCTGGCTCATGCCTATGTCAAAGAAAATGCACGCAACTTGTCCCCAGCTGCATGTCAAGCCTTTGTCACTGCAGCTGTCATGGTTGTGTTGCAAGTCACGCACCTGTGACAACAGCATTGCCTCCAGGAACTGTCACTGTGTGCAAATGGTTTCAATGCTGCACTGCTTTGGAAAGACAAGACTTGTCCCGCATGTACCCAGCTCATCATGAGCTGGAAAGCGAATTTATTATTGTTGTTGATGTTATTATTGCGTGACTGCAGCAGGGCCAAGCAACCAGCTAGGAGGAAGAAGGCAGCTGCACCCACCAAGCAGGCCTCTGCAGAACCAAGCTTGCAGTCTGCCACTGCTAAAAGGTACCGTGTGCCACCCAAGTCAGCTCTCGTTCCATTCCAGGCATGGGCATGGTGCTTCACATATTGTTTTGATTACCTGCTCAATACAAGCAGTCTATTTGGGACGTGCTTGTTCACAAGCTTGGGACTTGCACTGTTGCAGGCGTGGGTTATACCTGATCCTGGCTGCTGGTCTCATTTTGCATCTGGTTTCTTATCAACGGGTCAATCCGTATCTTGCACCTGCATGCACAGCATTCTGAGTAGCGGCATACAGGCATTCTGACTTACATACACGGGGGCATTGACATGTTTTGTCACATTGCAGTAGCAAAGGCAGAAGTCGTGCCAAAGCAGCTGAGCCAGCTTCAGCCTCAGACAGCACAGGTGCATCAGACGCAACCCTAGCAGCAGCTTCTGCCAATAGCATCCTGGCAGAACCAGCCAACCCTAGTTTGGCCTCCCCTGCCAAGAAGCTCAGAGGCCCCGCCAAGACTGCTGCTGCAGCAGCTTCACAATCTGCTTCTGTAGCAGCTGCCACAGCACCTTCTGCAGAAGCAGGCACTGAGACAGCAGCATTGCAGGCATCACCCAAGGGCAAGGGGGTCAAGCCGAAAGGCAGAAAGAAGAAGGCAGAGCCTGTGAAAGAGCTGGAGGCAGCTGAGCTGCCGAAGGGACCAGCGTTTGCCTTTCAGATTGACCACGTGCTGGCACTGGGCTCTCGGTGCGGCTTGCCTATGGACAAGGCGACCAGAGACAAGATGTCAGTTCAGCACCACAAGGAGATCAGATGGAAACAGCAACAGGGGCAATCAGCCCTCTTGGACAGCCCCAAAGCCCCAGAAAGCAGCAGCGCCATTGCTCGCAAGCAGTCTGTAGCATTGGACGACACTGCTCAAGTTGCTTCTGCCCATGTTGCTTATAGTGGGGCTCCCGACTCTAGCAGAGACGGCGTCATGATCAGTGCACGTCAGCAGGCAGGATGGCCTCCGGAGTCACCTCCTGTGCCTGATGCAGAGCTGCCCTTGCGTGACCGCCTAAACAAGATTCAGCGCCTGCTCCTACAGGCTGGCCTGTCCCCAGCACAAGCCCTGCTAGCAGCAAGCACTGCCTCTTACAGCAAGGCTGCTGCTTCTGCACAGGATGCTTCCAACAGCCTGCCTGCTGCAAGCGCAGTGGACGCAGCAGCTGTGCTCAGCAAGCAGCAGCAGCAAGACGACACCATTGATCTGAGTGGTGCTGACCTGTCCAGCATAAGGTTGTCACATGGTGCAGGCAGCAGTTCAGACGCTGCTGGTGGTTTGCAGAGTGTGAGCACATCCATGTGGTCACATGGTGTGACTTATGATGAGATGATCTGCCTGGTCAGCCCCTCCCCTGTTCCTCTTCATCAGCAACAGGACAACAGCCAGGTTCCAGGCTCCCCCTTTCTGCCTTCAGATTCTCAGCCCCTCCCTGTAGACACCCCCCACAGGCCCCCTGCAGCGCCCAGTCTTCTTCCTCAGCATGAGCAAAGCCCGGTCCAGTCACCCAAGTCTGTAGTGTTGGTCAGCTCATGTAGTCCCCAGATGCAGAGCCCCAGTCAGCAGCCTGCATCCCCAACTGCACATCTTAGCAATGGGGGATTTAGAATCACAGAGGGAGACACAGCACAGCTGGACTTACAACAGGACGCACTGTCAGCTTCTGTGTACACCATGGATGAGTCAGAGCTTAGTCACAGCAAGCATGGCAGTGCCAGCTGTCAACCCTCTCCTGTTTCCACTGGTTCCATAAAGCAGACCAAGAAGAGGAGCAGGTGGGTGCGCAAGAAAAGGTTCCAGTGATTGCTGTCACCATGTTTAATGTTACATGATGATCTGCATGATTTTGCGTAAACGTCTTGCATTTGGCCGCTCAGGGCACGAATCGAACGGCACAACCTGCATCATAGCCTGGACAAGCCCAGGCATCTGGCATCATGCCTATACTGGCAGTTTAGGTCTTGAGATATTGTAACGGCCATCTGTGGTATAGAATAGGTGAAGGAACATGCCCGTTGCAGGTCTCTGCCAAGATCCAAGCAAGTTCCTGCTGCTATGCTGCAAAGCGCAAGTCCAGAAGACACGCTCTTGCCACCAATGGAAACTTCCAGCAACAGCATGGAGAGCAATCTGTGGCAAGAAGAACGGCCACAGTCGATTGATGACACTCCGCGCAGCAAAACTGCATGCACGCTGGCAGCATTGCAGGTTGACAGTCTGGATTACACCCCCTCTCCTATGCCTCTTAGGCGTCGCTTGCAGAACTGCACCGGCTTGCAGCAAGCTGTTATTGTAGAAGATGATTGTGATGTCATTTGTATAGATTGCTAGTCTACTCATTATGTGGTCATGACCATTTTAGTCATTGTTGCAATAGCTTTGTCACCTGCAACAATGTCACCTGTGCTGCGTTTTGAGTCAGCTGCTGCAGCAGCATCAATATGGATATAGCAGGCATCAAATGCACGAGAACAGCAGGCAGCAAATGCAAGAGCGCACTTGTTCTGTCATCATGTGCACACGTGTCAATTCAGCACCTTGCGCCTGTTGATTCGAACTGTGAAGTAGCACCTGCACGGCCCTGCGGGAGGGCACGTGCACCCACACTTATAGCAATACATCGAAATAGCAACAGCTGTGCTGCATCACTTGCTTATGCATGTCTCAAACAAGAGAAAGAGAAACACTACAATGTACACTAATTGTTTGTCCACACATACGCACACTGGGAAAACGAAGCAGAGGATCTCAACGTGAGCTGAAAGGCACCGAACTGCCCTTGGCTGAAGTAGTCTTCACCTGCAGGTCGGACTAGTTGGTGTCACTTGACTCGATGTGTAGGGCTGGACACTACCTGATCTTGACTAAAACTCTCGGTCTATATACAATGCTACAAGAATGAAGCCAGTCCAAGTCCTGGACCTACCATATCGTGGCTGATGCAGAAACAAGCTGAAGCATGTGCATCACCAGGACATGCTGAAGTAATTGATCAGCTGCACACAAGTTTCTGCAGCTTATCAAGCTGACTTCCGTGCATCTAACACAACATGCAGCTGGTATTGCTCTGTTCAAATCAATACGAAACAAGAAAGACCTAGCATGCTGAACTGTGGATCTACAAGGCATCTCAACAGAAAGAGCAAAGGGCAAAGCTAACACACAAGAAGGACAGATCACACAGGTAATCACCAAGGTCCTGAGCATTGAACACAGCGATGTAGCAGCACATCAACTGCAGTCAACTCAGATATAGAGAACACACAGCACCAAACATACATGACACTGTATAAAGAAGCTTAATCTACAGCTCAGAAGGCCCTGACGTTGGACTTCTGTAAATGAAATATCACTCCTTTGCCGACCAATTGCTAAATTCAGGCAATAAAAAACCTGCCATTTACAAATGCAAAATCAATTCAAGCACGGTTAAGTTCTCCACCAAGCATGTGGACACCTACAATCAGCACCTCCTGTAATGCATATTCCAGCAAAATAAGGAGCTGCTGAGCACTGTTTGCGCCAGAAGCAATGCCAGCGCTGTAATAATGTAGAAGAACAAAAAGCATTGCTCTAGTATTGACGTGAGCCAAATGCGCTGCCAAACTTTGATTCTAGCATTGACATAAGCTGAACACACTGCCAGACTTTGGCTGCAACAACTGAATTTTCAGACGGCGGGCATGAATACAAGGCAAGCAGTCATCTAGATGGCCGCACCTGCAATTGTGAAACAATTGGCATCAGAGTTTGTCAGTGGGTACCATGGTCATAATCAGGTCAAGTCTGCGCGCATACATGGCACTCATGACTTAATCAAGCACGGGGATCTTGAAGCTTGTTTTCATCTGCAGAAGACTTTTACCTGCCCCAGAAACAGGCCAGATTTGATCTGATACAAAGAGCTGCTCAGGATGCCAGCCCGTCAGTGCAAGCCAGCTACTCAGAACAGTTCTCACCTGCTGCTGCATTGGAAACATACGCTTGATGACTGAGTGCTTTGGGAGGCACAACTATGACCAGCACCCCCTGTCACTCATCCACCGGCACTCTCACTTCTACAACATCCAGGCTCAAACCCTGTTCTTCTTCTCCTCCAGCTTTAATTGGCTCAGCCTGCTCAGCAGAGCTTTGTGCAGCCAGCTCAGATTCCATGCCTAGGTGAGTTGGATCCTTGAGTGAGGAGTCAGTTTGAGAAGGTTTCGAACCCCAAAACGGCAAAAAGCTCCACAGCGAGGGCCCATCCCTTCTTTGCTTCTTTTGTAGCTGGCTTCTGCTGACATGCTTGATGAGATAGAAGCCTCTGGGTGGCATTTGAGCATGTGGAAGGGATTGGGAACCTCTTTCTGCAGGAGGCAGATCGCGCCAGCGCTTCATTCCCTCCAATGCCCATCTGTGTCTCCAGCAAGCCCTGTATGCAATCCTTTTTGTAATGTATCTCTTTGTAATGTATTCCTACATTATGTATACGATTTAGGAATTGTGCAGGAATTGTATTATGTATACGATTGAACATTTTTTGATATTGCAAACACCCTTTCTGGCTAGTCAGCATCCTCATTGAAAGGGCTGGTCAAGGTTCGTGATCAGTCTGGGACAGCTGCACAATCAGTCTGGCTCCTACATAAACAAATGAATTATGGAATGAATGAATGAATGAATGAATGCATGCATGAACAAACAAAGCTGATGAAATGCATATCTGCACAAACGGATGGACAAATGAGCAGTTGGATATAAAAACGAACAAAGTCACTAAATAAGCGACTCAGTAAACAAGCAGGTAAGTGAGTCATTAGGTACATGAGTGAACACTTATGCATAGACACATAAACGAATAAATGTATGACCATTTCAAAACCCAAAAAAAAAGAACGAATACACGAGTCGGTGCATCCACATGTTGTTGTCACCTTGAGATAGGGCGAGGCTTCTACCAGCTTCACAATGCCTTCCATGCCGTCCTGAAAGCCCTTGGGTCCAAACTGGGCCAGTACAACGGATAAGATGGCATGATGATAGCTGGCCAGGAAATGGTGCTCCATGCTCTGGCCTGCAATGAATATGCTTGCAGGATACGGATACACACGCAATCATTGACCAGCTGGCAATCATGCCCTGCCCTATACTGCAAATATGCACTTGAACATCCCTGTCGCAGAGTGTACATGCAGCCAACTGGCCTGGCAGCTCCAACTGCAAACATAGCTCTGCAAAGCGATCGCACGTCAGGATGTCCTGTTTGCAGAACCATGCATTGTGTATGGACTGCCTCTGGCATTCACTCAGTCAGTCAATTTGTCTGTCTGTCTATCTGTGTGGAGCAAACAACAGGAGCAGCCCTGCTCATGTGCTACAGGAGCATGCATCAATAGGACCTGGGCAGCCCGGTATAACACTTGGCTTCTCAGCAAGTTGACGCCGAAAGGCATAGTCTTTTCTTTTCTGCATCAACAGGCGCGTTTGTCAGTGGTGTCAATAGAGAGGTGGACCTGCTGTGTTTTGCTGGACAGAAGCCTCCATAAGTGTTGGGGAGACCATCAGCCGGCCCAGGCCATTGACGATGGCACGCTTGCCTGGTCTCTTGTACAGCACCAGGAACTTTGCTCCCCTAGTAACAATGTCCTGTATGACAACACGGTTGTCACTTTGCTCCCCTAGTAACAATGTCCTGTATGACAGCATGGTTGTCACTTTGCTCCTTTAGTAACAATGTCCTGTATGACAACACGGTTGTCACTTTGCTCCCCTAGTAACAATGTCCTGTATGACAACACGGTTGTCAACACCCTGTTCATAGACTGGTCTTACCAGTCCATATAGGTTAGTGTAACATGCCGCCACAAGTCTGCAGAGGACCCTTCAGTGGTTTTGGCAACACGCTGCACACGAGCATGTGTACAGAGCATAATAACAATAATAATAATTAAAACGTGTATTTAGTCAGCAGGCATCAGGTACGTGCGACGCAAGTCAGTTCCCTCCAGAACTGTGTACAGTGCACGCATGAAAGTGGCTATCCATGACAGGAGAGCACCTGGACGAGCAGTCTGTGGTGCAAATCAATCTTGTGCGGCAGAAGATCAATGCAATGAAGACAAGCAAGCAGCCGCTACACATGTGGCTGGAGGGAACAGACATGGTGGGACTTGCAAAGGCTTATCAGATCTGCTCAGGCTGCACTGCTTGCCACTGCTTGGAATACACAAGCTGGCTAACAAGCTGGCTGAAACAAGTTTCAGTCATAACAGAGATAGTTGAGTAAGTGTGCTGCTGACTAGACTGCACAATGCACAAGGCTCACCTGGTTGTTGATCTTGGAGTTGATGATGCAGTGCACCAACAAAGCAGCATGTAAACCAGTTTGATGATGCAAAACGGCTTGCGCAGCACGCGACGCCCACCTGATCATTGATGATGCTCCATGTGTCCGGGACCATCTGGTTGTACTCCTTGGCAAATGCATGGTTGCCAGTTCTGGGTGCTCCAAAGCTGTAGCACACAACATGCACACTGGCTTGCCCAGCTTCTTGCAGCCGTTTCTGGATGTCATAGGCTGCTAGTGTAGCCAGAGCTCCACCCAGCGAATGACCTGCAGGCGAACTCAAAGTCCAAGGGCAATCCAAAGGCAGTCACGCTGCATGACACACACAGCAGCAGAAGCACCTTCACTACTTGAGCCTAGGCGCATTATGACTCTTGCTGAGTTGCTGAGCAAAGCCTCTGACCAGCGTGCATTCTTCAGGCTGCAATCTTGGCAGACTGTGCTCTGAAAAGAGCAACTAACAGCACGAATCTGATGCCAGAGTAATGACGTGTAAAAGATGTAGGTCAGCCAGCAGTGGGACACCCACAGCAAACACACACACACACATGCACGCACGCACAGTCAGTTACAGGTCACTGCTTGTCAATTGGAGCAACAGATGCAGTCTTGTCGGACAGAACAAGGGAATGCAGAGCGCCACCTGTGACCAGGATTTCGAGGTCGCATGCTGCAGGCTTGCGGCTGCAGGTGCATGATGCGATTGACCACCTTGACATTCAAGGCGCCCGCCAGCCAGCTCTTCATGAACCCCCCATGAACCAGGGGTTGGGTGCACATGATTTTGTGACCCCTTGCAGGTGGGTGTGTCACCCTCCAAGCCTACAAAGCAAACCAAGCATGGCGATGAATTCGCTTTCTCCATTCTGCTTTGTCGTGGGGTTCGAACGCCTGTCAGAGTTTGTCAATGAAGGGCACTTTTCTTGGTGGCACATGGTGATTTTGGTTAGACTGGATGACTGGACCTGTGTGATGCATGTGACTGCGCAACAGGATGGCTGTCAACAGGGCTGAACATACCCAATCCCGACTCAAGATGACAGTTTAACAAATGAATGGACAAATGAATGGACAGACGATTGAACACACCAACAAACAAACCAAGGCGTGCATGCATGGGAAGAAAGGATTGCACGTTACAACCTTATGTTGAGGCTTTTAGCTCTTGGCAATCATGGTGTCAGGTACTTTCATGAGTCATCATCTTGATAGGTCCAGCACTCACTCAGCTCAGCCAACAGTATACACGACAACAACTTCACACTTCACATTGATTGCATGCTTGTGCAAAAGGCAGCAGCTGTATCAAGCTCAGCCAGCTGCCACTGACTGCCTCACAGACAGACATACCCGCAAATGAGACGAGACACAGACACACATGGTTCACACCTGAACATCTGACAGAGCGTTCTTCATAGATGCGGTCCCTCTGAAAGCAACCACAATTGTGCGCTCATTCCAGCCTATCAGGTTGGTCAGAGCAGCATCTTCATTGACCCTGTGGGGACACCTGCCATGTAAACAGGAACACACCCGTTTGTAGTCATACACCAGGCTGCTCCAATACAGCATGTGCATCATGGTCTCAAAGCAGAAGATGGGCTGCTTGTTCAGCTTGTGGTCCCATGGGACAGTCAGAGCCCTAGCTGCAACCTTGATCGGCTTGTCGGCTGCCGTCCAAGCAAACTCCTGTTCCCATACCTGTATCAGGAAAAAGCTCTTTGTGTCTTGCATGATGGACAGATAGCCTGTTTCCTACCTGGCTGATGCGAGAGCAAACGGTGGCGCAGGTTCAGAACAATCCATCAATCAATCAATCAATCAATCAATCAATCAATCAATCAAGCAAGCAAGCAAAGCAAACAAGCAAGCAAGCAATCAATCATGATAGACAGCCATCCACACTGCATACGCCGTCAATGGACCATGCTGCACATACATGCAGGAGGACAATGGTGAAACTGAAATAAGCAATCAGAGGCAACATATGTCGCAAGCAGCAGGAGTTGTCCTTGTACTGTACAAGCCAACATGCCAGCAGACAAGCACTGCCACAATCTGAGGAACAAGGGAGGGCAACACAGGGGGGGGGGGGGGGGGTACCCGCATGGCAACAGC
>JAABUK010002284.1_pt1 | contig 34753 bp, 32 predicted proteins | sample 5559141 | NCBI WGS metagenome assembly JAABUK01 (sample SAMN10711869, study PRJNA513367) | rock metagenome | isolation source: Antarctica rocks | place: Antarctica: Victoria Land, Pudding Butte nord | collected 2016-01-03
GTGGGCTGAAAACCGGCAAGATGCTGATAGAATTGGCTTTTGTTGTTATCAAACCGAGATGATAGAACTCATTTCGGACAAGTGTGACCACCGTAGCCCGGAGGGAGAGGGAGTTAGGAGAACACCCCTTGGCGTTGCATGATGCCCGGAAACCGTCCGGAGGACCCGACCGATGCTGCTGCGCCTGTCCGCACTCGCCCTGGCGCTGGCCTGCGCCGCCCCGGCCCGTGCCGAACTCCCCGCCACCATCAAGATCGGCGTCCTGAACGACCAGTCCGGCCCCTTCGCGGACCAATCCGGCAAAGGCTCGGTGATCGCCGCGCAGATGGCAGCCGACGACTTCGCCAAGGAGGCGCCCGGCATCAAGGTGGAGATCCTCTACGGCGACCACCAGAACAAGCCGGACATCGGCAGCGCCATCGTCCGCGCCTGGGTGGACCGCGAGGGCGTGGCGGCGGTGGCCGACGCCGTCAACTCCGCCGTGGGCCTGGCAGTCAACGACATCATGCGCGAGCGCAACCGCACCTTCGTCGCCAGCAACGTCGGCACCTCGGACCTGACGGGCAAGGCGTGCGCGCCGACCACGGTGCAGTGGACGTTCGACACCTGGGCGTTCGGCAACAGCGCCGCCCGCGCGCTGCACGACCTCGGCCCGTTCTACTTCCTGTCGTTCGACTACGCCCTGGGCGCGGCGCTGGAGCGGGACACGACTGCGGTGCTGACCAGCCTGGGCGGCACCGTCGCCGGGTCCGTCAGGCATCCGCTGGGCACCACCGACTTCTCCTCCTACCTGCTGCAGGCTCAGGCGTCGGGCGCCAAGGTGATCGCGCTGGCCTCGACCGGCACCGACTTCATCAACGCCGCCAAGCAGGCGGCGGAGTTCGGCATCACCCGCACCGCGACGCTCGCCGGCCTGTTCACCCAGATCGTGGACGTGGACGCGCTGGGCCTGCCGGCCGCCCAGGGCCTGCTGCTGACGGAGGCGTTCTACTGGGACCTGAACGACGGCACCCGCGCCTTCGCCCAGCGCTTCGCCGAGCGCATGCCCGGCCGCGTGCCGACCGAGAACCAGGCCGGCGTCTATTCCTCCGTCCTCGCCTACCTGCGCGCCGCCAAGGCCGCGGACAGCATCGAGGGCGCGCGGGTGATCGAGGCCATGCGCCGCGCGCCCATCGAGGACCCGCTGTTCGGCACCGTCACCGTCCGCCCCGACGGGCGCGCGATACACGCCATGCACGTCTTCCGCGTGAAGGCCCCGGCGGCGTCCAAGTCGCGCTGGGACGTTTACGAGCTGGTGTCCACCATCCCCGCCGAGCAGGCGTTCCGCCCCATCGAGCAGGGAGGCTGCCCGCTGGTCATGCGCTGAGGCTTGCTGCGCCGCAACCGTTGCGCCGCCTCCACCGTTCCCCGAATATATGCCCGATGTTATGCCGCTGGGGCGATTCTGCCCCGGCGCACCCTGATCGGCGGACGTGATGCTCGGCAACATCTGGACCATGCTGAAAGAGACGGTGAACGGCTACATCGAGGACAACGCCCTCAGCCGCGGCGCCGCCATCGCCTACTTCACGGTGTTCAGCATCGCGCCGATGCTGGTCATTTGCATCGCCATCGCCGGGCTGGTGTTCGGGCAGGAGGCGGCGCAGGGCGCCATCGTCGATCAGTTGCAGGGCATCATGGGCAAGCAGGGCGCCGAGGCGATCCAGGCCATGATCGCCAGCGCCGGCAACAAGTCGAGCGGCATCTGGGCCACCGTCATCGGCCTCGTCACCCTGTTGCTCACCGCCACCGGCGTGTTCGGTGAGATGCAGACGTCCCTGAACGCGATCTGGAAGGTGGAGCCGAAGGCCGGGGTGTCGGGCCTGCTGCGCGCACGGGCCGCGAGCCTGGGGCTGATCGCCGCCTTGGGCTTCCTGCTGATCGTGTCTCTGGTCGCCAGCACGGTGCTGTCCGCGCTCGGCGACTACCTGAGCAGCATGATCCCCGGGGCGAAGACGATCCTGCAGATCGTCAACTTCATCGTGTCGTTCCTGCTGATCTCGCTGCTGTTCGCCGCGGTTTATAAAATCCTGCCGGACCGGCAACTGTCCTACCGCGACGTGGCGGTGGGCGCGGTCGCCACGGCGTTCCTGTTCACGGTCGGCAAGTCGCTGATCGGGCTGTATATCGGCAGCAGCAGCGTCGCCAGCAGCTACGGTGCCGCCGGGGCGCTGGTGATCGTGCTGCTGTGGATCTACTACTCGTCCCAGATCTTCCTGCTGGGCGCGGAGTTCACCAAGGTCTGGGCCAGCCACCACGGCAGCGCGGAAGCCTTCGCCGCCGCCAGCGCCCCCGGCGGCGCAGTGGTGCCGTCGGACGAGCCGTCCACCGCCGTGCAGAAGGTGCTGGTCCATTCCAGCAGGCAGCGCCAGGCGTTCGGCGTGTTCGAGGTCGCTGCGCTGGGCACCCTCATCGTTGCGGCCTACCTCGGCGAAACCCGGCGGCGTTGAAGCCTGCCTGGCGCATGTGGATGCGCCAGGGGATGCGCCAGGCGATGTACCAGGCGCGTTCCGGCTTTCGTCTCCGGCGCGCATCTGCCCGGACCGGGCAGGGCCGCCCGAACCCGAGACGGCCTATCCCTCCAGCAGGTGCCCGAAGGCGCGCAGCGGGCGCAGCCGGTCGCAGATGATCTTCGCGACCGCCAGCAGCGGCACCGCCAGGATCGCGCCCTGCACGCCCCACATCCAATACCAGAACACCAGCCCGACCATGACGGCGATAGGGTTCAGGGTGAAGCGCCGGGCAAGGATCATGGGCGTCACGATCTCGCCCTCCAGGACGTGTATGCCGAGGTAGGCCGCCGCCGGCAGCAGCGACAGCCAGGACGCGCCGAGCACCGCCAGCCCGATCAGCGCGAACAGCCCCACCCCGGCCAGCGGCCCCAGGATCGGGATGTAGTTCAGGCAGAACGCCACCACGCCCCACAGCGGCCAGCCCGGCAGCCCGAACGCCCACGTCATCCCTGCCACCGCCGCGCCCACCACGGCGTTGATGACCGTCACCGTCAACAGGTAGGCGGAGATGTCGTGCTCGATGGCCGACGAGATGCCGACCGCCTGCTTCTTGTCCCGGAAGGTTGGCAGCACCTCCACCAAGCGGCGCATGAACGTCTCCCCGAACACCAGCATGTAGAACAGGATCAGCAGGGTTTCGAGCAGGTGCGACGCAAAGCCGCTGGCGCCGCTGGCGACCGACCCGGCGATGGCACGGGGATTGAGCCTCATGCTCTCCCCGATCCCATCCATGCCCGCGCGGTCCATCAGATCCTGCAATCGCTGGATCGGCTCCTTGACCCAGGCATACTGCTCCTGCAGCCTCTGCCAGGCGGCCGGGGATTCGCGCATCCACTGTGCCGCCGGGCCGGATAGGACGGCGCCCAGGCCGATGAACACCCCCAGCAGCAGCACCACGGCCAGCAGGGCGCCGACGGCCCGGGGCAGCCGCAACCGCTCCAGGAAACGCACGGCAGGCTGCAACAGCAGCTTGAGCACGAGCGCCAGGACAATCGGCAGAATCACCTCGCGCGCGACATACATGACAGCGAGGCAGGCGAGGATGAACAGGCCGCCCAGGAAGACCGTCTTCGGGTCGGTGGGCAGCGGCATGTCGGCAGCGTGGCCCGCCGCGTGCTTCTGGTCGGGATCGGCGTCAGGCAGCGGGACGGTTGGGGCAGGAGCGGTGACGGACATGGCAGAACCCTCGGTGCAACCCGTTCAAGGCCACCGCGCACCCCGTCCCGTCAAGCACGGGTTGCCGCCTGCTCCCTCTCCCTCCGGGAGAGGGCCGGGGTGAGGGGGTCTGTCAGCAAGCACCGACGTCGCCGATGGCGGTCCGGGCGGCGCTGACGTTGTTGAGCTTCCCGCCGCAAGACCCCCTCACCCCGGCCCTCTCCCGGGGGGAGAGGGGGCAGCCAGCGGCCTTACCGGTTCGCCCCCGGCGTCCACTGCACGTCGCCGCCGGGGTTCAGCCGGCGGCCGAGCACGAACAGGTGGTCCGAAAGCCGGTTCAGCAGCCGCACCACCGCGGGGTTCACCTCCTCCTCCCGCGCTAGGTGGACCACCAGCCGCTCCGCCCGGCGCACGATGGTGCGGGCCAGGTGGGCGTGGGCCGCCGCCGGGGTGCCGCCGGGCAGGACGAAGCTGGTCAGCGGCGGCAGCGCCTCGTTCATCGCCTTCACCTCCGCCTCCATCCGCAGGCTGGGGGCGTCGGTGACGCGCAGGCGCTCGCCCATCTCGCCGGGCACGCACAGGTCGGCGCCCACGTCGAACAGGTCGTTCTGCAGGCGGGCCAGCATGGCGTCGGCCTCGGCGTCGCCGCCGTTCCCCGGCGCCGTGTGCAGGCGCAGCAGGCCGATGGCGGCGTTGGCCTCGTCCACGGTGCCGTAGGCTTCCACCCGCAGGGCGTCCTTGGACACGCGGGTGCCGTCGCCAAGTGAGGTCTGCCCGCCGTCGCCGCCGCGGGTCACCACCCGGTCAATGCGTATCATGGCCGCGTCATGTCCTGTCCCCGACAAAGTGTATGTCTAGCGTGAAGCTGAACGGCACCGGCCCGGCCGCGCTACGCGCCGGGGTGAAGCGCCACTGCTCCACCGCCTGCACCGCCGCCTGATCCAAGCTGGGGTGGCCGCTGCTCCCGGCAACCTCGACCAGGATCGGAATGCCGTCCGCCGTCACTTGGATCATCAGATGCACCGTGCCCGCCTGGCGCCGTCGCATCGCGTCCGCCGGATAGGCCGGGGGCAGGTTGCGGTGGCGGCTATCGGGGCGGGGCGGAATGATGTCGTCGCTGCGCGCGTTGAGGTCTGCCAGGTCCTGGCCGCCGTTGCCGAGATTGACGGCGGCAAGGGCAGGGGGGGCAGGTCGCGGCGTGGCCGGCTGCGGCGCAACGGGTTGCGATGCGCCAGGCTGGGATGCGCCAGGCTGGGATATGGCAGGCTGGGATGCGGCGGATTGCGGCGAGGCCGCCGATGCTGCTTCGGGCGGCGCGGCCGATGGCGGCGGCGCGACCGGGGATGGCCGTGCAGGCTGCGCGGCCCGCGATGGCGGCGATGGCGCGGGCGGCGCGGCCGGGACCGGCTGCACGGCAGGCTCCGCAGCCGGCTGCGGCGCGGCGCCCGCCGTGCTGGACTGGATCAACTCGACCTCGATGGGCGGCATCGGGACGGGCAAGCGGTCGCCGCCGGCCCACGGCAGCAGCAGCGCCGCGGCGGCCCCGGCGTGGACGGCGGCGGATACGGCCAGGCCGAGCCTCATGATGCCGACCCTCACCTACAGGACAAGCACGCCGCTGTGCTTGGCCTTCAGTTCCGGCTCGACGTGTATGGTGATGACCAGGCCGTCAACCTCCGCCTTCAGGGCGGTCTCGATGCGGTCGCAGATCGCGTGCGCCTCGGCCACGCGCATGTCGCCGGGCACGACCAGGTGGAACTCCAGGTAGGTCAGGCGCCCGGCGTGGCGGGTGCGCAGGTCGTGCGCCTCGATGGCGCCGTCCGCGTGCTGGCCGACCAGGTGGCGGATGCGCTCCACCACCACCCCCGCCGGCGCCGCGTCCATCAGGCCGCCGACCGACCCCTGCACGACGCGCACGCCGGACCACAGCACGTGCGCCGCCGTGCCGACCGCCAGCACCGGGTCCAGCCAGGGGATGCCGGTCCCCACCGCCAGCGCCAGCCCGACCGTGATGCCCACGGACGACACCACGTCCGAGTTGAGGTGCCGCGCGTCCGCCACCAGTGCCGCCGAGCGGTGCGCCCGGCCCTCCCGCAGCAGCAGCACCGCCCAGGCCGCGTTGATGGCCGTGGAGGCGGTGTTCAGTCCCAGGCCGAGCCACATCTGCTCCAGCCGCGGCGCCACGTTCCAGGTGGCCCAGGCGTGCTGCAGGATGCTGGCGGCGGCGAGGATGATCAGCACGCCCTCGATCACCGCGGCGAAGAACTCGGCCTTGTCGTGGCCATAGGGGTGGTTGGCGTCGGCGGGCTTGGCGGCCAGGCGCAGGGCGCCGAAGGCGATCACCGACGCCACGACGTTGACGACGCTCTCCAGCGCGTCGGAATACAGCGCGGCGCTGCCGGTCAGGCGCCAGGCAGCCGCTTTCATCGCCAGCACGACGATGCCGACGACGATGGTGCCCGCCGCGATCCGCCCTATCCGGTCCAACCCTGCCCCCGTCTGGCCCTCGGGCTGATTAGCAGGGGGTGCGCGCCGGTTCCACCTTGCAGCGGGCGTCGAGGGCGAGGCAGCGCAACGTGAGGTCCGTACGCTCCCAAGGGAGAGCAGGCAGGAGTCGCATGAGCAGGCTCACTCGGGAGGCCACTGCATCGCTCCGTGGATGATGCTGATGACCAGAACTCCGTCCGGCTCGGGTTCGTACACGACGATGTAGGGCGGGCCGGCGACGGCCAACTCCCGGGTCCCCGCAACACGGCCGGCACGGGCCATGAGCGGAAAGCGGTCAAGCGGAAACAATGCGCCCCTGATCCGATCATAAACCCGGAAGGCAACGGCTGCTCCGCTATCCGTCGCAATGGTTTCAACGATGCTGAGAAGGTCGGCCTCGGCCCCCGGCGATAACCGGATCAACTCGCGAGCAGGCGGCGGACTTCACGATCAACAGCCTCAAGGCTGCGGTTGGGGCCAACCCCGGCCGATTCCTTGCCACGCTCCACATGCGCCCTGAACTCGGCATCCCCCGTCACATGGGACCGGATACCTGGATGGATTTTCCCATCTTCGGCGTGCTGGTCGGGCTGTGTGACTTGTTCTGTCATGGTCGCACCGTAACACAATGCTTATCCGGGGTGGACGCGACTTCGAGCCAAAGAGATCGGGGAAGCGCAGCACCTTCCGACACCTGCCGGCCCGGCCGTGTGGCGGAGGGCGCTGCGCTTCCCTGTTTCAAAGTATCCTCGGTCACACCGAGAAGTACTTCGCCCGCGGGTTCAGCACCACGATGGCGCTGGTGCTCTGCTCCGGATGCAACTGCGACTCGTCGGACAGCGACACCCCGATCCGCTCCGCATCCAGCAGGCGCAGCAGCGGCACTTGGTCCTCCAGCTTCGGGCAGGCCGGGTAGCCGAAGCTGTAGCGGCTGCCGCGGTAGTGCTGGGACAGCATCCGCTCCATGTCGCGGTCGTCCTCCCCGGCAAAGCCCATCTCCGCCCGGATGCGCTTATGGGTGTATTCCGCCATCGCCTCCGCCACCTCCACCGACAGCCCGTGCAGATACAGGTAGTCTTGGTAACGGTTGTCCTCGAACCACACCCGCGCCGTGTCGGACGCCTTCTGCCCGACCGTCACGACCTGCAACCCGATCACGTCCCGCTCCGCGTCGTCCACGTCGCGGAAGAAGTCGGCGATGCACTCGCCGTCCTCCTTCGGCTGCCGGGGCAGGGCGAAGCGGCACAGCTCGGTCTGGCCGTCCTGGTCGAACACGACCAGGTCGTTGCCCTGCCCGGCGGCCTTCCAGTAGCCGTAGATCGCCTGCGGCTTGAGGATGCTGTCCTTCTCGCAGAGGGCCAGCATCCGGTCGCGCACCGGGCGCAGCTCCTGCTTGGCCCAGCCCAGGAAGTCCTCCAGCGTCTTGCCCTGCTTCCGGAAGCCCCACTGGAATTGATACAGGCTGCGCTCGTTCAGGAAAGGTATGACCGCCTTGGTCGGCGCCTCGATCACCCGGGCGCCCCAGAACGGCGGCTCGGACACCGGCACGTCCCGCGTGATGCCGTGCCGCCGCGCCTGCACCGCCGCCACGTCCACCGGGCGGAACGCCTTTGCGTCCGCCTGCCCCAGCGTGCGCTTGGTGTTGCGCGCCTTGCCGGACCGCTTGGACTGCACCGCCGCCAGGTAGTCGTCGAAGCCGTTGCCCGTCACCTTGTCCATCAGGTGCAGCCCGTCGAAGGCGTCCCGGGCATATACCACGCGCCCGCAGGCATAGGCTTGCACGCAGTCCTCCTCGACGTAGTTGCGGGTCAGCGCCGCGCCGCCGAGCATCACCGGGATGTCCAGGCCCTGGCGCCCCATCTCCTCCAGGTTCTCGCGCATCACCACCGTGCTCTTCACCAGCAGCCCGCTCATGCCGATGGCGTGGGCGCGGTGCTGCTTGGCGGCGGCGACCATGTCGGCCAGCCCGACCTTGATGCCGAGGTTCACCACCCGATAGCCGTTGTTGGTCAGGATGATGTCCACCAGGTTCTTGCCGATGTCGTGGACGTCCCCCTTCACGGTGGCCAGCACGATGGTGCCCTTCTCCTGCCCCTCGATCCGCTCCATGTGCGGCTCCAGGTGCGCGACGGCGGCCTTCATGGTCTCCGCCGATTGCAGCACGAACGGCAACTGCATCTTGCCGGCGCCGAACAGCTCGCCGACCACCTTCATGCCGTCCAGCAGCACGTTGTTGATGATGTCGAGCGGCGGGTTGGTGAGCAGCGCCTCGTCCAGCTCGTCGCCCAGGCCCTTGCGGTCGCCGTCTATGATGCGGTCCTTGAGGCGCCCCTCGACCGTCTCGGCGCGGACCTTTTTCACGGCGTCGGCGGCCTTGCGGTCGGCAAACATCGCCAGCAGCGCCTGCAACGGGTCGTAGCCCTCCCGCCTGCGGTCGAACAGCAGGTCCTCCATCACCTGCACCTCATCCGGCGCGATCAGGTGCAGCGGGCGTATCTTGCTGACGTGGACGATGGCGCCGGTCATGCCGGCCTTTACCGCGTGATCCAGGAACACCGAGTTGAGCACGGCGCGCGCCGCCGGGTTGAGGCCGAAGCTGATGTTGGACAGGCCCAGGATGATCTGGATGTCCGGGAATGCGTCGCGGATCAGCTTGATCCCCTCCAAGGTCCACTGGCCCAGCTTGCGGTCGTCCTCGTTGCCGGTGGCGACGGTGAAGGTCAGCGGGTCGATCAGCAGGTCCGACTGCGGCAGGCCGTGCTTGTCGCAGGCGAACTCGACCAGGCGGCGGGCGATGGCGAGCTTGGCTTCCGGCGTCTTGGCCATGCCCTCCTCGTCAATCGTCAGCGCGATCACCGCCGTGCCGAACTTCTTCGCCATCCTCATGCGAACCTCGGCGGCGTCCTCGCCATCCTCGAAGTTGATCGAGTTGATGATCGGCTTGCCGCCGTGCAGGCGCAGCGCGGCTTCCAGGACGTTGGCCTCGGTGCTGTCGATCACCAAGGGCGAGTTCACGCTGCTGGTGAAGCGGGTGACGACCTCGTTCATCTCCATCACCTCGTCGCGTCCGACGAAGGCGGTGCAGATGTCCAGGCTGTTGGACCCTTCGGCGATCTGCTCGCGCCCCATCGCGACGCAGCCGTCCCAGTCCGCGGTCTCCTGCAACTCGCGCCACTTGCGGCTGCCGTTGGCGTTGCAGCGCTCGCCGATGGAGAAGTAGCTGTTCTCTTGGCGCAGCGGCGTCTGGCCGTACAGGCTGGCGACCGACGGCACCCATACGGGCTTCCGCAGCACCGGCGCCGGACGGAACCCGCCGCCCCGGCGGCGCAGCATCGCGTCCAGCGCCTGGATATGGCTGGTGTTGGTGCCGCAGCAGCCGCCGATCAGGTTCAGCCCGTCCTCGCCGATGAACCGCTCGACCCAGCTTGCCATCTGGTCGGCGTCCAGGGGGTAGTGCGTCTTGCCGTCCACCAGCTCCGGCAGCCCGGCGTTCGGCTGCACCGACAGCAGGCCGGGCCAGTTGGCCGCGAGCCAGCGGACGTGCTCGCTCATCTCCTGCGGACCCGTGGCGCAGTTCAGCCCAATCAGCGGCACGTCCAGCGCATGGACGACGGTTGCGGCGGCTGCGATGTCCGGGCCGACCAGCAGGGTGCCGGTCGTCTCCACCGTCACCTGCACGAAGATCGGCGTGTCGGTGCCGGCCTCCAGGCGGGCGATCTTGGCGCCGTTCACCGCGGCCTTGATCTGCAAGGTGTCCTGGCACGTCTCGATCAGGATGGCGTCCACGCCGCCGGCGATCAGCCCGCGCGACTGCGCCGCCAGCGCCGCCTCCAGCGGGTCATAGGCGATGTTGCCCAGCGACGGCAGCTTGGTGCCCGGCCCGATGCTGCCCACGACCCAGCGGTGCCGGCCATCGCTGAAGCTGTCCGCCGCCTCCCGCGCCAGCTCCGCCGCGACCATGTTGATCTCGTGCGTGCGGTCCTGCAAGTCGAACTCGGCCAGCGTCAGCGGCGAGCCGCCGAAGGTGTTGGTTTCCACCATGTCCGCCCCGGCCTCGAAGTAGCCGCGGTGAATTTCCCGCACCAGGTCCGGGCGCGACAGGTTCAGCACCTCGGTGCAGTTCTCCTGGTTCCAGTAGTCGCGCTCGACGTCCAGGGTCAGCATCTGCACGCGGCTGCCCATGCCGCCGTCGCACAGCAGGACCTGGTCGCGCAGGGCATCGAGCAAGTGGGGTCGGGTCATCAGGCGTCCTCTGACATAAGTTCGCGCCGGGGTACTTCGCGCCGAGGTTCGGCCACGGCGGGGATCGGCATGGTGGCCGGCCACAGCCGGACCTCCAGCGGGCCGGCCACCGATATGGGGCGGTCCGGCTGCAGGCCAGGGGCGCGCAGCAGCCCGCGCATGGCGGCGTCGGTGAAGCCGGGCCAGCGATGGGCCAGGCGGTCCGTGAGGTCGCGGCGGCCATGCCCGGCCAGGTCCACGACGATCAGCCGCCCGCCCGGCGCCAGCACCCGTGCGGCCTCGGCCAGCACCGCGGCGGGGTCCTCGGCGTAGTGCAGCACCATCTGCAGCACCATCACGTCATAGCCGCCGGACAGCGGCAGGCGATACATGTCGGCCTGGCGCACGCCCAGGTGGGCCAGGCCGGGCTTCGCCAGCCGCGCCCGCGCCAGGGCCAGCATGGCGCGGCTGGCGTCTATGCCCAGGCCGGAGCGCACGCGCGGCGCCAGCAGCTCCAGCATCCGTCCGGTGCCGGTGCCGATGTCCAGCAGGCGACCCAGGCTCTCGCCCGGCAGCAGGGACAGCAGCGCCGCCTCCACGTCCGCGGCCGGCAGGCCCAGCGCCCGCATCTCGTCCCAATCGGCGCCCTGGCGGCGGAAGGTGTCCGACGCGATGCGTGCCCGCTCCGCCAGCACGCGGGCGGCGCCGCGGCGGTCGGCGGCCAGCACGGGATCGTCCTCCGGCAGGCGGGCCAGCAGATCCAGCACCGGCGCTGCGCCCGGCGCGGCGTCCGATGGCAGGGCGAACCAGACGTTGGTGCCTTCCCGCACCCGCTCCAGCAGCCCGGCGTCGCACAGCAGCTTAAGGTGCCGGGACAGGCGCGGCTGGCTCTGCCCCAGGATCTCGGTGAACTCCATCACGCAGAACGCGCCGCGGGCAGCGAGCGCGAGCAGGCGCAGCCGCGTCGGTTCGGCGCAGGCGCGCAGGGCGGCGAGGAAAGGCTCCATGAGGAAGGTATTACATAAGGACATCCTTATGTCGAGCATGAACGCTGCTTCCCCCTCTTCCTCCGGGAGAGGGCCGGGGTGAGGGAGGCGGCGAGCGCAGTCCCTTCCCGACAAGGACCGTCCTGCAACAGGCCAACGCCGGTGCGTGCGGCGTGCCACCCCCCCGCCCACAACCCGAGGGGGAGGGGGGCGAAAGGCAGCTAGATCTTCTTCAGGTCTTCCGGCTTATGCACCGCCTCCTTGCCGCTCTTTGCGGACTTCACCACGAACTGCGGCTCCTCCTTGGTCGGCTTGGCGACATGGCCTTTGATCCGCGTCTCCGTCGTCACCTTCTTCTCGACTGTCCCCTCGGTCCCGCCGCCGGAGCTGCCCCACTTGACCTTGTCGCCCGGCTTGAACTCGTCCGTCATGTTGCGCTCCTGCTTGTCCTGCTGGAGAACACGGGCGGACATCGCCGGGTTCCCCAGGCGCAACCTGCCCGGCGCCGGCGCGTCCTGGGACCACGTCAATCCCACATCAATCAAGGACGCCGCCATGCCCCAGCTTTCCCGACGCACCCTGGCCACGCTGCTGGCCGCCACCGCCATCGGGCGGGCACAGGCCCAGCAGGCGCCGGCCCAGCCAGCCCAGGCACAGGCACAGGCCCAGACCCAGGCCGGGCCGGCCGCCACGCCCGCCGCCCCGGCCGATGCCAGCGCGCTGACCCAGGTCGCGACGTTCGAGCAGCAGGTGACGGGCATCGCCGTGTCTCCCGCAGGCCGCATCTTCGTCAACTTCCCGCGCTGGGAACAGGACGTGGAGATGTCGGTGGCCGAGGTGATGAAGGACGGCAGCCTGCGCCCCTACCCTGATGCGGAGTGGAACGCCTGGCGCAACCTGAAGCCGCTGTCCCGAGGCGACCACTTCGTCTGCGTCCAGAGCGTGACGGTGGACCCGCAGGGCTTCCTGTGGGTCGTGGACCCCGCAGCGCCGGGCAACGAGTTCAACCTGGAGGGCGGGCCTAAGCTGGTGAAGATAGACCTGCGTAACGACAAGGTCGCGCAGGTCATCCGCTTCGGCCGCGACACCGTGCCGCAGGGCAGCTACCTGAACGACGTGCGCGTCAGCCCCGACGGGCGCTGGGCCTACCTCACGGACAGCGGCGTGCGCGGGGCGCTGCTGGTGGTGGACCTGCGTACCGGCAAGCCGCGCCGGGTGCTGGACGGGCACCCCAGCACACAGGTGGAACCCGGCGTGATCGTTCATACCGATGGCCAGGAGCTGCGCCGCCCGGACAACCGCGAGGTGAAGTTCTCGGCGGACGGCATTGCGTTGGACCGCCAGGGGCGGTTCCTCTATTGGCAGGCGCTGACCGGGCGCACGCTGTATCGCGTGCCGGCCAACATCCTGAACAACCCGGCCGTCGCCCCGGCCCGCCTGGCCGCCGCCGTCCAGCGCGTGGGCATAACGGGGGTCGCGGACGGGCTGTGGATGGACGGCAAGGGCAACCTGTGGGTCACAAGCCCGGAAGAGGACGCGCTCAAGCTGCGCGCCCCGGACGGCACGATGCGGACCGTGGTGCAGGACAAGCGCCTGCGCTGGCCCGACAGCCTGGCCGAGGGGCCGGACGGCGCGATCTACGTCACCAGCAGCCACATCCAGGACATGGCGCAATGGCACGAGAAAGGCAGCACCCGGACCGAGCCTTACGCGCTGTGGAAGGTGGCGGGGCAGTAGGGCCGCTGCTCCCTTTCCCTGCGGGAGGGGGTCGGGGTGAGGCGGCCTTGGCTGCGAAGCGGAGACAGATGTTACCGGCGGCGCGAGGCCCTGCATCGGTGGAGACCGCGCCCCGAGGCCCCCTCACCCCGGCCCCTTCCCGGGGGAGGCGGGAGAAGGCAGCCGGCCCGTGCTGACCACGTTCGCCGTCCTGGTCCTCGTCCTGTTTGCGCTGGGCGCGGCAGAGGCGTTGCGGCTGCACTGGGCAGGGCCGGCAACGGCGGCTGCCTGCGCGGCCGGCGCCATGCTGGCCCTGGCGGCACTGGCCCTGGGCGCGCAAGGCGTGCTGCCCCTGCCGGCCGGACTTGGCGGGGAGGCGCACCTGGCGTTGGATGGCCTGTCCGAGGTGGGGCTGCTGCTGGTGCTGGTTCCCGCCGCCGCATGGGCCGCCTGCGGCCAGGCGCCCGGCCCCGCCCTGCAGGCCGGGGCGATGACGCTGGCTGTGCTGGCGGCGGACGGTTTCACCCTGCTGCTGGCGCTCGGCCTGCTGGCGTTGCCCGGCGGCACACGGACGCGCGGACTGGCCGTGGCCGGGCTGATATGCCTGGCCGTGGCGTTGGCGCTGCTGGCCGGGCATGGGGCCGGCCTGCGCTTCGCCGCCATGCGTGCGGCGCCGCCCGACGGGGCGGCGTCGGCGGCGCTGGCGCTGGTGCTGGCCGGGCTGGGACTGCTGGCGATGGCCGGGCTGCCTGGATTGGCCGCGCTGCCGGGCCTGGGGCTATATGTCCTGGTGCGCCTGGCCTTCGACTTGGCCGGGCCGGCCACGCCGGTCTGGTGGGGGCTGCCCCTGCTGGCGCTCGGTGCCGCCCTGGCGGTGTGGGGCGGGCTGGCGGTCCGGGCGGCGGCGGAGCTGAAGGTGCTGCTGCGCGGCGCGGCAGCGCTGCGAGCGGGGCTGGCCGTCGTCGCATCGGGCGCGGGACTCGCGGCGCGCGGGGCGGACTTGCCGCCCCTGGCGGCGCTGGCGCTGGGCGCGGCGCTGGCGCTCGGGCTGGCGCAGGCGGTGGCGGGGACGCTGCTGGGGCTGTGCGCGGACGCGATGGCGCGGCAGGCGGGGACCGGGACGCTGGCCGGGCTGGGCGGCCTGTCCCGCCGGATGCCCGGCACCGTGCTGGCGCTGCTGGTCGCGGCGGCGGCCCTGGCGGCGCTGCCGCTGTCGGCGGGGTTCGCCGGGGTGTGGCTGCTGCTGCAGGCGCTGCTGGCCGCGCCGCGCATCGGCGGGCTGGCGCTGCAACTGGCCCTGGCGGCGGCGCTGGCCGGGGTGGCGCTGGCCGGGGCCTTGGGCGCGGCAGGCGCGGTGCGCCTGGTGGGGCTGGCGGCGCTGGGCCGGGCGCGGACGCCAGCCGCCGCGGCAGCAGGGGACCCGCCGCCCCAGGTGCGCCGGGTGCTGGCGGCGCTGGCCGGCATGGCGCTGCTGCTGGGGATCTGGCCGCCGCTGGGCGTGGCCCTGGTGCAGCCGGCGCTGCGCGGGCTGCTGGGCGCCGGCATCGAAGGGGGATGGCTGACACTGGCCGCCGGGGAAGACCTGTCCGGATATGCCGCGCCGGCCGTGCTGCTGCTGGTTGCGGCGTGCGGCGCGGCGGCCTGGGCCTGGCTGCGCCGCGGCCCGGCGGCCCAGCTTGTGCCGCGCTGGACCGGCGGCGAGCCGCAGGCGCCGGCCTCGGTATTCGAAGTGCCAGCGGGGCATGGGGCGCCGGCAGGTTCGGCATTGGCAGATGCGGCACTGGCAGCCTGGCCCGCCATCCCCTGGCCTCCTAGCTGGCCCGTCCTGCGGCGCCGGGTTCAAGGCTGGGAAGCGGCCTGGCCGGCGCTGCTGGCCTTGGCAGGGCTGCTGGGCTGGGCGGCCTGGGCGGCGGCGCGATGACCGGGACGCTGGCGGGCGTGGCCCCGCTGCTGGTTCATGCCGTGCTGCTGACGGCCTCCGCGTTCGTGCTGGCCGGGGCCGGGCCGCGGCTGCGGGCCTTGCTGGACGGGCAGGCCGGGCCGCCGCTGGCGCAGCCCTGGCGGGACTTGCTGCGCCTGGCCCGCAAGCAGCCGGTCGCGGCGAGCGGCCTGTCCTGGCTGCACGGTGCCCTGCCTGGCCTCGCCCTCGCGTCCACGGCCGCGGCGGCGCTGCTGGTGCCGTCCTTTGCGCTGGGGATGGCGACGGCGCCGCTGTCCAACTTGGTGGTCGTGGTTGGCCTGCTGGCGACGGGACGCTGCGCCGTGGCGTTGGCAGGATGGGAAGCCGGGCCGGACGGGGGCGCCGTGGCCGCGGACCGGGGCATGACACTGTGCGCGGTGGCCGAGCCGGCGCTGCTGCTGGTGGTGCTGGCGGTCGCGCTGCTGTCGGGCACGGCGAACCTGGACGGGGCCGCCGCCGCGTTGCGGGAGGGTGGGCCGCGCCTGCCGCTGCTGCTGGCCGCACCGGCGCTGGTGCTGGCCGCGCTCGTGGACCTCGGGCGGCTGGGCAGCCCCGGCGGGCTGGATCGGGACGGCGGCCATGCGGCGCTGGCGGGGGCGTATTCCGGGCGCGGCCTGGCGTTGCTGGGCCTGGTGGCCGGGTTGCGGCGGGTGCTGTGGGTGGCGCTGGCGGCGTCGGTGCTGCTGCCGTTCGGGCTGGCGCCGGCCGGGGCGGGGCCGGCGGCCTGGATGCTCGGCCTGGCGGCCTGGGCGGCGAAGCTGGCCGTGCTGGGAACGACGCTGGTCGTTGCGGAGGCTGCCGCGGCCAGCCTGGCGCCCGCCCGCGTGCCCGGCCTGCTGGGCGCGGCGGCGCTGCTGGCGCTGCTCGGTGCGCTGCTGCTGTTCGCGGGCCAGCGGGGCGCATGATGCCGCAGGACGCGGTGCGCGGGCTGGACGGGGTGGCGCTCCTGCTGGGCTTTGCCCTGCTGCTGCGCCGGAGCGGCCTGGCCTGGACCTGCGCGGCGCAGGCCGGGGTGGCGGCGCTCGCTGCGGCTTGCGCCGGGTCGCCCGCGCTGGGCGGCGCGGCGCTGGCGTCCGGCCTGGTGCTGGCCTGGGCCACCCGGCGCGTGCCGGCGGCCGGGCCGCCCCGCGGCAACGGAACCTGGCTGATGCCGGCCGGCGCCGGGCTGGCGGCGCTGGCCGTTGCGGCGCTGCCGGGACAGGCGGAGCTGTCGCTGCCCGTGGCGGCGACGCTGCTGGGCCTGCTGCTGGCGGCTGGGCGGGCACCCCTGCCGGGGATGCTGGCGACGGGCAACGGCCTGGTGCTGACGGCTGCCGCAGTGCCGGGGCTGGCCGGGGCGGCGGCGGTGCCGCTGGCCTGGGCGGCGCTGGTGCTCGCGGCGCTGCACCGCCCGCCCGGCCCGGCGGCGCCATGAGGCTGGCTGCCCGCTGCCATGCCCCTGCCATGCCCCTGGCACGTCCTTATCCCGTCCGCGGGCCTGCACGGGCCGCGTTGCGATGGCCCGGCCGTAGCGGCAGGTGGGAGGCATGACCCCGGCTTGGACGGCATGGGCCGCGGTGCTGGCGCCCGCTGCCGCCGCGATGGTGCTGGCCGTCGCGCCGGGCCGGCTGGCGGGCTGGGTGACGTTGGGCGGAACGCTCGCGGCACTGGCGCTCGCCGGCCTGCTGCCCCCGGTCGGCGCCGCCGCTGCCGGGCTGCGGGTGGATGCATTGGCTGTTGGCCTGGCAACCCTGGCGGCGGCGCTGGCCGCGGCGGAGGCGCTGTGCCTGGCGCGGTCCGGCCTGCCTCGGCTGCAAGGGCTGCTGACCCTAGCAGCGCTGGCCGGCACGCTCCTGGCGCTGCTGGCCGAGCTGCCCGGCCCGGCCTGGCTGGGACTGGCAGCCGCTGCCGCCGCGGCGCTGCCGTCTGGGCGAACCACGCCGCTGCCGGCCGCCGCCGGGCTTGGGTTGGCCGGGCTGGGAACCATGCTGCTGCAAGCGCCGGGCGGACGGGCGGTGGGCTTCGTGCTGCTGCTGGCCGGCTGCGGGTTGCTGGCGATGGTGCAGGCGGCGTTGGCGCTGCCGGCGGTGGCGCTGGTGCTGCGCGGGCAGGGGCTGGCCGAGGCCGGCGCCGGTCCGCCGCTGCTTGCGGTGGGGCTGGGCCTCATCGCCGCGGCGGCGCTGGCGCCCAGGACGGATCGCGCCGGACCAACCGGCCTGGCAGCGGCTGGGCCGGGGCTGGCCCTGTTCGCCTTCGGGCTGGGCGGCCCGGCGGCAGCGGCGGCCGGGCTGCTCAGCCTGGCCGCGTCCTCCCTGGCGCAGGGCGCCGCGGCGGCCCGCTCGCAGCCCCGGTGGCTGCGGGCGGCGGGCCTGGCGGCGCTGGCGGGGCTGCCGCCCTTCGGCGTGTTCGCCGGCTGGGTCATGGTGCTGACCGAAACGGCGCGGCGCTTGCCGCTGCTGTGCCTGCCGCTCGGAGCCGGCCTGGCCGCCTGCGCCTGGACGGTGCTGCGGCAGCCGCCGAATCCTCCAGCCGGGCCGCCCGACCCGCTGCGGTCCGCCGCGGCAGGGCTGCAGCTTGCCGCGCTGGCCGCGCTCGGCCTGGGCCTGCTGCCCGGCGCGCAAGCCTGGCTGGCGGCGGCCCCATGACCGCGGCGGCCCCATGACTGCGGCGGCGCTGATCCGTGCCGGCCAGGCTCTGCCGATGCGTCCCTGGCCGCGCTACCTGCTCAGCAGCGAGGGCTGGCGGGCGATGGTGGCTGCCCTGGCCGACCCGGCCGAGCCGGCATTCCTGGGCCTCTGGGCCGATGCCGCGCAGGTCCATGCGCTGTTCCTGGCCGACGCGCCGCTGCTCGCCTCCGCCCCGGTCGAGGCCGGGCTGTATGCCGCGCCTTCCCGGCACCGCCCCGGCGCGGCGCGGTTCGAGCGCATGGTCGCCGACCTCTGGGGCCATGTCGCCGCGCATGGCGCTGACAGCCGGCCGATGCTGGACCATGGGCACTGGCCGACCCTGCACCCGCTGTCCCCGCGCGCCCTGCCCTATGCCGGGGCGCCGGAGCCGCCGGAGTTCCTGGCCGTGCCCGGCGCGGGCCAGCACGTCCTGCGGTCCGGTCCGGTGGCGGTTGGTCCAGTCGGGGGCGGGATCGGGGCGCCGGTCCACCTGCACGTCACCGCCGCCGGGAGCCGGGCGATGCGGCTGGAGGCACGGACGGGCTACGCGCACCGGGGCTGCCAGGCGCTGCTGCCCGGCCCGTTGCCGGCCGGTGCGCGCCTGGCCGGGCGCCTGAACGGCGAGGCGACCGTCGCGCACTCGACCGCCTTCGCACATGCGGCAGAGGCTGCCCTGGGCGTCGAGGCCCCGCCGCGCGCCCGGGCGCTGCGCGGCGTCATGCAGGAACTGGAGCGGCTGGCGATCCACCTGGCGGTCCTGGCATCGGTGTGCGCCGCAGCCGGGGACCGGGCGGCGGCGCTGCGGGCGGGCAGCGCGCGGGAAGGGCTGCTGCGCGCATCGGCCGCCGCCTTCGGCCATCGCTTGCTGATGGATGCGGTGGTGCCCGGCGGCGTGGCCGCCGACCTCGCCCCCGGCGGGGATGCGGCCATCCTGGGGGCGCTGGACGCAGCGGCGGCGCAGGACCTGATGCCCGCGGCGGTCCTGGACCGGCTGGGGGGGATCGGCCGCGCCGGACAGGCCCTGCATCCTGCCGGGCCTGCCGGCGGCTTGGAGTTCGGGAGGCCCGTGGCCGCGGCGGCGCCAGCGGGCGGCGACGCCGCGGCACGGGTGCGGGCGCGGCTGCAGGACCTGCCCCGGTCCGCGGCCCTGCTGCGCCGCGCGTTGGACCTCTTGCCGCCCGGCCCGCTCATCGCGGCCTTGCCGGCCGGCGGCGGCGAAGGGCTGGGGACGGCGGAGGGTCCGCACGGCGCGGTGTGGCACTGGCTGCGGCTGGACGGCGGTTCGGTCGCGGACGGCTTCGCCCTGGACCCAGCCTGGCTGCACCTGCCGTTGGCGGAGGACGCCTGCGCCGGGGCGGCGCTGGCGGACGTGCCGCTGATCCTGGCGTCGGTCGCCGCCGCCGTGCCGGGGATGGACCTGTGATCCTGCGCTGGCCCTTCGCCGCGCGGCCCCGGCCCGCCCTGCCGCCCGCCGACGCGGAGGCCGCCGGCGTGCTGGCGGCGCGTCTGGACGGCGCGGCCCAGGCCCGGCTTGGGCGCAGCCTCGCGCTGCTGGCGGTGTCCACGGGCGGCTGCGGCGCCTGCGAGCTGGAGCTGCGTATGCTCGACGGCGTGGCTTATGGCCTGGCCCGGCTGGGGCTGCGCTTCGTCGGCGTCCCGGGCCAGGCCGACGTGCTGCTGGCGACGGGGCCGCTGACGCGGAACATGCACGGCCCGCTGGTGCGGACGTGGGAGGCGATGCCGGGGCCGCGCTGGCTGGTGGCGGTGGGCGGCTGCGCGATTGACGGCGGGATGTTCGCGGGCGGCTACGCCACCCTCGGCGGCATCGGCGCGGCGCTGCCGCCGGACCTGGTGGTGCCGGGCTGCCCTCCCACCCCGGCGGCGGTGCTGGCGGGGCTGCACACCCTGGTCGCTGCGAACACGTAGGCGGCGGAGGCACGCAGGCTCTGGCGGCACGCAGGCCCCGGCGGCACGCAGGCAAGGATCAGTCCGCCTTCGGCCCCTTGTTGGGACGCAGCATGACGGCCAGCGCCGTCCGGTCAGAGGCTTCACCGGGCGCACGCCGCCGGAACAGGTCCCACGTCCTGCCGTCGGCCACGACTTGCGACACCCGGTCCCATCCGGCGCCGGGCCGTTCGAGCATGGTGGCAAGCTGTCCGACATGCGCCCAGGCGCCCGCGACCGGCGTGCGGTCCAGCACGATCAAGGGTATGCGCAGGCGTTCAACCATCGCCATCGCCTCCTCCGGCGAGGAGAAGCGCGGCAGGTACTCAAAGTTGTTGTAGCCGCCGCCGCCCAGCAGCCGGCTGCCGCGTGCGGCGGTGACGCGGGGCATCGGCCCTTCGTGCATGGCAAGCTCGACGCTCAGGCTGCCTTCTCCGGGCGCGTCGGAGGCGATCAGCAGCACCGGGTCCGATGCCGGCAGGCGCCGCAGCACCTCATCCGCCAGCGTACGGGCGCCGATCCCGGCCACAGGTGTCCACGGCGCGGCGGCAAGCAGCGGCAGCAACAAAGCGGCCGTGATGACGGCCGGGGCGGCAAGCCGCTGCAAGCCGAGAGACGCGAGGCGCGGCGCCAGCGCCTCCGCCAGGCCCGACGCGCCGCGCGCCGCCAGCAGCAGCATCGGCGCCACGGTCGGCAGCAGGTAGCGCGGCTCCAGCGCCGCCGGCACCAGGGCCTGGAACACGGCCGTCGCGAGCACCAGCGCCAGCATCACCGCCGTGAACAGGTCATCGCCGCGCCGTCGCGCCAGCCCGGCCACCGCTGCCGCTGCCGCTGCCAGGATCAGGAGAACGGGGCCGAACACCTGCAAGAACTGCTGCGCGATGAACGGCGCCGCCAGCGCGGTGTAGGCCGCCCCAAAAGGATAGCGGAAGCCGGCGCTGGTCCAGGAGTAGGTCAGGGCGTACCACGGCCCGGCGACCGGCAGGATCACCGCGGCCGGCACCCAGAACCCGGCGCGGCGCAGCAGCCGCCACTGCCCCGACAGCAGGACCGCAGCCGGGGGCAGCAGGGCGAGCGCAATGGCGTTGCCCTTCGTCATGATCGCCACCAGTGCCGCCGCGCCGAACAGCAGGCCATCACCCAGGCGGCCATGATGCAGCAGGCGCCAGAACGCCAGCGCTGCGAGGAACATGGCCAGCGCCGTGGGCAGGTCGGCCTGCAACTGCGGCAGCCCGGCCAGCACCAGCGGCGACAGCAGCACGCCCACGCCCGCAACCACGGCGAGCCACGGGCCGAGCGGGCGCCAGCCCGCCAGCACCGCCGCCGCCGCAAGCGCCGCGCCCAGGCCGGCCTGCAACGCCATGACGGACGCGCGCGACACGCCGAACACTGCCGTCCACACCGCCCCGAGCATGTGGTAGGCCGGCGGCCACAGGCCGAGGCCGAGTATTTGGTAATGCTCGAAATAACCGACGATGTAGCGCACTGGGGCCAGCACCTGCCCGCTCAGCAACAGCCCCCGCAGGACGACCATGGTGAAGTAGTGGCCGCCGTCATCGCTCGTGAACTCGCGCGTTCCCCCGCCGAGACGCGATTGCAGCACTGCCGCCAGGGCCGCCATCGCCGCGAACACCCCGGCGGCGGCGAGCCAGCGCCGGGTTCCGGCCGTCACCGGCCCGGCCAGGCGCCGAGCTGCGACTCCGTAGGACCACTGGTGCGCCCGGCGCCGCTGCCGTCTGGCAGGCAGCCCGCCGCCAGGGCAGACCGCAGCGCGATCTCCCGCGTCAGCGCCGTCAGGTTGTTCTGCATCTGCAGGATCTTGAATTGCAGGTTGACCGACACGAGCAGGGTTATGACGATCCAGCAATAGACCACCAGGTCCGCGCCCCGGCCGACGCCGACGGCCTGGGCGACGGCGGTGCTGGCGCCCGGCGCCAGCACCGCCAGGATGCCGGCGGCGGACACCAGCATGATCCCCAGGCTGACGGCCCGCGACTTGCGGCGCTGCAGGTAGGCGGAGAGCAGCGCGAAGGCCAGCCCGGCGCACAGGACCAGTTGGATGATCACAGCCGGGACATCCGGGCCACCAGCGGCTCGAACAGGATGGAGATGGAGTTGCTGAGCCGCTGCCCCTTGGCGAGGGAATAGGCGGTGTAGATGACCGTCACCGGCGCCTCGACGATCCGCAGGCGCAGGGCGCCCACTTGGTCCATCAGCTCGGACGCATGGGACATGCGGTTCTGGGTGATGCGGATGCGGCTGGCGGCGTGCCGGGTCAGCAGGCGCAGGCCGTTATGGGCGTCGGTCAGGGCGACGCCGCTGGTCAGGCGCGTGAACCGCACCGCGGCCCGCAGCAGCAGCCGGCGTGCCGGCGGCAGGCCCACCGCGCTGCCGAGGAAGCGGCTGCCGGCAACCACGTCGGCCCCGGTGCGCGCCTGGGTCTCCAGCAGGACCGCGATGTCCTCGACCCGGTGCTGGCCGTCGGCGTCGAAGGTGACGATCATGGTGGCGCCCTGCTGCAAGGCGTAGCTGATGCCGGTCTGCAGGGCGGCGCCCTGGCCGAGGTTGACGGCGTGGCGCAGCACGGTGGCCCCGGCGCCCGCCGCCTGCATCGCGGTGGCGTCGGTCGAGCAGTCGTCCACGACAATCACGAAGGGATAGGCGGCAACGACGCCCGCAACGACCGGGCCGATGACCTTGGCCTCGTTGTAGCCGGGCACCACGATGGCAATCAGCCTGTCCGATGCAGCGGGCGCATGGGGCGGGACTGGCATTTGCAGCATCGTCGAACCTCGTAACAGGCATGGCACGGCGGGCTTGGCGGCGCCGGCAGCCTACAATGCTTACGGGACGCTCAAGTAACATTTAAGAACTACATAAGCAAGTAGGGATGCGGGCCGCGGGAGGTTGGCCGCGTCCTGCTCTTTCCTATGGGGAAGCCGTCATTCCGCGCCGGGCAGGTCGGGGTAGGCGCCCTCCCAGCCGCCGCCCAGCGCCTTGTAGAGCGCGACCAGGTTGGCGCTGACGGTGGCGGTGCTGTCGGCAAGCTGCTGCTCGGCCTGCAGCACCGTGCGCTGCGCGGTCAGCACCTCCAGGAAGTCGGACACGCCCTGGCGGTAGCGGGCCTGCGCCAGGCCCAGGGCGCGGCGTCCCTGCACCGCCTGCTCGGCCAGGCGGCTCTGGCGCCGCTGCTCCGCGGCATAGGCGATCAGGGCGTTGTCCACGTCGGTGAAGGCTTGCAGGACGGTCTTCTGGTAGTTGATCCCCGCTTCCTGCTGCTGCGCCGTGCGCAGGTCCACGGTGCGCTGGATGCGGCGGCCCTCGAAGATCGGCACCGTCAGGCTGGGGCCGAGGCCGAAGGTGCGCGCGGGCAGGCCCAGGTCCTTCAACTGCGTCGCCTGCAAGGCGAAGCTGCCGGACAGGGTCAGGCGCGGGTAGAAGTCGGCCTGCGCCACGCCGATGGAGGCGGTGGCGGCGTGAAGCTGCGCCTCGGCCTGGCGTATGTCGGGGCGCCGCCGGGCCAGCTCGGACGGCAGCCCGGCGGGAACGCGGGGCGGTATGTGCGGGACGCCGGTTGCGGTGGACAGCTCCGCTTGCAGGGCTGCAGGGGGCTGGCCGAGCAGCAGGCCGATGGCATTGATGCCCTGCGCCTCCTGCTGCTCCAGTTGCGGGATGGCGGCGGCGGTGGCCTCGACCTGGGCGCGGGCGTTGGCCACGTCGAGGTCGGTGGCCAGGCCGCCGCGGGCGCGCTCCCCGGTCAGGAAGGCGCTTTCCTCGGCGGATTTCAGGTTGGCGCGGGTGATCCGCAGGGTGTCCTGGGCGCCGCGAAGCTGCATGTAGTCGCGGGCGACCTCGGCTATGGTGGACAGCAGCGCGGCGCGGCGGGCCTCGCGGGAGGCTTGCAGGCTGGCGTCCGCGCCCTCGATGCCGCGGCGGACGCGGCCCCACAGGTCCAGCTCCCAGGTCGCGTCGAAGCCGCCCTGGAACAGGTCGAAGGCCGGGATGGCGCTGCTGGTCTGGATGCCGCCCTGTCGCCCGCCCAAGCCGTTGGACTGCGTGGCGCCGGACGCGGCGGACGCGCCCCCTGACCCGCCGCCGGCCGCGCCGCCTAATGCGCTGAAGGCGCCGCGGCTGCTGGGCTTCTCGCGGGTGTAGGAAGCGTTGCCATTGATGGTCTGATACAGGTCGGCGGCGGTGATGCCGCGCTGCGCCCGGCTTTGCGCCAGGCGGGCGGTGGCGACCCGCACGTCGAGGTTGCCTTGGGCGGCCCGGCGGACCAGGCCGGTCAGGACCGGGTCGTTGAACGCGCGCCACCATTCCGGGTCCACCGGCTCGGCGGTGGGCATGGAGGCTTCCAGGCTCCCCGCGCCGGGCTTGCGTGCGCCGAACCAGGAGGCGGGGGAAAGCAGGCTGGGCGGCTCGTAGTCCGGGCCGACGGTGCAGGATGACAAGGCAAGCAGCATGAGGGCCGCCACGCCAAGCCGGCTTCCTGCCCCCTCTCCCTCCGGGAGAGGGCCGGGGTGAGGGAGGGGGGCAAGCACCATCCTGCGGCATGATGCACGAACGCGGCCCGCAAAGCCGAAGCGTCCGTTCCGGTGGCCTCCCTCACCCCGGCCCTCTCCCGGAGGGAGAGGGAGAAGAGCAGCTCTGTCCTTTAGACCGATGTTCACCGCCTCAATGCCCACCGGCCGGCGCTCCCTTGGGGATGTTGGGTAGGAACAGCACCAGGGGCGCGGCGCACAGCGCGATCACGGACAGGATGGTGAACACGTCGAGGTAGCTGAGCATGCTCGCCTGCGTCCGCACCGCCTCTCCGATGGCGGTCAAGGATGTCCCGAAGCCGAACCCGTTGTAGGGCGTGACGTGCTCCGCCAGCCGCGCGTGGTGGAACTGCCCCCGCCAGGCCAACTGCGTCGTGGCGATGGACACGCCGAAACTGCCGCCCAGGTTCCGCATCAGGTTGATGATGGCGCTGGCGTCCGGGTTCTGCTCCGGGGGCACGCCGGTGAACTGCACTGCCGACAGCGGGATGAAGATGAACGGCAGCCAGAACACCTGCAGCATCCGCGACATCGCCAGGTCGTAGAACGAGGCGTTCAGGTTCAGTGCGGCGGCGTAGTGCAGCGCCCCCGCGGTCCCCAGCAGCGCCGAGAAGATCAGCCACCGCGGCTCGATCAACCGTCCTGTGACGACCCCGGCAATGGGCATGACGAACAAGGACACGACGCCGGCTGCTCCCAGCGTCAGCCCCGCCGTCGTCGCGTCATAGCCCAACAGCTCCTGCGCCAACTGCGGCACGAGCTGCGTCGTCGAGATGATGATGAAGCCGAACAGGAACATGACGACGCTGCTGATCGCGAACGCCCTGATCTTGAACAGCCGCAGGTTCACGATGGGCTGGTCGTGGTTCAGCTCCCAGACCACCAGCGCCACCAGCGCCACCACGGACACGGCGGTGAAGCCCAGGATGAAGGGGGAGGAGAAGCCATCGTCCCGCTCGAACCGGTCCAGCACGATCTGCAGGCAGCCGAAGCCCAGCGCCACGAGGGCGAAGCCGAGGTAGTCGATCTTGAGGCCGCGATCCAGCAGCCTCTTGCGGTCGGCCTGCACTGCAGGGCTGTCATAGACGAACAGGAACGTCAGCACGAGCGACAGCACGCCGAACGGCAGGTTGATGAGGAACACCCAATGCCAGGAATAGCTGTCCGTCAGCCAGCCGCCCAGCACCGGGCCGATGGCCGGCGCGGTGACGATGGTGAAGCCATACAGCGAGAAGGCCAACGCCCGCTGCTGTGTCGTGAAGCTGTCGGCGAAGATGCTCTGCTCGGTCGGCGCCAGGCCACCGCCGCCGATGCCTTGCAGCACGCGGAACAGCAGCATCATCGGCAGGGACGTGGCGAAGGCGCACAGGACGGACGCCGCCGTGAACAGCGCGACGCAGCCCATGTAGAAGCGCTTGCGCCCCAGCACGTTGGACAGCCAGCCGCTGATCGGCAGGATGATGGCGTTGCTGACGAGATAGCTGGTGATGATGTAGGTGCTCTCGTCCTGCCCTGCCGCCAGCGCTCCGGCGATGTGGCGCAGGGCGACGTTGGCGATGGTGGTGTCCAGCACCTCCATGAAGGTCGCGATGGAAACTATGACGGCCAGCAGCCAGGGCGAGTTCGGCCCGGCGGCGGATCGCGGCAGGCCCGAGTTGTCGGCCACCTAGCGTCCCACCCTCAACGTACCGTGACGCGCGGCGACACCGACAAGCCCGGCGCCATCCGGCACTTCTCCTGAGCCTGGACAGGGTCGTCGAAGTTGACGCGCACCGGCAGGCGCTGCACGACCTTCACGAAGTTGCCCGTCGCGTTCTCCGCCGGGAGCGAACTGAATATCTGGCCCGACCCGCCCTGGAAGCTGCCGACCCGCGCGTCGAGGTCCACGTCCGGGCAGGCGTCCACGCGGATGCGGACATACTGGCCCGGCTGCATCGCGGCCAACTGCGTCTCCTTGAAGTTTGCCGTCACCCACATCGCGTCCTGCACGACCGCGAGCAGCGACTGGCCGGGGTTCACGTAGTTGCCCATCTCCACCGTGCGCTTCGTGGCCTGACCGTCGGCGGGCGCCAGAAGGGTCGTGTAGGACAGTTGCAGCTCCGCGTTGCGGACCGCTACCTCGGCCTGCTGCACCGCGGCGTCCTGGGCGGCGACCATCGCGCGCTGCGCCTCGATCTGCGCGCGGGCACCGGCGACGGCCTGGCGGTTGGCGTCCAGCTTGGCGCTGGCCGACTTGGTGGCGGCGCCCTGGTTGTCGAGCTGCTGCCGGGTGATGGCCTTAGGGTCTATGGCGCGGTAGCGGGCGAGGTCCGCCTGCGCCTGGCCCAGGTCGGCCTCGGTCACGCGGACGTTGGCCTGCGCCTGGTCCAGGTTGGCCTGCTGCAGCGCCAGTTGCGCGCGGGCCTGGGCGGCCTGCGCCTGGGCCTGGGTGCGCTGGCTGCGAGCCTGGTCCAGCCGCACTTGGAAGTCGCGCGGGTCCAGCTCCACCAGCACCTGCCCGGCGCGCACCTCCTGGTTATCGGCGAAGGCGATGCGCACGACGCGCCCGCCGATCTGCGCCGAGACCTGGGAGATGTTGCCGTCTATGTAGGCGTCGTCGGTGGTCTCGTAGTGCCTGGAATGGAGCCAGTACAGCACGCCGGCCGTTACCAGGACGGCCAGCACCAGCAGGCCGACGAACCAGTACAGGAGGCGCTTGCCGCGCGACATGGGCGGCTTCTTGGCGGCGTCCTTGCCGTCCTCCTTGGCCTTGTCGTCCTTGTCGCCGGCCTTCTTGTCTCCAAGCTTGTCGTTCGCCGGCTTGTCATCATTTGGCTTGCCGTCATCCGGCTCGTCGCGTGCCGGCTTGCCGTCGCGCCTGACGGGAGCGGATGGCGCCCTGGGCGGGACGGGTACGCCCGGCACCGCATCGCCCCAGCCCTGCGGGGCGCCGAGCGCATCGGGCAGGCGTGCGGAATAGCCCCACCCCGGTGGGGTGCCCGCGCCGCGCTCCGTCTTGGTGCCGCCGTCCATCCCGCCTCCTTCTGCCCGGTCCCGGCCCTGCCTCGACCTGCGCTACAGACAGAGAAGATGGAACCAGGACGGTTGCAAGCAACACGGTCGTGATCGCGCCGCTCCGCTCATGGTGCGTCGCGCAATGGCTAGCTGCCGCGCATCAGGGGATGATGGCGCGGCATCTGGGCGAACCGGCTGGGGGTGACGGAGCGGGCATAGGCCGTCCGCAACGCCCGGGCACCCTGCGGCGCGTCCTGTGCCGTCCGCAGCACGCGGACCGGCGGCCGGGCAGGGACGGTGTAGGTCGCGGTGCTGACCCGGGGATGGTGGCCGGGGTGGCGGTCGCGGCGGCGCGCGGCGGAAGCGTCCGCCGTGCCAAGCAGGACCAGTGTGCCAAGGGCTGCGGCCAGGATGCGTGGAGTGCTGATACGTGGAGTGCTCATGTGCGGGTTCCCTGTTGCAGAGTTGACGAATCGGCTGAGGACTCGGCTCTACCTCGTTGACTCGTCTATCGCTTGGCACAGAGATGTTGCAAGTGCGTTGTTGGCCGGATGTTAACGGCAAGGGTGTTCGTGGTCCGTCGGCCAGGCCCTGGCCGCTCCAGGGCAGGCTTGCCGGACATGAACGGAGCGGGACGGCGGAGGTGCTTGCTGGCGTCGCTGGGACGCCCGCATCCCGGCATGGCCCCGCCTTCTCCGTATTGGTCATATCGGGCCGGGCCGGTGCGTAGGGCGTGTCTGGATCAACGCCGGCCGCTGCATCGGGGTCACCCCTTTCAAAGCGTGTCGGCACCCAAGCGGGTATTACAGCAGGCAGAGCGTCCGCAGCTCCCGTCGCAGTCCGTCCGGCAGGCCGTCGGCGCCCAGGGCCGGGCCGTCCGGGCCGATATCGGCCGGGGCCTCGGCGTGCAGCAGGTAGCGCCAGCCCTGGAACGCCTTGACCGGGCGGCCCTCGACGGGGATCAGCTCGGCGTGCAGCACCAGGCCGGCGCAGCGCGTGGCGTCGTCCCAGCGGTCCTCCTGCACGTCCAGCACGCGCTGGCGCACGACCATCGCGCCGCGGATCACCCAGTAGATGCTGCCGCCGGCCGTGATCTCCGCCGTGCGCCGGGGGAAGCTGCGGGTCTGGTGGCGCAAGGGCGGGTGTGCGGCACCGCGGGCGGCCTGCACGTCGCGCAGGTGGGCGATGTCGCGTATGCCGACGGCGAGCTTGGCGAGGTGCAGCATTTGGCAGGACCTACCCGCCGCCTGGATTCGGGCGCAAGCCGATACTTGTTACAGAGGGGCCGCTCACGAAATGGCGATGCCGTCCGGGACGTCCTCTGGGGCGTCCTCCGGCGCCGCCTCGTCCGGCAGGCCCTGGCTGCTGCCGGGGCCGGCGACCTTGGCCGGCATGCGGCACCATTCGCGGGCGACGCAGCGCCAGCACTCGGGGCGCCGCGCCTTGCAGACATAGCGGCCGTGCAGGATCAGCCAGTGGTGCGCCGGGCGCAGCACGTCGTGCGGGATGCGCTTGACCAGCCCGTCCTCCACCGCGCGCACGGTCTTGCCCGGCGCGATGCCGGTGCGGTTGCCCAGGCGGAAGACGTGGGTGTCCACCGCCATCGTGCTGTGGCCGAAGGCGACGTTCAGCACGACGTTGGCCGTCTTGCGGCCGACGCCGGGCAGCGCCTCCAGGGCGTCGCGGTCGCCGGGGACCTCGCCGCCGTGGCGCTCGATCAGCAGGCGGGACAGCTCGACCACGTTCTTGGACTTGGCCTGCCACAGGCCGATGCTGCGTATGTGCGCGGCCACGCCGTCGGCGCCCAGCGCGACCATGGCAGCAGGCGTGGGCGCTTCGGCGAACAGGGTGCGGCCGACGCGGTTCACGGCGATATCCGTGGTCTGCGCGGACATCACGATGGCGCAGAGCAGGTGGTAGGGCGACTCCGCGTCCAGCTCGGTCTGCGCGTCGGGGTAGGCGCCGCCGATGGCGGCGATGAAGCCGCGGACCTGGGCCAGCGTCATCTTGGGAGTTTGGGGGGGGGTCTTGCGGGTGCGCTTCGCGGGGACTGCCATGCGGGTGATAATGCCAGCGCGTGGCGGACTGGCAAGCGGGAGGCTGGCAAGCGCCGGGCTGGCAAGCAGCGGCTGGCAAGCGTGGGTGGCAAGCGTGGGTGGCAAGCGTGGGTGGCAAGCGTGGGTGGCAAGCGGGGCTGACAAGCCGGGCCGGGGTGCCACATGCTCGGGCATGAACATTGCCGCATCCGCCCCGGCCGCGCCTGCCCCGGTCGCCTTCGAGGCCGTCATCATCCCGCACCGCAGCCTGGGGCCGGTTGGGTTCCGCTACCTAGTGGGGTTCATCGTATTGGTGAGCTGCGGCGTTTCGGTCGGGTTGTGGTGCATCGGCGCCTGGCCGGCGGTGGCGTTCGACGCAGCGGAGATCGGGCTGGCCATCGTGCTGCTGCGCCGCAACGCCCGGGCGACGCGGGCGAGCGAGATGCTGCTGCTGTCCGATGACGGCCTGCGGATCGTGCGGACCGACCACGCCGGGCGCCGGACGGAGCGGACGCTGCAGCCGGCCTGGCTGCGCGCCAGCCTGGAGGAGCGGCAGGGCCGCGCCCCGGCGCTGTGGCTGGCCAACCGCGGGATGCGCATGGAGGTCGGCGCGGAGCTTGGGGAGGCGGAGAAGCGGGACCTGTCGGAGGCGCTGAGCCTGGCGCTGCACCGGTACCGGAACCCGGTGTTCGACAACCCGCAACTGCGGGAGGATCAGGGGTTCGCTGGCTAGGAGGTCGGCGGGGCGGACCGTCTTGCTCACGGGCAAACGGACAATCTCAATCCGCCATCAGTGTCCAAACCCCTGACGGCCGCATCCGACGTGTCCACGAGGGTGCGTCCCTCAATGGTCCGGCCGGAACACGAGAAGAGCGGCACTCGATCCCAGCAGCCCGGCACGGGCAGCAACGAACAACCGATCCAACTCGGGCACGAACAAGGACGTGCGTGCGCCGGAGTGCGTCGGAACGTGCGCGAGCGGCTGGTATCCCGCCGTGTCACCTTGCAGCACGTCAACCAGCCCCTCGCCGCAACTGACGTAGATGCGCCGGCGCTTTGCATCGAAGAACACGTCGTCGGCGTCGCCGCAAACCTGCAGGTTGGCCGTTGCGGCCCCGGTCTTCGTGTCCAACAGGGCCAGTCGCGATGGGGTGCGGAACACGGTGGCGAGCACGGCCCCGGCAGCGTCGAGCGCCATGGGAAAATTGGCCTTCATACCTGGTACTCGCCAACTGGCGACTTGCTTCCCGGCGGCAAGGTCCACGACCGCGACCTGCCCGGCATCAGGCACGTTCACGAACGCCCGCCGAGTGCCCGGATCGAGTTGGAAGCCCTCGGGATGGGCGGGCAGCTTGATGGTGCCCAGGACTGATCGGCCCGCCGGGTCCAGCACGGCAAGGCCGCCGCTGCCGTAGCCGACAACGAGCTGGCCCGTCCGCGTGTCGAGGCGGACGTTGTCGGCGTCCTCGCCCAGGTTGACCACGCCCACGGGCGAGAAGTCCTGCCCCTTGAACAGGCGGACCGACCCGTCGCCGGCACTGGCGACGGCGATCACGTCCGCCTGCGGCGAGTAGCCGACGCCCTGCGGCTCCCTCAGCCCGACGATGCGGTGGATGGCCTTTCCTGCCGCGAGGTCCACCACGTCAACGCTGCCGTTGCCAAGTTCAGCCACGAACAGGCGCCCGCGCCGGAGGTCCACGGCCATGTGGTCAATGCGGCCCGAGACGCCCGAGAGCGGGATGGTCCGCTCCAGCACGAGGGGCAGCCCTGGGTCCGCTGCCTGAACCTTGCCAGGCGGCGTCCAGAGAAGGGCCACAAGGCAGCACAAGGCTGTTCCTTGACCGGTGGGGGACATCCTCGTTCCCTAGCTCCGGGCGACGTTCACCTTGTCCAGGGCCGCCCGCAACCCCTCGGCCAGCTTGGCCGCGTCGTCGTTGGCCCAGAAGTGCATGAAGAACAGCCGGGGCTGGTCGTCCAGCATGTGGTTGTGGACGGCCGTGGCCTCGATGCCGTTCTCGGCGAGCCTCTTCATCACCGGCCCGACCTCGTCCTCGGTCAGCACGAGGTCGCCCATCACCATGGCAATGTCGCCCTTGCCCTGGAAGGCGAGCCAGGAGCCGAGTGCCAGCGTCGGCTTGGTGTCCACGCCGTCCAGCTTGACGCGCAGGTCGGTGCGCGGAAGGCCCACGCGATACACCCCACCCGGCATCTCCGTGCCGGACTTGCCGAGCGCGTCCGCGACCTTGGCCCAATCTGCGCCAGCCGCGCCTGCCGCCACCGGCAGCATCACGCACAGCGCCGCGGCCTTGGATGTCGTCCCGACCATGTGCATCCCCTGAGTTTCTCGTTGTTCCGGCCGCTTATTGGAGCGGTCGGATTTCCAGTCGGTCGAAGCGGGTGACCGAGTCTGCCTTGGTCCACAGCGCAACCTTGCCGAGGCCGGTGAAGGTGCGGTCGCTGTGGGTGAGCAGGGGCTTGCCGTCGAAGGAGACCGAGAGCCGGTCGCCTTCGGCGCGCAGCGCCAGCGTGCGCCAGGCGCCGGAGGACACCTTTACCGAGGCGCTGGCCATCTGCTGGCGGTCGCCCTTCACCACGCGGTAGAGGCGGACGTTGTCCTCCAGCGCGTTGGCGCGGACGACGTAGTAGTTGTCCGCGTCCGTCAGGCGCACGGCAAGGCCGCCGGCGCGGTCCCCCTTGCCCGAGACGGCCTTGAAGCGGACGCTCGCCTCCACGTCCTGCGCCGGCAGCGGCTCGTATACGGCGAGCGGGAAGCGGTAGTCGGTCGGGTCGGCGCTGACCTGTGCGATGGCCCTGCCCTGGCTTGCGGTGGCGTCCTCGACCACCTGCCAATCACCCAACGCGCCCTTTCCGGTGCGCCATGTGGTCAAGAACTCGGGCGGCAGCGGGCCGACGGGATAGCGGGACAGATCGACGTTGCCCGTCACGCCTTGGGCATGGGCCGCAAACGACAGGCAAGGGAGGGCAAGCGCGGCCCCAACGAGCTTGCGCCGGTTCATCGCACCACCCCCGTGAGATGCAGGACGACACCGGCAGCGGCGGTGACGCCCAGGACGCGCACGACGCCCAGCTTGAGCCGGAACAGGCACACGGCCGCCAGGACGGCGAGTGCCAGTGCGGCGGGATCAAGGCTTGCCGGCACTGGCAGCTCCACCGCAAGAGGGCCGACACCGAGGGGCCGCAGCTCGCGGAACAGCACGCGCAGGGCAAACCAGATGGCGAGGTTGGCCACGACGCCCACCACCGCCGCGGTGATGGCGGAGAGGGCGCCTGAGAGCGCCCGGTTGGCCTGGAGGCGTTCCACCAGGGGAGCGCCGAGGAACACGAATGCGAAGCACGGCGCGAACGTGACCCAGAGCGTCAGCACCGAGGCGGCGATCCCGCCCGGCACCCCGGTCAGCATCCCGGGCGCCCGGTAGCCGGCCAGGAAGCCGACAAATTGCAGCACCAGGATCAACGGCCCGGGCGTGGTCTCGGCGAGGCCCAGCCCGGCCAGCATCTCCGGCGCCGAGAGCCAGCCGTAGGACTGCACCGCGTCCTGGGCGACGTAGGCGAGCACGGCATAGGCGCCGCCCACGGTGACGACGGCCATCTTGGAGAAGAACAGGGCCACGTCGGCGTAGGCGCCAGGGGCGGCGCCCGCCAGGACGGCAACCGGCAGGAGCCACACCACGAGGGCGGCAAGGCCGGCCCGCCGCGCCCCGGCGGCAAGACGCGCAGGCCGACCAGGGTCGGCGGCCAGCACCACGTCAATCAGCGCCGGCACGTCGCCCTTGGCGGCACCGTGCCCGCCATGGGCGAAGGCGCCGGGCGCCAAATAACCGACCACGCCGGCCGCCAGCACGACGAGGGGAAACGGCACGCCGAACAGGAACAGCGCGGCGAAGGCCACAGCCGCGAGTGCCCAGGCCGCACGGCCCTTCAGCGCGCGGCGGCCGATGCGCAGCAGGGCCTCGACCACCAGCACCAGCACGGCGCACTTCAATCCGAAGAACAGCGCGGCGATCAGCGGCACGTCGCCCACCGTCGCATACAGAAGCGACAAGGCGAGCATCACGGCTGCGCCGGGCAGGACGAACAGCAAGCCGGCGGCCAGCCCGCCCTGCACCCCGTGCATCAGCCAGCCGAGATAGGTCGCGAGCTGCTGCGCTTCTGGCCCCGGCAGCAAGGTGCAGAAGTTGAGGGCGTGCAGGAAGCGCCGTTCGCCGATCCAGCGGCGCCCCTCCACCACCTCCCGGTGCAGCAGCGCGATCTGCCCGACAGGGCCGCCGAAGGACAGCAGGCCGATGCGGAGCCAGACCCGGAAGGCTTCGGCGAACGAAGGCATCGTAGCCGCCGCCGGCACGGCCGGAAGTGGAACCGTTGATGCAGGTACGGGCGAAGCGGCGCCGCTCACGACGCCGGTTCCCGGACGCGCCGGCCTTCGGGTGCGGCGGTGGGTGCGGGCCAGTTGTGCGTTTCGGCTACGGCGTCGCGTGCCCAGCGATAGAGGGCGTCGTAGAGCGCGAGGCCCGCGTCGAGCTGGGCGAGGTCGTCCTTGTGCATGCGCGACAGGCCGAGCGAGGCGGCGAGCAGCCCGGGTGCTTCCGGTGCGAGGTCGGGCCGGGCGGTGTCGGCACCCCGGACGATCAGCGCCAAGCGGTCGAGCGCCTCCGTGTGCAGGCCGAACTCGTCCAGCATGGCGTCGAAGGTGCAGAGGGGGCCGCGATGGCTCCAGAACACGCCCTCCACGTCGAAGGGCGTGGCGCCGAAGCGGTCGGCGACGGATGCCACCTCCGAGGCCGCCACGAACAGGAACACCGCCGCAGGGTCCACGAAGCGGCGGACGAGCCAGGGGCACGCGATGCGGTCCACCTTTGGGCGCGAGCGCGTAACCCAGACGGTGCGGCCCTGCACGTCACGCGGCGGCACGCGGTCGGGGCGCACGAGGGGAGCGCCGGCCGCGGCCCACGCTTCGAAGCCGCCTTCCAGGGTCTCGGCCCTGGCGCCTGCATGGCGGAGCCAAGCGGCGACACCCTGGCTCAACTTGAGGCCGCGATGGCAAACGACAGCGACGGGGCGCCCAGCATACCCGGTGGCCCAGGACGAAGCGGTCTGCCAATCTCGGCGCACGGCGCCGGGCAAGCTGCGCGGGTCGGCGGCGAAGTCCTCTTCGGTGCGAACATCGAGGATTACGGGTGCGTCGGGCAGGCCGACGAGACGGGCGAGTTGGGATACGGTGATGGCGTCGGGAGCCGGCATGGAACGTCCTCTCCTTGGGATGGAGCATTGGACGCGATGCTTCGGCCGTAGCCTCACGGGGTGATCGCGGTCGTCCCCTTGCAATCAGGGTGCCCCGTGGCTGGCTGCCCTGTCAAGGAACGCCGTTCATCAACAGCAGTTCTAAGTCGGCTACGGACGGTGAGATCATCACCTGGCGACCTGGGCTTCGATGTCGGGTGGGGGTTTCGAGTCGATCAGGGTTTGCATGAGGGTGGCCCAGTCTGGGAAGACCAGGT
>JAABUK010002285.1_pt1 | contig 34743 bp, 54 predicted proteins | sample 5559141 | NCBI WGS metagenome assembly JAABUK01 (sample SAMN10711869, study PRJNA513367) | rock metagenome | isolation source: Antarctica rocks | place: Antarctica: Victoria Land, Pudding Butte nord | collected 2016-01-03
GCTCCATGACAAAAGTTGCAATGTACAGCCCACATCGCACTGGCAGCCTCACTGAAGCAAGCTGGCAGCCAGTGAAGACAATTGTCTTGGACAAGATTGCATTCGGTGCACGCTGGCTGAGCACAGTTCAGCCCATGAATGCAGCAATGCTAGGCAGCATGTCTGCTGAAGACGAAGAGACAGCAGACAGGCTGGCTGAGTGCAAGCAGCAGTTGTGGACGCTGATGCATGTGGTCCTGACTCATCACTTGCCAAACAGACAGCTCAACATGACAGATGTCATCAACATTGTTCTGGTGCCAGTCATTCAGGACTATGCCCTCATTAGCAGCAAGCGCCCATCTGGTGCTTTAGCCTTGGCCTTGCTGAAAAGAGCTTCTGAGGACAAAGCGGTGTTTGCCCAAGCGCTTGCAAATGAGGAGTTTTGGGACTCAACAGTCAGCACAGTCTCACTGCTGTGGACGGTTGCATGTAAGCTTTCTTCTGGCTCTGTATTTCTCAGTGTTATCTCGTACTTATGATACCGGCTGCCGTGACTGTGCCTGTCTGAGTGTACAAGCATCTTGGCAAGGTGAGTGTTTGGCAAATGGCAAAGCCGTGCAGCTTGCGCATACTGCACAAAACTTTGCCATCTGCCTGCTATGCATGAGTGGCATGTTAGCTCTTAGCTAGTCTGTGCAACCAACTGTGATGACGATGTGACCTGTCGCTGCAGGCGCAATGTCTAGCAAGGACAAAACCCCCTTCAAGGAGGCAGCAGCAGCAGGCCTAGATGCGCTGCATGCTGCACTCACCCATGAGGTCCACTGCCAATACTTCCTGCAAGGAAAGCATGAGCTCCATATGGGCAATCTCATGAAGGCTTCAACGCATTGCCCAGCACAGCCCATTGACAGCGACCTCAGCATGTACGCTGTCATAGACAACATGGAGGGTCGCCTGCCTGCACAGCTGACTGCTGCTGCCTGTGTCATGCGGCTGTGTCTGAGCGAGATCAAGCAGAAAGAGGAGCTCGGCAAGCAAACCTCCACAGGAGATATGGGGCCTTACTGCTTGAGAGCACTGAATGAGGGTTGGTTTGGCGGCATCGTTAGAGTCATGCGCCTTGCCATTGAGGTGATTCTTCGTGCTTGGCATGGCATGGTTATAATGTATGTCATTGTGCCATGTTTTCTGGCTTGGTTGTGCTCGGCAGCTCAGGCAATGTTGCACTGTTGTCATGCCTGAAAAACAGTTATTGGTTGTCGTGTGAAGCAGCTCCTGCCTGCTTGTGGTGTGCAGTGTCGTGAGGCACCTATACAAGCATGACAATATGTATGTTGTCCTGCAGGGTTCCACTTTGTGTCCCTTGCACATCCCTAGTCTGTCAAACAACTCCTTTGGAACAGCAGACTGGTTGGACGCAGCAACATCAGCAGTTGAATGAACTGCGCTGACTGCAGTTGTTCAATCAGTCAAGAAGCAATGCAGGCTCACCTTGTGCCATGTCCAGCACGCTCATCTGGCCTCCAGCACGAAGCAGCACACAGTGACAGGGCTCCAGGTCTGCTGCAGTGCTGCCATCTGCATCTTGGCCTGCCTCACTCTCACTGCCAGATCCAGGCTCAACAATGGCTATGTCCTGCCAGCAATGACACAGCTCTCTGTCTGCTGACATTGGAACAAATCATCATGGTCTTTAGGTATGCTGTATCATACGATGACTCGTTTGTGTACACAAGGGTGTCTCTGCCGCAGTGATGTTGCAGATGACTCAACATTTGTCATGCTGTGTGAGGGACTACAGAAGCATTGTGGTGTTGTCATATTGTGCCCAGCACATTGCCCAGCAGTCTACTCAGCACATAAATTTATCTGGGATCAAGACCACAAATGAGCAAGAAAAATGTACTTGTGCTCATGCACTGCTTTACTCTGTCAACCTGCATCCAATGAGCAGCATACAAGCAAAAGCTGATCTGGCAACAGCAACTACAGCCATGCAAGTGGTTGCTCTTACCGTGATAGGCTGGCCTACAGACATAATTGAAAGCTCGCGCACAGCATGGATCTTGGCTGTTGGGGTGCCAGTGGGAGACAGCGCACCAGTCATCACCACGTGCAGCAGTGTCAGCTCCAGAGGAGCAAATGCCACCAGCACATAGCTGCCCAAAGCATCCAAAGCTATAGGTGCCTGCAACATCAGCATGGTCAATGACTGGCCACGACACAAACAAAACATGTAAACAAAAAAGTGCATTGCAGCCAGTCATGCAATGCACTCGGCGTATTGACTCCAGCAGATCATGCATTTGCTGTAAAAGCATACGCCAGTTGATGTATGTGACATGGCAGACTGCCATATCAGGAATACATTGGAACAACTGTCTAGCTGGACATCAGCATAGGGCCAGACATGACAGAGCTAGGCTGTATCCATGTGGCTTTGAGCCTGTATGTAAGTTGGTGAGCCATATTCTGCCTCATGCTTAGCTGCTTCCCTGGATGAACAGTCAGGTTCATACCTTACCTATCATCCCACATATCAAACACATGTCACATAACCGCTCAGGCTTAGCAGCACAACACGAGACTTAGTCCTCCTGGACATGCACCAAGTCAAGGTGGATGCACAGTGGTTGATAGAAGAGGGCTCACCTGAGGCAAGGGGTACCGAGCCAAGAGAGAGGAGTGGTCTAGATGGTAGCGAGGGTACAGCAGCAGCTGGCAGGGCAGGTTTGCTGGCTTTGGGCCATGACTACTGCTGGTGGTGGCTCCCACATATGCACACACCAGGACCACCCGTGGCAGCCACAACAGCCTCTGCACACCACGTGCATGCAGAGGTGAGAGGCTGCCGCCTGGGATTGCTGCAGCATGGTAGCAGCGGGCAGCACAAGACCTTGATTGCCCAGCTTGCTGTTGTGCTGCTCAAGCGCTGCAGTATTGGGGTCAGCAAGCTCTGCTGCTGACCATTTAATGGGAGTTGTACAGTTCAGGGCTTAGCAGATGAACATCCAGGCACACATTTGCTGCCCCATTCAAGCAGATGAGCATCAATGTATACACATGCTGCCCTAGTCAAACAGCCAGTCCAGGAGTACTTAGTGTAAGCTTGCACTGCTTGAACAGAGCTGCCCTTGAGCCACAGAGCTGAAGCCATCCAGAGGACCTCTCTTGATGGTGAAGATCAATCTCATCCTCACAACACACATGATGTGCTTTGTCGCTCAAGGTGAGAGGGCCTAACCTGCACCATGATCTCCCGTTCTTGACTGACATCTCCAAACAGCCGCCACCGACTGCTGCGTCTGCTATACAGTCCCAGCCCCCGGGTGCCAGCCACAGCTATATCCATGCCATCCGGGCTGATGGAAGCATGCGTCAGTGGGTAGCGTGCCGCAATGTACTGCTGTGGAATGCGTATGTGCTGCACCCCAAGGCGGGGCCCAGCCTGCTGTTGGGGGTCAGCAGTGTCTGGGCCAAAGAGACTGCTGGGGCTGCCTCCTGCTGCCTCACTCACTACCAGCAGCCTATCGTCTGCCTGCAAGCAGTACAGGCAGTGCTTCCCAACGATGAAGCTTATGCGGACAGTATGCTGTTGCACGTCCATATGATGGCTGCTGACAGGAGCGTCAAAAAAAGTGCACAGATGTGACAACACACCCGCACTCTAGCCTTTCAGGTCATTCAGGCCACCTTGCAGCCTGTGGCCTGCTCAAGAATAGGTGATCATACATCCCTCAGGTTCTGCAAGTGGTAGGAAGGGACTGCTGTGTTCCCACAAACTTCGCTGTGCATAGCAGCAGGACAGGTCTAAGCTATTCAGGTGCCCTCTGCAAAGCACTCCCTCATGCGCAATGGCAGGTAGGCGTACACGCAGCTGCTGCTAGAATCCTATACTTTGCGTTCCCCAGCAGCTTGCACTGCCCAACAGAAATTCCACAGCTGATGCCATAAGAACGGCTGCAAGTTACAAAACCCCACAAGGAAGACTGACCTGGAGAAGATGGACTTCTTGGTTGGGGTAGGAGGGGGAGGGCTGCCGATTGGCAGCCACCCTGTGGCTGGCCTGTAGGCTTTTGGCGAGGGCCACTTCCAGCACCTGACCGGTGCTGCCCAGCTCGGCCAGCATGATCTGGTAACCTGCAGGGCCCCATGCCAGGCTGGCAATACCACTCTGCAACCAAAGTCATTGCGCCTGATGTCTACGCCATTTGCTTACACTCAGTTTGAGTTGAGCTGCTTGCCAGTAGCTGCATGCTTGACATGAGATGCTGAAAGCAGGTCAAATATGTGAGTAGTTGTATCTTCTGCAAGCAGGGAGGTTTAGGAGGGGGGTGGGGGGGAACGTCTGATTTACATATGTCACAGCTGTATGAGCGTTGCTGATGCTATGCAGTCACCATTACTTTAGCATATGTGCTAGCTATGAGCAGCTTCTTTAGCAAAGGTACTCATCCCAGGTATCGGATTCAGTCTCTTGCTACGTGTCACGGCTCTAGAGGCAATCACTCACCTCCATAGGGAGAGCATTCTGCTTGTGGCTGTCTGTAGCAAAGGCAGAGGATGAGGCAGCAGAGAGCGGGGTGAAGGTGTTGGGCCTTGCAGTTTGACGCAGGGAGCACATGAGGCGGCAGCCTGAAGCAGACCAGACTGCTAGCCCACTGCGGCGCCACCCGACCTGTACAAACATCACATCATCAACACAAAGAAGCTGCAAAAAGTTTCCTTTGTTGGTATGTGGAGCGCTTGCTGGCCATGGAGCAGCCAGACACAATGTCTGTGGTTTGAGACGCTCTTCGAGTGTCAGAGCTAGCACTCTGGGTGAAGTGCTGAACCTTAGCAACTTCTGCTGTGCTGCAATAAGCTCTGCAGACTTGTGTCATGGTTTTCCGCATATGCCTTTGGTGCATTGTATTCTGTGCCAGGCGGTGGTGTTGCCATAGAGCAATGGTCTGTTGTAACATGACACGGCAGGCTGGGCTGGGCTGTGATGCATGTAGTATGCAAATGTGCAAAAGCACAGCCTTGACATGCACTAGAAACTCACCGCAAAGGCCCTGTTATCAGGCGACCACTTCAGATCTGCCACTGAACCAGTAGCCTCTGGACCATAGCCCCAGTCAACAAGGGACACCACTCTTACAGGGCCCTCTGCTTGGCTCCCATCAATGCTAAACCTCCCCCCTTTGTGCCCATACAGCTTGTACAATGCCACTTCACCATTGGTGAGACCCACAGCTATGAGCTGAGCATCTGGTGCTATGCCTAAGCAGGTGGCTCCAGAACCAACGCCACATATCCAGTGGCTGAACTCCAGCTGCTCAGCAGGTGCCAAGCCGCTGTCTGCTGTTCTGCAGATTGCACAGCGGCCATCTGTAAGCACGACTCCCAGCATCTTCAAGGAGGGTGAGTAGTCAAGACTCTCAATGCAAATGCTGTCCGGCACAGTAGATGTGGAGCTGCTGCGACTGAGGCGATCTGTGCTGGTGGCCCGGCCAATCTGGCGAGCGCTGAGTGAGGCAGCAGAGGGAGAAGAGGAAGCTTGCAGTCCGTTTGAGCCTGTCAAATGGCGCGAGTGACTAAGACTGGTCTGGCTGTTGATTGCAATGGGCTGAAGGCTGCTGCGCTGTGACCTGAGAGACATTGATCGCTGTAGCCGCAGCTGAAGCTCTGTGAGTGATCCAAAGGGGTTGTATTGACCACGGAACTGCAGCACACTCAAGAAGCTCCAGTGCACAGGAGCACTACATAGTGTTGGCCATCTCATGCAGGGCAATGCAGCCTGGTGTGACGCAGGGTGAAAAAGCAGTTAGTGACAGCAGGACGGCATACCTTGCTCTGCCACGAGAACACTTGGCAGGTTCCATCTGACAGGCCCAGCAGAATGGATCTGCTGTCCCCAACCAGGCATGTGGCTGCAGCAGTAGACTGTACAGCAATGCTGTGCTGTAGGAAAATGTCTACATGCTTCAAATCCTGCATGCCGGCAATTCCTGCGCCTTGGAGGACTGACTCTTTGCATGAGTGCATTCCATAGATGTGCAAATAATTGTTGTATGTCTGCATGCAGCCACGTCCGAGTCAATCTCATGCAGCTTGATTTCTGATATTTGCTGGTGATTCTACCAAAATTTGCAACTCAGTGTGCTCAGCATGCAGGATGCTCGACATGTTTACCAGCACTGCCAGCAAGCGCCTGCTGCTGCACCAGTAAGCGCGCTTGTTGAGGCCCTCAACTTTGAGGGACTCTTCACATCTTTCGAGATGGCCTAGTCTTATCCGATGCTGCCCGCCAGCCCATATCTGGGCGGAGCCGGTAAAGACAATCAAACAAAAGTCGCTGTCCAAGCTCAGAGAAACGACGTCCTGCTTGAACCCGGCATCGCCGACCGCCAAGGCTTTTGGCCAACCATACGCAAAATACATATGGGCAGCTTACCCCTCGAGCTCGAATGGCCGATATGGGGTTCAGAGCAAGTGATCACTGAGACATGCGCAAATTCGTTCGTCCGGCAGCGCTTTGCACAACACCGAGCACGCTCTCCGGCATCAGCCGGCGCAGCTATGCGACACCAACGCTGCACCGCATGCGGCCGGATCAAGTTTGCGCAAATTCGCATGCACAGAGCTCGAAGTTCAATGACCAGGGTTGCTCAGAAAGTAAACCACCCCCCCCTCGCTGCATGCATCGCAACTGTATTCGCGTTTTTGCCCCACCACTGCTGATCACCAATAGGAGACAGCAGACGTCATCCTGCCTCAGGCTGAATTGCCAGTGCTCTATTTGAGACGATTCGCTTGTGATTTCTGTGCTTCTGTGTTCTTGTCGAATCGACTATACCATATTTGGTGAACAGTCTTTCCTTCTCAGGTGATTGACCTGCGCCTGCGGGCCTCGACAGTTTCACCGTTCTATCTAGTGCGATCACTAGCTGATGTCAGCAGCCATGTCTACGGCTGGCCTTGTGCTGCCGGGAAGCAATTCTTGGATCAACTGGCAGTACTTAGGATTTCTGTTTATGAATATCTCCCCGTATTTTTGGTGCTCGCTGGGGATTGGGCTCTGCGTTGGATTGTCCGTTCTTGGGGCAGCATGGTGAGTGGATGTCGTGATGGCGATACAACAATCATAGCTCACCAGCAGAACACCTCACACTGCCTCATCACTATAGGGGCATATTCATCACTGGTAGCAGTCTGCTTGGAGCAGCCATCCGTGTGCCCCGCATCACATCAAAAAATCTTATCAGGTAAACAACATTCTCCAGCCTTGTATACTGCGCATCATGAAATTCACAAATGACTTGTGAGCTGTGGTTGCAGTATCATTTTTTGCGAAGCAGTGGCCATTTACGGGGTCATTGTGGCAATCATTCTCCAGACAAAAATTGAGAGTGTGAATCAGCTTTCCAATGGGTTGTGGCCTACAGCTGCATATACAGCTGGATACGCCATCTTGGGCTCTGGTCTGACAACAGGCTGGGCCAATTTGGCTTGCGGGTACGGTAGTTGCACAAGCAGCCTGATCCCTTAAGTTGTTGACGTGTGCCACTTTATGCATCAATTGATCCTGGTTGTGCACAGATTGGCAAGCTTGACATTGTGCTGATTTGCACAATTTTGTTGTTTTGCAGAATTTCTGTTGGGGTTGTTGGAAGTAGTGCAGCACTGTCAGATGCACAGAACTCCACGCTGTTTGTCAAAATCCTGGTGGTGGAGATCTTTGGCAGTGCTTTGGGGCTTTTTGGTGTGATTATCGGCATCATCATTGCTGGTCAAGCCAACTTCACGTGAGGTGGCTGCCTGTCTGTCAGTTCAAGGTTGTGGTTTCGCAGCTGTTATATTACTGGACTAGTCACTTTGCTTGTCGCACCACTGCAGCTGCTTTAAACGGTCAGATTTTTGTACTACATGATTAACTGCTATTGAACATTTACTACCCCCGTCTTGACAATGTTTGCACGCATAGCATCATCTAGGCGCCTAGTCTGCACTGCTTCAAGGTCATCGGCTAAGTCAACATCTAGAAGTCTCAGCACTTGGACACCACCGTTGCTGCCACCTGCCACGACCACAGGCGATTCCTCTGAAAACAGCATGCATGAGAACATTCTGCCTTCACATGTATGCTGAGCAATGGGCTTCAGGGTTGAGGCTGCCAGGTCCCATATCTCAATTCTGCCCCCACTTGTTGCTGTTCCAAACACTGTCGAATTTGTTGGACACCACTGTACGTCGTTCACCTCATCATTTGCTGACTGGAATGTCAGAAGGGCATGCTCCTGCAATAGCATTGAGCTTAGAATATGTGACTGCCTCAACTGTAAAGACACCTTTTGCTGTGGATGAAGCTATTTGCAAGGCATGCACAGGATGTTGACAGACAGCTAGGGCACTGACCTTGCCCTCTGTCCAGAGTTTTACGCTCCAATCGGCACTGCTGCTGATGAACAAGTTGCTCTGGAAAGGCGACCACTGCACTCTGTACACAGGGCCCAGATGTCCACTATATGTCTCCAAATATTGCTCTGAATAAGATGTGCTGCACTTGTAGATGTGCCCATCCTCTGTGCCTGCTATATACATGCGCTCATCCCGATGGCTGAAGTCAAACGACATGCCACTGCTCCTGCGGCTGATGAAAGCCTCCCCCTTGATATTGCGCATGGCTGCAGCAGCAGCTGGGCTGACTTTCTGCTTAGAGACTGTCCTCTTGAGCTTGATCAAGTCAGTGTGTTCCAGACCCTGCAAAGCAGGGCAATGTTCAATGTCAACAAACAATATGCTGCCAGAGTCCTAACAGTTCAATTCAGCAAGCACAACAAAGCCACAACCCTCAATGTGTACAGTTAAGGCTAACTGGAGAACATGCAGCACTCTGGCCAGATAAATGTCAGTGAGAAGCAAATCAAGCAGGCTCACAATATGCCCATTAGCTGATCACACAGCAGTGGCTCAGCAGTAAGGCATTGCATGTGGCGATCACCTTGGTTGTAGCCCACTGTGTGACCCTGCCATCAGTGGAGATGGTGACCAGGCGCTCTTCTTGCTCCAGGCCTCGGTCCACCCACCTCACCTGCCACACTGGGTCACTATGCTGCCCGCTGCCTGCACTGCTGCTCAGGCTTGGTACCTCCTGCACTGCAGCATCCTGCTCATCTGGCAGCAATCGACTCATTTACACTTCAATTGTATGCTCTCAACAAGGTGAGAGTGAAGGGAAGATTTGTGAGACCATGTTCAGGTGATTGGTGAGGGCAGTGCCAAGGCTTCATGAGTTGTATTCGAGCTGCAGAGTCTGGCATAAACTATGACGTTGTGAGTTTTACAGTCAAAACAGAGGGGCCCCTGCTATGGGTACTGCTGTGGCTGGCAGATGCTGTGGTGATTGTTGATGAGCATCCAAAGCTTCAGGAACTTCTCTTGTCCTTCAGCCGTTTGTTATACATTGGCAAGCTGAATTTTTCCAGACAGCGCTGTCGCAGGTTGACCATACCCCAGGTCACATAGCTTTTGCTCCATGCATGCATGTAGCTACAGCTTTGTTCATATACCAGGGTTTGAAAATGCCGTGCATGGTCTCCTACACATAGGTCCATTCAACTCAGCACTGACCTACAAGCTGTATCAAACGCTTGAAGGTTTGTGGTGATGCACTAGGCACAAAGTGGCATCAGCCTTGGTTTGAGGATGGCAATGGTCCCTTTTTGACTGTCAGGGTGCAGACTCCAGTGGGATTCCAAGCTGTCCAAGCTCTGATCACAAGCAAACAAACAAATGCATGCGTGAAAGCTTGCCTGGCGGGTCTTGACATCGTGCACAGCAAGGGTACCATCATAGAGGCCCACAGCCAGCATGTTGGGATTGTGCACTGAGAAGTCCACTGCCGTCACCCCTGAGGGGGTGGGGAAGGACCACAGGGGGTACCCTGGGTTCTTCAGGGACCACAGCGCCACCAGCCCTGACAGGGGGGGGCCAAACTCGAATTGACCGTAACCCACAGCTAGGATGTCTTGTCGCACGCCTGATACCCGCACCTGCAACTCAAACTGGTCACTGGACATCATATGTCAGAACGCAATGCCATGTCACACCTGGTTTAGCTCTGATGCTGCTATCACTCACTGTGACCCCCTTCACATGTGTATCCATCTTCATGAGCACAGTATTCTCGTTGCTTGTCTGTTGGCCAGACTGCAGGTGGATTATAACAGATGCAAACAATGCTTGTGACAGGTTGGCAAGTAACAACTTGGCACACCCAGCTGCTGTGTCTCATCTCGTGATCTGAGCGCAGCAGCTGCATCAGCCATGCATGCTCAGGCTTCAACACATCTGCCATGAAGCCCTGGCAGTGCAGCAGATCCCTGAGCTTTACATGGCGAGCTGTCAGGCAAGCAGCTGCTGCTGCTGATCTGGCACACACCTCACACAAGCTGTGCACCATATCTCATGTTGGCTCAAGAGCAAGAGGGCCAATATCAGATGGACATGATACACAGGCCAGACTTGCCTTGTTCCAGGCCATGCAGGTGACTCGGGTAGATAAGGTGAGTGAAGGCGGCAGGGGGCATTGCCACTCCCATAGCAGGGACAGGCGGGGGTCCCTGCCACTCAAGGCCATGCCCGCCTGTTCCCCCGTGTCATTGGCGCTGTTCTCATCCTGCTGGCCTGGCCCTACCCCTTCGTCCCCTTCTGCCTCAGGGGCAGGGCTGGCCTCCTCAGTGCCCTCATCATTTGCGGCAGCAGGCTCTGCTGTTACTGCCTGTATCTGAACATTGACATGTCGTCGACCGGCATGCTTTGCCATGAGGCATGAAGGCACGAAAGCTTGTGTACACAACATGCTGCTGTGCAGGCTCTGCTGTGATACAAACATGCCTTCTTGTCAAACTTCTCATATGTGCTTCTATCGCTGGTGCAGCAAACAATCAGGTATAGTGTCCAGCGTTTGCACCAGCTTGAGCTCAGCTGTGATACAAACATGCATGCGGATGTACAGATAGGGTACACAATGAAAGGCCGCATGATGGGAGCTGTCGCACAGCTCAACATGCAGCGGCCCACAGGCAACTCTGCGAGGCAATGACCTGTAAGGACTAGCTGAATGCAGAAAATTACCTTGTCCTGATCAGGCATGCGCACATTTCTGTACATCAGAAGTTTTTCATGATACATGTTTTGCTGCACAGCAGCATCCATGAGCTTGAGGGCATCCAGCAGGCCAGGCAGCTTGCCTATAGGATCAATGGGCACCTGAAGAAAAGGGCAGAAACCTGTAGCAGTTGGGGAAACATCATGAAGGGGCAGTGAGCCTGTTATTGATCATTCACCATAATGCAACAGGTGTTGGAGTGTGAAGATCCCACTGGCAGCATCTCAATGGCTGCTGAAGGTGCTGCTTGCGCAGCACATTTCATTGATCACACGTTCTGTGCAAAGCTGACCATTGCAATGCTGCACAGAAACAAGCAGCACTTGTTTGTGCATCTACAGCTCAGGAAGCACAAGGACATCAAGCAGAGCTTGATCCGGATCAGAACACTGGCCCACACAGAGGGATGTAAGCATAGACTACAGCCTCAGCCAGGAAGGGCTAAGCAGTCGAGAAAGTGCGCATGAGCTCAGTGAAGGGTACTCACTGGAACAACATCCTTGCTGCTTCTGGTACCACCGCTGAACATGCCCTCACCTGCAGTCATGTCATCATGTCACTGACACGGCTACATGCTCACGGCATTGCATCATATTCAGCCAGCCTGCTGATCTGGTTGTTATAGGTTGAGATACACAAACAAACACCATTGCTGAGAGCTTGGATGCTCTTGGGTTGGACTGCATCAGCGTGTTTGTGCCAGATGATGTATCAGCACACCTTGAGCACAGAACCAAAGAGATGTAAAATGGATGAATCAATTTACATCTCCAGTTCTGAAATCTCATCCGGCAAGTCATTAGTGAGCTCATGTGCAATGGCTAGGCAGACACATGGGAAAGCAGATGCTTACGATTGCTGAAACATGTTGCCAATGCTGCATCAGGGCTCATTCATACTCTCATGCGCGACAGCAGGCATACCTTGCAGCGCAGAAGGCAGGCCTGTCATGCCAGATGGCATGTGGGAGGACATGCTACTGTGCCTGCCCTCCATGCTCCCTCTCATGCTGTCTGCTGCACCCCAGTTGGCAACTGACCTGCACATGCAGCCTCATGTCAGAGCACTGCCCCTCAAGCTACAGTCAATCAGTGAGTCATGAAGGTCTGATCTCAAACCTTTGCACGTTGTCAGCTTTCTTGCAAAGCAAACAGGCCAGAGCAACATGCTGATGCTAATAATAATGCAGCCCTGCTCTCCTGTGCTACATTGTGATGTCAAACCCTGCTGTCATGAAAACACGCAAACATTTGCGTCTACTGCGCCAGACAAGCCTTGTTTCTGCATGGTATGCTTATGGAATGCTCAAGATCAGGCATCTGCATGTCCTTGTTCTATCTTCAAAGGGGGGCTTGGAAGCCTCACCCGCCACCACTACCCATCAGGCTAGCCCTGTTGCTGCCTGGGTCATCAGGCAGGCTGACTTGCGCAGACATGGCACTGCCCCTTCGCCCCTCATTGCCAGACAAATGCTGCATCTGGTCAGACATCTCGGAGCTGCTGCGCATGACAGGTGCTTTGGGGACAGGGGCCAAGGGGTCTGCTGCTTCACCCGTCAACTCATCAGAGTACATGGAATCATTGATGTCCCATGTGAAGGCCTGCATCCCAAAAGAGATCAACTCCCATTACATGACCATGTGTGTATCATCAATAAGCAATCAGGCTACAATCACTGAGCCATCTCTCCTGCCCACACTTGCTGGCTTCAGTTCCTTCTGCAAGTACCATCAAGCTGCATATACAGGACAGTCCTCCCATACAGGCCGGTAAATAAAGTGTAAAGTCTTGCAAGCAAGCAAGCTACCATTTGCATATGAGTGAGCAGCTGATCTGTGCAAAGCATGTGGCAAACTTTGACTTGGTGCAGCATGCAAGCCTGTAGCACAGTCTGCATCAAGTGGGGACAGACCTGAACTTCAGTGGATGTGGCTGATGATTTGGTGCACTGTACTTCCTTGGCTTTCTGCAAGTGTTCAACAGTCTGAGCTTCGGCATCCACAAACCTGTCACTGCCCTCCCGCTGACTCAGCAAATCCTTGTACCTGCACATGGTGAGCAGCAATCATCACAAAACGAGTCCCATCTCAAGTGCTGCTTGTTTGCTGCAGGTGTAGCATGCTACAGCAGGCCAAATCAGCATGGTGAAGGGTAGGTTGTGCCATGTGAGAAGTTTACTGATATTAGGCATTGCTTGGGGAGCAGATGATGGCATGTAAGCAAGCTTACTTGCTTGCCGGCGCAGCAAGTTTGGCACAGGATGATGCGCCACTACATGAGTCACACTGTTGCATGAAAGTTCCAATCTCCAGGCAGCCAAGCCATACACATGTGCTTGCATAGGCAGCAAATGATTCATCCACTGGCAGAGTGCTGGCCACAGCACTGCTGGAGTTTTGAGATGCTTGAGGTTGCTCAAACATGAAGTGGCAAAATTGCTGATCCACAGGACATTTTGCTGCTGGAAGACTGCCCACTTTGAGTTTGCTGTCTCTACTGCCTTGCCCTCATCTGTGTCAGCATTGATACAACCGCCCGGGAGATGAAGCAGCCATATGGTTTCTGTTTCTTCCAAGCGAATGCAGACAGGCTTTTCCAACTCCGCTGATGTCAGTACTGCAGGCTTCTCGATTGGTGGCGGCCCTGCTTTGGGTACAGCAGCAGAGCTGCTCAGCTGCTTAGATACCTGCACATGGGTATCATAAGAAGCTTGCTATTGCTCAACAAATGCTCCTCCAGTCAACATGCAGAGCATGCTAAGTTTGCAATGCAAAAACAGCATGATTATTGTGTCATCAAGTTGACGCACTTCCTCAAACAAGCATGTGCAGGCATGCTTGGGTACAGAGCATCTGGAAGGTTTATCATTGGGCTGGTGCTACCTTGTGTTCCAAGCCAGCCATAGCACTGACGCTGATACCCATTTGCGAGCCCATAGACAGTTCAGGGGTCAAGCTGCTGCTGCCATAGCCTGCACTCATGCGGCTGCTGCCTGTGCTGAAGGCTGCAGAGGAGAGTCGCTCAAGGTGACCCATCTCTGACATCATTGACCCTCTGTCAGTGTCTGATGTGACACTAGCTTGAGATTCGCCGATAAGAGAGGGCAAGGGCCGCATATTGTTTGGGCGGAGGGACAGCATAGGCTTGGGTGTCCTCTCTTTGCCCTCCTCATCAAAGACCTGTGGCAATGACTTGACCATGAGGGGCGTGGACAGGCAGATGAACTTTCAGTCTGCTGTTTGACAGTCCTGCAGGAGTTTCTCAAGCTTTGAAGAGAAAACAACTTATGTTCACCCTGTGATCATTGGTGCCACCCCCTGCCTGGGTTGCACCGAGCCTGCTGCTGCGCATCTGACTCCCTCCCATCCTGCTGCTCCCTCCCATTCTGCTGCTTGTATGAAGTCTTTCTGCACAGTGACCCCTGAGAGATGTTAAGCATTTGCTGTAGCACGAGTGAGGGCGACAAGCATGTCTTGGCTGGCTGCATTATTCACTGCAATGCATACGTACGTGAGGCTCGACCGTCTTTATAGCCTGAATAGCTGCCATTGCTGCCGGCGTTGGTTTTGCTTGGTTGCCTTTTGTACGTGGCCTTTGAGGACCTGGAGTGCCTCACCGGGCTGCTCGACATGGCCGAAAAGTTTTGGCTAAAGCTACACTACCATGAAATGCATCACAATGACAGGTCTGGCAGAGCAGTGATCGGGAGTTTGACTTTTCAGGGCTTTTCAAGGGTTTTCTGTTTCGATACAAACTCCGAAAGCCATGCCGCTGTCAAAGCTTGGTTAGCAATCACAGTGACAGACAGGCATACGGGCATAAGATCAAATCCAGCAGTCCCAGGAGCAATCAGAGTTTTGCCTTACTGAGTGGCACGCTGTATCGATTCTCCAACCGCCAGCCTCTGATCAGGGCCGCTTCCTTTGCGCATTTTTCTGCTTGGAGGCAGGTCTTGCACGGAATGGACTGACATGATTGTTCAGTTTTGTACTCCATATTCTGCTGCTGTCGGGCCAGGCCATGGCGGATACGCCTCCAAAGCACCCACCTAAGCAAGCTCTAAAAAGACTTGGCACTATCAAAACCGAAAACAACGGATCCACTCGACTAGGCAAGTGACCATCATCATCTGATTGTACAGGTCAGCTGCATAGCCACATACCACCTCGCCTGGTGGGTTGACAGTGTCAGGCATGCAACATTGGTGAATTGTAGCAGGTGGTCTCAACAACCCACGCCGCACAGCACCTCCAGCAGATGGGGCTGCAGAAGCTAGCGGAAGCCAACCGCCACCAGTTGCTGGTGGCAGAGGGGGGCGCAAGGTGAGGATACTGAGTTTTAGCGCTGGCCAAGCTTGCTGCAGAGACTGATCAAAGCTTTCCTCTTTTCAAGTTTCCCCTGAATGCAACGCCTCTCTGACAGCAAGTCTGTGTACACTTGCTAAGTCCCTGTTGGTGTTGTTGCAGCCGAAGTTCACCCCAAAGGTGCCTGCCAGGCGCAGAGCTGCAGAGGCATCTGATGCTGCAGAACCTAGCACCAGCAATGCTCCTGAGAATGAAGCTTTCAAGGACCTGATCAAAGCGGTACATGCCATCTGCCACAGTCAATCCACCACAAACAAATCTGTGAATCAGCTCTGCACAACCCAGAACACTATCATCATTGTCATGCTGCCAGACTCACGCAAATGCTGCATCTCAAGTAGCTGTGAGACTGTATTGGGGTTCTTTTCTAAGTAACATCTGCCAACTCACTGTTTTGCTGCAACAGGCAAAGTCAGAAGCAGGCTGGGCGAGGGGGCAGGGTGGTGGCAGAGGCCGGGGTCGGGGTGATGCAGGCAGACAGCACTTTCAGACTGTCTTTGGTGGCGGCGGTTCCCAACACAGTAAGTCATGAGATGCTATCCATTTGCAGTGACAGCAACAGAAAGCCTATTTAGCTCTCACGTACTCACATACAAGGGAATGCTCACCCATCTTTTGAGAATGTTTGCAAGCACTGCTGCATGTGGGGATACTTCTTGGCTAAGCAGGCTATCAGGCAGTCCGCTATGCTTCCGCATGCGTGTAGTTATTGTTTACTTCTGCTGTCCTGTTTGCGCAACATGAGCTGCATAATTCGATGTTTAACAGCAACATGCCATCAAGCATGCAGGCAGTCAAGCATTTCAAAGTAAGCCTGCCTTACTGTTGGTCGAGCCTGCAAATGCCAATTACGATCTGCAAGCAATCTGTACTGTTTTTTGGGGCACAACATCTTCTCGAGGTTCCAATCAGCTTGCGTGTAAGCTGCACTAGCCTAAGAGCATCAAGGTGCAATCAACTGAATGCAAGCAGTCACCACACCTGGAGTTTTGTTCCTATGCTGCAGCATTTGCTCAAGGCGGCAGCTTCCAGAGCGGGGGCAGCTCTGGTGGGGGTCAAGGGGGTGGCAGTGGGAGGGGTGGTGGTGGTGCGACAGATGCAAAAAGGAATGTGAAACAGGGGTGAGTCAATGTTGTCTGTGCCTATATGGACATTCCTTTTTATTTCGACGCTTGCAAGGGGTTGTACGTTGCCTGCAATGCAATAGGTTCTTGACTGTGTTTTTGCTGCACATGTAGCTCCTGGAAGACTGTATATGGCCACATGCATGAGAGGATGCACTGACGTTGTGGCAGTGTTGACTGACAAATGCACACAACCACCAAGGCTGCACTGAGACTGAGTACAAGACTGCAAAAACCACAGATTCTCAGACAGACGTATGCAGCAGAGTTTCAGCGTCAGATTTTTGTCAGATGACAGTCTCATATCATGCATACAGGGACGCAGAGATGCAGGAAGCAGAGGGGAGAGCTGTGCAGGAGCCAGAGGTGATGCTGAACTACGATCAGTATTACCCGACCATCCTGCCTCTGAGGCAGCCAGGCATGGAAGAAACAGATGCAGAGATTCATGCACGTGATGACCGTCCCCCTGATCTTTCCTTGCACAAGGTATTCAACACCGGGCAGAGCCACTATTCCTTTCTTTACACACTTTGTGTACACTGTTGACTTGCAACAGCAACAGTCCCCCTGATCTTTCCTTGCACAAGGTATTCAAAACGGGGCAGAGCCACTTTTCTTATCTGCACACATTTGCTGCACACTGTTGACTTGCAACAGCAACCGCCTTTGCATCATGTGACAAATATCCGCAATGTGGTCCATGCCAAGACAGCCTGCCTGTCTTTGCATCTCTTCCCTGGCTGTGCTGCAATGCCATCGTATAACAGAGTTGCGTTGTGGTCCATAGATTCAATGGCTGTGCACACTACACATCCAGAGATAATGCTGCTGCTGCTGCTTGCAGAAGCGGCATGCAAACACAGTCCATGATACTGGGCATGCATCCAGCTGCAAGCCTGTCAGCTTTCATGACAGCAAATGTGCAGAAAAGATATATGTGTATTACCCAGAGGTCATCCACTACAGCTAGCTCATCAGTGCTGTCATGGGTCACTGCAGGAGGATCCTGGTAGTGCAGCAGCAGAGCTAGGCTTGCTAGATGCAGACGCAGACCCAGAAAGGCTGCTGCTGTTTCAGCTACCTTCTCTGCTGCCGGTGCCTGCCTCCTCCCTGGGCCCACCCAAGCCAGGCGCACCCCTGACATCCCTTTCCCAGCCAACAGGCTCCTCCCTGGATCAGCTACCCTCAGGCAAGGTTGGTGTCTACCTGGCTGCGCATGCTTTCAGCCAGAGACTGCGCCCTGTGCCGCAGCGCAATGACGGTTTCTCACACCTGTACCTGCAAGGCTCTTGCATGTTGCTTCCTACCACACCAGTCAGCAGCGGCGCAGCTTGGCAGCACACTCATGCTTGCTGTTGATGGTCTGCTGGGCGGTCATGTCTTTGTTAGGCATACCATGTGTTTTGAAGGCTGATTTCTGTGGTCTGGGTGTGGTTCAGGTGGGCAAGCTGCTTGTGTTTGAGAGTGGGGCAGTGAAGCTACAGATGGGGGATGTGCTGCTGGATGTGGCAGCAGGTACGCCGTGTCAGTTCCGCCAAGAGGTGGCTTCCATCAACGCAAGAGAAGGCCACTTCGTCTTCCTTGGGGATGTCGCACAACGTGTGGTCTGCTCACCCAATGTTGAGCAGCTCATCAGGTCAGCTTCATGCTGCATTGGCAATTGCTTCGTCTGCAACCACACTCAGTTTGTCCTCCAATCATCTTGCATCTTGCACTTGGTCTGCCTCCATTGTGTGTCGCAACTTCACAATCAATCACAGATTACCATATCCCTCTGGGTTTTGAAGGAAGCAGCCGTTCCATTTGCTGCAGCAGCCAGTCAGCGCGCAGCACTTGAGGCATAGACCAAAGCTACAGACACAACTGCCTGAGTGCCATCCTGCATAATCTGCTCACCTCATGGTATGATCAGTATTGTTAGCTTTCATGAAGCCTGCTGAGGTAATGCTCCAGCAAATGCGTAATTGTACTTACATTACCAAGCTTGCAATTTGCTTTCTGTATTAGCAGATCTGCTTTGTTTGCAGTGACGAGCCCATTCCTGATTGGCCAAGAGCTTTTCAGCCTAGTGAAGCAGACTTGAAAGACCAAGGCAAAATGAATGAGTCTGTCCAAATCAAGGATGAAGTTATAGACGACATGGATATAGACAAGCAGGTCAGCTTTGTAGCCTACTGTACAGTCAGGACTTGACTTGTCCTGAATGTGTATCCTGCATGCAGTGTGGCCAGCTAATACAGGCCACGCATACACTGTACCTTGTGTGAAGTGGCCATGACCACTGCAAGACATGTATGGTGCTGTACATGTACAAGCTGGTGTTGCCTGTACTGCAAGGTTATGAGACATTTTCTGCCTTGCAGGTGCAGCAGGAAGATCAAGTGATGAGCCACTTAGGCAGCCCAAGTAGGAACAAACTGCTCATTGCAGATGATGATTAGTGACCTTAATAGGTAGTCAGCAGTGTGGACCCAATGATCAGGCAGGTCCTAAGCCAATGTATGCATCTCACAGCTGCCGCATATGCCGTGTACAAACAAAGGCATAAAACAGCATCAGGTCAAGGGCTGTACACACATAGCAGCAATATGCATCTGGTCAAGCTGGCCAGGTGGTCAATTAAGTGTTGCAACCTTGACTGATTGGATTCAAGTGATCTGCCGTCCTGGAGCACAAGGAGACAGGAATGTCTTCAAATGGCATAATCAATGATCAATTTCATGAATGCTGGTAGATGTAGAAAATACTTTCTGTTTCTGCCTCTTGGCCAGCTGTAACCAAATTGCCCTGCGGGCAGGAGCCCAAGTAACCTGTGTACTGAGTACTCACTTTCCGGCAGGCCTTGACCAGAGCGCAGACCAGACTACAGGGTGCACGCCTGACCATGACCATATAACGTCATCTATGGTTTCGGAGCAGTACCGCTTTCGCTTCAGTGCCCGGACCACTTCCAATAAGGTCGCCAAGAAGGGCATCTTCCCCAAGCCGAGACCATGCTGCGCCAGGCAACGAAGATCATTGCATCGACGAGATGTGGAGCAATCCCTTCGGTCACCCCAGCCAGATACGGTCCAAACTGTCAGACGCTGGGAGTCAGAACTGCAAGGCGTCCTGAAACAGCTTCAAGTGGAGCCTTCCCGCTTCGTCCCCAAACGGCACTTCGCCATGCTTCACAGAATATCCGATGCCGTGGTCTTGTATCACCCGACATCATTGCCCAGCCCTTCGTCATAGCTAACAGTACAGTTTGCATACCGTGGTTGATGATGGTCCTCGCACCAAACTGGAGTATCACACAGAAAGTTTTCAAGAGCGAATGGTCAATGATCGTCCCAGGGCTGGTGTTCGCGTTCTTCTTTGTAGCAGCAGCATTCATTGAGACATCTTCCCCCAACGAGTTGCTGCAGAAGGTGAAGTTCCTGTTCATAGATGCCATTGCAGACCCGGAGAAAATGAGGGAGTTCCTTTCCTCAGGCCCTGGGTATGCAGCTCAGGACTGGATACATTTGATTGCTTGGGATTTGATTGGTGGTCGTTGGATCTACTTAGATGGCCTCGAAAAAAAAGTTCCTACCTGGCACAGCCTGTTGATCACATTTGGAGGAGGGCCTTTAGGCCTGCTGGTACACTTTGTCACACGCAGTCTTAGCCAAAAACAGCAGCATAGAGTATAAGCCAAAACACATTCAATGCCGCACAGAGCACTTTGTAGTTTAAATTACATCACGATTGATTTTAGTCTATCTCTTGTGTGACTGCCCAGTATTCTTGAGCCCCCTTGTTTTGTTGTGCCAACTGATGTTTCATGCTTGGACAGATCATGACCTACATCAGACATCAGAAATGTGGGCCAGGTTTGAAATGGTTTGCCTTGCGAATTGGCACTTTGAAGGGCCTGCTCAGACACCTGGGAAAAAGGACCTGCAGGACTACCTGCACATGCAAGCAGTGCTTGATGTGCCCAGAACTAACTCTGATGCTTGCGTGAAAAAACTTCAGGTAATGTAGGCAATGCACATAGGCTCATGCATTTGAGCGAGAACTGCTGACAATGTCTCAACTTTTGGACTTACTCCTGTGTAATCATGAGCCCTAGCCTGTACATCCAGCTTGTGGTCTTGCTTAAAATAAACTCTGAAGCGCGATCGCGAGGGATCATGTGTGAGCAGGAGCTCGGGGACCACGCCTGAGTATGCAATGCATTGTTGTTTCGGTGCAAGCTTTTTACAGGTTGTTTCGGTGCAAGCAGCAGGCAACAGAATCCAAAGGAGAGCCTTTGGTCTTGCTTGTAGCGCTTTACTCCAGGGCTGAGGCTTCTTGGCTTGCTATTTGCATATGTATTGTTTTCTGAAACAAGGTCAAACAACACATCAGCTGTGCTGTCTGCTGTGGGCGCTTGAATGTACACAAGAAAATGTGTGACAATACAAAAAGGGTTCTCAAGACACGTCTAGCATATAGCAATGACAGGTGACACATGACTTGTTTAGTGCAGGATGCACTTTTTAGTTATAGCAGCAAGCTTTAGCTACTGGTGTGGGCATCGCTATAAATTGTTGTATGCACCTTGGCAGTGTCAGGAGACACGCATATATGCGTGTCACACAACATGCATGCATGCATGTTGTGCCAGAAGCAAGCTCAATTTACTGTTGTTGCAATGCATGCACGTTGCGCCAGAATGATGCAATAGAAGGGCAACTGCTGCCTGTCAACAGTGAGACAGGAGTTTTACATTCGCATCTGCACTTTCAAAGGTGAAAACAGCGCACATGGGTCATCGTGCATTCAGAAAAAATAAGGCATCTTGGGGAAATGTTGGCCACATATGTTGTTGGTCAAAAACAACTGACAATACAGCACTCTACACAAACAATGTCTTGGGCATACATTCTACAATTGTCTAGTCTACATCACAACTGCAAAAACATTAAATCAAAGTCTGCTGTAGCTGGAGAGTCTGTATCATTGTGTGTCAAACATGTTGACAAATCCATCCCTGTAGCTATTGCAGATCCCTCAAGCCACGCTTGCCATAGCAAAGCCTCCTGGCGAAGGAAAGGCATGCACTAACAACTGCAACTGTTGCTGGCTTCTCTGCCAGGTTCTGCTCCCTTGCAGGAAAGCTTTGGTCACAAAGGACATGGTGCTCTGATCTTATACTTTGTTATTATGCTGTGGTCTTCTACTTCGCCATGACTTTTGATGGTCATGTCAACCAACGATCTGCAAAGCGGCACCGTTCAGTTCACTTGTACAGGGGTACGAGATGCAAGGGGTCTTAGGAGCCACTGTTAAGGGAGCTGAGAGCAGACCTGAAGGGTAAGTGTAGGGTAACGCCAATCGGAACAGCAGATCAATTGAAACGTTGTCGCCGCCACCTTCCCAAGTCCATGGACAGGTCCTTGGACACCCATTTTGCTTTGTCCATCAGTCGAACAGTCTCGCCCTTAGCCTTCTTGTACACGTTCATGGGCCGAAAGGGGGCCTGCGACTTGTTCTTGAACGTGGATGGTGGTGCTGAAGTCGTGTATGGCGAGCGACCTGCATCGTGTGAGGTAGCGAAGGCTTCCCGACTGGTGTTCCTGTTGTGCTTCTTTGAACTTGTCGGATACTCGAGAGAGTCCTCAGTGCTCACTGCGTAGCCCATCAGAACGATTTTGCTTGCGCGACTTTTGAACCGTTGAGCGTTTCTGCAGCGCTGTGTTCAGGCCAGCGAATGTCAGCTCGACTTCGTAGAAGCATTAGCTCAGGTGTTGATCAAGGCCGCGCCTGGCCAGCTGGCTCGGTCCGACCAGATTCCGCCGTTTAAATTGAGGCTCGAGACGAAGTAAATTCAATTTTGAAATGACCTAACCAAAGCTATTTGTGTTTTTGCTCGATGCCTGAGCGACGCTGACTCTACTGCTGAGCATGTGGTGCATCTGCTGTACAATGTCAACCGTGTCACGATGACACTGCGCATCTAGCCCAGGCACCGCTGGCAAGCAAACATGTCACAGGACTGGGACGAGCAGAGGCGTCTTTCCAGGACGTGGCTGCACAACATTGAACTTGAAGGTTCGGAAACAGCGTTTCGACCGTTCAATTGCCGCCAGACGAAAGGGCGACCGACGCAGACGTATGTGCAGGCTTCAAGAGTTACCTTGCACGGACCGTATTGGGTCCATTTGCCCCTTTTTGCTGCATCGTGGGACCAAACGGCTGTGGAAAATCTGTCGTGGTGAAAATGCAGCTTCAACGATGACGTTCGTACATTGAGATCAGCCTCGTTGACTGCCAGTGACTCAACTGCAGGGCGATGCCATAGCTTTTGTGCTAGGCGACGGTGGACGCCGGCCCAGCGTCAAAACCTTGCAGACATGCATACATGATTCTTTGTGCTCATCACCCATCGCCAAGGTACTTACATGAAACCATGCTGCAGCCCTCCTCATTCATCAACCGCAATCACTGTCCAGGTCAAACTGTGCTTGTTGCACCAGCCTCAGCATGATGCTGCCCCACGCAAATACTGGATCCAGCGAATTGTGCAGCCCAGAAAATCATTATGGTCATATCAAGCTGCTGATGAAACAGAACAGTCAGTCTTACAGGTCAGATGATTTGGTAGAGAATCTCAGTGACAGAGGCGCATGGCGGTTGTAGTAAATGCACGCTGACTGGACTAATGTGAATGCAGAAAGATGTCCATAAACTGTTGCTTGGTTTCAGCATTGACACTGAGGTCATTGACAGGTACAGCTGCTAGCTGGCATCTGTGCAAGTTCAGCTTGCACCAAGCATGACTTTCTAAGCCCTCAGTAGTTGTCTACTTCACTCAATTAGCATGGCTTCAGAGCTTGTCCAAATCTCTTCTTCTACCCAGTCTTCTACTCAAGCTGCTGCTGTATTTGCACAAGCTTGATGCTTCCATTGCAGGTTTATTGTCACCCAAAATAGGCAAGCAGTGGGCGTGCAAGACCCCCTGAAACTAGCGCATCACCTGGAGTTGCTTGGCGGCACTGCAGCCCTGGTGGACGTGATCAGCAGCAAGCAATCTGACATCAACAGCTGCACTCAGCAATGCAACAATCTGACTGAAGAATCAGAGCAGTATGTGACCCTTCCTAGCTCGTGACACGTTTACCGCTGCACAAGGCTTGAACGAGCCTTGAAACGCACCACTGATGTATGCCCACGTGACAGTCACATATGAGGCAAGTGCATGTTCTGTATACACAAGCTTGTTGGCGCTGTGGGGTCTGACCCCAGCAGAGTTCCAGCTTGAATCATGTTTTGTAGAATGGAGCAACATAGGCAGCATCTAGCTCCCCAGGTGATCAAATGGAAAGCCTATGAAGCCAAAGCAGCAGCTTTTCAGGATTGCAAGGTGCAGTTCCTGCAGCAGCAAGCTGACTCTCTCACCCAAGCAATTGACCAGAAAGACAACAAGGTGAATTCCTGCGCTTTGGTCACATCATGCTTGTGTCATGCAAAAATAGTGGACAAGCCTTTATAGGTATGTGTTGCAACTCAAGCATATGCTACTTTGAACTAAAGCAGGATTTGTCGAGAGCATTAGTAAGAGCTTGCTGTGTACAGCATGCTCATGCTCAGAACTCAGCAGAACATACCATGGTTTCAGTCTTACCTGCACAGTCTACCGTGTTATCTGCTGAGCCACCACTGCTGCTCATTATTGAGTTCATGTTGATTAAAACCATCACGTGTCTGCTTCACAAGGCAGTGTCTGTTGATGGACCTGGTCAATTTCTTGTCTGCTGACACGTAAAGCTCAATGTACCTGATGCAGCCATGCTTGTTTCACCTTGCAGACTGGGAGAATTAGCCAGAAGTTGGCAGCAGCAGAACAGAAAGCATCCAATCAGCATCAGAGGCTGAAGGATGCCACTCAGAATCTGGATCTGGCTGTGCAATGTACTGCTGAGAGCAATAAACAGACTTCCATGCTGGCAAAGCAGGTACCGTTAACGTAATACTGCTGACGCACAATCACACACAATTACTCAGTCTATCCAAAGCTTATTTTCGGACATCACCGCATTTTGTGTGCTTTGTTGCACTTTCCAATGTATTTGCTGCGCTTGAGGCATCCAACTGTTGAGGCAACCCAGATAGGCAATTTGGAACTTTGAAAATGATGCTTGTTTTGCTCATGAGGACCTGCGTAGACTTGCCCAGTAATGATGCAGCTCTCTCTTTTGAGGCCATGGTAAAGTCACCACAGACTGCATCTACTGGTTGCTGCAGGTGGATTCAGCCCAGGTCAAGCTTGCAAAAGCACATGTCCATCATGCTGCAGCACTTCAGGCAGCAAAGCAACAAGCACAAGCAGACACAGCTAGGCAGAAGCGCCTGAAGACGCTGCAGAAGCAGCAAGTGAAAGCTAGGTGAGCTGTCACGCTGCAGCAGCATCAACAGCTGCAGAGATGAATGTACAGCTGTGTCAGCTGGCAAACACTACGTTGATTTGTAGGGCAAATTTTGAACTGTCAAAAGTGAGGAATCACCACATAATGAGTTCCCTTGTAGGGTATTGTGATGATGGGGGCAAACAATACACTCCTGACCATGCATACGCCTTCTGATGCGTCAACACTATGTTACCATTCTTGAGTCATTTGCACTGTCGTCCAAGCTACATGCACTCACACATGTGGTTCAAGTCACTGCAAACTGCACACACCAGTATGCATGGGACAGCCTCATGCGTTTGCCTGCAGGGATGCATTGTCAGCCACCAAGAAAGCTGCCAAGCAAGTGCAATCAGAGGCGACATCATTGCAGCAGCAGCTGCATGACCTGCAACAAGAAGAAGAAGGCAGCAGCTCAGCCTGTGGCCTCATCAAGCAAGTCAAGACTCTGCAGGTAGATTGGACTCAGCTATGATGGAGAAATACATACACGATGCAGTACACCAGCCTCAGCATGCTAGCAAGTTTGCCATATCACTGTTGGCTTCCAGGTCTACAACATTGTTCACAAGAAAGCCTACATACTTGCTACACCAATACTGTTCACCAAGTCTGATCATCATCACTGTCCATCAGCAATGTTCACACGCTCTGCCCAAGAGCTTGCTGTGCAAGCTACACATGCAGATTGATACATGCCGGCCACAAGCATGCTCTTCTTGCTTTGTCCACCAGCATTGTCAACAGACCCGCAGCAACTATTAAGGTTGTCCACTGAGAATGTCCACTAAGATTGTCCACTAGCAAGATGGATCCCATTGTGTTTGCACTGCTGTGCAGGCACGCAGCGACCAAGCCAGAGGCAAGGTGGCAGATATGGAAGACAAAGTGTGTATGCACACAGCTCGCCTAGTTGCTTGCCAGGAGGAGCTGGTTGGGCTGCAGGACCAGGTCAAAGCGGCACAGCAAGCTGCAGACCTGGTACTCACCACAGCCTGTACTGCCACTGCCCATGTGTTGCCCTTGTCTGCTGTTATTGTCACTGCCATTGTATGTTTTGTACCTGAGTCACTACTGAGAGTATCATATGTCAGGTGCTGGATGTTGGCTCAGTGTTGATTGATGTGGTCAATGGTTGACTCAGGTCTGCTAGGCCTCATCAAGACATGTTGCTGAAGTCCAAGAGACACTCTTGTGTGTATGAAGCATTGAGCGGAAAGCATCTGTGTCCAATAGCACGCTGAGGATCTTTGCATGCCATAATGCATGTATACAGACACTGCAGGTGCTTTGGTGAAGAGGTTTGCTGTATGATGCAGGAGCACAGGCAGCAGGCTGAGACGGCAGCTCTGCATGAGCAGCTGACACTGGTGCAGACAGCACTGACAGACAAGCATGCCAGACAACAGTCCTTGCAGACAGCCCACATGCATGCTCAGGTGTGACCGCTGCTTGGACCATCCAAATAATACGGCTGTATGCTGTGCAATGTCAGGCAGTTGCCTTGCGCGTCTGATCATGTATATTACAGCCTTGCACCAGTGTTTCTTGCTCCAGAGTTTCTTGCACACACAGGGCATGCATTGCCAGCACATATGCTGGAAGGTTGCTGCATGATGTCGGCTGCCATCAGACTGAGTCGCACTGCCTGGGATTGATACTGCATGAGCGCAATGGCTGCTCAAAAACAATGATCCAACAGGATCTGTTCCAGTTGAGCAGCTCATGCACTCAAAACATATGTTGGCTTCTGTAGATCAGTGTCCAGTCTGTGTCAGAGCAGCTGCAAGCTGCAGCAAACCCAGATCGGCTGGAGCATCCAGCAGGCTCTCCCAAAATGGACAACGCAGTTGCGTTGCTGCTGAAGCAGAGTCAGCAGGGTCAACTGCAGGGCACCTTCTTTGGGCGATTGCAAAGCTTGGCTGTAGTCCCTGCGCCCGAAGATGAGGTTGCTGTCAATGCAGTGCTGCGCGAGCTGTGCAGTCTGGTGAGAGAGCTGAGCTTGCATTCCTTGATAGATTGGATCTCAGATACACATCCCCAAGGATGAACTGAATCGCAGAGCTTGCTACTGTACGTCTGTGATGAAGAGGCCTAGCTGGTCATGGTGATATTCTGGCTGCTGGCTGCTGGTGCCTGATTCAACCCAACTCAATGCTGCTTTGGCCGTTGTCACAGTATACTGCTTCAGCTTGTGAATAAGCTCAGTGTCATATTGTGTGCCTGTGCCTACGGGCTGTCCAAAAAGCACCCAAGGTGCACATCTGCGCAACAGAAAGCTAGAGCTTTGGCGTGGCCGTGTGTGCTGACTCATCAATGACACAAGCTTTCAGCCTTCTATACTGACAAACGCGCTGTATTCTGTGCATGTATCTCCACATTCCTTGTCAAGTGAGTACATCAGCTCTTGTCCTGAATGCTGAACAGAAGTGCCCCATCTCCACTGCTTGTGAAGACCTTGTGTTGTGTTTCAGGCCAACTGCTTGGTTGTGTCAGACCGAGGGACTGCTGCAGAGGTTGTGTCGCACTTCAGAGAGCACAAAGTGGGCACAGCCAACTGCAAGATCACAGCTGAGCTAAGCAAACATGACAGGTACAGCACTACCCGCAAGTCACCCTGACTTGCATGCATGCATGGCCCCACCAACAAAGGCAGGCTCTTGACTATGGAACGTCACAAACTACCTGTCTGTTGTCCTCACTTGCTCTGCCAATTCATCTCACCTTTGCACTCGAGCTTGCAATACCGGATCAATGTCACCACACAATGACTCATCTGCAACAGCACGCATGTTTTGAGAGGCACTGTGAGAGAGCCTGTGGCTGACTGTTGCTGCAAATTGCTGCAAGTTGGCTTGATGATTCACTGCTGCTCTGGAATCCTTCCTGGTGGCAACAGTGGTATGTTGTGTAGGATGGGTGCAATGCTGAATGCTGAGCAGGGAGTGCGGCCACTCATAGCACTGGTACAGGTTGAGGTGTCACAGGCTCAGTGTGTCTTCACCAGCATGCTCAACTCCTGGTACCTAGTGAAGGACAGACACAGTGAGAACATCCTTTCACACAACCAAAAGTCCATTCAGCAGAGTCTTGGCTGCACCTCTGACCAAGGCACTAACCCCTGTGTATGAGTTGCTATGATACCTGCAGTGAGGACGTTAGCTCTATGGCAGCTAGCATCATTCCTTGCTGTGTCCTCCTGTGCTTGTCCCTGAACTCTGACATCAATCGAGCTGTTGGCATGGTGCCAAGCTGAGACCATGACTGTTGCTGCAGCTGCTGTGCACATGATAGCCAGGGATAGGAAGAAGCTGGGTAGCAGCAGGTTTGCAGCCAGGAACCTGGTCACCAAGCAGGTACCCACCACTCTCTCACAGCTCATGCATACCGCCCTATGAGCTCATTCAGCTATCAGCTTTCCTCTCAGTCGACAAGTCTGCTGCTGGAGTTGTGCCTTGTATGGTCAGCCGAGTTTGCTGTTCCTCGCTTTAGATTTAGTCATGCTCAGCCTAGTGTACAAGGCATACCCTGGTGTCTGCTGGCATGAAAATACATTGCTGTTAGGGCTAAGGCCCTACCCAGTGAGGGGCCCTCAGCTCTTGCAACGCTGTTCCTTGCATTCTCAGGTTGTCATGTGCCAGCCGTCAGCACAACATGGCTCAGGCTAAAGTGACATGCAGGGAGAGCTGTTCAAGGCGGATGGTGAGGTAGTGGGCATGGGCAGAGCAGGGCAGGGCAGCGCCAAGCAGGCCTATGCTCTGGGACAGACTGTCACTACGTCAGGTGGACCTCTGACATCACTTCTCTTGGCCACTTGTGCATGCAGCCCAAAGATCAGTGCCCTCTATCCCTATACATCTTCAGCCATCGTAATGAGTGTGCTAGCAGTCTTCTTTGTTCACCACCTGCCAGGCAAGCCCAGATTTGTGCTCAAACGTGATCACTCCTCCCCTGCCGTGTAGGCTGCATGCCACAAGCCGCCCAGGCAGATCACCAATACATACAGGAGCTAGAACAGCGCCTGCAGCAGCATCAAAGTGATGCCATCAGCATCGACCAGCAGGTGGGGTTTGCTGCATCACAAGTGCTTTGCATTCTGCCCTACTGCTGCCCTATGCCTTGGGAGTGTTTGTGCACTTGGCTTGACTGCAGTGTGGTGGTGTTGCCTGCTGGCAGGCACAAGTGCACAGTGCAGTTCAAGCATATACACTTTCTTCCTGCAAAGCATGATTTTAATTCAGCTGGGCAATCGCACACAATGGAGTGCCATCCACTTAGGCACATCCGCACAAGCAAAGCTTGACTGTGTTCACTGCCAAGACAGCACCTCATTCAGGAAGCTACTCAGGAGTGTACACGACCCTTGAGGAAGTTGCGTGTGAAACGAGTGAATTCAAAGGACACATCAAGCAAGTTTTGCGTGAGGCTGCATGAGGACTGGTCATATTGCTGCAGGTGAATGAGGTCACAGCAAGCATGTGTGATCTGCAGCAGCAGCAAGCAGACCTGCAGGTGCGGTTGAGGCAAACAAGCATCACTCCACCCCACAAGCGTCGCATGGTATGCTCTCTCTTTGCCACCCTGCTTCAGGACATACAATGGGTTGCATGCAGCATCTGGACACTGCTGTACGTCATGACTGTCACTGCACACGCCATTGACATGCAACTGCAGCTGCGTTTCAGCATCACTGTGCTGTCTTCCTGTTTGCAGCAACTGCTTCTTGCACACATGCACGTGGTATTTGCTTGTCCATACTGTTAGTTGGAGTTCATTCAGGTTGCATGCTATGCTTTGCCTTGATCTTTTATGGCACATCAACAGGGTGTGGTCTAATATGCTGCTACAAGGTTTACCTGCATCCTTGTTGTTGGCCCTGTGCGTATTTGCAACCTGAGGGCTTGCACACACATTCACAGGCTGGTCGGGATGTGGCCAAGAAGCAGTCTGAGGTCGCTGCTAAGGCACAAATGGTAAAGGAGCTGGATGCCACAAGGTTTGCATGTCTGTCACCCCTTGTGGCTGTTGTTGCTTGGCTGTCAAGCTCCTAGGAGAGTGGTCCTCCTGCTACAATGTGGCCTTGTCACCATATTGAAAGGCTGCAGCAAGGTCTGGGGACAGCAATGTCTGTGTGGGGACAGAAGTGTTGGTACAGGGTAACAGTGTTTGTACTGCATAGCCAACACATCATTCACCTGTTATGTACATTGCAAATTTCTGTCGCTCACCTGCATTGGCAACATGACATCATTTTGTCTTCATTGCAGGGATGTCTTAGCAAAGCAGAAGAAGGAAGCTGAATATCATGCTGACAAGCTACAGGATGAGTATACACTCCTCATGGCTGCTGCAAGGGATGAGGGCCCGGCCGGTCGATTGTTAGACTTGCAGTCCAAGCTCGCAGCCCACCAAACGCAGTGCACTGCCGTAAGACTCATCTCACCTTGCCTGATTGTAAATGCGTGTTGAAGTCAGCAGTCAACTCTACGTGCTGCTGCAGTAGGGCCCAACTGCTTGCCTGCTGCTGGCACTCAATTGTGCAGCAGACAGCAGCATGTTTCATATCAACTGGTACAGTTGCAGACTGCCCGGCTGGCAGTTGCATGTGCACGCTGCTTGTTGTCTCCATCTGCTCCTGTCTTTTGGTCGCTACTCAAAGCCTGCAGCGTTTGCGGCTACAGACCACACACTGCCGCCAGTCTGAGCCCAAAGCCTGTCACATTTGTAGGAGCATGCCTGATGCTTGATGCATGTTTGCAATGAGATGATGCAATGAGATGTGCAGGCTGCAGAGGCGCAGCAGAAGGCTGACAAGGCAGAGAAGGCAGCCTCACGCCGCCTGGCTCTGCTCACCACCAACTTGGCACCAGTCTCCAGTGACCTTGCTGCAGGTCTGTCACCCTTTGTGCTTCACTGCACAAGCCTCTGGCAACACCTCTTTTGCGCAGTATGCCTCTGGACTGGTTTGCTGTTTCAGACAGCTTCATGCGCAAGGAAGCTTCAACTGCTACCTCAAAAACAGGTGGCCACATCGGCCAAAGGGTTGAGAGTGCTATGGTCATAACGTGGGAGACATGCTGCAGTAAGCATGATGCAAGATGCTACCTTGCCATGTACAGTAGTCCATGCAGAGCCAGTGTTTGGGGGAAACTCACAGTCGTTTTTGCTTGTGCAGAGGCAGCAGCACAGGGAGCAAAGGCTGTGCAGATGCAGCAGCAGGTTGTGCAGCTGGAGGCTCGCCTGCAAGATGCCTCAGCTGGGCAGAAGGCTGCCTCTGGCCGCCTTGACAACTGCAAGAACCAACTCAGCCATTGCAACAGGTGGCCCAACCTGCAACCTGATGGTGTGCATGTCTGAGCACTCGTCTGCAGCAGTATCCCTTGCCCATAAGTGCAAGCAACTGTGCATGATGTGTGTTACTGCTGTGCAAAGCATGCTTGAAAAGCTGTGTTGCTTGCGCCATCAAGACACCAGACCTTGACTGCGCTGTAATGTGTGGTCTGCAGAGTGTATGATGCTGCTGCTGAGAAGGCCAAAGAGCTGCAAGTTGAGCTTGAGCAGGTGCAGGAGAGTTTGCAAGCAGAGAGGGTGAAGCAGCGCAGCATCAGCCAGGTCCTGGCAGCAATGCAATGCTATGCAGCTCAACAGCCTGCACATCTTTCTTGCGATGACAGTAGCACCGCAGCTTCCTCAGGTGATGGTCCTTCCCTTTGGTATGCAGGATGATCAAGCAGCATATGTGCCAGCCATGCTTCCTGTTCATCTGCGGCAGCAGCATGACTGTCGCATGCATCATGAGATGCCTGTTTGGTGTGTACTATCCACAGGGCTGAGGTTTGTCTCAAACTCTTCTGGTGCGGTGTGTCAGATGCTGTTGTTCTCAGAAGGGTGTCTGACTCATGACTGCTGGCACCTGCAATAGCTTCCCAAAAAGGGGTGCTTTGCATGGTGTCTGATCATCTTGATCAAGTTTCTTCCTACCCCAGGTTTCCATCCCAATGCCTTTCATTGACAGCCCTCCTCCAAAAGTCTCCTGCACTCCTTTCCTGCCTGTCCTCAACTGGCTCAGCCAACTCCCAATCAGAAGCTACACTCTGACCCAGTCCCAAGTTCCAAACGGGCTTCTGTGTTCTGCCACACAATCGACTCCAACAAGGCCTTCTGTTTGTACAAAACAAAAGGCAAAGTTGGTCCTTTTGATTTGCAGCAGGTGGGTCCAAGAGGCAGAAGAGCCTTCTCAGCAGCAGCAGCCTGACTCACAGGCGGGGCTGCGTCATTCTTTCTGATTCAGAGTCTGACACTGACATGGAAGAAAGATCTCGCCAGCCAGCAGCTCCTTTGCCTAGGGGATTCCATTCAGGCAGGTCTGCCAAAGGAGGGCCACAGAAGGCAGTGGACATTGATATGGACTGGGAGTCTGAAGCTGCTGAGCTGGCACAGGAGGAAGCCAGACTGGAGGTAAATAGTACATTTCTTAGCACGAATGCAACATGCTACATGGTGATTTGACCTCGCTCTGGTGTGGCTTTTGGCAGGAATGCGGCCCATGATGGCAATTTAGTATTCTGTGGCTCTGCATGCTCTGCGTGCTGTCTTGAGATTTGTTTCCTGCCATGTGGCTACCTCTTTTGTACCTTGCTGCTGTACCAGACCTGCTGCGCCCGTCAAACACCCACATGTGCGTAAATGCACTGTGACATGCCTCATGACAGCCCTCCATGTCAAGTGAGTGTTCACAACCAGCTCCACTGCAGGTCTACAGCTTGTCACGTTCCTTGTATGTGCAGGAGATGAAGGCAGGCATTGATGTGCATGCCCTGGAGCAGGATGTAGAGGCTGCTCTGCGCCTTCAAGACCTCACCCACCAGCTCTGCCATCAAGAAGCCAGTCTATCAAGGTGAAGCTAAAACATCTCCACACTGTAGAATTGCGTTTGTACTGTCCCCAGATGTTTCTGAGTTTAGATTTCCAGTGTAGGGGATGACGCTTCTGAATAAAAACAGACGCTCCGGGATTGAAAAGAGCATAACATCACATACCTCTTGCAGCCTGATTGAGAGCAATCTTTGGGCAAAGCATCCCTGCTGCAGCTTGATGCTGACTCTGTAGCACTTCAGTGTTCTCTTCCTTGCTGCATGCTGCCCTCTGCTAGTACAGAGCAATGAGCTTATCTAACAAACAGGCTCAGGGACAAGGTTTGTCCAGTTCCATGATGATGAAGACGATGATGTGTGTATAGCAATGTCACTGTACTACATGGGGTTGACCCGAGGTATCTTAACCAAGTAGTAACATATTTTAGCTGTCCCCAGGCATTGTTTGGCGTAAATGTACAGGGGTACTTTTCCTGCTTTCTTCAAGAGTGTGATGTTTGATGTCAAAGTTTGTACCTGTGTCCAGAAGTTGTTACATGGTGTATGCACAGGCTTCAGCAGGAGAAGCAGGATCTGGAAGAGCAGCGCCTGAGCAAGTTCTGCAGTGTCATGAAGGCAGTGAATTGCAGCCTGGGTAGCATCTATCAGAAGCTGACAGCAGGCCAGGGTGATGCGTACCTCACCTACACTGAAGACACCTTGCTGCTGTTTGCTGAGGGCGTGCACTTCCATGTCAGGTGTGCAAGCGCATGAGCCCTCATGTGGGCAGTAGGCAACCACATGTTCCCTATGACATTGTAACTGGTGCGCCTGCTGTGCTTTGATGATCTGCAGATGAGGTCAGGACGCATGCAGTGTCGTCAGAATGATGTAGCAGAGAAGGTGGTCTCAAAGTGGGGCTACATCTTTCACTGATTGTTGCTTTCAAGCTTGCTGTCTCAGTGTCAGATCATAGACTACAGTCTGGTCCTCCTGTGAAGATTGCTTGACTTGCTGCACACCTGATGAATTTCAGTCTCGGTGTCCATTCCCACCCTTCGTCCAAAGATCAGTTGTGCCAATGATTGGACAACATCACAACTGCACATGAAATGATTTGGGATGGTGTAGGCCAGACGCTCATCACAGCCGGCCATTTGGGTCCTTGAGTGGTGGCCAACAAGCACTTGCCACTCTTGCCCTCTCCTTTGCCCTTCAAGCTGCCTTTCCCTCGCCTTTCTACTTCTTTGATGAGATAGACAGCGCCCTGGACACCAGCAATGCTAGCAGGGTGGCAGACTACATTGCTTCACAGCATGGGGCTCAGTACCTGGTAGTCAGCCACAAGCCACAGGTCAGGAAGTGACCCAACATGATACTGTAGTAGGCGGCGCACACTGCTGTTCCTTGCCATGATCTACATGCAAAAATGCCTGCCTGCAATTACACTATTCAGATGTAAATCTTCAAGTTTGGCAGGTGCAGCATCCTGTACAGGATGACAATTGCAGAGCAAGCCGTAGCGCAGGTTGCCATGATCACAAACACATGTCATGCTTGATGAAATTGCTGATGCAGTAGTGATGCTAAATCTTTCATTGATGTTTTCTCATTTTGTCTTCAGGTTTATGAGAGGGCGTCATGCCTGGTGGGAGTATACACCTGCCAAGGCAGCTCAACAGCAGTCACGTTGCATGTGCCACAATGAGTGTACATGCCCAAAAATGAGCAATTGACAGACAACTTGTGTGTCTTACTAAGGATCCATTGTTATGCCTGCGTATGAACTCATGTCAGCCACTTGGCCACTTGGTTCACAGCTACCTGATTACTAATTGTGTG
>JAABUK010002286.1_pt1 | contig 34743 bp, 50 predicted proteins | sample 5559141 | NCBI WGS metagenome assembly JAABUK01 (sample SAMN10711869, study PRJNA513367) | rock metagenome | isolation source: Antarctica rocks | place: Antarctica: Victoria Land, Pudding Butte nord | collected 2016-01-03
TAGCTCGTTGAGTCTCTAGGTACTCCGGTCTTTGAAGCGAGCCGATGCTTACTACGAGCAGTCTGTCTGGCGACACAAGGCAGTTGATGCCGCAACTCAGGGGTTGCTGAACTGAGATGGCGGACGTTAAGTTGTATAGAGAGTCAACGTTCGGAGTTGGCAAGGCAAAAACTCTCCGACCGTGCGTCAAACAAGCACTGAAGCTCAGCACGCAAGCGGTCACTATGACAATCAGTACGGCTGCTCTACGTCTCGCGCGAAGGGAAGACATCAAAGTAAAAGCGCTAAACCGTTCGCGCAGCTGTGCTCAAGCATCACGGCCGGGCGCTTTCTCGCCGCACATTGCGTGACGGCAAACTATGACGACAATTGCGTTGTACGGTAACATGTTGAACAGCTGTCCCCTTGACACGCGGATTAGTCATGGACTACTGCATTTAGGATCATAGCTGCAAGCATAGCTACGAACGTCAAAGCACAGCCACTAGGCCGCAGAGCACCCATCATTCACCCAAATTGAGACGCTGAAAGGGCAGATATATGTTGGCATAAACGGATGTGACCGATACTGAGCCGCTGCTCACAACACCACTGACAGTGTGATGTTCACTGACTCTCAAGCAGTTATTGACAGCGGCATGGTAAACGTCCAGGCACACGCAAGCAAGAGCTGTTTGTAGTTGTCAAGCGTTTTGCAACAGACTGGCAGTTGAAGCTGTCACGCTGTGGTGCAAGCTTTGCAGGTATTGCTTGTGCTTTTCATGCTGGTGCTACTTTTCAACAGCACAAGCGCTGCAATGTGTTACAAAGACGGCGCAATGCATGTTCCCGGTGACCTCAAGAGTTGTCGATTGTTGACCAGTGGAAACAAATGCTATTTGTCAGCTTTTTGAGACCTGCAAGACCTTGTGAAAATTTTACATGTTTTAGGCCATAGTCAGGTGATGCCCACCAACATGCCAATTGTGGGTCTTGTTCATGTGCATTCTGGTTGTGTTGTGCAGGCACAAGCATTATGAAGGAAGTTTTCATAAATGACGTGGTAGAGCCATACGCACTAGAGGTTGACGGCACCCTCGATCTTGCTCCATTGCAGCTGCAGCCCCCTAGTATTGTCATCAACAGGTCTGTTGCGACGTTTGCTCCAAGTTGTAGACAATACCTGGCTGACTGGCACTGGCCTGTAGCATGGTGATTCATGCAGGAAGGGGGGCCTGGTTGATGCTCAAACTGGCAAAACTAAGAGGACCGTCGCAGAAATCCAGAAGCTTCTTGATGATGCTACAGCTGGTAGCAAGGAGAACCCGTTGCGCATTTTTGAGGCGTCTGTTGCAGGTGCTTCTGCTTTTGAGTGTGTATTGGGTACATAAAGCAAATGCTGAATCTCAGATGATTGCACATGGCCATGAACAAGCTGAAGTCCTGTCTTCCGGCTGTCCAGGCCATGCTCATCTGTCTGATGTAACTCAAGATGCAGCCTTCGGTTTAATCACTGCACAGGTCCTTAGCTGCATGTCCTGCTTGACGTCAACCTGCATCAAGACTTAGCATCAGATCCACAAGACAGATTGCCCCAGGGTATCAGTCACCAGGCTCTGTTTTACTAATCCAGGAACCACCTGGCTGCTTATTGTATTCTTCTGTCTTTCCAGATGATGTGTTGCTGCTGCTGCTTCCATATTGTCTGAAGTCAAGCTACTCAGAATCTGGCCTCATTTCTATCTGGTGCAATAAACTCTTGTACATGCTGTCAAGAATCTGGGCTAACCCTCTTACTTGCATCTCAGGCAAACACAGCCATCCCGACTCTCCTCCAGGTCTTCAAACAGATGCTAAGCGAGCTAAATCTGGTATGCTGGGGGTCGCAAACTTGCATAGATGATTGGCTTGGGATTCACACGACTTTTGAACAACATCGTGGCTGACTGGAGGAATGGTACTCTCAGGACCTGCTACAACCTTCAGCTCATTACAGTCCGAACTTCTAGAGGTTTTGAGAGTTTTTCACAGTGCTGAGTCGCTGCATTTTGTGGCATCTGACACCTCCTTCAGCAAATTGAGAGCTGCGCTGGGAAGTAATGGCTGGCAGGTAAACTTTGCAACATTGCTAGCACGGGGATGCAATGAGATGCTGATTGGCATTGTGCTGTTTTTCAGCAACAATCATGATGGCATATACTTTATAATGGTCTACATGGACTGCAGGTGGACTTGACGGGAGTAGTCCCTGAGCGTCCTCAGCATTTGGAGATGCCAAGGCCTGCCCATTTCCAATGGGATGAGCATGAGAGCACACACATGTCAGAAGCTGTAGACTGGCTCAATCAACATCTGTGTCCCATAGGTTGGTGCACACTTCTTGGAGGCATATCTGGCAGAACACAGCTGCCTTGAAACGCTTCTGACTTTTTTAGTTGTCATGCAGGAAAAAGGAAAGTATGTTGCATGCAGGTGTCTTTGCCTTGCGTGCTGAGTCCTGCAGCTGGCTGAAGGCTGCCTTTGGCTCCATTCACCTGGACCTGCACAAGACAACCATGGTTTTTCTGTTGGAAGAGGCCAAGAGTGAATACAATTTGGACTCTTTGTCTGAAAACCTCATGTTGATGATGTTGCCGTTTGTTGTTGGGCTGTATGAGCTGAAGACCACCAAAAACCTGGAACAGCGTTTGTCAAGTAAGTTGAGCACACTGTGTCGCTTTAGTGTGGAAGATGTGTGGTGTGCCAACATTGACATTTGCTATACTGTCATTCATGAACATGCACGTACACATGCACAACATGTTGCGGTGGGGCTTGCCAACTCTTCTCTCTTCAGCTACGGTATTGTCAATTGTAGGAAATCAAGCACATGGAATGGTGGAATGCCTTGCCTTCAATTCTATGCTGACAAGCCAGGCTCGCCATGTCAGGGTCTACATGGGGGACCTCAACACCACCTATAGTTTTGCTAGCAGAAAGAGGAAGTTGTTCATGACTTCCCAAGGCGTCGGTAATCATCGTGTTGTGGCTGCGGTTGACTGGATGAAGTCAAGACTCACTGATGTTGCTGAAGTGGCGCGGGCCAGTCTAGCCACCAACCGACTTTCTGAGAACATGCGCACAAGTACTCATTGCCTGCCAGTGACAGCAATTGCAGCATACTCATCAGAAAAATGCAGAATGCATCACTTGCTAGCATGCTTGCCTCCAAAGCAGAATCTGGTCATATAATATTAATACTTGAATATCTCATTGCAGTCACTCTTCTTCACTTGTATCGATTGACAAGATCTTGCTACCTCAATAAGGCGTGTATTTTGCGCCACTCAAAAGCGTGAAAACTCTTGCATTCGTTCCGTTTGTGATGCAGATTGTCCTTCAGCTGACTCATCCAGTGGGAACCCTCAGGAAGGCACTGCAGACAGGTCCAGCCACCCTCGGCCACCCACTGCTGCTCCCAGTGAGCCTGAACACCAACCAGCAAGCACTTGTGGCAGTGGTAGTGATGCAGTCGTTGGAGATCAAGCTTCGGAAGCAAGATTTGCTGCTGATTCGCAGACTATGGCACGCACACCAGCATTTTACGAATTGCTGGGGTTGCAAGAACCTCCTCAATGCATTACTCACTAGAGAGTACTCTTTCCTTGAGGACTTTGCCAATTGCAAGGTGTACCTATAAAGCTTCGGCTGAATGCTGTGGCATGTACGTATCATGACCTGAATCTGCTTGTGCTTTTCAGACTGCTAGTACATTCACTTGTGTGTGGCACCAATGCCGCTAGGCTAGCTACTAGTAGATGACTGGGTTACGAGCTTAATTGCTGACAGATCATGATAGAATACACCAACTATGGCAAGCCCAACCAAAAGTCATGCAACGCATGATATAGGCTTACAAGGAATCAAAACTTGGACACTCCATGATGCTAGGAAAAGAAATGTACATGGTCATGCTTTGGAGCATGCACGGGCCAAGCATCTGTTACTGTGCAAATTGTTACTGTGCTGCAACACCCTGCTGCACGTAGTGGCAAAGTGTGTTAAAATCACAAAGTAGATCTCTAGAACAAAAAATATTTTACAACTCCTGCTGCTGTGCCGAAATCAGATCATGGGTCTATGCAGTAACACACACGTCCATGATACTTGACAGCACAATGCCATGTACTATAACAACAATGTCAGCCACAGCGGCCTTAGCAGCAGTATTCTCCCAGCTCTGCAAATCATCTTTGGCAAGTTGCATCAAGCCTACCGTAGTTGCTATGCAACGGCATATTAAACAAAGGCCAATGTGTGCTGCATCTGATATGTACACCATGTTAGGCAAATGTCCTGACAAGAGCAGAAGCCTGCATACCATGCCGCAATGCAGCTGCAAGCGTCAAGGGCCAGGCCACACAGCTGCTGGGCCGCAGAACACCCACCTTTCACCCCACCTGGTGTTCCCTGGGGTCCACCACCCACACTATTAATCTCATGTACCAAATTCAAAGACTGAAACTGCAGGTATCCGTGGCGTAAACGGATGTGACCGACACTGATCCGCTGCTCACAACTCCGAAGCACTTATCACTTTCGAATGCAGTGTTTTGAGCGCTTGACGGAAAAGCACAAACAAGTTGTTCTGCATGCTTGTGGGGCTTCAACCGCTGAAAGGCCAACACCGACTGGGGTCTTATCAGGCTAAACCTGGTAAAGTTATTGGGGCAAGGTCAGCAGCATTTCAGCACCAACACGTCAGCGAGGATCTCCCCCGAGTCTATGTTGCTACCTTGCCCTTGGTGGGATGGGAGGTCCTGGAAAGCGCATTGCGTGCTGCATACCCCAACCAATTGGCCCTGCACAGCGTGATTGCCGTACAACAAGACAGCGTTTTCACAGTCTTTGACTTTCTGCCCAATCAGCCAAAGTCTCCTCTTACAGCAGCTAAACTGCTCACTGGAGGCTCGGTCAAGGGTCTGCTCAGGGAGAGACAGCTACCCAAAAAGATGACCAGGAGATGCTGGCTGATTGGCGTATCACGGCACACCCAGGTTTGCTCATTGACAATACATTTGCCTGCCTGATACGTACATTCTGACATCTGAAGACCTCTCAAGCTTGTTTTAGTTTGACCACAATTAATGATTCTGAGGTATGTTTGCAGGCTGTACAAGCTGCAAGGTCATTTAACGCCACTTTCCCTTCTGATTTGCGTCTGTTCAATAATGATTGCTGGACACATTCTGAAGCCCTAGCCAGACACTTGGTTGGTGACCACATTGAATTCAGTTTCAATTCAATTTCGAAAATCAATTGGCAGAAGTGAAATACGAACATCAAACAGGAAACAGCATGCCCCAATTAGGGCAGTTCTGGTACAAGTTGCGTAAGGGTGTTTTCTCAGTGCAAGACAAGCAGTGTCTCCAGCAGAACCACATGTCAAAAATGTCGTTTCACATCTCACAAAATGAACCGCTCAATAGCTTCTGCAATGCCATCGCTGTTGTTGTTAGCAACAACAGCATCAGCTGCTGCGAGCACCTGCAGACAGATAACGACCTTGCATTCTTTACCGAGACAGCTCTAAAGCTCAATGCAGCTGTTCCAAGAACAAACTTGGTATATGACTGATGCATACCGGTCAGCAAGGAGTGCAGAAATGTCAACATCTGGTTTATACAACAATGCAATGACCCATGCATCCAGCATGCTTACCTCGGGAACAGCATTGCCCATGGCAATGCCTAGACCTGCACTCTTCAATAGTGGCAAATCATTGCCTCCATCTCCTATGGCCATCACAGCCTGCACAGTATGACACACAGAGTTGGTTCAAACCAGACGCCACTGTGCCACTGCAACAGTCTGTCATGTGTGCCACTGCAACAGTCTGTCTTGCATGCCACTGATTGCCGTTTGAGCAATCAGTGAGTGATGACACCAAGCAGCCAATCAATGTAGGGTGTGTAAAACTAGGGTTGCTAAGCAAGAAACAGCTTGGCAGCATCCACAGAATGTAGTGCGGCCTCAAACGGCATCTACGCTTTGCAACAAGCAATGGTCACCACTCAGCATGTTCTGTGAGGGAGCAGGCACCTCTGCTGGCAGGTCCAGGTCAGCAAGTAGCTTGCGCATGCCTGAGCCCTTGTTCACTCCGTGAGGCACCAGCTCCAGCATGTTGGGCACAGCCTGCATTGTCTCTGCATTGTGGTCCACCACAAACCTCTGCAACAGACGAGAGCCTGGCTTTGCACAATGTCTCTTTGGTTTGAGGAGGGACTAGTAGACAACAGACTTGTACAACCTTGAAGTGATGCTTTGGCAGTTTTGGAGCCACTCAGCAATATTGGCTCTGCCAGAGACGGGGATGTGCACAGGTGAAGCAAGTGTGTGAGGCCATTGTGACCCAAAGCAGATCACAGCTTGTACCAATGACCAGACAGGACAGCAGAACAACAATGCAGATTTGATGCACCCACTTGACTATGCAAATCAGCAAAGCAATCTGTGTGCAGCTGTGCAAGACATCACATTCACCACTGCAGCAGCAGTTACTGCTGTTGAGGTTGCACATCACGAGCAGAATAGGACAAGCGGCCACCTGCCAATCAGGCTTGAGCTTAGCGTCGACCACTTTGGGATCCGTCATGAAGAGAAGTTTCATGACTGGCGGCCCATCCAAAATTGCATCCACAGAGGGCATGACTTGCGCCAGGGGTTCATAATATACATCTCTCAGCTCCTGCGCCAGCATGCACCCATCCATTCAATCAACTATTCAGAGCTTTGTCTGTTCATTCATTTCTTTCTTTTGCCCTTCCTGCAATCATTGATGCAGTCAGTCAGTCATGAGCTGCATATATGTAGCAATGAGCGCAACCTGCTGTCTGAGCTGCATTAGATTGCACACATTGCTTATCACCTGTCCTGCATACATCAAATCATGCAAATGAGTACATGGCACACACACACAGACACTGTAGCGGTACATAAACAACAACACATCACGCACTGCAGTAGACAGTGCGGTTGTTTGAACTGCATGTTCTCCTGCGTCATACCTTCATCTGTTCTAATATGAACAAACAAACAAATAATTGAACAAATGAACAAACAAATAAACTGAGCAACGAACAAATGACTGCAGAATAAGAAGATTACAATTTCTGAGTGAATGATTGAATGATTGATGGAATGAATGAACGAACAAAGGGATCCAAGGAAGCAAGGAAGGAGGGAAGGAAGGAAGAAATGAATGGATGAGTGGAATTTTGAATGGATGAATGAAGGACTGCATGCAACTGTGCTTCGCAGTGACGGTCTACCTGAATCTCTGGTGTGTGCCTCATGGTAACACATTCATCCCCCAGGAACCCACTCAGACTCACATTTTCCCAGATTGAGTACTCAAATGCAGCCCGCACAATGGACTTTTCCAAGTAGACACCTGCAATGTCACATGGCAGATCTACTTCAGCTGTAAAAGTATGCACAGGACCTGGAGTAGTCAATCACCACACCAAAGCTTGCAAGTAGACTCGCCACGCATGTCATCAGGCAGAACTATCTCCATAGTGTAGAAACGCCTTTCAACTGTCCCCAGACATGTCTGAGTTTAGATTTCCAGTGTAGTGATGACGTCTCTGAATTCAAATATACATTTTGGGATTGGAAAGAGCTCGGCAGGACAACGTTTTGCAAAGATGCTAGACTGTGCATCACAGTGCAAGAAGGTCGTGTGGTAGAGCTTACTGGGGAGTCGCAGGCCGTGTTTGTTGTAGGTGTCCAGCCCTTGCAGAAAAATGCCAGGCCCCTCGTGCGACACCACCAGGCCTTTACCTGTACCAGAAGTCCAGTTCTGGTCAGATGCGGAAAGCTGCTCTGGTCCCACACTGCTGCAGGCAACACAGGCTGGCCATACACCATGCAGTCTGACAGCAAGCCTCAGACAGCCTGGCGCCAGACGAGTCAATAGGCCTGCTGTGGAAAGCTTCTTTGGTCCCACACTGCTGCATGCAACACAGGCTGGCCACACATCATGCAGCCAGGCAGCAAGCCAGGCAGCAAGCCTCAGGCAGTCTGGTGCCAGACAACTCAATAGGTCTCATCACATCAGTAGCAGCAGGCTTTGCTGCAGTATGCATGTCAACAAGATGCCCAGGGCTTGATGTTGGTGCAATAGGCATATCAACAAGCTGTCCGCGGCTTGATGCTGGTGCAGTAGGCATGTCAACAAGATGCCCAGGGCTTGATGCTGGTGCACATCCAGCCACAATGTAGACACTGAAGACATGGCAGTCACTCCAAGTTGCAATACAAGAGTGCTTTGCATTCCACTGCTAGCAGTCACGCTAACGGAAGTGTTGGGGACAGGAGGTAGGGATGCAATGGGGAAGGAGCATACCTGCCAGGCCGACAGGTGTGAGGGCTGAGAGAGCCGCCGGGCGAGCCTTGCCTGTGGCTAGGCACACTGTCACCCCTGCCTGTATTGCTGCCTGCACTCATCCAGATGTATATGATTCCAAAGTCTGGTGACCCAACAGTCTGCTGCAAGCCGAGCACATGCAACAAGAGGAAGACCAACAGTTGGCAGATGTCTCTTAACACAGTTTGTTGACTGGTCAACAGAAAGGTTATAGCCTTGTCATCAGTGCTGTGGGACTGCAAGACAGGCCGCCTGACAGCCAGCTCATTCCCACAGCATGTTGTTGGGGTCTTGTGGATGTCAAAAATTTACTGCAAAGAGCATGCCACACACAATTTACAAGCACTGTATGCACACACTACATGCATTGTAATGCTGATGCAGCCTTGAAAATAGGATCAATCAAATACTAAAGCTACCTGCACTCAAAATTGCCTGCTCTTGCACAACTCTGCTGGCAGAGGCTGACACCTGTGCTTGATGACATAAGTGTTGGATACACGAGGCAGCACGCCACACATAAAAACATCAGCAGGGGAAGGCCACAGTTAGGTCTGAGGCAATGCCAAGCAGATGCAACAGCGCTGCTTGATGTTTGCTAGAAAAACCTGGCAGCAAGATGTGCAGCCATACTTTGATTGAGGAGCGCAACACTTTACCTTGATGGCTTTGATTGAGGAGGGCAAGACTTTGCTGTTGGTGTCTAGGAGAGTACCATCCATGTCCAGGGCCAGCAGGCGTATGTCACTGCTCCACTCAGCCTGCCGCCTGCCAGAGAAGCCTGCAGAAAAGAAAAAAGAAGTTTACGCTTTTCAGCGATCATAACAGGAGCCTCCTAAGTTGGCAACCCGGACCTATGACCACAGGCCATAGCCCAAGGGAGACAAGCCTGCAACATTGTGCATGACACAACTGTGATGGTCTGCACAGAAAGAGGGTTCTTGAGGTGCATACACTGCACGCTCACCCAAAGTGATGTTGGGTGGCATCCTCTGTAGCTGCCTTGGCAAGCAGCACACAGCTGTAGCACAGCACAGCACAGCACAGCTCAGCATGGCACGGCGCAGCACAGCACAGCACAGCACAGCACAGCACAGCACAGCACAGACGGCACAGCTTAGCACAGCACCATACTGCTCAATACTGCATAGCTCAACAGCACACAGCTTAGCACTGCTTAGAAATGGGACACAGCAGACTGTAGCATGTACAATTTTGATGCAGCCTGAGCCCATGAAACTGGTCAAATGAACACTGTTCTTCATCTCTGGCATCTGGCTATGTGTATGCAGAGTGGCCAGCACACAAAACACGCCTGATTACAACACTCACTTGTGCTAGCAGCGGAGCCCCTGCCACGATTACTGCTAACAGTACTGCTGCTGGTGGACGTCTCTTCTGCACTGCTTGGCATGTTGCCTCTAGACTGCTCAGACTCAGTACCTGTTTGCTGCGTTTCCTCCTGGTTTCTGTTGCTGGCACTGCTGATCAAGCCTATGCCCTGCAGGTGACCTAGGTGGACTCAAGAGGAGCGTCTGCCCGCAAAGTCATGTTGTCATACTTGTTGCAGGCATAGGCAGTGTTTGACATAGCAACCCAATACACTTGCAAGCTTGTAAGCAAGCGTGTTTGCAAGCTTCAACTCCATGTGACAACAATGACTACTGCTTTTACAGAATTGCACGGAACACATCCTTATCAACAACACACAGCAGAAAGCAGATGCTGCGCATTTGAATGCTGAACACATAACTGCAACATGAGAAAACGCATGTAAGTCACAGGTGTCCTCAACAAACGTTTTGCCTGAACCCACACTGTTTGTCAATGCATCACAGGATACGCAGGATGGCAATCTCTTCAAAGCTCTGTCACAAGCGGTTCCAAGACACGATCACACATCTCAGCCTACATGCAACTGATGACAGACATGGGAAAACACCAGCAGCATAGCAGATGCGCACCTTCCAGCTCAGCTTCTGCATGATGTCCTGTTCCTGCTGAGCCATTGATTCTGCTTCTGTGTCTCCCAGCTCGTGGTCATGCCCTAGAAGGTGCAACAGACCATGAAGCAGAAGAATGCGGCACTCATCCTGCAGACTGTGCCTACACAAGCATTGAGGAAGGCGATGTTGTATACTTGCAGAGTTGCATGATGTATGGCATTTGCAGGCATGCACATGTGTGACGGTGCCTTTCCCTGCAGAGCAACCAAAACATGATGTTTCTGCAGGTGCGCCAGCAGACCAGCAAGAGTGCATATAGATAATCAAATTTGCAAAACACGTGGTCATGCACATCAGGTCATGGACAGTGGACTGAAGTTGTGCTTTGCCATGCTTTGCCATGCTTTGCCATGCTTTGTACAGTGCAACTGCAACACAGCTGCACAACATTTGAACACTGTCTGGCTATGAGACTTGCACACAAAGAGTGCTTAGGCAGGTCCAAATATGCTGTGCATGCACAGCATGAGGCATCAGGTTTTACCCTTGCTCTGCAGCCTGCTTCTGCGCTGTGTCCAAAGAGATGACAACATCACCCAAAGCAAGAGGTGAATGGGGTATCAGGTCATCCCAGTCAGCAGCTGGAAAAGACAAGACATCTGTGGCCGATGCTTTCCCTCGCCATTCCTCATTGAGTTCGGTAATGTATGTATCGTCACACAACACGACAGAAAGCTCAATGGAACCTGCAGGGAATACAATGTTGGCAATGCACAATAAATCATGAATTTGACCCAAGAGTGAATGCTGCACAACACTAAGTTGAAGTATTGGTAGGTCCGGACACACATCTCAAAGGTCTTGAAGGGCGGCCAGGGTAGAACAGGTCGACGAGGTGAATGCTTGAAAGGCTTGACACTTACAGCTCTGCTCTGGCTTCAGCGTCCCTTGCTCGATAGCCTGATGCACCATCCTGATGCCATCATTTTGCAGAGAGTGCGCAAGTTGATCAGCTGCTTGTCTGCAGCAACCGCGTGTATGTCGCTTCAGCAATGTTTAAACTAGCAACCATATTCTGCACGTATGCACCTGTCGAAGGAAGCACTTTCACCCTCGACCATGACGTCCACCTCTATTAGCTTAGTTGGCCCTGTCACTGCTGAAGAAATGCTGCTTTCTCGAGAGAATGTGGCTCGTGACGCATGGTTGCCCGCATGGAAGGCGCGTGACAGCGCAGGTTTTGAGACGCTGCCAGAAATGTGCGGCACCCGCCTCGTAGGGCAAGTGAAACCATGCCTACTGATAGCTCGTACAGATCTGCGTGTAGTGCTCAGGCGACGTGCAACGGCGACGCCACGCTGCAATGCTTGCATAGGTGACCTTGCTCTGCAAAAGCGATGTCGGAGCTCGACCACACTGTGACGCCTGCCGAAAAGTACGCAGTTGAGAGCACAAGTCAAAGGCTTGCAGACTGAGAACTAAACCTTGAACGTGCCCCGTCTGCGGCTGCCGTGCCGTCGTTAAACCTCTTCATCACCTTTCATCAGATATTTCACCAATACGTGCAGAATCGGATTTCAGACACACGTTCCGAAGGATGCACTGATCTGCAGAGCCCGGTCACATACCTGCATCATGCTACTAACCAACTGTTGATGTGTGGGAACTCGGCATGTTGTGCCGTCGCCTTAATATGTCTGTTTTACAGTAATTGATACAAACCATGCCATTTATCAAGGAAACCATGCAAGCTGAGGCTGAGGCACAGCTGAAGACTGTCTGCCTCAGCCGTTTGCACAGAGAGTTGATGGCAAGGTTGATATCCTACCCTCCCAAGCTCATCAGTCTGATCAGGCTGACATTCAATCAACCAATTGCACAATGTGTTGAAGTTCTTATTTGTAATACTGTACTGACTGTGCCAGTGGCGAGCCAGCTGGGTCTGTGCAAACAAGAAGTTTAAAAAATGACGGCTTGGTATGCCATCCATGCTACCTCAGGTCTCTGAGCTGTCGAGATTGCAGTTTGCGAAAAGCTTGTGTGCAGCTGCTGAAAAGACCCAATCAATATGAATTTTCGCAAGTGAGCTGCATGCCAACATGAGGCTGGCCATCCTCATCAAAGCACCAGTCTTTGCCTTCGTGCTGGATTACTGCAAAGCCATGCTTCAAATAAAATCCGGTTTTGTCAGCTTGCGAGTGAAGAATAAGCCTGTTTGCACCAAGGCGCTGAGCAGTTTCCATCATCTTTTTGAGTATGATGTTACCAAGGCCATGGCCTCGGAAGGCCTTCAAGCAACACACTCGGCCTAAGCTGAACACCATTTCCAGGGGGTATGTTGGCCGATCAGGCTTGCTGTCTGCATCTGGCCTGTAGAGCACCTGATAGATTCTGCCAGCAGCAACTGCGTGATACTCGCCCTCAATCAGTTGAGCATCGTGTTCTCGAGCGATGCTAGCGGGCACCTCGGCAACGAAATGAATGGCTGAATCCTTATCAAGCTCGTCAAACTCCGGGTCAAAACCTTGCTCAATCTGAAAGACCTGCAGGCGTAACACACCATCACAGCCAAAACAAAGCTGCAGCACAAGTTGAGTGAATTAATTCAGCAGCCTTTGACAGTAGAAGCCATCGTCTTCACCTGCGTTCTGATGGCAGCGGCTTTGTCGAAGAGTGCCTGATCACTTACTCCCTGGCCAAAATCAGTACGTACAAGACCCGGATCTATTTTCATGCTCTGCACCTCGAGATCAGCATATCCTCAAAGTCGTTGCGTGAGACAAAGGGCTGCGCGTCAGCAAGAATGAGAAACAGTTGCGGAAGCTGTGCAGGCTTCGTTAGGTTAAGGCCTATTGAGGCTCATGGAACCTGACTCAGATGTGTCATTTTGCATAACTGTCGTCGAGGCCTTGGCACCAGGGCTGTGAATTGCAAAGTTACAATTATGCCGGGTGGTTTCTTTGGAGCGAACGCTGCAAACAAACTTTGCACCTGTTACACCTAGTCTACAAGCTAAAAACAGACATCAACATAGCTAGCTCTGACTCTTCCCATCGGCTGACTGTGCCTATGATGCCTGCAGTGGTGCCCTGGTCATGCTGCAATACATAATCAGATATCCTGCTGAGCAACTCAACAAATTCAAAAAAAAACAATCCGACAATCAGCAGCATCTACTGTAAAACATGGTTGTTCTTGACATTCCAGCCACCAGCAGAACAGAGAAAAACCCCAGCAGCAAACACAACCTGCAAAACTCTCACATATCGTAGTGCCTATTCCAGCCAGAGGGGTCGTGACCCACGGCTCTGCCATGGCTGTTCACCTGTGGCATGCCCTGATTTGACTGCTTGGGCTGGTGACGTGCCAGCAGCAGTTCAGCTGATGCCAGGCCTTGAGAGTACCCATTCTGGTGATGGCCATGACCATTCATGCTTCCATTGGACTGTGCATACTGCCAAGAAGATGCATGGCCCTACACAGTATAACACGAGGTTGGCATCAGAGCACTTTTGTGCAGCACATGCTGCATACACCAAGCTTTGCTGGCAGGCAACTGTGGAATGACCGGGGTGCAGGTGGACTTACATGCGATGGATGAATGAGGGAGGCTTGGGGTTGGTGAAGGCCATGTAAGGGCAGCTGGGGCAGCAAAGTGCCGGGGCTGAGGGCCATGCCGTGCAGCCCTGGAGACAAACTCTGTGATTTAGGAGTCACCGGTACTCTCTGACCTGCACGTGTACCAACACACCCCTTGAGCTGCTGCTCCCCTGGTCACATGCATGAGGCATGTGTGCAAACAGGGCAGGCAGTCACATACAGTCACAGCTCAGCAGCTGTACGCAACATAGCACTCACAGCCTCTACTGAATGCTGACTGCACATGCGTCAAGACGCATGATAAGAACTAGAAAGAAACATCTTAGGTGTATGACGCCTGAACACAAGGCCTCATGCTCTAGCCACTACTCCCTGCACAAAGATAGCAAGTGCAAGATGAGTGTTGACACCAAGTGCACCTGAAACATGTGACTGGTTGGGAGGTGAGTCATCCATTGGACTGCCATTCTGACTCATCATGACTACTCCATCATGGCTGGCGTGCCCATCAAGGCTGCCCTGCCCATTGGTGTGCTGCCCATAAGCAGGCCGCAGGCTGCCCATTGATGCATTTGCCCACTCCCTTGGCATTGAGGGCCGGCTTTGCTGCCGAAGGGCAGCCAATTGCTGATCAGCCTCTATCTGCATCTGAACCTGCAACCATGTGCTACTGCATTTGCAAGGTGACGCTCGGCTGTCAAGCGATGACATGGATTTATGGAAGGAAGAAGTTCCATAATACAGGTGTATGACAGTCAGCAGCGGCCATATGTTGCGTGTAGCCTTTTGATCTTGACCCTTGCATATGACAGCTTGATAACTGAACTCAAGTGCTGCAACAATGCATGTCCTATTCAGCTGTGCCCTGAGTATCTTGCAAATGAGTATCTTGCAAATGACTGCAAGATGATAGGATTGGAAGAAGCAGGCCTGTGATTTGCAGGTTTGTCAATTGCAACAGCTGTGGCTCTCACCTGTGGGGTTGTCTGTTCAGGCAACATCTGGTCTGAGTGAAGAAGGGCTTGACTTGCATGTTCGGGCAAAAGCTGAGGGAGCTGCAAGGAGGGCCCCCCAAGAGCAGGGGGTGGGGTTTCTAGGTGCAGACGCATGTGACGGAGGACTTCATCATCACCGTGAATCTTGAAAGGGGAGCTGCATCCATTATATATACATAATGGGTACACAAATAAAAACAGAGTATATACATTATATATACATAGTATATACTAGTATATATATTTATGCTTATATATATCCACATAATGGGTCAGCTTCCAGGCTAAGTATGTGTGATGTGCCATGCACACTCTGGGTGAGAGTACTGCAGGAATCAACAAGAGCACAGACCTTGATGCTTCTTTCATGGGGCAGACGCCAAAACACCAGCAGAATTGTCATGCAAGCAGGGTGCAGCACATGTTGGCTGCAAGTCAATTACCTGTGAAAGTCAAAGTGGGCATGACGTGAGTCATCAGAGATCTGGATTTCAACGTGGGAATCTGAGTTTGCCTGCATGACGCATCAGCTCACGTTAGGCCGTGTAGACAACTGCATTCATAGCTCATCCATGACCAGAGTACTGTGAGAATAGCAAGTACTGCAAGTCTTGCTGCAAAACAGGCACAAGCCCTTGGATGCCCCAACACAAGGGCAATAGTACTGACAGATAAACTTAGTAGGGCATTACCTATGTGAGAGGCAAGACAAGAAAACTTAGTAGGGCATAACGTATGTGTCAGGGATAGGTAAACTTATTAGGGCATAACCTATGTGACAGGCAGGAAAGATGACCTGTATGAGAATGAATGGGAGCTGGAGGGCAGTAGGGCCTTTCTGGGCTTCCTTGTTCCTAGCAGCCAGAAGCTCAACAGGCAGATCTCTGTTGCGTTGTATCAGGTTCTTCAGGGCTGTCTGTGTCTTCAACAACTCCTGTGCGCAACAACACCCAAGGCTAGGCGATTGCAACACGGCATGTTCTAGTGCCAAAAGCCAGATGGAGAAACCCTTTGAGCGGTGTGTTGACAGGCAAAGCAAAGAGCTGAGCAAATGGCTGTGGGCAAAATGTAGAATGCAAGTGGTTGCACACAGGTTGTGCTTGGTTTTGCCACCTCTGGCGTTTGCAAAGTTGATGGCAAGCTTGAACTGTCAGCTTTGAAACGCCTGCATTGTAACTTACAGGAACACTACAGTCCAAGACTGCTTGCATTGCGGTATCACTGCGCAAACACTTGCCTGTGATGCTCTGCCATCCCTTCATGACATCTGCAACATCTTGCACATTGCTTGCATTGCAAGCACACCACCATCATTGTCCAAATCACTAACGCGCAGTCTAAACCATCTCCACCAGGTAAAGACGCGTGTTTACTGGCCCCAAACGATTCTGAATTTTAGATTGCCAGTGTAGGGATGACGCTTCTGAATTAACAAGGACATTTCGGGATCAAATAGAGCTGGTTTCATACCTGCAGGTAACCTTGCTGCTTGTCAATCTGGGCGCTGAGGCAGATCTTGTCTGCCCTAGCTCTCTCCAAAGCATTGCCATGCCCGCTGGGCAAGCCATGCCACAGGATCTCCTTCTTGGATCTGGAGATGATCTCCATGGCGATGAGCACATTCAGTGCATCATACACGCGGCGGCGGATGTTCTTCTCATCATACTGAGTGCCTCCTGGAGATCCTGATCAGGCAAGGTTGAAGTCATGCTCATAATGGAGGGGCAAGGCATAGACAGATGGAACTTCGTCATATGAGGAGCTACTCAGGTCTATCAGTGCCTGACCCTGGGGGAAGACGCATGTTGAATGAATGAATGGATGAATGATAGAATGAATGAAACACTAACTGACTGACTGAATGAGTGCTTAAAATGAATGAATTAATGGATGAATGAGCATGTGACAGAACAACTTTGTTAGCATGTGTGAAGCTGGCAAATCTGTGTCAAGTGTGCATTCAGGATGACACAATCAGTAGCTGCAGCACAGAATAAGCTCTTGTCATGACATCCTGCTGCCCATGGTCCTTGCAAAAACTGCAATCAGTCAGCCTCTTTGTTATCTGCATGCAAAAGCTGGAGGGGGGAGGGATGATGCACATGGTTGCATTATGCAGCAACAACAGATGCTGACCTGTGCCTTCAACATTGCCAAACTCACTAACCAGCTCGTCAGCTACTTCATTGTAAGTAGTGCGCACTTTACTTTCCACTTTCTCGCAGACCTGGTTGGCCAAGGCCTGTGTCAGCGGGATCAAGACAACTATTAGAAGCTAGAAAAGAAAAGAGGCACACGTGGGGCTTGCAAGTGACTGCATGCCTTGATGCATGTTGCCTGTTCACCCTTTCTGTTCCTGATTTTTCTGGGCACCAGTGCATCAACAGAATGATGTGATGTATTGCAGTAGGCTCAAATGCTGGTTGACACAATGCATGAACAGATGGCTGTGAAGCATTTCAGAACCAAAGTATTGTCACAAAGCTGAGGGCGTACATCTGAATGTGTGAAAAAAAGGTCAGGATTGGCAGAGCAGACCAGAGCACCAATGAGAGTGACCTATATGTGCTCTTGCAGTTAGGCACTTGCAAGGGAGCAAGCTCTTGCACAGCAGCAGCCCTTTGCAAAGCCTGTTGCTGCACTAGAGCCTGCTGCCCTGCAAATGCCTGACTGCAAGGGCGCATGTATGTCACTCTTGTTGCTGCCTTGGTCTGCCCATAGCCTGTTTGTGGCGCAGAACCATTGCCTGACTTGTATGCATATAGAATGCAAACTGCTGGGGTGTTGCAACTCAGACGGCTTGAGCACCAAAGTGGCTGACTGTACCTTCATGCTGAAGTGGCGAAGGCTCTTGCCATTGGTGCGGCCAGAGGGCGGCGGCTCACCCCCAGAATTGGACCCCCTTGAAGGGCGGGCACTGCACCCAACAGACAACATACCAATTAGTGTCATGCTTTGTGTGTAGCACTTCCAGGCCGCTCTTGCTGAGTCTCTTTGCACAGTTCTGCAGCTGCAGTGATGCATAGCCAGCACGCTGGGTGCCTTTGCTCAAGCGTTTGCTAGAGTGTTCAGGCTCAATGACCTTTGGAAGCTGCAAAGGCTCATAGCATTCAAGCAGAGCAGTCTTGCGAAGCTCAACTTGACTGTGGGCAGCTCAAACCCTGTGAGTGCAAACCACTGGATGTCCACTACTCAGGTGTTGCTTTGATGACTTGAGAATGCATCAATAGGTGAGACTTGGTGTCCCAGCGTTGTATGTTGGAGGACAGACCTCTTGTTGCGGACAGGCTTGGTAGGTGGAGTGTTGACCGCTGCATTGCTGGTGCCTGCCTCCATGCTGGGACTGCCAGATGCAGCCTCTGCTGACTGCTGCATGCGCTGCCGAGTGGCCTCTGCTGCCTCTGATGCCTTGGCTGCAGCTTTGCTGGCTGCCTCGAGCAGTCTGTCCCCTACAACCACAGACCCAGTCACAGTTGCTTTGGTCATATGGATGCCCTCAACTTTGTTTACATCACACGCACAAACAGCATGTGAAAGCTCTGAGGCACACAATGAACATGATGTTGAGCTGGCAAACTGTGATTTTGCTGCCATGGTGGTTGAAAGTTGCGGCTCAAAAGTAAAGTTGTAAGCAAAGACAGCATTTGGTAATGCGGTGGGGAACTCTGGTTATCAAGCAGCAGCTTCAGCAGCTGAGGATGCACGGTGTTTAAGCAAGAGGTGGCCTCACCTTGCTGCATTGATGCCAGAGATGGCTGAGGCTCAGGCGGCATAAGGTGAGCAGTATAAAAGTCAGGACCGCTCTCTGCAATTGAGTTCCACTCCTCTGCATGGACAGCAACGTGTTGAGTCAACCTAGGTGCACGTCTGTTGTGCTCTTGACTTAGCAGATACGCATGCATCAGTGAGTCTGCAAGTTGCCATATGCAGGCACAGGTTGAAACAGTGCGACAAGCAGTGTAACTACCTTGAACTCGGACTCCAGGAATTTGCCCAGTTGCATCAATGATGCCAATTTCTGTAGCAAAGTCACTCATGCCCTGCAGGAATGTCCACTTTGTCAACATACATGAGCTGAAGGAGAGCAATCCCGATTGCAGCCTCGGCCAGTGAGCCTGATCTAACCCACTGGGTGTTCATTGTGTACATACTTCGGCTCAAGCTCGTTGCAAAGTACATGTGCTCAATGACGACACTTACTCATACAGTACTATTGGCCAAGCATATGTCTGTTCCGTATTTGCCGAAAGGTCTGCAACGTTGTGGAGGGGCCATGCAGGCTACCTACCGTAGCGTGAATGTCTTCCAGAAAGTCGTCGTGCAATGAGCTGTACGCTGCGTCCGGAGGCAAGCTGCCGTAATGTTGTGCCATCGCGGCATCCATACCGCCGAACAACGCCGAAGGCCTGAGAGACAGCGCCAGTTGCGCAGGTGCAAAGCTACAACAATAGCCGATCCATAAAAACTCGCCGCTGCCAAGTGTTGACTCGAGAAGTCAGCAGCAGATCAAGAGATGCGCACGCTGCAGGCTGCACACACGCAGGATGTCCTGTTTGGTTCCGAATCCCACAGTTGCCACTAGGGGTTGTGGATCGTGTATTGAAAACAGCACTGCCGGCTGGGCCGACTGCACGAACGGGGACACCAGCACTACTGCAGAGTGAGCAAAGTCGGCCAGGCCAAAATCAAGACAGGCTTAAGATCTGCAGATCTTCGTCAGGCACTGGAAAGTTTCACCCTTCCACTAGATGGTTGCTTCCTTTGGAATCCTTGGCGCTTCAGGGCCGACTGAGGATCATCGTCAGCTTAGCCACCTGACACGCCCTGCATGCTGCCCTTCGCCCTCCCAAACAGCGCGGGTGATCACGAATTCAGCAGATCATTTGGAATGACTCTCTATTACTCGTACGCAAGGGCATCATTGTTCAGGTAATGCGCTTGTGTGATGCAGGAGGCACAAAGCTGCACAGGGATTTGAACGATTTTGTGCCTGTAGCAGGTCACATGACCTGGTGTAGCTGCAAACAATAATTGCTACTAGTGCTATGGCTACTTGATCAGCTTTTGAACGTGCCTGTGCTGGGAAGTTTCGTGATTTATGCAAATCCCACTGCATGCAGCATGGCTGTAGAATTATTGACCAACCAGAGAACCTGCCATTATGCCACCCACAGCATGCGAGGCGTGACATCAATATTGCAGGTCGGGTTTTGCAGACATGAACGGCTCAACAATGCCACTAAGCGTGTGGAATGTGCCATGTGAATGCGATGCAATGCATTGCTGTGCTGCTGAGCCAGTGAGTGCTGTCACTGAAGTGGACTGTTGAAGTTGTCACATCTGGACGCATGTCGATGCTATGCCATAGGTGCACTTCTTTCTACGAAATGGCATTGCACATGGCACACTATCTCTTTTACACAGGTCCTGCAGCAGGTGCTTGCTTGATCCCAATGCCAACGGCTGCCTAGGTGCAAGCATTCAGCTCCAGCAATTTTGTACAATTCCAAGCAATGCCTCCTGCCAATCCTACACTGCCTCATCACTTTGTGCAAGACCAGTGGACGTTTGTGTGCCCAGGTCAGCAAACTCCGGGCCTGCTTCCTCCCCAGCCTTGCTCAGTGTTCCGCTGTCAAGAGCTTGCAGCTCTCCAGATGCCGACTCAGGTATGGCTGAGACACCTGAGCAGTCAGGGCAGTTCTTGAGCCCACTGGTACCTTTCTGCCCTAAAGAGAAAGAGCAGGAAAGATAAAGGCAAGCACACAAAACAATGCCAATTGCAACTCTCGCAGTCACCCCTTGCAACAGCATCAGCCCCATTCAAATCACAAAGCTGTGAGCTTCTCATTCAGCAGCCTTGCAGCATCCCTTGCATGACGCATGGGAGATGGTCCTGATGCAAAGTGCAATCAGCCTGTTCAAACAACGCTTGTCACTACTGGGCAGATGATATGCCAGCTAGAGCATACGCAACTTGAGTCAAGCCAGGCAGCAAACACCGCATGCAAAGCCATGCATCAGCTGCAGGCCTGACCTGCAGTGGAGGAGTTCTTCAAGGGGGAAGTCCTGTCCCTCTTGCTGGCCAGGGATCCCCTGAGGGCTGCCGGGGATGGCAGCTTGTCAGAGCCACCGCTACCACTGCCGTGAGTGCCGGGCTGCATCAAGGCCTGGGACACTGCATGGTGCGCCACATCTGCTGGGATGGAGGTGGCATTGCTGATGGCTCTGGCAATCCTGAGGCTCTGTGGGATGGTGAAGGAGCCCATGGTGGCACCCAGCGCCAGAGGACCACCCAGAGAAGCAGCCTGCAAACAAAGCAGCCAGTCACACCCTATTGCTCAAGGAAAACAACATTGTCGTCGGGCCAGCGTTATTGTGCACTGTTCCATTTTGCAAGTATGTGAGCAGGCTTCGCTGTTGCAGAAACAGCCTGCAATGCATGCATGGCATCAGCATTGGCATGGCAACAGCATGGCAAACATGCAGGTTGGGACACGCCTCAGGAACAATCTGCATCTGCAACAGCTGCAGCCTGGGTGCTCTGAAGGCCGCACCACAGTGTGTGGTCATCCGTTTGATGCAGAACGCAGCAAAGACAGCTGTATGTATTTAGGAGCAAGAATCACTCACTGAAGGCAGCTGGTCAAGGCCCATGCCCATGGAGTCAACCCTAGCAAAGGGGGAGTTGTTACTGCCGTCCTCTTCAAATGGCGAGAAGGGGGTCATGGGGGTAGCGTACGGCCCACTGTGTAGATTCAGGCGCTTCTGCAGGTGGATGGCCAACTCCTCGGGGTTGGTTCCCTTCACATCCAGGGGAATGCGCTCTTCTGCCATGGTGCCGTCTGGCTTGGGAGTCAGCTCAATCAGTGTGTGCAAGGGGATCTCAAGCCTTGGGATGTCCTGTACAGCAAAGTACATCAGAGAAGTGTAACATACATAGCCCTGAATACTCAGCTGTGAGCTGATTCTATTGTATAAGGGAGCAGGTTCTGCAGTGTGACAACCCCTCCATAAAGCCTCACCCTGTCAAGACCAGAGCTATACCATCGACAAGACCAAGTGAATGCAGCCATGTGTCCTTCAGGAGTGGTACTGCTTCTTTTGCTGGGTTAACAGTAAGGCACTACAGCTCAGGAAGACAGGATGTTGCACATACATCTGGTGCATGCAAAATAATACAGCACCGTGCATCCAAACAGCTGGATTGAGATGCCCTCCACTGGCTGCTCGCCATGCACAGACTGGTCTAAATCACATTGAACCAGGAGTTTGCTGGTGCACCTTCAGAGGAATCTTGTTGAAGTAGCCATACAGAGCCCGCAGCACTGCCTGGTGAGCCACAATACACACACACTCACGTTCCCGCTCAATCTCAATGATGACAGGCTCCAGGCGCTGAATGACATCCAGGTAACTCTCCCCACTTGGGTACCTGCCCACCACACAAAGACCACACAAAGATCTTCAAAGTTTGCACCAGACTGAGTGGGAAAATCAACAGCTGGCTGTTTAACTTTTTCTGCTGCATCACCGTTGCCTGCTTTGGCAAATAATCTGCAGCAACTTGGGAAGGGTGTTGTTGGGCAACAGGGAGAATACATGCTACAGAGAGAGCACAGGAAGAGAGGAAAGGAGGAGAAGAGGAGGAGGATGGCAAGAGGTGAATGCTTGCACTCCAGAAGTAGGCAATGAGCCACAAACAAGCAGAAAAAGAACTGGAGCACATGCAGACTGGTAGTGCAACAATCACAAGACAAACAGGAGCAAAAGCACACCTGTACTTGAGCTTGTCTTTCTTCCTTGCAACAAACTCCTGGGGCATCTGCTGCTCAATCTGCTCGTATGTCCAGCCATCGAAGATGCCAGCCTGGATCTCATCCAGCATCTGCACACATGGCCACAGTAATGGCATGTAATGGCAATGCAAGTGCCACTGCAACAGCAATACAGCACAAGAAGGGATGCAGCTAGGAACTCCTGCTGGTGTAGTGTAGCTATCAACAGGAGGCATCCAGCAACAGCACAAGAACGGTGACCATGGACATTGCATGCAGGGATCATGCAACCAGAGCGAGTTGACTTTTCTGCAAAATGCCATTTGTACATCATTAAAGCACAGAGGCTTGCATGTTTGGCAAGATGATGTCAACAAGATGATGTTGGCAAGGTGATACCTTCCAGCGCAGCTTGGGGAAGGGCAGGTGCTCTGCAGTCTGGATGGTGCGCCTCAGGGTAGACGTCCACACGGACACTGGCATGGTCTGTCCGTCACTTGTCTGTGGAGAAACAGTCAGATTGAACAGAAGGTAACATGACACTTGTGGAAGTTCACAGCATAATGTTCTCAGATATTTTACTGTGAGCTGTGATGTGCTGCTGCAAAAGCATGCAAAGTGTGAGTGATGATGCAGCTAGGAAACCCTGCTGGTTTGGTGTAGCTATCGAAGTATACGAAGAGTCAAATAGGCTTGATGGAATGCAAAGCGCACTACTGACTTGAAGGTTTCGTGCAGGTTGGACAAAGCACGTTGGCTCCATGCCATTGGTCTTGCCTGCACCAGAATTGCACGTGCACTTGAATGGCATGGAACTTACAGCAAAATGCAGAAGGAGTCTGCTTACCAAGGGGACTCTGTCCACAAGCAGGTCTGGCAGCAGCTTGGCATAGATCTGCCCCTGAGGGCTGATGTTGCTGTCACCACCAATCTTGGCAAACATGTTGTACTCGCTCTCACCATGACGGGAGAACCAGATCTTGCGCATCCGTGCCACCCCAGCCTTGCAGATCTGCACGTGACACACAATGCAGCTTAATACCGACCATAATTTGTGCCACTGGGAATGCGCTGCATCTGTCTTGTGCCTGCACTGCACAGTACAAAGCCTAGCACAGCCCCTGGAGATTTTGCCCCTGCAGGGCTGTGCACAATTTGCCTGTCATGTCAAGACAGGCTTGTTTGAGCCAAGTAGCAGCAGCCTGGCAGGCGCCAGCTGCTGACATGTCAGCTGACCCTAGAGAAGATGACACGAAATTTGTGGATGGCAATTTGGGTGAGCAAGTTATTGGCCAAGTAAGTATATGAGTAAGTGAGTGCGTGAGTGCGTGAGTGATTGAGTGAGTGCGTGAGTGAGTGATTGAGTGAGTATGTGAGTGAGTATGTGAGTGCATTGGTGACAGAATATGTGAACGACTGAACAAACAAATGCATGCATGAATTCATCCTTGGTTTTGAAAGACCAACCTTCACTGTGCATGCAGACAACATGTGTGATGTCTTGCAAGAGGCGCCTAAGAGCGACTCAGCATGCAAGGCAATGTGCAGCCTGACAGCAGCTTCCGACGCCGCATGCAAGTTCATGTGCGCAAGCTGTTGACTAGAGGGTGCAACACAGCAGCTTAAAGCACATTGCTGAGGATGGGATGCTTGCCTGCATGAGGAAGAAAACCATCTTGCCAGGAATGTAGCCACTGATTCGATTGACATCCATGTATCCCTTGCCTGTGACCCTGCGGTGATCATGGACAAGGTTGAACTCTGTCTTGGAGTCCTACACCTGACTTCTAAAGAACTTAACGTGGCATCATGACACGGCTGTTTTTGATGTCAAAGTTTTGGCTGTAGCGCGTAACTAAATGGCATCATGAAGTGAATGGTATTAGACAGAAGCCGCGTACACAGACAAAGATGCAGTACGTAAAACAGCAAACAGCATTGCTGCTAATGTGGCTGACATGCTCAAACACCAATGCTGATGCATCTGTCAAAAACGATCTCCTCCAGTATTCTACATTTAAGGCAGGCCAAGTGAGCAGCAAGCATTACAAACACAATGTGGGCTCTGAGTAAGCTGAAGGATGCTCCATCAGATGAGCTGGCCTTGTCCATGGTGGACCAGGCAAATTTGGCAAAGCTTACATGTCAATGAGTTTGATGTAGTGCAGTGACCGGTCAGTGATGGTCTCATACACCTCCTCATACTTGGCAATACGGTCCTGGAAGTCCTTCAAGGCCTGCAAGAGGGTGCAGGGTTCAGGCCCAGCATCAGTATCAGAATCAGCACATGCAGAAACAGAGAAACAGCTCCCGGTGCTCAAACGAGCTCCATGGTAAAGACAATTGAAAAGGATTGCGGCCCTCCACGTGATGTGATGTTCTGGTACAGTGCAGGTTGCATGGATGCAACATCAAGATGCTGCCAAAGAAAACAAAAGCATTGCAAGTGCTATGACAAGAACATGCAGCCTTATTAATGCGTCGCCCTGTCACAGGCAACAAGGCAGCAAATTTGATTGGGCAGTCTTGTGTGGTCATTGCAAAACTCTCAGTATTCCACACAACATGCAGCTTTTCATGAGAACAAGTCTCACAGCAGCCTTGCCAGCAAACCAATCATGGCAACCAATTGCTCCACAATGTGCTGATGCTGTGTTGGAAAGTCATAGCATATGCGTCATGCAGCTGGGTATTCAGGGAAGCCAACTCGTGAAGATCTGCCTCACCTCTTCAGTGTTGACATCCTTATAGTCTGGACTGTACATCATCTTATAGCGGTAGTTCTGTTCCAGCACTTGAGGGTCATTGCATATGCTCTCAATGTACAAGTACTGCCACTTGTTGTGAAAGCGGTTTTTCTGCAGAGCACCGTAGCAGTCAATGCTGTTGTGGGTTCACTTGTCACTTGTGGGCTGTCTGTATGCTGCAATTCTAAACCACTTGCTTACCAGCTTTTCCCTGCGCTCCTCTGTTGAGTTGGTGGCATCAAAGATTGCTACCTGGGCTTCATCTGCGGTCACACTGTCTCTGTCACTCCCCTGATATATGTCAAGTATTGATACAGGCTGCAGTCACAAGACAATGCAGCAAGATTCTGCAGCGTGCAAAGATTGACAACTGCACCTGTGGCCAGCCAGCTCTCCATGTCATCCAGAGCTGCATACAATGCTTGCTCACGAGCCTTCATGCCAGCCTGTATGTGTAAATTGGGTACAGTGAGGTTGTGCCTGACAAGCTGTTGTGTGCAAGGCTAGTATGCTTACAACACAACACACAGCCACAAGTTTGTTGAGGCAGCTTACTCACCATGTTGTTATGATCAAAGAATGCAGCATCTTGCATATCCTCTCCTTTCTGCTTGCGACGGTACTGACCGACGTTGAAATGCCTTGTAGTGTGGCCCAGCCTGTAAACGATTCATCGATTACTGTTGCACTGGCACATGCACTGGCACAAAGCTTACACAGTTTACTGAGCTGCACATGACGCCTACCAGTTGAGGTAGCACATAAGCTTGTTGCATAGAAATGTCTTTCCCCTGCCGGGCAAACCAACCAAAATGATGATCAACTTCTGCCTATCTACCCTGTGGATTCGTTTGCTTCTCTGTGTGCCCAAGTTTCTTTTGCTTTTTTGAGTAGTTAAAGTGCCAAGGTCTGGCTGCGGCTCATCAGTGCTGTTCGTCTCTGGACCGGCGGTGTCTGACAGGACGTCTGATTGCACATCTTCTGACTCATCCTCATCGTCGTCATCACTAGCTGGCAATATGATGTCCTTGAAATACACTGCATGACCAAAGGATCTCTGTTTGCTTGCTTTGCAGCCAACTCCAACTCTGGCTGATCTCATAAGAGGGACTTAACACCTACCATGTGAGCTGTTCTCAGGAGATGTTCCTGGCATCCCTGAATCAGTCAACTCCATTGAGCGCACTGTCGAAGGCGAATCCTCATCAGACCCGGTGTCCAGATCTCTTCGCTTATGGCGTGTTTTGCCCTTGGAAAGCTTGCTGCGCCAGAACTCCCACATCCTGCCTTGCTGCTCAAAAGATCACAATCCGTAGACAGAACCTCGACCGGCTGCTGACAACATCGGCAGCTTCACGTCCAGGTCGCCACTAAAGACCAAAACATCTTGGGAGACCGATCAGATCAGACAAAGTTCGGCGTTGTCTTGCTTATCTACCATGTCTATGCTCAACTTAAAATGTCAATGGAAAATACCGCAACAGAACTGCACTTAGGCAAGCTACCAAGCGCAAAAGCCTACTGGTTTTGACCAACGCCCTTTCAAATAAACATATTGTTTCCTGACTGTTGTTGCCAAAAATGGACTCTGCACTGACATTGCAGTGGCAGGGTTTGCTGCAACGCTCAGGCTGATGCTGGACTTTCTTTGTATATGCAACTGAGCTCTAGCCGAATGTCTCTTCGCAATGGCGAGCAGCAGGACTTACATTGGTCAAGTAAGCTCTTGCAACTAATGCCAGCATTGAAGCGCAGTGCAAACAAAAGCAGATTTATGCCACAGCTACACGGAAGCTTGCGATTGCAATACCAGAGCCTGGATTTACCTCAGTTTGAACCAGAATACAATGTGCTTTTTAACTCATAACATTCATTGATTTGACAAGTCACATTCATTAAAAAAGGTGTCTTCCCTTGCGGTATGTACAGGCCTGAGAGCTCGCTGCACGAGGCCCCATGGCTCGCAGCATATTATTTGGGGCACTTCTGTGTGTTAACACACTTTAAGTCAGTCTGGACAGCTTCATGTCAAATTGAATGTTTGCAACTATGGCCAGGGCGTCTATCAAATCCAAGTTGCAACTTGGATCAATTGACAGAACAAAAGCAACCAGTTGTGTGCTCCCCAAACAACCTAGCCAGCTGCGCATCATGAAGCAGCTAGCCCTCTACATCTCAGTTGGGATAAGGTGGCAGGCTAGTCAACAATTCACTCATAATTTGATCAGTTTTCTTGCAATCACTTGAGCTGTAGCCACAAATAACCAAGGAGACTACTTCAATGCCAACCAGTAATGCAGTAAGCAATCAACACCTAATTCCATGCGCTGTGTTCTTCCAGAACCTCTTGTCTGCCTATCCACGTAGGACGCTACAGGGGTCAGGGGTTTATCAGGAAGAAAATACAAGGAAAACATGTCCAGTTTACCTGACTAAGCAGATGCTTGTAGCAAACATGTAATATAGCAAACCTGAACTGACTACGATCTTCTCTACTCTATTCACCACTGCTGGGTCTGTCAGACTAAATGGAAACAAGACCTGCAGAGCTGCATTCTTGTCACATGTTGCAGTGCCAAAGCACAACAAGACAAAGGCTCTTGCTGGATCACTTGCTGTGCTGCTGAAACACATCCCAGTTGTACTCATCATTGTGGGAGTGTGTGAAACCCAGAGACCTCTCCTCTGCTATGCACTCTGCTTTTCTGAAAGCCACTACATATGCTTTTCTCCAGTCAGAAGACAGATTTGGGCCACTACCATGAGCAACACGCTCATCATGTACTGTGATGTCTCCTCGCATTATCGGTATTGGAACCACATTGTCATCTGCCTTCAGGCTGAGGTACAACGCATGTGAGTCCTCACGTGTTTTACCAACTGCAACATGGCCACACAAGAATCATTAGTATTTGAAAGCAGCCTGTCAGCTATCATTGCATTTCCACAAACGACACAGCAGCTGCAAAATTTGGAACTCCTGTGTGCCTGGACTAAACATAGACAGAGACCGAAAAGGGCCTGACTGGCCCAGCACCCTTGGGTGTCTTTGGCTTGTGTGTCTGTATTTGACGTGAATGAGATGTGAATGTTTGGCTTGCACCATTGCAAGCTGCAAAGTCTACCTGTAATGTCTGCCAGTCAGACAGTCAGATGTTACATTCAGTGCAGTCTGTGCAAATAAGTCCAGAGTGTCTGACTTGTAAGTTCACAGTGTCAGACGGTAAGTTCAGAGTGTCTGACTGTAGCTGCTCACCGGGAGCATGCTTGCGGAGCTCAGTCTCCAATTGGGAGCCAGGCAGGAACCTCATGCAGCCATTCTCTTCAGTGGAGTCTGACACTGCCAGCCAGCAAGTGGCTGCAGAGATGTCTGATGTGAAGGGGGGCCAATATGCCATGTCCTGATGCCATGCAAACACTGCGTCCTCGCTGTGTGGTCTTTTGGCTAGGATTTGGTCGTAGTCAATCTGCATGTCACCACCTTGCAGCTGATCTGCAATGTCCTGCAACAGCATCAGAGCACAAGTGAATCAGTGACAGCCTGTTGCAACTGCAGAGGTGACGTAGTCTGCCCTGGTAGTGTGTCACAACAGTACATTACTGCTTTGATTTCTGCTTTGATCAGGTGTTGGTGTACGAGGTTGGCACATGCACACACCCTGGCTTGTAAAGGCACAATGGATGAGTGCCTGGTCTGTGCACATACCACAAACTTTGTACATACCACAAACTTTGTAACAATCTCTGTAGATCTGTCTGCAGAGCAAGCCTACCTTGCAGCGTTGCTCATAAAGATTGCCCTGCAGGGCGGGGTGGTACACGCGTGGCAGCATGACATTGTACAGTGTAAACTGATCTGGCGTTCTTCCTTCTTGATTGCCCGACATGTCACACAAATCTTTTCCTGGCACCTTGATAGTACCGTTTAGAAAGGCCTCATACACCTAAACACACACTAGAGCTGGCCATGACTGACTTGATGTCCAACAGCATCATGATATGTTGGAAACAAGATTTCTTACATCGTCTATGTCTTGTGCAAGTTCCTCGTCTGACATGACACCAGGAAGGTGAACATACCTGGAGGCAGTGAGAATAGTTGGACAGCTGTGACAGGGTTCAGCGTATGGCAGATCACATAAAAAGCACCAGACATTCTCACCCTTGTTCCTTGAACCTCTGCTTGTCAATACTTAACACAAAATACGACCGACCACGCACTTCACTGATCTCTGCTGAAACAGCAGTATTTTGCATCACGGCAGAACTGGCCGCGGTCCGCACGTCTGCAATTCTGCGAAAGCATGTTGATGTGTTGCACGTGACCCTGGACGCGTCAAAGAGTGCACAGGTGGCCACAGGGTACCTGCCGCGAGCGTTCAAGGTCAAAGGGTGCCTCTGCTGACAGCTCGTGCGAAGCGACCAGGTTTTGGCATTGTCAGAAGCACCAGAAGGCACGCAAATTGTGCGGCGTGTTGTGTTGCCTGTACGGCCAACGACTGGACACCCTGCATGAGCAGAACCACGAAGCACGTGCATGGTACCCCAAACTGTTGCACACGAAGTCTTGGTCCAGGTTCAACAGATGGTGCCGCGCAACCAGACCGTACGTTGCTGGACGGGACGTGAGCCGACAGGGACCAGAGCTTGTGGAGATCTGTAAAAGCTTTGAATCTGTTACTCATCAGGATGTTAGTAAATATGACTGTCCGGAGACAACCAGCACATGCTTTTGTATGTGTGTCTCTGACCTATTCCAGCACTTTGTGCACATTAAGCACTGCGTTGGCGCTGGAAAGTCAAGAATTACTCCCGCTCCAATAGCTCGTATCAGATTTTCTGCTGAGTACGACAACACGCTTGTTAGATTCTTGTAGTCCTGATCAAAGCCCTTTGCCGTCGTAATCCTTATTTTGCGGCTAGCGCTGGCTGGTCGACCATCGTACCAAAACAGAAGATTGCCAATTTTAGTTGCACTTTAACATGCCGGGCCTCCATGCTGCAGTGGGCAATTCGCTTATGCCGAGCACCAGGCCTCCAAAGCATATCACAGCTTGCGGCACTCATAGATACGATGGTGAACAACAACGGCCGAGCATATGTCAAAATCAAACTCTTGAGGCGATGTCAGCAGATTTTGCAACGAATTCTCAACTGTGCCGCAGACAGGCTTTATTGGGGTTGCTGGGTGGCTTGACTCTCAGCTTGCAACCCCCAGCAGCTTTGGCTGGCTTAATTGACGAAAGGCAAGCTGACAAGGTGTTTGAGTCTGCAAACCAGTCTGTGGTATCAATAGCAGACTACAAGGTCGCCAACGGCAATGAAGTCTCAGAAGGCACAGGAAGCGGATTCATGTGGGATACATATGGACACATTGTCACCAACTACCACTGTGTTGCCAAGTTTGCAACAGATCGAATAGGAGCTCAGGTGCGCACGTTGTAACATGTTCCAGCACATCATGCCAACCAGTCAGGCACATGTTGCTCTGTCATTGCCAGTTGCTCTATCACACAGGAGACTGGTCACGGGCTGCTCTCATTGTGAAATATCAAGACGCTGTTTGTCACTCAAATCGCTGATACAGGTGACCAGGGTTGGCATTGTGGATGCCAATGGAGATACAATTGAGTACCCTGCCTCATTAGTAGGCACAGACGCACAGCATGACATAGCTGTTCTGCTGGTTGATGCCCCAGAGCAAAGCTTCATCCCTGTTCAAGTGGGCACATCCGCTGACCTCAGGACAGGACAGTCTGTCTATGCCATTGGCAATCCTTTGGGATTTAGCAAAACCTTGACAGCTGGGGTTGTCAGTGGCCTAAATAGGGCCATCCCATCTCCCGTGGGGACCAAAACTTACGGAGCTATACAGGTTTGCTGCCCAGGCTCCTGCCTTTGCAGGCCGCCATGAATTATGCATTTACATTCAAGCAGCAAGTGCAAGACTTTGCTTGAGTCTGAACACCAATAGCAGTGGAATGTGTGAGCAATCAGTATAGCCTGCAACATGCATGCAATCTGAGAGACAGTTATTGACTGGTGACAGTACCAATGCTCATCACACTCTTTGCCGTAGTGTAGCACAATGAGCTCCCAAATTCTGCACAACTGAGCTGAGCTGGCGATGCCCTGCAGACAGATGCTGCCATCAGCGCAGGCAATTCTGGAGGGCCGCTGTTAGATTCTTCAGCCCGTGTGGTTGGTATCAACACAGCCACCTTCACCCGGACAGGCACAGTGAGTGGCTCACTGATGCACTGCATTGACAGCATGATATTCATTTTGCACTGGTTGCCACACACTGCTGTGCATGACGTCAAGCAGTGAGGTCTGTACATGTGTTGCTGCTACACTGCCTTTTGGACCATCACAGTCATTCAATGTTCCTAGCTGTTTTTGGCAGCACTCCTGTGTCTGTTTGGATGTGTGTACCTTGACATTATGTCTGATAATTGCAGGGGCGCAGCAGTGGCGTCAATTTTGCGCTGCCCATTGACCTTGTGATGACTGTGGTGCCCAACTTGATAGTGTATGGCAACGCAACTGGCAAGGGTGTCAAAGGAGGGTCATAGTAGTAGTGATATTACGCTAATGCCTTGAGACTTTCCTGGTGGGTGACTAGGAACTTGGAGACATGACTGGGTGGACAATGGTCTGGGACAAGGGTGCTGCTTGGACAACAAAGGCTTGGTGCTGGGGAGCTGTATCACAACAGCTGTGATTGTTGACTTGTTGCAGAACAATTCTTGACGCAGGCTCCTTTCCATGCAATCAACAGTGTTGTTGCACACCTAAACCGTGGTGCTGACATTGTGCTAGTTGCACAACAGCTGCAGCTCAAGCCATTGAATGTCAACTTCACATGGCTGTCAACCCATTGAGTGTGCAGGCCTGTGATTACATTCATGCGTACGCAAAAGTTATGATTGACAGATCCATTCCGGAGGATTTGTTGATCACTGCGTGTACCTAGGCAACAAGTATTCGACTTCCACCGATCAGGCCGAGTTGGCCTGGCCAACAGGCCAACATATGGTTACCTTTTTATATGTCTACCGTGCTGGTCTTGTAGGCCAACTGCAATTTCTTTCCATTTTAGATGGCTGATGTATCGAAGCATGTTTAGCAGCCTGTAGCTGCTCTAGTGTCTTTGCTGACTGGACTTCAGTAATTGCAGCAAAAACAAGGGTCTTGCATGTCAGTCTCGTAAGTCAACGCCCTTCATGAGAGACAAAATCAAGAAACAAGATTGTGACTGTGCCACTGACTATGTGATTCCTTAGTGGTATAAATCCGATGATCAGTTCCAACTGCACTCTTCAGCAAGCTGACTAGAGAGAGAGAGAGAGAGAGATTACAATGCTTTAGCCAGCCAGCAAGTCTGATCACATATAGAAGAAGACGAAGGTCAAATGTGGAAAACATCAAGACAGTCTAGAACGAACTTGAACACCTGCATATGCTCTTGCTGCGCAAAAAAGGATCTCATGGTGTTTGTGTCCGTGGAAAACAAAGGAGCATACCGCTGCCTAACTGCCTGGAGAGCTGGACACTCAAAAATCATGTGCAATTCATCTGCCACAGCCACACCACCACAATGTGTGCAGACCCTATTGGCTCTGGCAACATGCTGACCCCCAGCAAAACGCCCGAGAACAATCGGCAGTTGATGATGTGATCGTGTGACTCCGACTGTCATAAAGGTCAAAGTTGCTCCGGGACCAAAGTCCAGTTTCCAACGTCATGGCACTTTCACGCCGTTGACATCGTTGACAAGAAACCTATCTCGACCTCCGCAAGTCACTGCTGCATCAGGCAATCGTGTGCGAATCAGGGCCAAGGTGCGTTCTCGGCGCCGTCAGGTGGACCTGCTACCGGCAGGTGAAGTTGCAGCTCACGCGAATTTGTGGTTTCGATACCTGTTTGGGGGCGGTCCGCAACGATCCAACTCCGTCATCGATCAGCCTCTCGAGTGATAGTGTTTAGTGAAGACTTCTCTTCTCCAGTGCAAATTTTCAGGTCAACACCGGCACGTCCTTTGTTACTGCAGATGCTTTCCTATATGGTCTTCCCGCAGTCACATCTTCACCTCGTCGACTGCACATGTTCAAGGCTCATTTCAGCTTCCAACAATGTGGCTTACACTAGCAGCTGATCTCAGTAGGTCGTGATGCAGGGTGTGAGCAGCTTTCTGTACCTGGTCACTTGAGCAGCGTGGCATGTGAAAGCGAAGGGCCCCAGATCACGTATAGGTGGCTTTGCACCATGCCATCACTAAGCCAGGTCCTTCTGGCATGGGGTTGCGCTGAGATGTTGTTCTATGTTTTCCAAAAACACCGGTATGCTCTGTAACCTTTGCCAACAATCTCCTTGTCTGCTAGATATCTATGCTGCAGCAAATGAAGGATCTGACATCTGCAGGATATTTTGCATTGTTTTGCGTTAACACATGGTAACTACTGCAAGTTATGATGCCCTGAAGGTACACTGCTGTCAATGCGCGCCAGGTCAACACCATTGATCACAAAAGCGTCGAAGAGGTCATGTCAAGGTTTTTGACTTTGGGCAGCTATTTTGCCATACAAGACTTCTTGAGTGGCTGGTTTCATGGGGTGCCTTTTGACCAAATACATAGGGAAAACTGCGTGGCCTTTGTTGCATACGCTTTCTACAACCGTGACTATGATGATCTGCCAGCCCGGGTAGGCTTCACTGTGCTGTTGCCCTCTACTTCACTCACTCCCTCACTCACTGCTCACTCACTCACTCACTCACTCACTCACTCACTCACTCACTCACTCACTCACTCACTCACTCACTCACTCACTCACTCACTCACTCACTCACTGTTCTCCCAAAAAACCTGTGCAAAATTTCTTTCGGAACAGCGCTGTACTTGGTGTTCCTGCCTTTTACTCCTGCTCCTTGTGGAGCATCACATCACCTGCACTCTTGTGGTCAACACTGCAGTTTTGACCCAAGCAACTGTATTCAAAGCAACTTCTGAATGAAACCATGCTGCTGAAGGTCTGTCTGGTCAACCTGTTCTATGGTCTGTGTTGCCGTCATTTAAGCTGTGTGAGTTCACATGTGTGAGATCACCTATGTGATGACAGTCGACCCATGTGATGACAGGCACAAGAAGCAACCCAGCGCATCATTGATAATGTAGAGAAGCATCACAATGTGCAGTTCCCACCAGGAACCAATGCCAATATTGGTTTCATGGCGCACTCTTGGGAGCCCTTGAGGTATACCCCTGCACCCGTATTCCGGGGGGGGGGGGGC
>JAABUK010002287.1_pt1 | contig 34740 bp, 28 predicted proteins | sample 5559141 | NCBI WGS metagenome assembly JAABUK01 (sample SAMN10711869, study PRJNA513367) | rock metagenome | isolation source: Antarctica rocks | place: Antarctica: Victoria Land, Pudding Butte nord | collected 2016-01-03
ACAACATCTCGCTCGAGATCACGCTGGGGACGCCGGTCGCCATGGAAAAGGGACTCCGCTTCGCCATCCGCGAGGGCGGTCGCACCGTAGGCGCCGGAACCATCTCCGAAATCCTCAAGTAAGAACGTGGATGTAAACGGAACAGGGCTGCCGGATGATCAACTCCGGCAGCCCCCGCAACCGCCTCCTCACCCACCACTCCCAAAGCAAGCTCCAGGCGGCCAGCCCCGGAGTAATATCATTTAGGATAAGACAATGCGCGAGATCATCACACTCCAGTGCCCGACCTGTAAGAACCGGAACTACTCGACCACCAAAAATAAGAAAACCACCACCGGCCGGCTTGAGTTCTCGAAGTTCTGCAACACCTGCAGGAAGCACACCGATCACAAAGAGACCAAGTAATCCGGTAAACGGGGGAATGGGCGTCAGCCCGTCCCCGAAACAGGGGCGTAAGCTCAACGGTTAAACTGTCGGTCTCCAAAACCGAACTTCTCGGTTCGAATCCGAGCGCCCCTGCCAGCACTCCAGCACATGCTCCAGATCAGAAGGTAAGAAGCGTCATGGCAAAAGCAATCGTAGCGACCACACCCGATGTGACCCCTGCCTGGAAGGCCCAGCCAGCCCGTCTCAACAGCTTCCTGAAAGACGTTCGCAGCGAGATGCGTAAAGTCATCACGCCCTCGCGCGACGAGGTGAAGTCGACCACCACGATCGTCATCGTGACCGTCTTTATATTCGCCGCCTACTTCTGGATCGTCGATTCCGTGATGGACCGAATCGTGAAGTTCGTCCTCGACAGCCTCGGCCGGCACTAAACACTTTACCCAGCGATAAAGGGATCAACGATGCGAGGAAAAGGCACGACCATGGCGGAAGAAGCACACAATCCTGAGGAGCAGAACCCCGACGCTCCTGCACCGGATAGCAGCGCTGCGGGCGAACCGGCACCCGAGGGCGCGGAGCTCCTGGCGCCGCCCGTCAACCAGAACTTCAAGTGGTACATCATCCACGCCTACTCCGGCTTCGAGCGCAAGGTGCGCGAATCCCTCGAAAGCCGTATCCGCGCCTTCGGCCTAGAAAATCGCATCGGCCGCATCATGATCCCCACCGAGCCCGTCACCGAGCTTCGCAACGGCAAAAAGTACACCACCGAGCGCGTCTTCCTTCCCGGCTACGTCCTGGTCGAAATGGAACTCGATAACGACCTCTGGCACGTCATCAAGAACACGCCCCGGGTCACCGGCTTCCTCGGCACCGGCGATAATCCCGTCGCGCTCTCCGAGCAGGAAGTCAGCTCCATCCTCTTCCGCTCCGAGTCCGCCAAGGACAAGCCGTCGCTCAAGGTCAAGTTCGGCAAGGGCGAGCAGGTTCGCATCAACGAAGGCCCCTTCGCCAACTTCACCGGTACCGTCGACGACGTCAACGAGGATCGCGAGACCCTCAAGGTCATGGTCTCCATCTTCGGCCGATCCACGCCCGTCGAAATCGAATTCTCTAAGGTCGATAAGGTCGTGGAGTAGACAAGCCGTCGCCTAGAAAAGAGCCGTCGCCTAGAAAAGGCCCGTCGAGTAGATCCCAAGCTATCGCTTCACTCCGATACAAAACACTTCGCCGCACGCAGCACCTAATACATTCGAAGCAGCCAGCAGCATCGCCCGAGCCGCTCGATCTTGAAGAAAAGGAAACACCATGGCACCCAAGAAAATTAACGGATACGTCAAGCTCCAGATCATGGCCGCGAAGGCCACACCCGCCCCCCCCGTCGGCCCGGCCCTGGGTCAGGCGCAGGTCAACATCATGGAGTTCTGCAAGCAGTTCAACGAGCGCACCAAGACCCCCGATCTCGCCGGCCTCACCATCCCCGTCGTCATCACCGTCTTCGCGGACCGCACCTTCTCCTTCGTCACCAAGACCCCGCCCGCTCCCGTGCTCCTGCTCAAGGCGGCCGGCATCCCCAAGGGCTCCGGGACACCCAACAAAACGAAGCTCGGCAAGGTCACTGAGAAGCAGATCCTCGAGATCGCCACTCAGAAGATGCCCGACATGAACGCCGCCACCGTCGAAGCCGCCGCCAAGACCATCCGCGGCACCGCCCGCTCCATGGGTATCGACGTCGTCGCCTAGGTAGCCGCTGAACTCCGGACAGGCGGCCCGAAGGGCGCCTTCGGGCGTCCGGTCCCCCACCTCCGACATCAGCCCCAGACTCCACCTCAGACTCCGCCTGTCTCGCCTGTTCTGCTCAGGCGAAGAGCCTCTGCTGACCTCCGTATGGAGTGCCGGCAGGTTCCTTCCGCCCCGCTCCCGCATCCCTGGTCAGCAAGGCATCGGTCGACCGCTCCGGAATCCCGTATCTCCTGCACGCCCCTTCCACCAACCGCGCCATCCGCTCCCGATAAGGCTTCGCCGCAAACTCGGCCGTCCCGAATCTCTCCGCGTACTCCGCCTCCAGGGCAGGGAAGTGCTCGCGTACGAAGCTCAGGTACGTGGGACGCGAGCACGGCTTCAGGAACAAGGGTTCAGCCGCAAAGAAGCTCGCTCCTGCCTCGGCCGCCAGCCGGGCCATCCCGTCGATCGCCCCCTCCGTATCCGTGATGCCGGGAAGTAGCGGCGAGCACAGGATGCCCGCCCGTATCCCCGCCGCCCGCAGGCTTCGGATAGCGCCCAGCCGCAGATCCGGCCGTGGTGCCCTCGGCTCCAGCTTCCTCGCCAGCGCCGCATCCGCAGTCGTCACCGTGACATGCACGACCAGCGTGTTTCTCCGCGCGATCACGCTCAGCAGATCGATATCTCGCTCGATCAGCTGCGACTTGGTCACGATCCCCAGGCGATAACCCTCCTTGCGTGCAAACACCTCCAGCAGGCTGCGCGTCACCATCGCCCTGCGCTCGATCGGCTGGTAAGGATCGGTAGACGTCCCCAGCGCAATCTCATCCGCCGGATCGATGCGTCGCAACTCCTGCTCCAGCAGCCACGCCGCATTCTTCTTCAGGAAGATCACCCGCTCAAACGCGTCAGGGACCCTCAGGTCGACGTCCCTCAGAGAGGTCTCCGTTAGGTCGACCTCCCTCAGATCAATCTGCCCCGGATCAGTCTCGCTCGAACCCACCTCCGGACTGCTTAAATTCCCCGCAGTGGAACCTTCCGCCGCACACGCCCCACCAGTGCTCCCCCCCGCCTCTAACCCGGGCGACGGCGCCAGGAACTCATGGGTGTACCGCGCATAGCAGTACCTGCACCCAAACTCGCAGCCCCGGTACGGATTGATGCTGTACGCCATCGATAACCGGCGCTTCGACACCGACCGGTTCAGGATGCTTCTCGCCTCCATCATGCGAAACTCGACGTCGTGCCCGTCCTCCACATGCTCCGCGCCAGCCGCGAGTTGAGCTAATCCCCGCGACCTCGCCCCGAGCATGGGAAAGAGTTCACCACCCTTGGGACTCAACACAATATTCGCTTTATATTCGCCCACGTCTTCGACCCTACGTGGGCCCCCGAGCTCCGTCAAGTACTAAATCAGCAGGCCGTATATGTACTTCACGCGCTCGTTACTTCGGCTCGCTCCCTCCTCTCACCTACGAACAGCCCCCGCGCCGCAACCCACCAGGCCAACGCTTGCCGTGAGGCGGGTCTTCTGCGATACTTTGGAGGTTGTCTCAACTCCCGTTGAGACGTCGGACCACGCCGCGCAAGCCAACGCGAAGGGGTGGAAGACAGGAAGATAAAGATAAAATGTCACAGAAGATCTCCAGGAATCTTGCCAAGGCGCGCGCTCTCGTAGAGCCGCGACCGTATACACTCGTCGACGCCGTCCCTCTGCTCCAGAAGGCGAAGTATGCCAAGTTCGATGAGACCGTCGACCTCACGTTGCGGCTCGGCGTCGATCCCAAGCACGCCGACCAGATGGTTCGCGGCACCGTCGTCCTCCCCCACGGGCTCGGCAAATCGAAGACCGTCGCCGTTATCGCGTCCGGCGACAAGATCCGCGACGCCGAGGCTGCAGGAGCCGAATTCTTCGGCGGCGAGGAGCTCGTCGAGAAGATCCAGAAGGAGGGCTGGACCGCCTTCGACGCCCTCATCGCTACCCCAGATATGATGAAGTCCGTCGGTCGTCTCGGAAAGGTGCTCGGCCCGCGCGGCTTGATGCCGAATCCCAAGACCGGCACCGTAACCAACGATGTGGTAGCCGCTATCCGCGAGATCAAGGCCGGTAAAGTCGAGTTCCGCACCGACAAGACAGCGCTCGTCCACGTGCCCGTCGGGAAGCTCTCGTTTGACCCGCAGAAGCTCGTCGACAACGCCATGACCATCATCACCTCCGTCGTCAAAGCCAAGCCGTCCGCAGCCAAGGGCAAGTACATCAGGGGCATCACGCTCAGCTCCAGCATGGGCCCTGGCATCCAGCTGGACTTCGCCGCCGCCGAGCAGGCCGGCAAGGCTTAGGGACCTAATGGTCGGAGCTGCCCTTCGCCGCTCCCCAGCCTTCGAGTCCAGATCTCAGAAGTAGATTCGCGCGATCGTCGCGCCACGCACCAGGCAAGCAGACTATCGCTCCCATAGAGGCAAGGTTATGGCACTCAGCAGGATCAAGAAGACGGAAAATGTTCAGAAGCTCGCCGCCGAACTCGAGACGTCGACCTCGGCGATCGTCGGCACCTTCAAGGGGCTGACCGCGTCCAAGGACTTCGACCTTCGCAAGGCAATTCGCGGCGCCGGCGGCAGCTACCACGTGGTCAAAAACAAGCTGGCGGCCCGCGCCTCCAGCGGCACCCGCATCGAGGCCGCGCTTCAGGGTCTCAAGGGCGTCTCGTCCGTGGCCTACACCTCGGGCGACCCCGTCGCTCTCGCCAAGGCGCTCTCGGCCTGGGTCAAGGACAACGCGGAGTTCACCTTCAAAGTCGGCATCATCGACGGAAAGGTGATCTCGGTGGAGGAGATCGTCGAACTCGCCACCATGCCCGGCAAGGAGGAGCTCTTCTCGAAGCTCCTCTACCTCATCAACTCGCCCGCGCATCGCCTCGTTACCGTTATCAACGCCACTGGCCGCGATCTCGCCGTCGTCATCAACCAGGGTGTAGAGAAGGAGAAGTTCGCGGGCGCAGCCGCTCCATCCCCCGTCCTGGAACCAACCGCGTCCTCCGTTGCCCCCGCCTCAGAAGCCCCACTCGCCTCTGCCAGCTCGGAAGAGACCCCGGCCACTCCGGCGCCCACCACACCCGAGCAGACCGCGTCGTCAGCTCCTTCCTCCACCGCCTCGCCGTCCAACGGTCATCTGGTCGCAGAGGCCCACGCCATCGAGGCCCCGGCGCCCACGCCCGAGCAGCAGATCGCCGAGAATCCTGCCTCCGAGGCCGACCCGATCGCCACGGAGCCGGATGCCGCCGATCCCGCCCAGCCGGAGAACGGCACCGCCTCGCAGGCTGGCGCCGCCGCTGCCTCCGACCCTGTCGAAGGCTGACCACAGTTCGCTTCACCCTGATCGAGTGCGCCAGTCTGGGCGCAGCGGAAACTCGCCAGGGAAGAGGCAGTCGAGGCGCTACCGCATGGCCTCAAGCACCACCTACAACACAGTTCAGAAACGCATGGGAGAAATAACATGGCAGATATCCAGCAATTAGAAGATCAGATCGTCAGCCTCAGCCTGCTCGAAGCGTCGGCTCTGGTCAAGAAACTCGAAGAGCGTCTCGGCGTCTCCGCCGCTGCAGCAGTTGCGGCAGCCCCCGCCGGTGGCGGTGCCGCCGCCGCCGCGCCGGTCGAAGAGAAGACCGAGTTCACCGTTATCCTCAAGGATGCGGGCGCCAATAAGATCAACACCATCAAGGCGGTACGCGAAGTCACAGCCCTCGGCCTAAAAGAGGCGAAGGACCTGGTCGACGGTGCACCCAAGGCCCTCAAGGAGAATATCTCCAAGGAAGATGCCGCCGCCATCGCGAAGAAGTTCGATGGCGTCGCTACCGTGGAGATCAAGTAAACAGACCTGTTGCTTGCACGTCTGGACGGAACGCGCTATCCTATTTTCAGTAGGGTAGTGCGTCCTGTTCTGGCCTCATCGGCAACGCATAGTTCCCAACGACATAATCGGCAGCAACCCGGCTCATCCTGCGAGTGGCAGGCTATGGAGGCGGCCACCATGCGTATCTTGCGGCAGATCGTCTGGTGTCACGAAGCTTGACGAGCGGCAGCAATGTTGGGACACGGCGTGTCCCAGGGGTCGGCAGGTATTCTCACCCATACGATCGAAACAGTGCACAAGTCGAACTTTGCGCTCACGGGACTTACTGTCCCCGCGGGCGCTTTGCCGCGTTAACCACGCCCTGATCCCACCCCAGATGCTTGGGGCTCCTGAGATCCCACGCAGAATGCTTCGCTGGCTCCCAGATTCAACCCATCTCCAGAACGTCTGCTGCCGGAAATCTCAGGCAGCCAACCTCTGCGCAACCGGCCCCCTGCAGCGAGGGTAGGGTGTTGGATCCAGTTCCGACGCGCAATAGAACAAAGCGGGGACGCTCACCAGTCCTCGCCCTTCAACTCGGCGACCAGCGTTCAGATGCAGGTTGCACCGGGTGGGAGGCCTCGATGGTCCAAGTCTCAGGAGAGAGAATGTCCACAGAAATGCGCGCGATCCGCAGCCGTCTCGATTTCTCGAAGATCCCAACATCCATCCAGATTCCCAACCTCATCGAGGTCCAGCGTCGCTCCTACGAGCGCTTCCTGCAGATGGATAAGCTCCCTCAGGAGCGCGAGGATAACGGCCTCCAGTCCGTCTTCACCTCCGTCTTCCCCATCACCGACTTCCGCAACGTCTCAGAGCTCGAGTTCGTCGACTTCTCGATCGGCAACTGGGAGTGCAAGTGCGGCTACCTCAAGGGGCTCAACCACCTCCGCACCGCCTGCACCAACTGCGGCCACATGGTCATCACCGACCCCTTCCACCCCGGTGACGTGCTTTGCAATTTCTGCGGCACCTATAACAAGAACACCCCCGACTTCTGCACTAAATGCGGCGATCCCGTCGGCCTGCAGCTGAAGTACGACCAGGCCGAGTGCGAAGAGCGCGGCATGACCTACTCCGCCCCGCTCAAGGTCACCATCCGTCTAAAGATCTACGACAAGGATCCCGAGACCGGCGTCAAAGGCCTCCGCGACATGAAAGAGCAGGAGGTCTTCTTCGGCGACATCCCCCTGATGTCCGAGAACGGCACCTTTATCGTCAACGGAACCGAGCGCGTCATCGTCTCGCAGCTCCACCGCTCGCCCGGCGTCTTCTTCGAGACCGCCAACAACCGCACCTACTTCCTCGGCAAGATCATCCCCTACCGCGGCAGCTGGGTCGAGTTCGAGTACGACCAAAAAAACACCCTCTACGTCCGCATCGATCGCAAAAGGAAGTTCCTCGGGACCATCTTCCTACGCGCCCTCGGCCTGCGCACGGACGAGGAGATCCTCAAGACCTTCTACACCGTCGACACCATCCAGGTTCGCGACTCGAAGCTGCACTGGAAGGTGGCCGCCGAGAACACCCTCACCCACCTCCACGGAACCCGTCCCGCCGCTCCCGTCAGCGCCAAGGGTGAGGAGATCGCGCCCGCCACCCGCAAGATTTCGCCCAGCACCCTGAAGTCCCTCCGCTCGCACAAGATCGCCTCCGTCGAGGTCGAGACCTCCGAGTTCGATGGCGCCATGACCGCCGCCGACGTCGTCGATCTCACCACCGGCGAGCTGCTCTACGAGGCTAACCAGGAGCTCTCCGCCGACAAGCTCCACAAGATCCTCCAGTCCGGCGTCTCCTCCTTCGAGATCTTCTTCCCCGAGCGCGACGACGTCGGCAACATCATTACCAACACCCTTCGCCGCGACTCCGTGCGCAAGCCCGAGGAAGCGCTCATCGAGATCTACCGCAAGCTGCGTCCCGGTGACCCACCCACCCTCGACACCGCCACCGCGCTCTTCGAAGGCATGTTCTTCGATCCGCGCAAGTACGACTTCTCCCGCGTCGGCCGCCTCAAGTTCAACATCAAGCTCTATGAGGACCAAAGCGCGGAACACCTCGATCGCCGCACCCTCACCCCCGAGGACTTCTACGGCACCATCCGCTACCTGCTAAAGCTGCGCAAAAACATCGGCATGGTCGACGACATCGATCACCTCGGCAACCGCCGCGTTCGCGCCGTCGGTGAGCTGATGGAAAACCAGTTCCGCATCGGCCTCGTCCGCATGGAACGCGCCATCAAGGAGAAGATGTCGGTCTACCAGGAGATGTCGACGGCCATGCCGCACGACCTCATCAACGCCAAGCCCGTCATGGCCGCCATCCGCGAGTTCTTCGGCTCCTCCCAGCTCTCGCAATTCATGGATCAGACCAACCCGCTGTCGGAGATCACGCACAAGCGCCGCCTCTCCGCTCTCGGACCTGGTGGTCTCTCGCGAGAGCGCGCCGGCTTCGAAGTCCGCGACGTCCATCCCACCCACTACGGCCGCATCTGCCCGATCGAGACGCCGGAAGGCCCGAACATCGGCCTCATCAGCTCGCTCTCGTGCTTCGCGCGTATCAACGAATACGGCTTCATCGAGTCGCCGTACCGCCGCGTGAAGGACGGCATCGTGCTCGACTTCGTCTCCGTCGCCAACGCCGGCGAGTCCGGCCTTCGACAGGGCGATCACCTCGAGGTCCGCGAGGCTCGCAAGCTCAACGACCAGCTCAAGAAGGACAAGAAGCGCGTCATGGAGCTCGTTCCCTTCTCCTTCTATCTCTCCGCCTGGGAAGAGGATCGGCACACCATTGCGCAGGCCAACATCGACCTGGATGAAAACCTCAACATCACCGAGGAGCTCGTCAACGCGCGCCGCCAAGGCAACTTCGTCCTCGTCAACAAGTCCGAGGTGGACTACGTCGACGTGTCGCCCAAGCAGCTCGTGTCGGTCGCCGCATCGCTCGTCCCCTTTCTCGAGCACGATGACGCCAACCGCGCGCTCATGGGCGCCAACATGCAGCGGCAGTCCGTCCCCCTGCTCGTCGCTGAAGCTCCCTTCGTCGGCACCGGCATGGAGGGCGTCACCGCTCGCGACTCCGGCGCCGTCATCCTCGCCAAGCGCAACGGCATCATCGATTCCGTCGACTCCGAGCGCATCATCGTTCGCGTCGAAGGCGAGCATCACCCCACGCAGCTCTCGCGTGAGGTCGGCTCCGACATCTACCAGCTCACCAAATTCAAACGCTCCAACCAGAACACCTGCATCAACCAGAAGCCCATCGTCCGCAAGGGCGACCGCGTCCTCAAGGGCGAGGTCATCGCCGATGGTCCATGCACGGAGCAGGGCGAGCTCGGCCTCGGCCGAAACGTCCTCGTCGCCTTCATGCCGTGGCGCGGATACAACTTCGAGGATGCCATCCTGATCTCGGAGAAGCTCGTTCGCGACGACTACTATACCTCCATCCACATCGAGGAGTTTGAGATCGAAGCGCGCGATACCAAGCTTGGACCGGAAGAGATCACGCGCGATATCCCTAACGTCTCCGAGCACGCCCTGCGTGATCTGGACGAGTCGGGAATCATCCGCATCGGCGCCAAGATCGGCCACAACGACATCCTCGTCGGCAAGGTCACGCCCAAGGGCGAAACCCAGCTCACCCCCGAAGAGAAGCTGCTGCGCGCCATCTTCGGCGAGAAGGCCGGCGACGTTCGCGACGCCAGCCTTACGTGCCCTCCTGGAATTGAAGGCACAGTTGTGGACGTCCGCATCTTCTCCCGCAAAGGGCAGGAAAAGGATGAGCGCGCCAAGCAGATCGAGCAGGAGCAAATCGAGAAGCTCGAGCGCAATCTCGCCGACGAGATCCGCATCCTCACCGACGAGCGCCTCAAGCGTCTCGAAGCCATCCTAGGCGCCAAGGAAGTGCAGGCTGATCTGCACGACGAGCGTACCAACAAGAAGCTGCTCTCGAAGGGCGACGTCCTCGATCGCGACACCATCGAGCTCATCTCCACACGCAACCTCAAGCGCATCCGCTACGCCGACAAGGACCCCCGCGTCAACGAGCAGATCGACGAGATCGAGGAGATGACCTCGCGTCAGATCGACGTTCTCCGCAAGATCACCAACGACAAGATCGGCAAGATGCAGAAGGGCGACGAGCTCTCGCCCGGCGTCATCAAGATGGTCAAGGTCTACATCGCCATGAAGCGCAAGCTTTCGGTCGGTGACAAGATGGCCGGCCGCCACGGCAACAAGGGCGTCATCGCCCGGATCCTGCCCGAGGAGGATATGCCCTACCTCCCCGACGGAACTCCGGTCGAAATCGTCCTCAACCCGCTCGGCGTCCCATCCCGTATGAACGTCGGTCAGATCCTCGAGACGCATCTCGGATGGGCAGCGCACGAGCTCGGCAAGCAGATCGCCGAGATCGCCGCCACCCACACCGACGCCTCCGAAGTTCGCGAGCTCTTCAAGGCGCGCTTCGCCAAGACCGCCGCCCTCAGCCACCTCCTTGACCTCGACGACGAGCAGACCATGCGCGTCGCCGCCGGCATGAAGCGCGGCATCTGGTTCGGCACCGCGGTCTTCGACGGCGCGCGTGAGACGGAGATTAAGGCGCTGCTCGCAGCCGCCGGCCTCCCCACCTCCGGCAAGACGCAGCTCTACGATGGCATGCTCGGCGAAGCGTTCGAGCAGCCCGCCACCGTCGGCTACATCTACATGCTGAAGCTCTCGCATCTTGTCGACGACAAGATCCACGCCCGCTCCATCGGTCCGTACTCCCTCATCACCCAGCAGCCGCTCGGTGGAAAGGCGCAGTTCGGCGGACAGCGCTTCGGCGAGATGGAAGTATGGGCGCTCGAAGCCTACGGCGCCGCCTACATCCTGCAGGAGCTCCTCACCGCCAAGTCCGACGACGTCTTCGGCCGCACCAAGATCTACGAAGCCATCGTCAAGGGCGAGGCCGCCATCGAGCCCGGCGTTCCCGAGTCGTTCAACGTCCTCATCCGCGAACTGCAGTCGCTCTGCCTCGATGTCGAACTGATCAAACTGGCCGACGGCAAAAAGGTGCCGCTGCCAGAGATCGCGGCAGCCGACTAAGCACGATGGGCCATGGAAGCTGGCTCAAAACCAGCCTCCATCTCCCACATCTGCTAGGTTCCTGTTCTGCATTTGCTTGTATTGTTCTGCATTGCTTCTAGGTAGGTCCGGGCTTTAGCCCGGACATATCGGCCACAACAAAAAGGGGGCTTTAGCCCCCGGGGAATGCTCTCCCGTCCACCGCCGTTGAGATGAGAAGGCAGACCTGAGAACTACGCAACACCACAATCGAAGACCAGGCACCTGAACCAGAACCAACGGCATCGCGATGCGCCGAGAGTCATCGCGGAACAGATGCATCAACAGCAGCCGCCCGCTGCACACCGGAGACTCGAAACCTATGTTCCGCTCCAGCCCCTTTGAATTGACCGGCCCCATCGCAGACTTCGACGCAATCAAGATCCAGCTCGCCAGCCCCGAAAAGATCCGCTCCTGGTCCCACGGCGAGGTCACCAAGCCTGAGACCATCAACTACCGCACCTTCAAGCCCGAGCGCGACGGCCTCTTCTGCGCCCGCATCTTTGGCCCCATTACCGACTGGGAGTGCCTCTGCGGCAAGTACAAGCGCATGAAGCACCGCGGCGTCATCTGCGATAAATGCGGCGTCGAAGTCACCCTCTCAAAGGTCCGCCGCGAGCGCCTCGGACACATCGAGCTTGCCAGCCCCTGCTCGCACGTCTGGTTCTTCAAGGGCCTGCCGTCGCGCATCGGCCACCTGCTCGACATCTCCCTCCGCGAGCTCGAGGCCGTCCTCTACTTCGAGTCCTACGTCGTCGTCGATCCCGGCGACGCCCCGGTCAAGGAGCGCGAGGTCATCAAGGATGAGAACCGCTTCCGCGAGCTCGACGCCCAGTACCGCCCCTCCGGCTTCAAGGCCATGATGGGCGCCGAGGCCATCAAGGAGCTGCTCAAGCGCGTCGAGATCACCGAACTCTCGATCGAACTGCGCGAGCGCATGAAGACCGAGACCTCGCTCCAGAAGAAGCTCAAATACTCCAAGCGCCTCAAAATCGTCGAGGCCTTCCGCAAGTCGGACAACCTCCCACAGTGGATGATCCTAGACGTCATCCCGGTCATCCCGCCCGAACTCCGCCCGCTGGTCCCGCTCGATGGCGGCCGCTTCGCCACCTCCGATCTCAACGACCTCTACCGTCGCGTGATCAACCGCAACAACCGCCTGAAGAAGCTCATGGACCTCCATGCGCCCGAAGTCATCGTCCGCAACGAAAAACGCATGCTCCAGGAGGCCGTCGACGCTCTGTTCGACAACGGCCGCCGTGGCCGCGTCCTCCGTGGCGCCAACAACCGTCCGCTCAAGAGCCTCTCTGACACCCTCAAGGGCAAGCAGGGCCGCTTCCGTCAGAACCTCCTCGGAAAGCGCGTCGACTACTCCGGCCGCTCCGTCATCGTCGTCGGCCCCGAGCTCAAACTGCACCAGTGCGGCCTGCCCAAGAAGATGGCGCTCGAACTCTTCAAGCCCTTCATCTACCACCGCCTCGAGCAGACCGGCCACTGCACCACCATCAAGCAGGCCAAAGAACTCGTCGAAATGCAGGAGCCCGTGGTCTGGGACATCCTCGAAGAGGTCATCAAGGATCACCCCGTCCTGCTCAACCGCGCACCCACCCTCCATCGCCTCGGCATCCAGGCCTTTGAGCCCGTGCTCGTCGAGGGCAAAGCCATCAAGATCCACCCGCTCGTCTGCACCGCCTTCAACGCGGACTTCGACGGCGACCAGATGGCCGTGCACATCCCCCTCAGCCCCGAAGCGCAGATCGAGGCCTCCGTCCTCATGCTCGCCTCGCACAACATCCTCTCGCCCGCGAGCGGCCAGCCCATCACCGTCCCCACGCAGGATCTCGTCCTCGGCATCTACTACCTCACCAAAGCCAAGGTCGGCGCGAAGGGTGAGGGCCGCGTCTTCGCCAACATCGAAGAGGTCCTCATGGCTCTCGAGGCCAAGCAGGTCGAGACCCTCACCCCCATCCGCCTGCGCTACACCGGTCCCGTCCTCGACATGACCACCGCGTACGACGATCAGGACCTCACCCACACCGAGCCGGTCGAATTCTCGAAGCAGTTCATCAACACCACCGTCGGCCGCGCCATCCTCAACGACGCCCTTCCCGAGGGCATGCCGTACGTCAATGGCCTGCTCAAGAAGAAGGGCATGGGGCAGCTCATCAACTACTGCTACCTCAACCTCGGCCTTGAAGTCACGGTCAAGACTCTCGACCGCATCAAGGACCTCGGCTTTGCCTATGCCACCCGCTCCGGCCTCTCCGTCGGCCTCGATGACATGGTCATTCCCGACTCGAAGTACACCGTCGTCCACGAGGCTGAGAAGCAGGTCATCGCCGTCCAGCAGCAATATCTTGACGGCGCCATCACCAACGGCGAGCGCAATAACAAGGTCATCCAGATGTGGTCCGGCGTCACCGAGCGCGTCGCCGACGAGATGTTCAACAACATGAAGCGCGCGGACAAGGAAGGAGCCATGAACCCCATCTACCTCATGGCCGACTCCGGCGCCCGCGGCTCCAAACAGCAGATCCGCCAGCTCTCCGGCATGCGCGGCCTCATGGCCAAGCCCTCCGGCGAGATCATCGAGACCCCCATCACGGCCAACTTCCGTGAAGGCCTCACCGTCCTCCAGTACTTCATCTCCACCCACGGCGCCCGCAAGGGTCTCGCCGACACCGCGCTCAAGACCGCCGACTCCGGATATCTCACCCGCCGGCTCGTCGACGTCGCCCAGGACGTCATCATCTCGCACGCCGACTGCGGCACCGTCGAAGGCATCTACGTCATGCCCATTATCGAAGCCGGAGAGACCATCGAGCCCCTTCGCGACCGCATCATCGGCCGCGTCTCGCTCGAAAAGCTCAAGGACTTCGAGGGCAAGACCATCGTCGAGATCAACCAGGAGATCGACGAGGATAAGGCCTCCGCCGTCCAGGCAGCCGGCATCGAACGCGTCAAAATTCGCTCGGTCCTCACCTGCGAGTCCAAGCGCGGCGTCTGCATCCTCTGCTACGGCCGAAACCTCGGCTCCGGCAAGATGGTCGAGATGGGCGAGGCCGTCGGCGTCATCGCGGCGCAGTCCATCGGCGAGCCCGGCACCCAGCTCACCATGCGTACCTTCCACATCGGCGGCACCGCCTCACGCGTCCACGACGCCTCGCACCTCGAGGCCAAGAACGCCGGCACCGTCCGCTTCATCAACCTCGTCACCGTCCGCAACAAGGATGGCAACCTGGTCGCCATGAATCGCAACGGATCCATCGCCATCGTCGACGAAAAGGGCCGCGAAAAGGAGCGTTACGCCATCGTCTACGGCGCCAAGCTCCGCATCGAAGACGGCTCCCAGGTCAAACTCGGCGACACCCTCGGCGAGTGGGACCCCTACACCTTCTCGCTCCTTACCGAGATCGCCGGCACCGTCCACTTCAAGGACCTGCAGGAGGGCGTCACCCTCAACGAAGAGGTCGACGAGGTCACCGGCCTCTCCCGTCTCGTCGTCGCAGACTCCGCCGACGAAAAGCGTCAGCCCGCCATCATCATCAAGTCCGCCCAGGGCAACAAGCGCTACCTCATGCCCTCACGCGCCCACCTCATGATCGCCGACGGCGACGAGCTCTCCCCCGGAGACATCCTGGCTAAGATCCCGCGCGAAACCACGCGCACCAAGGACATCACCGGAGGTCTGCCCCGCGTCGTCGAGCTCTTCGAGGCGCGCAAGCCACGCGATCCCGCCATCATCAGCAAAATCGATGGTGTCGTCCGCTTCGGCGAGGTCTCCAAGGGTCAGCGCAAGGTCTACGTCACCGGAGATAACGGGCAGGAAGAGGAGTACTCCGTTCCCCGCGGCGTCTACGTCAACGTGCAGGAAGGCGAGCGGCTCCGCGCCGGCGATGCTCTTATCGACGGCCCGCGTAACCCGCACGACATCCTCGAGGTCCTCGGCGAGCGCGCGCTCCAGCAGTACCTCGTCAACGAGATCCAGGAGGTCTACCGGCTCCAGGGCGTCACCATCTCCGACAAGCACATCGAAACCATCGTTCGGCAGATGCTGCGCTGGGTCAAGATAGAAGAGGTCGGCGATACCGGCTTCCTCGTCGATCAGCAGACCGATCGCTTCCGCTTCAACGCCGAAAACCAGAAGACGCTGATGGAGGGTGGACGCCCCGCAACCGGTCGCTCCCTGCTCCTCGGCATCACCAAGGCCTCGCTCTCGACCGACAGCTTCATCTCGGCCGCATCCTTCCAGGAGACCACCCGCGTCCTCACCGAAGCCAGCATCAACGGCTCCATCGACACGCTGCGCGGCCTCAAGGAAAACGTCATCGTAGGCCGCCTCATCCCCGCCGGAACCGGCATGGAGTACTACCGCAACGTCGAACTCTCCCCCGAGCTAGAAGAAGCGGCAGCCCAGGTCCAGCAGGAAGTCACCGCAGCCATCGAAGCCGAAGAGCGCGAACTCGAACAGATGCGCATGGAAGGCGAACAGGAAGAACTAGCCGCCAGCGAGTAGCATTGCATGCAGCCAACGCGCTAACGCGCAAAACCCTGACCGATAGCAAGACGAAGGGGCGGACTCGAAAGAGTACGCCCCTTTGACAACCTAAATCGTGTATGATACGTCAACTTCTTAGACGCCCTCAGAGTACGGCTCTGCGAACGTAGCCTTAGACAGACGAGATGGCACATGGCATATCCAGCTGCAGCGATCGCAAACGAGTTTCTCGAACTCGCAAAGTGGAAGCACGCTCAACTCACTCAAATGCAGGTTCAGAAGTTAGTGTTCTTCTCTCATGGGTGGAATCTGGCGCTTCGAGATGAGCCACTAATTAGTGAACTCTTCCAAGCTTGGGAGTATGGTCCGGTAGTTCGAAGTCTCTACAGCGATTTGCGCCAATACGGGAGTGGTCCGGTTACAGATCCGGTTCGGGAGTACGAGTGGAATGGCGGCAAATTCTCCTACACTGTCCCGAGCATTGGGGACGGGTCAAATAGCGAGGAGAACGTGTTTACCAAAGCGCTCATAGCTCGTGTGTGGGAAACGTACGGGCATCTCCAAGGCTTTCAACTCTCGGAGATCACTCACTTATCCGATGCACCCTGGTCGCAAGCCCGTGAGAATGGGGATCAGTTCATTCCAAATGATCTGATTAGGGATTACTTTTCCGGGCTAAAGGGAAAAGAAGATGGACGAGCAGAAGCGCTCGAAGCAGTCTGACGTTGTCTCTTCTGCTAAGCGAAGCAAGTTACCCGATTCTTCGGCTCTATCCGCGGTAGTGGTTCCAAAATTCGCGTCCACGTCAGGCGCGTTAACCGCAAAGGCAACAGAAGATCTCGCTAGCAGGAAACTGGACAATGCGGCTAAGCATGAGGCCATTCGTGACGCGCAATCCCAAAGGGGACAGCGACGACAATACGCCCGCAGAACCTTTTGGCTCGTCTCAACTTGGATAACGATAGTACTTCTACTCCTACTCTTTGAAGGTTTTGGAAGTGTCTACCCGTACTTCCACTTCCACCTCTCCGACAAGGTGCTCATGGTGGCTGTAGGTTCCACAACGGTGAACATCCTGGGCATGTTGGCAATCGTGTTGCATGGGCTGTTCAGAGATAGACCGCCAGACCATCGTTGAAACAATTTGACTGTTTTGGCGAGTGGCCCGGGCATGCCCTTCGCAAAAAGCGGCCCGACCGCCTCTCAACGCTCAACTGGTAGCCGGGTGGTCCAGGCATGCCTCTCGCACGAGCACCCGGACCCGCTTCTGATGCTGAACCCGGTAGCCGAAGGCGGGTCTTCGCGCCCAGCGCGAACCGACCGTCCTCCGCAGGTCAGGTCTTCGGGTGATCATCTACCCCAACGATCATCGGCCGGCACAGGTTCACGTCCTCGGCGCGGCAAAGAAGCCCTCTTCTACCTGAACTGCCCCGCTGGTCCGCCCACGCTCCGCAGCTACTTCCGTTTCACGCGGAAGCAAGTCAATCGGCTGGAAGAGACCCTCGCACTAGACCTCGACGAACTCTGCACGGCATGGAAGGAGATCCATGGCAATTACTAAACAGGAATTCGCGGAAGCGAAGGCACGCATGAAGGCGCTTCAGGCAAGCACACCATCTGCAACCGCCGCATACTACGACCGCAAATCGAAAAACATCGTCGTCAAGCTCTCAACCGGGATAGGCGTCTTCTTCTCTCCGGGTGATGCGCAGGGCCTAAGCGACGGAACAGCCGCGCAGCTAAGGGACATCGAAATCTCCCCGTCCGGCTACGGACTCCACTTCCCCAGGCTCGACGCCGACCTCTACCTCCCCACCCTCCTCGAAGGCGTCCTCGGCTCCCGCAAATGGATGGCCGCCCGCCTCGGCGCTCAGGGAGGCAAAGCCCGCACTGCCCCGAAAACCGCCGCCGCCCGGGCCAACGGCGCCCTCGGTGGCCGCCCGCGCAAGTCAGCGACCCGCTAGCACCGCCCTTCCTTCCCTAGCCATCGTCAGCTAAGCCAGGCTCGACACGAGCCTTAAGGTCCTAGTGGCGGCTTGACCCGTGGCGCAACTACCCCCACCGAAGGCCTATTCTTGAATAAAGGAGATCACTCTTAACCTGGGCGAGCACAGTCAACACCACACACAGAACCCCACTAACCGCGCTCAGGGCTCGCAACCCAACTCACTGCGATCCCAACGTCCAGGTACCCCAGACCTATCCACCCTGGATCGAAGACTTTGACCCAGAACTACGGGGGGGGGAGGGTACCCCAACCTAGTCCACAAACAACCGCTTCATCGCGTCCGCCGCCACCCGCAGCGACACACTCTGAATCTCGTCCCCGATCACCTCGCACAGCATCACCGCGTCGCAGTCGAGCCCGTCATCCGCCGCTCGCAGGTAGGTGGAAAATAATCGTGTCGCCCGCATCGTTCCATCCTCTTGTCCCGTCGCCATCGCGCATCCTCCCGGTCGTCACCCGGTGGCCAGAGTCGAATCCGGCCACCCGATTCACCATCTGTTCATCGGTATACGGCATCGCCCGTGAAAGGCCCATCACCCAATTCGGGCAGGAACCAAGTCCGGTCCTCCCCCAGAGGTGTCAAACCGCATCCCCGCTCCCCGCGCGGCCCGCATCCGGACCAGCACCTCCAGGCATACAGTAGAAGGGCTCAACCGAGGCCTCAAACCCATGCTCGCCAGACTGCTTCCCCTCGCCTGCCTCCTCGCCTGCTCCGCCCCGTTCACGACATCTGCCCCGGCATCCCCCGCGCCCGCAGCCGAGCACCTCGTCTGGTCCGACGAGTTCGACCCCGCCAGCGCTCTTCCCAACCCCGCCAACTGGACCTACGAGACTGGTGCCGGCGGCTGGGGCAACCACGAGTTCGAGACCTACTGCGCCCCCACCTCAACCCAGGCCCCCTGCGACGCCAACCACCCCAACGCCTCGGTCGCCCCCGACGGCTACCTCCACATCACCGCCCGCCGCAGCCCCGCCTCCCCCGCCCAGCTCCCCGCCCAGCAACCCACCTGGACCTCCGCCCGCCTCCTCTCCAAAGGTCTCCAAACCTTCCAGTACGGCCGCATCGAAGCCCGCATCCGCATTCCCTCCGGCCCCGGCGTCTGGCCCGCCTTCTGGATGCTTGGCGCCGACATCGACACCCATCCCTGGCCCGCCTCCGGAGAGCTCGACATCATGGAGAACATCGGCAAGGAGCCCACCGAGATCCACGGCTCCGTCCACGGCTCCGGATTCACCGGCCTCGCCCTCGGCAAGCCCTTTCAGCTCCCCTCCGCCCCGCCCTTCGCCGCCGCCTTCCACACCTTCGGCCTCCTCTGGTCGCCCGGCCGCATCCAGTATTACGTCGACGACCCCACCCACCCCTACGCCACCTTCACCCCCGCCGACCTCCCCCCCGGCGCCGTCTGGCCCTTCGACAGCCGCCGTTTCTTCCTTCTACTCAACCTCGCCATCGGCGGCGATTGGCCCGGACCTCCCGACGCCTCTACCCCCACCCCCTCCGAGATGCTCGTCGACTACGTTCGCGTCTACCAGACCTCAACCCCAACCTCCGTTCCGCAGCCCTGAAAAGAATCCAGCACACCCGCACAAATCCCGCCGAGGCCACACCACCTAGGTCCTCAAATCCATCTCGGCTCAGCACCTGGAGCCCGCAACGTCCACACCGGTTCCAACTTCACCCCACTGCAAACTGAAGTCGCCTCTTAACTCCATCCCGCATCCAGCGAACGCCCTAACCGCCTTCCCGCATCTCAAGCAACCATGAGCCAGATAGATCCCGGCAACACGGTCAACAGCTCCGGCACCGATCCCGACAAGGGGATGAAGACCAAGCCATTCCTCGTCGCCGTCCTCGTGGCCCTCGTCGTTCTCCTCCTCATCATCGTCGCCTTTGTCCATAAGTCCAGCACGTCAATCACACCGCAGCGGGATGCAAAGCCCGGGTCGAGCCAGCCTCAATAGGACTTGCCTGGGCTCGCCCCGCAGACACAGGCCGGCGGGTGCTCCAGGCCGTCGCGGCCGCCGTCACCCAGGTCGAGTCACCCAATCAGCGGCGCGCCTTCGGCCTCCACCTGAAATAAGTCCTTGCTACCGCACGCCGTCCTGATTAGCTTTGGCTCCATGCCTTCGCATCCTGCGCCGCCGTCCGTCCTTCCTGGCGTCGCAAAAAGCCTCCTCACCGCGACCGTCTCTCTGGGCCTCCTCGCCTGTTCGCTCTCCCCCCTCGCCCGCCGCACCTCCTCCTTCGCCAACGCCGCCACAATCACCGCCACATCCACCGGAGACGCCTACCAGCTCGTCGAGCAGACCTTCCGCGACGCCCAGATCGCCCGCCTAGTCGCCAACTACGACACCTCCGGCTTCGACGCCGCGAAGCTCCATCCCTTTCTCCCGGACGCGGACCTGCAGGTCCGCTCCAAACTCCTGAAGGGGCTCCGCTCGTACGCTGAACTGCTCGCCACTATCAGTGGCGACCAGCCCCTGGCCGACGTCGATGCCGGCGCGAAGTCCCTCGGCGACTCGCTCCGAAGCCTCTCCACCAACGATCTCGTCGCCGCCCACTTCACCCCGCAAAACGCAAACCTCGGCGCCACCGCCATCACCGCGCTTGGCCGCGTCCTGGTCGAAAGCAAGCGCCGCCGCGAGCTCCCGTCCATCCTCCACGACATGCGGGAGCCCATCGAAACCATCTGCGATCTCCTCGCCCAGGACATTGGCGACCCCGCCCGCTCCGGTCTGCGCAACGAACTCCATATCAGCTACCTCGACCTCCTCCGCGAGCAGAAGAACTACATCGCCGACAACACCTCCAAACTCCTTCCTTCGGAACGCCGAGACGAGATCCGCCTCCTCCCGCGCCTCGCCGGCTACGAGTCCGGCGCAGACCGCGCCCTCGCCGGAACTCAGAGGGCTCTCGCCCAGCTGGCCCTCACCCACACCACGCTCGCCGCTACCGCAAGTCAGAAAAGCTCACCCGCCTTCGACCTCCAGATGCAGCAGCTCGCCGCCACCGCCTTGCAGCTCCAAAGCTCCTTCGCGTCGCTCCCATCGCACCCCTGAGGTCGCTCATGCCCCGCAAAAAGAAGGTTCTCCCCGCAGCCGTCGCACGCGTGAAGCTTCCCCGTCCGCAGATCCCGGACCTTCAGCCCCGCGCCAGCCAAGCCACGGGCTCTGCATCCGCCGCCCCGCGAGCCAACGCCCAGCCAGCCCCCGCACCCGATACGCACCTCCTCTGGCAAGAGGCTCACGACGCCCTCGAAGCCGCCCTCGAGCAGGGCAACCGAAGCCTCGACCAGACCGTCGGCGAACATCCGCGCAAGCTTCTCAACGCCATGCTCGATACCATCTCCGATGAGCTCACAGCCCTCAACCGCGAAGACATGCAGAACCACACCATCTCCCTCCAGGCAGCCGCGCAGCAGCTCGGCGGCGGCATAACCCGCCTGAAGCAGCTGCGCGCGGAGATCGCCGAGATCGCCAGCACCCTCGCCGAGACCGCCAAGGTCGTCGGCGTCATCAACACCGTGCTCTCCGGCGTCACCTCCTTCCTCGCCACCTTCTCCGCTCTATAAGAGCAGCTCACATTAGTGCAGCTCACATCGCGCGAAAGACGAAACTCCGCGCCTCCACCCGCTCCGAAATCAACATCCGTCACAGCCGCCTCAGGAGCATCCAACCACCCAATGAAAGTTCTCGTAATCGACATCGGCGGCACGCACATCAAGATCGCCTCCAGTGACCACCTCGTCCCCGTCAAAGTCGTCTCCGGCCCAACCATGACCGCCAAGCAGATGGTCGCGGACGTCCTCGAAGCCACCCGGGGCTGGACCTACGACGCCATCTCCATCGGCTACCCCGGCCCTGTCTCCCACGATCGCCCGCTTGTCGAACCTCACAACCTCGCCTCCGGATGGATCGGCTTCCCCTACCAGAACGCCTTCCCCAAGCCGCTGCGCTTCATCAACGACGCCGCCATGCAGGCCCTCGGCGGATACACCGGCGGAAAGATGCTCTTCCTCGGCATCGGCACCGGCCTCGGATCCGCGCTCGTCGTCGATAACATCGTCATACCTCTCGAACTCGCTCACCTGCCCTACAAGAGCGGCCGTACGTACGAGCAGTTCATCGGTCTCGTCGGCCTCCAGCGCCGCGGCAAGAAGCTCTGGCGCGCCTCCGTGCTCGACGTCGTCGCCCGCCTCCGCGCAGCCTTCGTCGCCGACTACGTCGTCCTCGGCGGAGGTAACGCCAAACTTATGAAGAAGCTTCCCGACGGCGTTCTCCTTGGCGCAAACTCAAACGCCATCGCCGGCGGCATCGCCCTCTGGCAGAACCTCGCGAACACCGTGCCCCGCCCCGCCCCGTCCAGGTCGTCCCAATCCGCCGCCCCACCCCTGGTAGCCGACACACTCCCAACCGCCCCAGTGGAGCCCCCAGCTAGCGGAAAAGAATCAAAGAAGGAATTAAAGAAATCGAAGCAGGAAACAAAGAAGCCCAAGCAAGAAAAGAAGCAGGGGAAGAAGCCCAAGGATAAGAAAGGAAAAGGCAAGAAGCGCGACGCGGCGGTCATCTCCAATCCCACAGCGAACAACTCCCGCACCACCCCGCCCCCGTCCTCAACGTAAGCGTCGACGCGCCGCAGCGGGCCTCGGCACTCCTATCCCTCAACGCACTCCCGCGTTCCGGGCACTCCACGCTGGCCAGACTCATCAGACTGCTGAACCAACTCACTCCCTCGGAGGTCTCCCATGTTCCACCTCATCGCAGTCGCCATCATCGGCCTAATCGTCGGCGCCCTCGCCAAGCTCATCATGCCCGGCAAGGAGCCCGGCGGCATCTTCATCACCATGCTCATCGGCATCGCCGGCGCCTTTCTCGGAACCTTCCTCGGCCGCGCCATAGGCCACTACGGTCCCGACCAGTCCGCCGGCTTCCTCATGTCCCTGCTCGGCGCCCTCATCCTCCTCGGCATCTACCACCTCGTCACCCGCAGACGCGTAGCCTGACCGCCTCACAGCCGGCCGCGCCATCGCCGCACCCATCCAACCTCCCCAAAGCTCCGGACCTTCGTAGCCTAAGCCGTCTGCAGCCTAAGCCGTCCGCAGCATCGCCACCGCGCTGCACGCCCGCACCGTCTGGCAGAACTCGCTCGCCGGCACCGGCCGCGCCAGGAAGTAGCCCTGCGCCTCATCGCACCGCTTCCGCACCAGGAACCGCAGCTGCTCCTCCGTCTCCACGCCCTCGGCAATCACCTTGATGTTCAGGCCGTGCGACATCGCAATAATGGCCCGAACCACCGCCGCCGCGTTCGCCTCGGTCGCCGCCAGCCTCACAAAATGCTGATCGATCTTCAGCCGGTCGACCGCATACTCCAGCAGGTAGTTGAAGTTGCAAAAACCCGTCCCGAAGTCGTCGATCGCGATCCGGACCCCCAGCTCCCGCATCTTCTGGAGCTTCGCCAGCGTCGCCACCGAGTTCACCATCAACGTGTTCTCCGTGATCTCCACCTCGAACGACTTCGCCGGGAAGCGGCTCTCCTTCAGCGCCCGCTCCATCACCTCCAGCAGGTTCTTCTGCTGAAACTGCCGCGGAGATAGATTCACCGACAGCGTCAGGTTCATCCCCAGCTCGTCGCACATGGCCTTGGCCTCCATGCATGCCCGCTGGATCGCCCACTCGCCCAGCGGCAGAATCAGGCCCGTCTCCTCCGCCAGGTTGATGAAGTGCGACGGCAGCAGCAGTCCAAGCTCCGGATGCTCCCACCGCAGCAACGCCTCCATGCCCACCACCTCACCCGTCACCAGCGACACGTACGGCTGGTAGTACAGGCGCATCTCCTCGCGCGGTATCGCCTGCCGCAGCGACCGTTCCATCGAGAGCCGGTCGGACTTGTCCTTCAGCATGTCCTGGCTGAATACCTGAAACTGGTTGCGCCCGCCCTCCTTCGCCGCATACATCGCCGCATCCGCCCACTTCAGGAGGCTCCGCGCATCCCCCGCGAAGTCCGGATACACGCACACGCCAACGCTCGCCGACACATGCAGCATGTGCTCCTCGACCGACATCTCCGGCGCAAACCGCGTCACCAGCGTCGTCGCGCAGTGCTCCACATCCGCGATCGTCGTTATGTCCTCCATCACCACCACAAACTCGTCGCCGCCCATGCGCCCCACCGTGTCCGAGCTCCGCACCGCCTGCCGCAGCCGCGACGCCGTCTCCAGCAGCACCTGGTCCCCCGCCCAGTGGCCCAGCAGATCGTTGATCCGCTTGAACGAGTCCAGGTCCAGAACAAAAATCGCAACTTTCGTCCCATACCTCCGCGCCCGCTCCACCGCCTGCACAATCCGGTCGTGCAGCACCGCCCGCCCAACCAGGCCCGTAAGCTGGTCATGCGTCGCCAGGTGCGTCACGTAATCCATCATCGCCCGCCGCTCGGTAACGTCGAATTCAATACTCACGAATCCCGTCACGTCGCCCGCCGGATTCGTCAGCGCGCGCACCGCGGCGTTGATCGGAATGCGAACTCCATCGCTCCGGACCAGCGTCCACTCCTGCTCTTCGATCCCGCCCTTGGCCGCCTTGACCGTCAACACCTCAAACCCGTCCATGGGCAGGATCGACGGCAGGCCAAGCTCCTTCCCCCGCTTCGCCAGCTCCTTCTGATCGTGCAGCAGCGTCAGCGGAGCCTTGCCTACCAGATCTTCCCGGCTGTACCCGCTTAACCTCTCGGCCGCACGGTTCATCGCCGTTACGACCCCATCCAAGTCCGCCGCAAACATGCTGAACGGCGCATTCTCGAAGATCGACGAGGAAAACTCCGCCAGCTGCTTGTACCTCTGCTCCGTCGCCTTGGCCTCGCTGATGTTGCTGAACGTGATCGCCACTCCGTCTTCGAGCTTCACCACCTGATAGCGGATCCAGGCAGCCTTCACCGAAGGATTGTCCACCACCTCGATCTCCGCGCGCGCCGGTTTGCCCGTCTCAACCACGCCGAACAGAACCTCGCGGAAGCTGCTGTCGGTCGATCGCGCCAGCACCGCGCTCAGCAGCTTGCCCTCCAGCTCGTCCGGGCTCCCTTCAATCAACTCCGCCGCATTCGCATTCGCGTAGCTAATCCGAAAGTCGACAATCTTTCCCGCGTCGTCCCGTACCGCGTCCAGAATCGCAAACGCGTCCAAGCTCGTATCCGCCGCGGCCAGAAAGCGCGTGTGCTCCCCATTCTGGCCAAGGTCTGCGGCCACCGTTTCAACCGCGCGCTTCTCCCTCCACGGCCAGACCATCGAGAGCAGCGCAGCCGCGGCGGCACCGTGCCGGTGTCCGAAAGCCGCGCCCCACAGCATCCATAGCGACCACAGCACGGACAGCGTCCAAAGCATCCATAGCATCGACATCGTCCACGCCAGCCGAGCCGGTCCAGCCACCTGCGCGGCAGCCCCGCAACCGCGCACACGGTCCGATCCCGCTCCTAGATTCCAACTCCTCACAGTCACCTCAACAGATGGTCCTAGCGACAACGGGAGCGAAATTGGTGCAGTGTGGGACAGACGAACGTCACCCTCTACTAGCATCCACCAACACGCGTCCCTTGCCAACCCCGCGTTCAAGGGGTCTTTATAGAATTGGTTCTCCCCAGCGCCTTCGCTATCCCCAGATCGGGTCACGTCCCCGATTATCGCTGCGTCCACCCGTGCATCTCCATCCAGTTCTCCACCAGCGTCTCGAAGACATTCAGCTCCGGCAGCGTCTTCAGCCCATGGCCCAGACCCACCCCGTGCCCCCCGCGCTCAAAGATATGGAGCTCCGCCGGCACCCCCGCCCGCTTCAACGCGTCGTAGTAGGCGGTCGCGTTCAGAGAGTTCACCTGCTCGTCCTCCCCGGTCGAAAAGATAAAACTCGGCGAGGTCAGCCGCGTCACCCTTCGGTCGATCGAGATCTCGTTGATCATCGCCTGCGTCGGATGCTCGCCAATCAACGCCTCAAGATTCGTCGGCCGCGGGATCGACGCGTCCATGCTCAACCGCGCGTACGAAAGAATCGCAAAGTCCGGCCGGTCGCTCACCCGCTCCTCCCGGTCCGCCGCCTTCAGGTCTCCGCCGTCGTTCACCGACGCCAGGTACCCCGCCAGGTGACCACCCGCCGAAAAACCCCACACCCCCACCCGGTCCGCCGCTATCCCCAGCTCCGCCGCATGGCTCCGCACATACCGGATCGCCCGCGCGCCGTCCAGCATCGGTGCAGGGAAGTGATACTTCGGCCCCAGCCGGTATTGCAGCACAAACGCATCCACGCCATGGTCGTTCAGCCACCGCGCCTCCGACGCCCCCTCCTTCTCCATCACCAGCGTCCGGTAGCCTCCGCCCGGCATCACGATCACCGCCGGCCGCTCCCCGCGCTCCCCCGCGTGTTCCGCCCGCTCTCCTCCCCGCGTCCTCTCTGTCTCCGCCACCGGGTAGCAGTACAGCTTCGGGATATCGACGTCCTTGTTCCCCAGCGCCCCCGGAGCGCCTCCCGGCCACAGCACCACCACCCGTGCATACCCGCTCGGCTCCTTCTTCAACGTCGGCAGGATCTGCCTCGCCTCGCTCCGGGCGCATAAAATCGCCAGCAGCAAACCCATGTACCGCCAATGTCGCATCGTCCCGTCAGCATACGACACCTCCCGTCAGCTCCCTCTACAACTTCGCCGCGCGCCGCGACCCAGGCGCACCTTCCCCGGCCGCCTTCCCCGGTTCCATACCAGGCACCGGCGTCTTGTGCACGTTTGATACCATTAACGCAACGGTATAAATAGCGCAGGCTAACCCAGCAGATCAAAAAATGATCTGCTAGATCGGATTTTCAGTTTCGTGAGTAGCGACATCCAGCCAGTCTCTTCCATCCAACCCAACCGCCGCGAGCAGCGTGATGGTGTTGAGAGCAAGACCTTGGAATTCCCAGCTACAGTCCGAAATCGCGGTGCGAGTGAATCTGAAGTCTCCGCCGCGATATGTCATTCGGCAGCGAACGACTCGGCAGTCGATAAACCACGTCTTGTCTACCGTGACGGGCATATCCTCTATGGTCCTGTCTCTCACTATTTCCATGATTTAAAGGTTGGTTCGTGCTGGTTGGATAAAGGCTGAAACATTGACAAATTTACCTTTGGTATTAGTATGTTGTTAGCAGAATGCTTGCATGAAAATGTGCGCATGAGAATTTATGCATAAGAGTGTGCAGGTAGGGATGGCCCCGGCAAGATTCGGACTTGCATCTTCCCGTTTAGCAGACAGGCGCTCTGTCCAATTGAACTACGGGGCCATGTTGTAAAAATCCGGCCACGCTTGAACGTGACCGGAGGTTGAAGGACGAATAATACGTAGCGGATGGTCCGAACACCGGCTACGCTCCCCGGCAGGGGAGCGTAGCCTTTCCAAGTTATCGCCGCGCCCGCTGTCGAACCGTGTGCTGCGGGTCGGGCTACGCCTAACAACATCCTACGATCCTAGCAGGAAAGGCGGCAGTGTGAAAAAATCTCCCGAACCGAAATCTTTTCGTCCCAATCCAGAAGCGAGATTCACTAAGGCTTTGGCTTCCGTCCTCTCCGTATCCCGATCTGAAATCCAGGATAAGATCGCGCAAGCCAAGGCTGATAAGCCTTCACCTCATACGCGATACACTTACGCCCCCGAAGGGGACCGCTCTTAGCGTAAGGGCAACTCCTTGCCCGTCAGTTCGGCATACGTTAGCCGCTTGCCGCCCACCTGCGACAGAGCTTTGGCGAACCGGTCCCCATCACTCATGCCGATGCGGTTGTTGAACCGGAACATCTGCTCATCTAGGTAGCGGTCCATGTGGTACGGCTCTACCGCGACGTAAGTGCCGTTGAGGGTGCGCTTAAGGCAGGACCAGAAGTTCTCGATAGCCTGAGTGCTCACCTGCCCACGGACATACTCTTCCATGTGGTTCACCGTTTCATGGATGAACTCTTGACCTTTCAGCCCGTCGTATCCCGGCCAGCCGTCTGTGTAGACCGTGGCGCCAAAGCCCACATTCTCTAGAATTTTCTTCTGTAGCGTCTCACGCTTTACGTTCGGGATCACCGTTGCCCGAACCTGACGGGTGCCGCGCTCCAGCATCCCGAATACCGCCGTCTTCTCTGCGTATCCGTTCGTGCCGAGCTGGAGCTTCAGACGGCGAGAGCGATGCATGTTCTTTGGTTTGCCGCCAATGAAGCACTCGTCCATCTCTACCGGGTTTGCTTCGCCCTCGCCCATCGGAACGGGCTGTACATCCTTCAGGACCAACCGGAGCCGCTGAAGTACGAACCATGCCGACTTTTGCGCGATCCCGGTAGCGCGTCCGATCTCATAGCTGGATACGCCGTTCCTGCAATTGCAAAGCATCCAAAGCGCAATCAGCCATATATCGAGCGATAGTGCGGAGTCCTCAAACACGGAACCGACCTTAACGCTGAATTGCTTGCGGCACGAGTAGCACTTCCAACGCTTCTGCGTATCGAGCCAGTAGTGCTTACGCTCACCTTCGACCGTGTTGCACTTTGGGCAAACTGGCTTACCATCGGGCCACCGGAGGGAAGCGACCGCATCGATGCAGGTTTGTTGGTTGGAGTAGTACCGGATGGCTTCTGTTAGCGTTTTCGGCTGCGTTTTCATGTTTCACCTTGACTAACCCAACTCTAACTAAAGCGAGCGGGTTAGTCAAGGTTATTATTGCCAACGCAACCCCTTGCAGTCTCGCTGCATCTTGCTTTACAAGAGTATTCAGCCTCATCTGGCTGGCCGTCTCGTCACATCTGCCTCGGGTGCGGGCTCCTTGCGACGCTCTCCCATAACCTCTCTCCCACTCCCAAGGAGTAACGATGAAAAAATTGGCGATCCTCCTCGGCGGTCTGGCCCTCTCCGCCCTGCCCGCCCAATCCGCGCTGGCCGATAGCATCGGGTTCAGCTTCCTCGGCCCGGATGTCTCCGCAGCCGGCACCTTCACCTTCATCTCCGCCGGAAGCCCCGGAAAATTCCTCATCACCGGCGTTACCGGCACCGCCACCGTGGCCAAGAGCGTCACCGCCATCACTGGTCTGGCTCCGGTCAACGGCTTCGCCGGCAACGATAACCTCTACTACACCAGCGGCGCCGCCCAGGCCAACAACGCGGGCCGACCGTTTGACTTCTTTGGCTTCGGCTTCAACCTCGCCAACGGGAACGCCCTCAACCTCTTCTCCGATGCGGGCAAAGACTTCGAACTTCTCGGCGTCCTTGCAACCGGGCAGCAGCTCCTCACCAACAGCGTTCCCATCACCTTCGGTCCAGGCACCGGTACCTCCACCGGCGTCACGCCTGAGCCGGGATCGCTCGTTCTCCTCGGCACCGGAGCTCTCGGAGTCTTTGGCGTCCTCCGCCGCCGCTTCGCCCTCTAGGCGCCCGTAGTCGATCACCGGACCGCAGCACCAGCTGATCCAGCACCAAATACCAGAAGCCGTCCCGAAATCAGGACGGCCTCTGTATTTGCCCTACCCGAAATCTAAGACCCCGCGTCCCGGTCTCCCACCATGTGCAGCCGCAGGAAGTTCGTCGCCCCCGAGAGCGTCCGCGTCCCCGCCACAATCCCCACAATCTGCCGCTTCTGCACATACCCGTGCCGCTCCAGGATCTCCTCCGCCATGTTCACCAGCTTGTCCGTATCCCGGAACCGCTCGCATAGCAGCGGGTACGTCCCCCACAGCAGCATCGCCCGGTTGATCACCGGCTCATATGGGCTCAGCGCGTAGATCGGCGGGTCCGGCCGGTACTTCGAGAGCAGCCGCGCCGTCGACCCCGTCTCCGTAAAGATCGCGATCGCCGCCAGGTCCAGGTCCTCGGTCGAGTGCGCCATGCACTCGCAGATCGTCTCCGCTACGCTCAGCCGCGTGCCCCGCTTCCGGTGCGCCCGCGGCGGCGGATCAAGCCTGATCTGGTGCTCCGTCTCCACCACGATTGTCGCCATCATCTGCACCGCCGCTACCGGGTACTTGCCCGCCGCAGACTCGCCCGACAGCATCACCGCATCCGTCCCGTCATACACCGCGTTGGCAACGTCTGACGCCTCCGCCCGCGTGGGCCGCGGGTTCTCGATCATGCTCTCCAGCATCTGCGTCGCCGTAATCACCGGCTTCCGGAAGTCCGAAGCCCTCCGGATAATGTGCTTCTGCAGCGCCGGCACCTTCTCGGGCGGCATCTCCACGCCCAGGTCGCCGCGGGCCACCATGATTCCGTCCGCAACCTCCAGAATCGAGTCCAGATGCTCGATCGCCTGCGGCTTCTCCAGCTTCGCAATCACCCACGCGTCCGACCGCAGCTGCGCCAGCCGCTGCTTCACATACCGCACATCGTCGGCCGTCTGCACAAACGACACCGCCACCGAATCCACGCCCTGCGCAATCGCAAAGTCCAGGTCCTCCTCGTCCTTCTCGGTCAACGATGGAACCTTCACCGGGATCCCCGGAAGATTGATCCCCTTCTTCTCCCCAAGTGTCCCCCCGTTCACAATCTCACACACCACGTCGACGCCCTCGATCCGCTCCACCCGCAGCTCGATCAGGCCGTCCGACAGCAGGATCCGCGATCCCGGGACCAGGTTCTCGGCCAGCGTCGTAAACACCGTTCCCACCCGCTCCGCCGTCCCGTCGATATCGTCGGGCGTGATCGTGATCCGCCTCCCCGTTACCAGCTGCACCGGCGTGTGATCCTTCAAGCGTCCGGTCCGAATCTTCGGGCCCTGCAGATCCGCCAGGATGCAGATCGGCTTGCCAAACTCCTTCGCAACCGATCGCACCATCGCGATCAGCTCCGCCTTCTGCTCGTGCGACCCATGCGAGAAATTCAGCCGGGCTACATCCAGACCCGCCCGCACCAGCTCGCGAAAGACCTCGATCGAGCTCGATGCGGGTCCAAGCGTCGCCACGATCTTGGCCCGGCGAAGCCGGTCCGTTGGCGCAGTTGCAAGCACAGCTTCGTTTCCGCCAGCCTGCGTTGGGAGGGAATCGGTGGAGGTCGTGATCGTCGAGGTCATGATTTAGTAGGGGAACCCTTCAGCAGTTGTATTGCCCGGCAATCGCCAGTTCTCTTCGAGGCCCAACCTCTGAGCCGATGCCAATTCTACGCGTGATATCGCTTACATGCAGATAGGGTCCAGGCGCTTCTATGCAAGGCAGGAACCAGGCTCTCTCCCGGCAGCCGTCAGCATGCTCACACAGCGCAGCTCGCTCCGCCAGCCTTGGCGACATCGCCGTTCCTCCCCTCGCGAAATCGCGCGAACTCCGCATTGAACTCGGCCCCGTACAAGACACTCAGCGAGATCAAATACAGCCAGAACAGCAGGGCAATGCCCGCCCCCAGCGATCCATAAACCCGCGAGTAGTTAGCGTAGCGCGTCACATACCAGCCAAATCCCAGCGTCGCCACAAACCACATCAGCGTCGCCAGCACCGCGCCCGGAAGCGTCCTTCTCCAGCTCTGCCGTAGCGGCGTTCCCATGTGGTACAAAAGCGCGATCAGGCCAACGCTCCCCGTCAGCGAGACCGTCCACCGGATCACCAGCGCCACACCGTACACCAGCGTCCGCACCCGCGGCATCGAGTGCATCGCCAGCCACAGGCTCAGGTAGTGCCCGAACACCACCAGCACGCTGGCCACACCCATCGGAATCAGCGACATCGGAACCAGGGCAATCGCCCGCACCCGCCTCCGCCAGAAACTCCAGCAGTCCGCCGGAAGATCATAGGCCCGGCGCACACCTTCCATAAAAGTCGCGATCACCCCGGATGCCCCACCCACCGAGACCAGCGCCGACACCACCAGCGCACGTCCCGAGGTCGCGGTATGCTGCGTCACCGAAAAGTAGCTCGCCAGCAGCGGACTCACATCCGACGGCAGAACCCGGTCGAAGAACACCGCCAGCTCATATCGGATCGGCGCCGTATCCGGCAGCAGACCCATCACCGCCGAAGCCACGATCAGCGCGGGGAACAACGCCACCATCCCCGAGTAAGCCGCCGACTGCGCAACGTTCAGCGCATCATGATCCATGGCTCGCGTGAACGCGCCGTGAAACAGCTTCGGAACTCGCAGTGCCCTGTGCACCTCGCCAGACTACCCCGATGCTCATCTCCACCGGAAGTCGCCCGTTGGGCACAACCCACTTTCATCCGCCCCGCGCCACGGTCGCCTCTCGTACCACGGCTTCTCGTGAGCTCGGCCTTCGAGACCTCGCCCGTCAGGAGACCTTGCTCTTCGCCTTCCACTTGCCCAGGAACTCCGTTACCGACTGAATATTCATGCTTCGCATCTTCGAGAAGTCTCCCGTCGACTGCGCGTACAGCACCTTTCCCCGCGCATCCAGCACCGCCAGCGCCGGCACCCCATGCGCGATCGGCACACCATACTTCGCCGCCACGTCAATATGCTGATCCATGTGCCCGATCCACACGTGCACCAGTTCAAAATTCTTCTCCAGCAGGGCGGCATTCGCCGGGTCGTGGAAGTAGATATCCAGCACCTGGCAGTCTCCGCACCAGTCGCCGCCAAAGTCCAGGATCACCCGCTTGTGCTCCGCGCGCGCCCGCTTCAGCGCCGCCGCGATGTCAGCTGTCGGGTCCGCCGTCTCCGAGTACAAGTGTTTGTGTACCGAGGGCGGCGTCATCTGCGCCCCCGTGATCGGCCCGGCCGTCACCGTCATTCCCACAAACGCCAAAGCAACCGACCGCAGCACCGTCTGAACGCCCATCCGTCTACCTGACTTTCCGCCCGCGAACGAGCTCCGAACCTGGACCCACCCCAGCCTTTCCGCCGTTGGGGCACACCTCAATGATGCACGACCGGCCGTTCCCGGCGCAAAATCCGCCCCGTTAGAACCGCGAGATCATCCACGCACCCGCAATCATCAGCACACATCCAGCCACCCGCGCCGGTGATGCCAGGTGCTGCCGAAACCCGATCGCCCCCACCTGGTCAAGCGCCACCGACGTCACCAGAGCCGCCGTAACCGTGATCCCCGTAAACACCCCCGACCCCATCCTCTGCGCCAGCGTCAGCCCCGCCATCGTCGAAGCGATGCTGATCAAACCACCCGCCCACGCCCATCCACTTACCGCGAGGATCTTTCCACTCGCCGGGAACGCCTGGCGCAGAAAGATCTGCAGCAGCAACAGCCCCGCCAGACCCGTCGCATACACCACGATGCCCGCCCACAGCGGACTCCCAAGCTGCTTGTTCAACTCGGCGTTCGTTCCAGACTGAAACGGGTTCGCCACCCCCGCCGCCACTGCAATCAAGTACCAGATCCACGTCATCCATTACGCTCCAAATCCCGCTTCCCTGGCGCCGCCTCTCTGGCTTGGATGCGCCCGCTCCCTCCTTACCCTCTGAACCCGCATCCCGCCCGCCTCCGCCCAGCTCCCTCGCCTCCAGAAGCGCCCTCAAGCCCGCCGCCCCACCCCCGTACAATCAACAGCCATGGGCCGCATCCACATCCTCTCCGACCAGGTGGCCAACCAGATCGCCGCCGGCGAGGTCGTCGAACGCCCCGCCTCCGTCGTCAAGGAGCTCCTCGAAAACTCCCTCGACGCCGGCGCCACCCGCATCCGCGTCGACGTCGAGGCCGGAGGCCGCAAACTCATCCGCATCACCGACAACGGCCACGGCATGGTCGCCGACGACGCCCTCCTCGCCTTTGAGCGCCACGCCACCTCCAAACTCCGCACCTCCGACGACCTCCTCTCCATCGCCACCCTCGGCTTCCGCGGCGAGGCCCTCCCCTCCATCGCCTCCGTCGCCCGCGTCACCCTCGAAACCCGCCCCGCCGCCTCCCAGGAGATCCCATTCAACGGCGCCGCCCCAACCGCCTCCCCCGCCGAAGACTCCACCGGCACCCGCATCGAGATCGCCGGCGGCGCCATCCTCCGCGTCGACCCCGCCGGCCTCCCCGTCGGCACCACCCTCACCATCCGCGACCTCTTCTTCAACACCCCCGCGCGCCGCAAATTCCTCAAATCCGAGCAGACCGAACTCGCCCACATCGCCGCCCTCGTCACCCACTACGCCCTCGCCCACCCCACCCGCCACTTCGAGCTCCACTCCGCCACCCAGGCCCTCCTCATCGCTCCCGCCGTTAGCTCGAGCGCCGACCGCCTCTTCCAGATCTTCGGCCGCGATACCTTCGCCCTCATGCTCCCGCTCGCCGCCGAGCTCAGCTTCCGCCACGCCGGCCTCCCCGAGCCCCCGCCCTGGAAGCGCGACCAAAACTACGCCCCCCCAGACCCCGGATACCTCCGCATCTCCGGCTTCGTCTCCAAGCCCGAGCTCCAGAAGCTCAACCGCAACTCCATCTACGTCTTCGTCAACCACCGCCTCATCCGCGACCGCCTCATCCTCCACGCCCTCACCGAGGCCTTCCGCAACATCATCCCGCCCACCAGCTTCCCCGTCGTCCTGCTCTTCCTCGACATGCCCCCGCAGGAGGTCGACGTCAACGTCCACCCCGCCAAGACCGAAGTCCGCTTCCGCCAGCCCTCCTTCGTCCATGACCTCCTCCGCGATACCATCCGCGCCGCCCTCATGCAGGCCCGCCCCGCCGCCAGCTTCGCCCAGGCCCTCACCGGCGGCCCCCACGACTCCGCCTCCTCGCTCAACATCGACATCAGCCCCCTCCCCGGCGAACCCAGCCCCAACCGCCCCCGCAAAGACCCCCCACCCGCCCTCCACGCCCTCAACACCTGGAACCCCGCCGCAGACGCTCACCCCGCCACGGACCCTCAGACCACCACGGACCCTCAGACCGCCGCAGACGCTCGCACCGCCGCTTTACGCCGTCATCCTGAGCGCAGCGAAGGACCCCTGTATTTGACCTCGCCCACAGACACCCTCGGCACCCTCTACCGCCCCGGAGCCCCCCCACTCTCCGGCCTCCACCAACCCCACTTCCATCCCTCCCACCCACCCCAAACCTTCCCCGGCCCCTTCTCCGAACCCCACCCCACCGCCGCCGACACCGCCCCCTTCACCCTCGCCAGCCCCCACCTCCCACCCACCCCCGGCCGCCTCCCCTTCGCCGCCGACACTCTCCCGGTCGGCTACCCCGACCCCCACCGATCCGCCGCCCCCACCGCCCCCGG
>JAABUK010002288.1_pt1 | contig 34724 bp, 34 predicted proteins | sample 5559141 | NCBI WGS metagenome assembly JAABUK01 (sample SAMN10711869, study PRJNA513367) | rock metagenome | isolation source: Antarctica rocks | place: Antarctica: Victoria Land, Pudding Butte nord | collected 2016-01-03
TCGGCGGTTAGGGGGTTGGGCCGGGTCCGGAGCAGCTCACGGGTCTCGAGGTCGTAGAACATCAGCGTGGTGGGTTCGATCCGGATCCCGACCGCGCGGCCGCCGAGGATCTCCGCGGCGAGCAGCTGCCGCCCAGCCAGGGAGACATGCCCACATCGGGAGATGGCGCGTTCGACCTCGACGGCGTCGCCGTCCTCGATCGGGGGCAGCGGCGACGGGCCGGCGTTCACCGCGCCCTGGGCGACGAGCTTGGCCAGGTCGTTGACGCTCAGGTGGGAGCGGACCGTCTTGATCCGGGTCCCGCCGATCAGCACGTGGATCATGTCCAGGTCGGCCCAGACTCTGGTGGTCATCCCGGCCCGGTGGGTTCCCATCCAGAACTGACGCTGGGCCACGAACATGTTCCCGCTCGGCGGCACGACCCGGTCGAACTCGACCGGCCCACCGCTCCAGACCCGACTGTCCGTGCTCGACACGACAGACTGCTGCGCCACAGCCGGGGCCTCCGCCGGGTCGATGCCCGGGGTTGGTGCGGCGGCCAGCGGCGGCGGCAGCTCGATCAGGCCCCGCTTGGCGGCGGGGACCGGCTCGAACCGCTCCGTGGGCGTGACCGGAGCCGTCCAAGGCCTGATGGGGACGGTCGGTGTTGTACCCGGCCACCCACCCGTCGACCGCCGCCTGGGCCTGCTCCAAGCTCGGCCTGGTCGAGGAAGTCGGGCCGGAACGTGCCGTGGAACCGCTCGACCTTCCCGTTCTGATTCGGCGACGCCGGCGCGGTCAGGCGGTGCTTGATCCCGTTCTTGCGGCAGAACTTGTCGAACAACACCTCCCCGCCCTTGCCGAACCGGTCGGTGAACTGCTTGCCGTTGTCGGTCAGGATCTCCTCGGGCACCCCGAACGTGACCAGCGCCTGCGCCAATAGCCACCGCGACCCGCGAAGGGTCAGCGGTGCAGCACGCCGCCGTTGACGCTCAGTGTTTGGCCCGTCACCCAGCGGCTGTCGTCGGAGAGCAGAAAGGCCACGACCCCGACCATGTCTGCGGGCTCGGCGTCGCGGTGCAGGGCTTGAGTGGCCTGCAACACTGCCTTCTGCTCTGGCGAGACTGTGCCGCGCGGGACCTCGGTGTACGTCGGTCCCGGTGAGATCGAGTTGACCCGGATCTCGTCGTTGCCCAGTTCGTGAGCCATGGCGTGTGTCATCCCGGTCACTCCACCCTTACTGGCGATGTAGTGGAGGTATCCCGCGCGACCGAGCCAGACGGCGTCGGAGCCGACGTTGATGACACTGGCACCCCGGCCGCCCGCTGCACCCTTGCGCAGCGCGGGAAGCAGGGCACCGGTGAGCTGCCAAGGACCGCGCAGGTTGACCGCCATCAGGAGGTCCCACTCCTCGAGCGGGATCTCCCAGAACGGGCGCATCGTGATCGTCGAGAACATCGCCGCGTTGTTGACCAGTCCGTGTACGGCACCTAGATCGGTCATCACCCCGTCCGCGAGGGCCGCGACCGAGGCCGGGTCTGCCACGTCAAGGTGCACGAACCGGGCGGAGGCCCCAAGCTTGGCCGCGACAGCGGCTCCCTTCTCTTGGTTGAGATCTGCGATGACGACAGTTCCACCGTCCTCAACGACGCGCTGGGCGTAGGCCCTGCCGAGGCCCTGGGCACCGCCGGTGATGACGACGATGCGGCCCTCCAGGGACGTACTCATCCGACCACCAACTTCAGCGAGCGCTTGCGTGAGGACGGCTCGTCGGCGGGCACGATCTCGGACTGCAGCAGGGTCAGGCACTCCGGGCAGAAGGTACGCCGCAGCACGATCTCCCGGTCGGCGAAGTGGCTGGCGTCCTCCCGCACAGAGGGTCCGGCGGAGGCCGGCGCGGACTCGCGGAGCAGTGCGTCACGTAGCGGGTCCTGCGCGTCTCCAAGGGTGGTCGTGCAGTGCCTACAGGTGACAACGCCGTCGTCAGCCTGGGCCAGATTCTCGTCGATGAACAGCGTCATGCTGTCACCCCTTCGTTGTCCATGCCGGCCCGACTGCGGCGCAAGCCGGTTCGGAGTGTGGTGGTCGCGTCATCGTCCACGTGACCATGGTCGTCCAGCACGACGCCGTAGACCTCATGAGCTCCATGTGGTGACACCTTGTGTGCGAGCACATCGGCGGCCACTGCGGACGGTTCGCGGCGCAGCGGATCGCCGTAGCCACCCCCGCCCTGCCAGTGGGTGTAATAGACGTCGCCCGGTCCCATGTCGGTCTCGTGGTGGCTGGGCAGCAGCTCGGTCTCCCCGGCCAACTCGTCGAGGCTCGCGGGGATGCGTCCGGCTGCGAACTGCGCCAGGATGTTAGTGCCCCGCAGGAGAACGTCGTGCTGCGTGCCAGCCGGCATCCCTCCCGAGAGGCCGCTCGCGAGCGGCAAGGCCTTGCCGGGGGCAGATACAACCAGGTGCACCCCGCCGATGGGACTGTCGTGTGGGATGAAGCAGCTCGAGGCACCCACGCCGCCGCGGAACCGTCCGGCCCCGCCGGAGTCGGCCTCCTCTCGCCGCCAGAGGTAGAGCATCGGGAACGCGAACTCATTCATCTCCACATCGGCCACGCGCCCCATCGGGATGCACGCAAGACCTCCCGTGTCGACACCGTCGGAGTCAGTGCGCGCGCCCAGTCCCCCGGCCATGGAATCACAGAGCATGGTCACGAAGCCGCCGCCACGCTGGTCGACGCCGGCCAGCAGGGCGAAGTCCCATGTGCCGCAACAGACGCTCATCAGGCGCTTGCGATGCTCCGGGTGAGTGTCGAGCATGCCGGCCAGGCATTCGGTCGCCACGTTCGTGGTCGCCCAGGCCGAGGCCACCGAGGCCTTGCCGATGCCCGACGGGAACGTGCAGTTATTGATCGTGCCCGGTTCGCTGATGATTTCGATGCAGCGGTAGATCCCGCCCGGCGCCCAAGGCAGGTCACCGCAGAGCATCGTCAGGAGCACCGGCATGATCCCGCCGCGCAGACCCGCGAACGTGCAGTTGATGAGCCCGTCGACCTGCGGATCGGTGCCGGTGAAGTCGAAGATCAGGCGGTCCCCCTCCTTTGTCAGGGTCAGGGCGATCTTGTAGATGCCCCGGTCCCCTGCCCGTGCCGAGTCCTGGTGGGCCACCGAGCTCCACGACCCGTCCGGGATCTCGAGCAGCTTGGCGCGCAGGCGGCTCTCGGCGTCGTCGAGGGTGCGGCGCATGACGGCCTTGACGACGTCGGCGCCGTACTTGGTGCACAGAGCCTGGAGCCGCTCGTGTGCCACGTTGTTCGCCCCGATCTTGGCACGAAGGTCGAGCGCGACGAGCTTCGGCACCCGAGAGCGGCGCAGCCACACGTCCTCAATATCCGGACGGATCTCGCCGCCCTCGACGATCTTGACCGGTGGTGTGGGCAGCGACTCCCAGAACACGTCCGTCGCTCCGACCGACCAGCTGCCCGGAGACACGCCGCCGAGGTCGACCTGGTGAGCCACCGCCCCGGTCCAGCAGAACAGCTCGCCGTCCAAGAACAGCGGAGCGAACAGGCTGGTGTCGTTCTGGTGGAGTCCCCCGCCGACCCATGGGTCGTTGCACAGGAACATGTCGCCCGGAGTGATTCCGGGACGCTCGCAGCGGTTCCGCAGCGTCCAACTGGTCGCCATGTCGAGCGAGGCGGCCAGCTCGGTGTTGTAGAGGCCGACCTGGACGACGTCGCCGACCTCGTCCATGATCGCTGCGTCGAAGTCGTTGCAGTCGGTGACGACGACCGAGCCGGACATCCGCTTGAGAGCCTCACCCATCTCCTCCGTGATGGCGGTGAGGCGGTGACGGACGACCTCGTAGGTCAATGGGTCAAGAGCATCGACGACGGATCGGTCGACGTCATGCAGCCGGACCGAGTAGCCGACCACCCTGCGGGTCTCCTCACGGGAGACGGGGAAGTTGGCGAACTTCTCGGAGCCATCAACAGGGAAGACGGGCATCGTAGGAGTCCTCTCAGGCCTCGGTGTAGCGGATCACGAGGTTGCCGAGGCGGTCGACCCGACCGACGCAGCCATCGGGCAGAGCGACGGTGGTCGTAGGCGCCTCAACCACGGCCGGGCCCTTGATCTCGTGGCCCTCCGCCAGGACGCGGTAGTCGAAGATGTCAGCGTCCTGCCACCCAAGGCGGGCATCGAGGAAGACTCGACGTTGGGCGGTGGGATCGGCGTCTCCCGTCGCCAACCCGACGTCACCGAGCTTGGGTCGGATCGGCAGCACACCAACCGCCTGGGTGCGATAGGTGATCAGCTGCAGGCCGGCCTCGGCGAAGCCGGAGCCCTTCCCATAGAGCTGCTCGTAGCGGGCGCCGAAGGCCGTACCAACGGCATCGAGACCAACGGAGTCCAGCTCGCCTTCCGGAACGGGCGTCGCTACTTCCGCCAGCTGCATCGTGTAACGGAGATCGGCCTCGCTGCGGTACTCCACGTTCGCGAAGCGCAGGCGTTGGGCCCTCAGCCGCTCCTCCAACTCGTGACGCAGTTCCCTGTAGGCCCCATTGAACTCAGACGGCTCCGGCGGGAAGTTCGTGGGTGAAGAGACCTCGGCCGTCAACACGATGTCAGAGGCTGCTAGGCCGTAGGCAGAGAACACGGCGGCCGTCGGGCCAAGCGGCACCACGACTTCGCGGATCTCGAGGTCTGCGGCATAAGCGGCGCAGTGCATCGGTCCGGCGCCACCGAAGGCATACAGGACGAAGTCGCGCGGGTCGTGGCCCGAGGTGACGACCACCTTCCGGACCAGGTCCGCCGTCTGCGCGTTCTGGATCGCGTACACGGCCGCACACGCCTCGTCAACGGTCAAGCCCAGCGGATCGGCGACGCGCGTGCGTACCGCCTCGGACGAAAGGTCCTTGGACAGCTGCTTCCGACCACCGAGGAAGTTGTCGGGATTGACGATTCCCAGCAGCAGGTCGACATCGGTGACGGTCGGCTCCGTGCCGCCCTCGCCGTAGCAGGCCGGCCCGGGATGGGCGCCGGCACTGCGCGGCCCCACATGCAGGTTACCGCCGGGGTCGACCCAAGCGATCGCGCCACCGCCGGCGCCGATGGTGTGTACATCGACCATCGGCACGTTGAGCTGGTACTGGTTGAGCACCGTGCTGGTGGTGGAGACGGGCTCGCCATCGACCACGAGGCCGGCCAGGAACGTCGTACCTCCCATGTCGGTGGATATGACGTTGCGGTGACCGAGCTCGGCGGCCAGGCGCGTGCACCCGACCACACCCCCGGTGAGCACCGAGCCGATGGTCGTGATCGCGTGGGACGGGGCGTCGCTTGAGTCCACACACCCACCGGAGCCCTGCATCACCAATAGCGAGCCCTCGAAGCCACGTGAACGGAGTTGCGACTCCAAGGGACGCAGGTAGTCCCGTAGTCGCGGGCCGACCTGGGTGTTCATGATCGTGGTGGCGCTCCGCGCGTACTCGCGGATCCGGGGACTGACGTCGCTGGAGAGTGCGACGTAGAGGTCGGGTGCCTCGTCGGCGATGAGCTCACCAACGCGCCTCTCGTGCCGCGGGTTGCGGAAGCTCCAGAGCAGATTGACCGCGATCGCCTCGGCGCCCGCCTCCACAAGCTCACGAATGGCTCGCCGGGTGCCTTCCTCGTCCAGGTCGACCAGCACGGAGCCCTTATGGTCGATTCGCTCGTCAACCTCGCGGACGAGCTGCGGGGGAACCAACGGCTTAGGTTTGTCGGTGCGCACCATGTCCTGCACCTGGTCGGACCCGAGCCCGGCGTACCGACCCTCGAGGTTCATGATTGCGATCGAGTCAGCATGGCCGCGCGTTGTCAAGAATCCCACGGTCGCCACATCGCCGGTCACGAGCGCATTCAAGGTGGAGGTCGTGCCATGCACGATGTAGTGCGTGTCAGCGAGTAACGCGCCGGTCTCAGCGCCAAGAGCCTCGGCCAGCTCGTCCAGGACCGTCAGGAAACCCAGGGAGTAATCCAACGGCGTCGATGGCGTCTTAGTCGCCGCAACGCGCCCCATCTCGTCCGCGATGAACGCATCAGTGAAAGTGCCACCGATGTCGATTCCGATCACGTAGGCCACGCTGCCTCCTGTGTGAGTTGGACCGCGCAACGACGGTGAGTCGCGTCACTCTGACGCGGTCACCACACTGAAGCACCCGCCTTATCTGCTGTCTAGTGTTTCTTTTGGAACGGTGCAGGAGCAGCGCGTCGCCGGTGCGGGGTTGGATCGCTCCCGCAGCTCCAGAACGAAATCGCGGACGTGGCTGCTGTCCGCGTCGGCCCAGACCAACCCTACTGATGTCAGGAACTGCATCCACCAGCACGTCATATGCGTTCGAAAGGGTCGTTGGCACCACGCAATCCGACGCCCGCAAATCCTGCAACCACCGGAACGCCAGATCATCGACTCCGGCCGGGGCCCCCGGCGACCGTCCAGAACCCGTCGATGCACCACGCGACTGTCCCTGCACCGGCAGCATCCGACGGCTTCTGCGTCACGCCACACTTCGACTTCCCCGTCCTGCGGCTGTCAAGGCCAGCCCGCCAACCTCGAACACCCCCACGGGTCAGGCACGCCCGCGTGGAGTAGTCAACTGGTCCGGTCCGCGACCTGGTCGAGCGGATGCTGCGGAGCCGGGGAAGGCGAGTGGACCTCTCCTCGCCGTTCGTCGACGCAACCCTCTTGGACGGCTCACGCCCGCACGACGTCATCCCGGACATCATCAAGGACCACTGGCTGCCCCTGACACCGCAGGACCGGGACGCGGGGTACTGGTGGGAACTGTCGATGCGCCAGATCGAGACCTCCCGCACGATCGTCTTCGACGCGCCGCGCCACGCCCGGGCTTCTTCGAAGCCCTCGTGGTCGACAAAGCCGCGCGACCGCAGGCGGCGAGTCCTTCGGCAGTAAAGTATCCCACGGCGCGACACCATGCGAGAGAGAAGGTGAAGGCCTTGGGGAACTGGCGGATCCGTTCCCAGTCGATGACCGGGCTAGATGCGTTCACGACCTCCCGCGGCTTCCTGACCGACCCCCTCGCCCGGCTCGTCGGGGACCAAGTCGGAGCGAAACTGAGCGGGCCGGACCCGGCCACCTACCACGTAACCCAGGAGCAGCGATGAGCAGCGACGCCGTCGTCGTCGACGAGACCTTCGACCGGCCTGACGTCACCTCGTCCGACTCGGCCGCGAGCTCCCAGGCCGACATCACCGCGGAGATCGAGGAGCTGCACACGGCATACCGCGAGGGCGGCCGCTGCGAGGCGCAGCCGCGGCTCGACTTCACTCCGTACCGCAGCTCGATCCTGCGCCACCCGACCAAAAAGCTGCATCACGCGGACCCGGAGAAGATCGAGCTCGTGGCACCGGTCTTCGGGCACCGCGACGTCGGTGACCTGGAGTGCGACCTGACCATCCAGCACGGCGGCGCCCCGGTCGGCGAGCGGATGGTTGTGACCGGACAGATCCTCGACGGCGACGGACGGCCGGTGCGTCACCAGCTCGTCGAGATCTGGCAGGCGAACTCGGCCGGCCGCTACATCCACCTGCGCGATCAGCACCCGGCGCCTATCGACCCGAACTTCACCGGCACGGGACGCTGCCTTACCGACGGCGACGGGGTCTACCGGTTCACGTCAATCAAGCCGGGACCGTACCCGTGGAAGAACCACCGCAACGCCTGGCGGCCCGCGCACATCCACTTCTCGCTATTCGGCACGGACTTCACCCAGCGGATGGTCACCCAGATGTACTTCCCGGGCGACCCGCTCTTCGCGCTCGACCCGATCTACCAGTCGATCGTCGACCCGGCCGCCCGGGCGCGGCTCGTGGCGACGTACGACCACGACGTGACGCAGCACCAGTGGTGCACGGGTTACCGCTGGGACATCGTGCTCACCGGCAGCCACCGGACGTGGATGGAGCAGGAGGGGGGCGAGCCATGAGCGGCATCTGCCCGACTCCGGGCCAGACCGTCGGCCCGTTCTTCGGCTATGCCCTGCCCTACGACGGGGGCCCGGACCTGGTCGCCCCGGGGCACCCTCGAGCGGTCCGACTCCACGGCACGGTCTACGACGGCCACGGCGACCCGGTCCCCGACGCGCTCATCGAGGTCTGGCAGGCCGACGAGGACGGGTCGGTGCCCCAGGTGGCTGGGTCGCTGCGACGCGACGGCTGGACCTTCACCGGGTTCGGGCGCGCGGCGGTCGACAACGTCGGGCACTACTCGTTCCGCACGGTCAACCCTGGCCCCACCGAGCCGGGATCGGCGCCGTTCGTCGCGGTCACCCTGCTCGCCCGCGGGCTGATGAACCGGCTCTTCACCCGCGCCTACCTCCCCGACGACCTTGACGCGCTCGCCGCCGACCGGCTGCTCCGCTCAGTGCCCCAGGACCGGCGGGGGACGCTCATTGCCGCCCGGGAGGAAGACGGCTCGCTGCGCTTCGACGTGCACTTCCAGGGCGAGCTCGAGACGGTCTTCCTCACCTATCCTCGACACTGACATGACTGGCGACCTGCTCTGGCCCGGGCTGCATAGAGCCGGCGACCTCTTCGGGGATACGGCGGTCGTCGCGGCGATGCTCGAGGTCGAGGCCGCTTGGTCCGCCGCCCTGGAGCGTGCCGGTCTCGCGCCGGCCGGCTCGTCGGCGGCGGTGGGCAAGGTCGTCCTCGCGACGGACGATCTCGCGGCCCTCGTCGAGCAGGCCGAGGGCGGCGGTAACCCGCTCATCCCCCTACTCGGCCAGGTCCGCGCTCAAGTCCGCGCCGAGTCGCCGGACGCTGCCGCAGCCGTCCACCGGGGGCTCACCAGCCAGGACGTTGTCGACACCGCGCTCGTCCGCTGCGCCCAAGCCTGCCTCGAGGCGCTCGCCGCCGACCTCGACCACCTCGTCGCCAGCACGGCGGCGCTCGCGGACCGGCACCGGCAGACCCTGATGGCCGCGCGCACCCTCGGGCAGCACGCGCTGCCGAGCACGTTCGGGGCGCGGGCGGCCGGGTGGCGCCAGGGTCTGGCCGCAGCCCGGGACCAGGTCACCCGGTGCCTCGCCCGGCTCCCGGTCCAGGCCGGCGGCGCCGCCGGGACCATGGCAGCGACCGTCGAGGTATGCCGTGCCGCCGGGTCCGCCGACCCGGTCGCCGCAGCCGAGGCGCTCGTGCGTGACCTGGCACAGGCGCTCGGCCTGCACGCCGCAGCGCCGTGGCCCACCGCCCGTTTCCCGGTCACCGCGGTCGGGGACGCCCTCGTCACCGCCTCTGACGCGTTGGGCCACCTGGCGAACGACGTCGTCCTGCAGAGCCGGCCCGAGCTGGGGGAGCTGTCCGAGCCTGCCAGCCGCGGCCGCGGGGTCTCCTCGGCCATGCCGCAGAAGCGCAACCCGATCCTCTCGGTCCTCATCCGCCGCCACGCCATGTCCGCCCCGCTGCTGGCCGCGCAGCTGCACATCGCCTCGGCCGGAGCCGTCGACGAGCGCCCAGACGGCGCCTGGCACCTGGAGTGGACCGCCCTGCGCGACCTCTCCCGGCGGACCGTAGCCGCCGCCCGTCAGGCCGTCGAGCTCGTCGACGGGATCGAGGTGCACGTCCAGACCATGCGCGCGAACCTCGACGCCGCCCTCCCCGGCATTCTCGCCGAGCGGCTCCTCCCCGCCCTGACGGCTGCCCTGCCCGGTGGCCGGGCCCAGGCGACGGATATCCTTGCGACGTCCGAGAGCGTCGACGACCTGGTCCTGCGCGTGACGTCTGCCGACGGTGCGCGCCTGACCGCCGACGAGGTGCGAGCGCTCGCCGACCCCACGGCATACCTCGGCTGGGCCGACCGACTCGTCGACCTCGCCACCCTGCCCGAGAGCACTGGGAAGTAGCGCATGGCCGTTCCCGTCCTCACCGCCGTCCGGCTGTCGCCCGAACGCGACGAGCCGAAGCCCTTGCTCGTCCTCGGCCCCTCGCTCGGCACCTCCGCGAGACTGTGGTCGTCCTGCGCCGAGGCGCTGGCCGAGGACTTTGACATCGTCGCGTGGGACCTGCCGGGCCACGGACGGAGCGCCCCGGCCGCCGAGACGTTCACCATCGCCGAGCTGGCCACGGCCGTGCTCGATGTCGTCGACCGGGTGCGACCGGGGCGGTTCTGCTACGCGGGGGACTCGGTCGGAGGAGCGGTCGGCCTGCAACTGCTCCTCGACGCACCCGAGCGCGTCGCGGCCGCCGCAGTGATCTGCTCGGGTGCGCGGATCGGTGAGGAGACCGCGTGGTGCGAGCGGGCCGATCTCGTGCGCCGGTCGGGAACGCCGGTGATGGTGTCGCCGTCCGCCCAGCGCTGGTTCGCGCCCGGCTTCCTCGACCGCGACCCGGCGACAGGCTCCGCCCTTCTGCACGACCTGCAGGCCGCGGACAGCCAGTCCTACGCCCTCGTGTGCGAGGCGCTCGCCGCCTTCGACGTCCGGGACCGGCTGGGCGAGGTGGCCGCCCCTGTCCTCGTCATCTCCGGCGCCGTCGACGTCACCGCCCCGCCCGAACTGGGTCGCCTTGTGGCCGATACGGTCGGCGACGGCACCTTCGTCGTCCTCGACGGAGTCGCCCATCTCGCGCCTGCCGAGGCACCGGAGCGGACCGCCGGGCTGTTGCGCAGCTTCTTCGCTCGGCTCTCCACGCAGGGCGAGGTCTACTCGGCTGGGATGTCGGTGCGCCGGACGGTTCTCGGCAACGACCACGTCGACCGGGCCACGGCTGGGGTAGACGACACGACCCGCGACTTCCAGGAGCTCATCACCCGTTACGCCTGGGGGACGGTCTGGACCCGTCCGGGGCTGGACCGGCGCTCTCGCTCGATGGTCACCCTCACCGCGCTGGTCGCGCACGGCCACTGGGAGGAGTTGGCCATGCACGTCCGCGCGGCGCTCACCAATGGGCTCACCCGGGCGGAGATCGTGGAGGTGTTCCTCCAGTCGGCGATCTACTGCGGCGTCCCTGCGGCGAACTCCGCGTTCCGTACCGCCCAGGAGGTCTTCCGCAGCCTGGACGAGAAGGACACCGAGAAGGGCACGAAGGGCACCGAGAAGGACGGCGCAGAGCACGGCGCCGCGGGGAGCCAGGTTGACGCCCCAGCCGACTGACTCCTAGTATTGGCCCGGTTCACCTGACGCACATCAGTTCGCTGGACGAACAAGCGCGGCAGCAGCGCACGGACTGAGCAAGGAAGTGATGACCGGTGACGTCGGCCTACATCTACGGCGCACTCCGCACGGCGTTCGGACGCCTCGGCGGGGCGCTCGCGGGGAACCGTCCCGACGACCTTGCTGCCACCGTGGTCTCCGCGCTCGTGGCCCGGTTCCCCCAGCTCGAGCCCGGGCGGATCGACGAGATCGTGCTGGGCAATGCCAACGGCGCCGGTGAGGACAACCGCAACGTGGCCCGGATGGCCGGGCTCCTCGCGGGTCTGCCGGTCTCCGTGCCCGGCACCAGCGTCAACCGGCTCTGCGGGTCGAGCCTGGACGCGGCGATGATCGGCTCGCGGCAGGTCGAGACCTGCGACGCGGACCTCGTCCTCACCGGCGGGGTCGAGTCGATGAGCCGGGCTCCCTGGGTGCTGCCCAAGCCGGAGAAAACCTACCCCGCCGGCAACGCCACTCTCGCCTCGACCACGCTCGGCTGGCGGCTGGTCAACCCGCGGATGCCGGCCGAGTGGACGATCTCGCTCGGGGAGGCCAACGAGCAGCTCCAGGAGCGGTACGCCGTGAGCCGGGAGCGCCAGGATGAGTTCGCCGTCCGCTCGCACCGGCTCGCCGACGAGGCATGGTCCTCGGGCTTCTACGACGACCTCACCGTGCCGGTCCCGGGCGTCAACCTGACCCGCGACGAGAGCATCCGCGCTGGCTCGACCGTCGAGAAGCTGGCCACCCTCACCCCGTCCTTCCGACAGGACGGGACCATCACCGCCGGCAACGCCTCACCCCTCAACGACGGAGCCTCGGCCGTGATGGTCGGGTCGGAGGCCGCGGCACTGGTGCTCGGCGCCGAGCCACTGGCCCGGATCGCCGGTCGCGGGACCCACGCGGTTAAGCCGCAAATGTTCGGCTACGCACCCGTCGAGGCGGCCACGAAGGCGCTCAAGCGAGCGGGGATCGGCTGGCCCGACGTGGGCGCAGTCGAGCTCAACGAGGCCTTCGCCGTGCAGTCCCTGGTCTGCATCGACGCCTGGCCGATCGACCCCGACATCGTCAACACCCACGGCGGCGCGATCGCCATCGGCCACCCGCTGGGTGCCTCCGGGGGCCGAATCCTCGGCACGCTGACCAAACGGCTGCGCGAAGGAAACCACCGCTACGGGGTCGCCGCGATCTGCATCGGGGTCGGTCAGGGTCTAGCGGTCGTCCTCGAGAACACCACGTCATGAGCGTTCCCCAGTTCTCGGACGATCCCGACGAGGCAGTCTCGGGGGTGCAGGACGGGGCAAGCGTGCTCATCGGCGGGTTCGGCACGGCAGGTCAGCCGATGGAGCTCATCGACGCCCTGCGCCGCACCGGCGTCCAGAACCTCACCGTCGTCAACAACAACGCCGGAAACGGCAGCGAAGGGCTGGCCGCCCTGCTGGCCGCCGGCCAGGTCAAGCGGATCATCTGCTCGTTCCCGCGCCAGAGCGACTCGTACGTCTTCGACGGGCTCTACAGGTCGGGCCAGATCGATCTCGAGGTCGTCCCACAAGGCAACCTCGCGGAGCGCATCCGCGCCGGTGGCGCGGGGATCGGTGCCTTCTTCACCCCGACCGGCGCCGGGACGCCGTTGGCCGAGGGCAAGGAGCGCCGCACCATCAACGGCCGCGACTACATCCTCGAGTACCCCATCACCGGTGACCTCGCGCTGGTCAAAGCGCTGCGGTCCGACCGGATGGGCAACCTCGTCTACCGGCGGACCGCCCGCAACTTCGGCCCGGTCATGGCCACGGCTGCCACGACTACCGTCGTCCAGGTGTCCGAGGTCGTCGACACCGGCGCCATCGACCCCGAGGTCGTCGTAACCCCGGGCATCTTCGTCGACCGGGTCGTCCTGGTCCCCCAGGCTGCAGCGTCGATCACCGAGGCGACAACGGAAGGGCAGGGCCAGTGAGCGCCGAAGCCGCCAGCACCGTCGAGCACGTGAACTCCGAGCGTCTGGGTCGCACCGAGATGGCCCACCTCGTAGCCCAGGACATCCCGCCCGGGTCGTTCGTCAACCTGGGAATCGGGCAGCCGACCCTCGTCTCGGACTACCTCGCCGCGGACAGCGGCGTGGTCCTCCACACCGAGAACGGCATGCTCGGGATGGGGCCGGCCGCGGTCGGTGACGAGATCGACCCCGACCTCATCAACGCCGGCAAGGTCCCCGTGACCGAGCTGGCCGGGGCCTCCTACTTCCACCACGCCGACTCCTTCGCGATGATGCGCGGCGGTCATCTCGACGTCTGCGTCCTGGGGGCCTTCCAGGTCGCGGCGAACGGCGACCTGGCGAACTGGCATACCGGCGCGCCCGACGCGATCCCGGCAGTGGGCGGCGCGATGGATCTCGCCACCGGCGCCAAGGACGTCTACGTGATGATGACCCTCTTCGCCAAGAACGGCAACCCCAAGCTCGTCCCGCGCTGCACCTACCCGCTCACCGGGCTGGCGTGCGTGAGCCGCGTCTACACCGACCACGGCGTCTTCCTCATCACGGACAGCGCGGTCGTGGTGCGGGAGACCTACGGCATCTCGTTCAGGCAGCTGCGCTCGCGCCTCGACGTGCCACTGACCAGCCGCCTCGTCGGGGCGGGCTGAGGCGTGCCTATCGTAACGGCCATGGCCCGGGCGCAGCCGACAGTCGGTGCGGAACGCGCCGACGCCCACGTTCAGAGCCTCGGCCGGGGGCTGACGGTCATCGAGGCGTTCGACGCCGAAAACGAGGCGATGACGTTAAGCGACGTAGCTCGACGCACCGGCCTGACCCGGGCCACGGCGCGACGTTTCCTGCTCACCCTCGTCGACCTCGGCTACATGCGCACCGACGGCCGGCTCTTCTCGCTGACCCCCCAGGTGCTCCGTCTTGGCCACGCCTACCTGTCGGCGATGGGCCTGCCACAGATCGCCCAGCCGCACCTCGCCGACCTGTCCGCCGAGCTGGGCGAGTCGGTCTCGGTCGCCATCCTCGACGGGACGGACATCGTCTACGTCGCACGCGTCGCGACCCGGCGGATCATGACCGTGAGCATCACCGTGGGCACCCGCTTCCCGGCCTACGCGACGTCGATGGGACGGGTGCTGCTCGCGGCGCTCGACGAGCCGCGGCTCGACGACGTGCTCAAGCGCAGTGACCTGCGAGCTCTCACCGAGCGCACCATCGTCGACCCAACCGAGCTGCAGGCCGAGCTGGGCCGGGTCCGCGAGCAGGGGTTCAGCCTCGTCGACCAGGAGCTGGAGGTGGGACTGCGCTCCCTCGCCACCCCCCTCGTCGGAGCGGACGGCCCCGTGACCGCGGCGATCAATGTGTCCACCCAGATCGGCTACAACGACACCGGCCTTCATCTGGCTGCGCTACTGAGGACCGCCGCCGCGATCAGCTCCGACCTGCAGGCGGGCCGCTGAGGCACAAGGGCATCGCGACCGTCTCGGTGAGCGGCGCACTCGAGGAGAAGCTGGCCGCGATCGCGGCAGCGAAGTTCGACGGCATCGAGATTTTCGACAACGACCTGGTCGCCTCGCCGCAGAAGCCGCTCGAGGTTGCCCAGCGCTGCGCGGATCTCGGCCTGTCGATCGACCTCTTCCAACCCGTGCAAGACGTGGAAGGCGTACCCCCAAAACAGTTCTCCAACGTCCTGCACCGGGTCGCGCGCAAGCTCGACGTCATGGAGCAACTCGGCGTCACCACGCTCCTGGCGTGCTCCAACACCGCGCGCGAGGCAGTTGGCGACCGCGACCTGTCGGCCGAGCAGGCTCCGTCTTCCACCATGAGTCGGTACTTCCAACGGCGGACTCCTCGGCGTGTCCGACGAGCCGCATGCCGAGGACTTGGGTGTAGAAGTCGTTCGTGGCTACCTGTGGATGGCCCTCGGCCTGGTGACGTGGGAGAGCGCACCTTCCCGAAGATGATCTGAAAGTCCGATGGCTCACAGGGAGCCCGGAGGACCTCTGCGGGACCGTCGAGTTCCTGTGTTCGTCAGACTCGACTCCGACTTCGTAACTGGGCAAGTCTTAAATGCCGAGAGGGGTTGTGGTCCACAACTGACGCCTCGGTTCTCGCGATCCGTGACTGATCATCTCAACTGGAACTATCGCCGTCGCTCGGACGACCAGCGCTCCCGAGGTAGGCCGCCTGAACCAGATCCTCTCTTGCGAGCATCTCTGCGGCCGTACCGGACAGCACCACTTTCCCTCCGGCCAATACGTAGGCCTGGTCAGCCAAGCGAAGCGCGTGTCGAGTGCTCTGCTCAACCAACAGAATCGTCATCCCTTCCTCCTTGAGTTGTCCAATCAGTGCGAAGACCTGGTCCACCAGCAGTGGCGACAAGCCCAGTGAGGGCTCGTCGAGCATGATTAAGCGCGGCCGACCAACCAGGGCGCGACCGATCGCCAACATCTGTTGCTCACCGCCGGACAAAGTGCCAGCAACCTGGCGGCGACGAGTTGCGAGCGCTGGGAACCGACCGTAGACGTCGGCGATGTCCGCCCGTACTTGTGCTTTGTCACGACGCCGGAATGCCCCGAGAAGCAGGTTTTCCTCGACCGTGAGGCGAGCCAGGATTTCGCGACCTTCCGGAATGTGCGACACGCCGCGGGCGACCATTCGCTCGGGGCGTGTGCCGGTGACAACCTCACCGCAGAACCTAACCGTCCCCCCCGAGGGCCTCAACAGCCCAGACAATGCCTTGAGGGTCGTGGTCTTTCCTGCTCCGTTCGAGCCTAGGAGGGTGACTAACTCGCCCTGGTTGACGACCAGGTCGATTCCTTGAAGAACTGGGATCCCCCCATAGCCTGCTCGTAGCTCGGTTACCTGAAGCATGGGGACCGCAGAGGGCATCTCGGGGCCCCCATCACGTTCCAAGGTATGCCTCCCGGACGGTCTGGTCGGCGAAGACTTGTTGGGGGGTCCCGTGGGCGATCACCTTGCCGAAGTTCAGTACCGTGATCATGTCGCTCGCTCCCATCACCACCTCCATGTCGTGTTCGACCAGCACAATGGTGGTGCCGCCGGTCCTCAAGGCGAGGATCTCCGCCAAGATCCGGCGCGACTCGGACTCATTCATTCCCGCGGTGGGCTCATCAAGAAGAAGAACACGAGGCTGCGACGCCATCGCGCGCGCTAGCTCCAATCTTTTCTGTACCCCATAAGGCATCCCCGTAGCCAAACGATCCCGATAGTCACCGAGATCCAATAAATCTACAAGCTGGTCGGCTCGGGCGCGAAGGCGCCGCTCTTCGTCGGCGCGAGCGCTGATCCGCATGGTCAAGCGTGGGGCGCGGCAGTGCTGCGCGACTAGGACGTTCTCATAGACCGTCAGCCCTTCGAACAAGCGGATGTTTTGAAAGGTGCGGACCAACCCAAGTGGTACGCGTTTATGGATGGGGAGTCGGGAGATCTCGCGTCCGTCCAAGAAGATTTGGCCCTCGTGCGGCTTAATGAATCCGGAGATTAAATTGAAGAGCGTCGTCTTTCCAGCGCCGTTGGGGCCGACGATCGAGTGAACGTTGCCGGACATGATCTCCAAGTCCACGTGATCTACGGCCGTCAGTCCCCCGAAGCGGCGTGTGATGCCCTCTAGCCGGAGCATCGGTGCTTGGGTCACGAGAGGGGCCCAGTTCGGCTGTCGCTCTTGAGCGCCCTTTCCCGCAGCATCGAACCTATTCGGCCCAGGGCCATGGGGGGCCGACCTCGCCGTTGCCCGATGAACCGCCGAGGCTGGATCAGACCCTGAGGGCGCACTATCATGAGCAGCACCATCAATCCCCCGTAGAAGAACAGGTAGTAACCCTTCACAAGGTCGGAGTACTCCGGCAACAGCGTCAGGACGATCGCTCCTACCACGGGGCCCCAAAATGTGTATAGACCGCCGAAGACCACGAACAAGATAATGACGACGGACTGCGCCACGTTGAAGGAGCTCGGCTGGATATAGCGGAGGTAGTGTCCTAAGAGGGCTCCCGCGACCCCAGTGACGTAGGCCGAGGCCCCAAACGTGGCCACCTTCAGACGCACGATGTTCAGTCCCGCGGCCGAGGCCGCGAGCTCGTCCTCACGCACCGCGATGGACTCAAGCCCGAGTCGCGAACGTGACAGCATCCAGGCGCCGGCCAGCGTGGCTAGCGTTGTTGCTACAACCAAGGGAAGGGTCGTTCCTTCCATGCCAGCTAGTCCCGATGTCCCGCCCATATACTCCCAGGTCGAGAAGCCGATTTGCACTAGTTGGGCGAATGCGAGAGTCACCATGGCGAGATGCAGCATGGACAGCCGAAGTCCTGGAAGGCCCACCAGTACGCCGGCTACGGCCGCCGCTAGACCTCCAATCAGCATCGCAGCTGCGAGAGGCCAGCCGAAGTGGAGGGTGAGCAGGGAGGAGCTATAGGCCCCGATGGACATAAAACCGGCGTGCCCCAGAGAGAACTGATTCGTGTTCGCCGTCAGCCAGTAACCAAGTCCGAGCATAATGTTGATGCCGGTCAAAATTATTAGGCCTTCAACGTAGATGGACATTTAGACGCGGGACTCTCGGGTTCGGGTGCCGAAGAGTCCTTGGGGGCGGATCGTCAGAACAAGGATAAGCACGACGAATGCGAGGGCGTTACGGAAATTCGCGGAAACGTAGGCGACGCTGAGGACTTCGATTACCCCGATGAGAAACCCGGCAACCATAGCGCCAGCAACGTTTCCGAGCCCTCCCAAGACCATGATGGCCAGTCCTTTGAGCGTCGCGTCCAACCCGACAAAAGGGCTGATTGTGTGGAAAGTGAGCCCGGTGAGTACTCCGGCCGCGCCGACGATGACGCCGCTTATGAGGAACGTGATGATAATGACACGCTGCACCGGCACGCCGAGCAACGCCGCTGTGCTGGGCCTCTCCGAGACCGCGCGCAACGCAAGCCCTAGGCGGGTGCGGTTGACGATCAGGTGCAGCGCGGCCATGACAACCACGGCGATCGCGAAGACCAGCACCTGGGGCAGCGATATGCCGACCTGACCGACGAGGAACATGTGATTCGGCACGACGTCCGGGAAGGCCCGAGTCTCGCTTCCGAAGATCTGCGTCGCGGCGGAGGTAAGCAGGATGCCGACCCCGATCGTACTGAGCACCGAGGCGGTGTAGAACGTGGGACGCACAAACCTGAAGGAGATAACGTACGTCGCGAACGAAATCGCCCCTCCAGCCACCATCGCCAATAAAAGCGCTATGACAAAAGGCAACTGCGCATTAGTCATCAATACAAGCCCGACGAACCCGCTGAACATCAGCGTTTCGCCGACGGCCATGTTTAGTTGCCCCAAAACCCCCAGGAGAAGCGTAAATCCTAGGGCGATCAGGGAGTAGGTGGCTCCTAGGACCACTCCATTGATTACCTGCTGCAGCAGCAACATCAGCTGGCCGTGTTTCGCGTGGATGAGTGAGCGAAACTCACTGCGGGACCGTAATCGCCATTTTACCATCCTTGACGGTCGCGATCTGCGCGGGTCGCTGAACATCGCCGTCCGCCTGAAGCGTGGTCGGCCCCCCCATGCCGATCCAGTCATGCACCTTAGAGGCCATGCCCTCTTTGATCTTTTCCCGATCCTGCTTCAAGCTGGACGACTCGTTCGTGATGCCTCCCTGCTTCATCATGTCCACCAAGATGTAGACAGCATCATACGCGTAGGCCGCATTGAGGGTGACATCGTCACCTGTCTGCTTCTTAAAAACGTCGATGAGACCAGCTGAGTCAGAATCCTTCGGGCTGGGGTCAAATTGGGCGGCCATTATTGTTCCGTCGATCGCTTTGCCGCCCGCAGCGAGGAAATCCCCGCCAGCGCTCTGTAGGCCCCCGGATGCCAGCAACTGTGGGGTGAAGTTCTGCCGCTGCATCTCCACGGCGATCCGGGCGGCGTCGGCCGGCCCGGCGGCTAGAATGACGGCCTGCGGCGCCTTGTTCTTGAGGTTGGTCACTTGGGCGGCGAAACTAGAGTCGCCGCTAGTGAACGTCTCGACACTGGCTGGGCTCAGCCCCCCCGCCTTGAGCAGGTCCGGAAAGCATGTGTCCCCCATGAACTTTGAGACCGGGTCCTTCACATCCTTGATGATGGAGATGGACGACAGCCCTTTCGACTTAACCACCGCTTGAAGCGACGCCGTCGTGTGCTTGCAGTCCTCGGCCACCAGATGGAAGATGAAGGGGCCAGCCTTTTGAACAACCCCCGCCTTGCCGACGCCCGGGGACAGGATGGGCAGTCCGAGGGCGTTCGCGACAGGGCATCCGGCCTCACATTCGCCGCTGAGGATAGGCCCCACCACCGCCAAGACGTTGTCCTGGGTGGCCAGTTTGCGCAGGATATTCGTCGTCGTCGTGACATCCCCGCGCGTGTCTTGCTTTATCAGCTCAATTTTCTTTCCACCCACGCCGCCATTGGAATTTATCTGGGCTGCAGCGAACTCCGCGCCCTGAACAGTGCGCTTGCCGTTTGCGGCGAAGGGGCTGCCCTCAAGAACACTAACGAGCCCAATCTTGATGGTGTCACCGCCCAGTTTGGTGGCAGGCTTGTCGGCTAGCACCCGCGCGGGCGCACCGCCAGGTGGGGGCGCGATCTTGGCACCCGCCTGGGCACTAGAGGACGCGTCGTTAGGAGGCTTTGCGCTGCTGCACCCCGCGCTGACCAAGGCCAAGACACTTATGGTTCCGAGAGCGAAGGCGCGTCGACTCACCGATAGCGAGCGCTCCAGGGAATCGCTTCCAAACCGCCTGCTCGTCATTTCTCTCCTACCGTCCGATACGGTCGCCCTCTGCACTGGACTGGACGCTAGCAGAAAGATTTTCCGTTTACTAGACATTCATACGAGCCACCAGCGCCAGCGGTGCGTCGCGCCGAAGAACTGTCGGCAACCCGTTACTCTCCCATGGGCTTCCAAAACTGAACGTGTGCGCGCAGCGCCACCTCGCCCTCCCGGAACATTGCCGCCCGGCCCTCGACGTATATTGTGTCGGCGTAGAACGCCTCCCAGCAGCGCTCGCGCTCCTCCGAGTTTGCCCATTCGAGAATGTAGTGCAACGTATTTGTCGTGCCAGCTAGCACCTCCCATGGCCCAATCATCGTGAAGCCGTGTCTTTCCATGTTGGGCTTGCTAACCTCGCGGACGTAGCGACGAACCAATCCCATCGAGCCTGCCGCAAGGTCGTATCGACGATATTCAAAGTGGTTCATGAGTGCACCATTGTCCTAGAAGTGAGCCGCCAAGGTCTCCAGCGTGCCTCGGCGCCTTGACCATGTGCGCGTTCGTGATGGGGCTGAGCAACACGGGCGGACGAGAAAAGCCCCATGCTGAGGCTGAACCCCTCCACCGGCCTTGGAAGCGTCGCGCCGTAGACAAGTTCACCATCTACGTACCATTGGGCCCGCCCGGTGTCGTGCGTGTAGACGATCCGGTATTGATGGCCTGTTCCCGGGGCGGTCACAACGTCCGTGATCAGTCGATGAGAGTAGGCCTCGTCCGTGGCGGTCACTCCAGGAAGGAGCAGCCGCTCATGAAGGACGAACACCGCGTCGTTCGTAGCCCCGAAACCCAAAGTCATCCCCGCGGGTAGATCTCGCACACTAACGGCGCCAAAAGCATCGTGGACGCTGTGCGAGATCTGATCGAAGGTTTCCACGGCCATCTCCACGTCGAATACGAGGGAAGAACCCGGTGGCGTCGCAAAACGTTCGCGCGACACGTATGCATGTTGTGGGTCATTGAGGACTTGGTTCGTATCGTGAAAGTTGGAGAAATGACGCACCCCGACCACGAGGGCACCGCAGCCTGTTTGAACCTTCGCCTTCAGCTCCGTGGAACTGATCGGGTCAGTTTGGCTGAGCATCAATGGACTCCAGCGGACATCGTCGAGCGCAGGGTCGGTGAACTCGTCGTAAACACTGGAACCTTGCACGGAGGAAGAAGCCTTCCATCCACCAAGATCCCCCTGCAAAAAGACACCCTCGAGCCGTAGCGGGTCATAGCCGAGAACCACGTCCTCGCCATTGTTGAGGACGGTGAACGGGACCCGCAGGCGGCTAGCCTTCCGATTGAACAGTTCCCATAGCTCCCGTGGCGTCAAGGGCTCCCGGTCGACGTCTCGAATCTGAAATGGAACGCCATTCTCACTCAAGAACCCCTTCACCCGAGCACAGACATGGCACCCGGGCCGCATGAATAAGACGACTCGGTCCTCCTCTGTCAACATTCGCATCTCACTGCCCCGCCGACTCGCGGAGTGGCGGACACCGGGTCCGTCAACGCGTACGACGGGTCAGAGCATAAAGCCCGTTCGATGTCAAAGACTGTGCTCGCTGGGCGGTGTTCGCCGGTGGGCTGATCGTCGAGCGCGCCCCTCAAGTCCACGGCGATGCAGGGCAGTGCGGTGGCTCCAAGGGACTTCGCCACTGTCTGCGCGATTGTCAGCATCTCTGCGGTCACTATGATCGCAGTGGGGACCCCCTTCGCTTCCAGACCAATAGCAGAAACGACTGCGTGATACGTGCCTTTTTCGTCGTCACAGACGCCAATCAGCGCTACGTCGCACCCGGGGACTTCGTTGTGGCTCGACCGGGCGCCCTGCTGGGACCCTGACTTCTCTGCCCAGACTACCCCTCCGAGGAAGTGACGTCGCTCAAGACGCTCCACAATAGAGCTGAGAGTTTCGGAGCCACTAAGACGTCCGTCGTCAAACAGACCAATCGTCATTCCGTCCAGAGTCTCGGGCCGCTGAGCGAGCACTGGTACGGACTCACCAGTCCTCGCTGGGACCGACGTTCCCACGCGACTATTCATCGATCTCTGTCCTCTCTGTGCACTCGGATACGCTCCCGATTGCAGAAGTTATCTCTACTACACGGAAAGTCTCTCGTCAACGTCCATGTGTTGGAGGGGCGAGGCGACTCAGCGGCACGGCGCACTTTCAAGCCACAGTTGGGCGGTGGTGCTGCGCTCGCGGTAGGCCTTCTGCCGGCATGCGGGCGTGCAGTAGGCCCGCGCCCGGAGGGTTGATCAGCGCCAAGCATGTGGGGCAGCGACTGCGCAGTGTGGCGCCCGGTCGGTGAGTGCATCGTCACGTTCATCGTCACGCGGCGGGCTCTCGGGGGTCATGCGGCCGCGTCCCGTCGCCGGTGACGGACGGGTCGGTCAGGCTCTGTTGTATTGCCTGCCAGTTGTTTTCGAACTCGACCGAGGTGGTCGGTGTACCGGAAGAAGGTGTACTGGCTGCCAGCGACGCCCTTTTGTTTGTCAAGCGGGCGGCGGTGACTTGGTCGAGCGCGCCCTCGTCGGTGCGCGGCAGGATGCGCGCGTCGACCTGCACGGAATGGCCGAGGTTAATCCGCACCCAGTCGCCGGCGCTCTGCCCGAGCTGGGAGGCCTGAACGCGTGGGCCCTCCCATCGGCTGGTCCCCGCCTCGCCGACCAGGCGGCCGCCCAACAGGGTCTCGGGCAGGTAAGTCTGCAGGGCGATGGTTATCGTGCCGACTGGCTCCAGCTCAAGGGCCACGTCGCCTCCTTGGGTCGGGCCGGCTCGATGAGACCAGGACTTTGACAGAAACTTGTTCTGTAGAATCTTTGACCAGGAGGATCCAACGATGCCGGTCGCCGTGTCAATCGCAACACGCAGTGGACTTTCCGCGACCACGGTGGCAGAGCTGGCCCGTCGTGCAGAGCATCGGGGCGTCGACGCGCTCTTCCTCGCCGAGTCGGCCTCCGACTCCTTCGTCATCGCGCTGGCCGCGCTCGCGGCGACCGAGACGCTCACGGTCGGCACCGCCGTCGCCAACGCCCGGCTCCGGCACCCGGTCGCCGCCGCGATGGCCACGGCCACCATCGACGAGTGGTCGGGCGGCCGGTTCCGCGTCGGCCTCGGCGTCTCGAACGCCGCCTTCAACGAGACCCTGCTCGGCATGCCGCCCGTACCGCCGGTTGCATTTATCCGCGACTACGTGGCCCGGATGCGCGAGGTCCTCGACCCCAAGTCCGGGACCGCCCTCAAGACCGACCGTCCGGTGACCCATCAGGTGCCGATCATGCTGGCCGCCCTCCAGCCGCGGATGCTCTCCCTCGCAGGTGAGATCGCCGACGCCGTCGTGCTGTCGCTCACCACGCCGCGGACGATCGCCCCGATGCTCGCGCACGTCGCCGCCGGTGCGAGCCGTCGCCCGGCCGGAGCCGCGGCGGTCCGCGTCGAGTGCGTCCTGCCCTGCTGTCTCGACGAGGACTTCGACGCCGCCCGGCGCGCGGGTCGGGGCGTCGTCATCGGGTACGCCCGCCATCCCGCCGCCGTGCGGCTGTTCGCGGCCCGCGGCTTCGCGGCCGAGCTCGCCGGCGTCGTCTCGGCGCTCGACCGTGGCGACGTCGAGGCGGCGCACCACGTGATCGGCGACGACATGGTCGACGACTTCGTCCTCGTCGGCGACCTGCACCGCTGCGCGGACCGCGTCGCGTCCTACCTTCGGGCCGGCGTCGACCAGCCGGTCCTCTTCCCGCTCCCCTCCGACGGCGACTGGCATACCGCCATCGCGCGCACCATCGACCTGGCCACCACGCTGCTGCCCGACCACTCCCTACTGCCCGAAAAGTCCGACACACGAAGGGTTCTCACATGACCAACCTGCGCCCCTGGGGCCTCAACCACGTCGCCTACGTCACGACCGACACCGGCAAGACCAAGGACTTCTACACCCAGGTGCTCAAGATGCGTCTGGTTGGGGTATGCGCGCGAGGAGGCCGTCGGCAGCACCGGCGTCGCCACGAGCTTCCTGCCCACCTTCTTCGAGATGAGCGACAGCACCTGCGTCGCCTTCTTCGAGATCGAGGGCGTCGGATCGACCACCACGAGTCCGCGCTGCCGCGCTGGGCGCCGCACCTCGTGCTCTCCGTGAATAGCCGCGAGGAGCTCGACGAGATCCACCAGCGCGTCCTCCACGCCGGCACGCCGGTCTCGAGGTGCGGGGCGTCATCGAGCACGAGGGCATCTGGTCGTCGATCTACTTCTTCGACCCCAACGGCGTGCGCCTGGAGATCACCTACCAGAACCGCAAGCTCACCGACGAGGACGCCGCCGAGGCCGAGAAGGCCGTGGGCGAGTGGCTGAGCGAGCACGCCGCGCCGGTGGCCTGATCCCCGCCCCGTGACGACGGCCCTCAAGCTGACGTCGCCCGCCCACGTGGTGGGCGACTTCGCGGCGGCTCAGGACCTGTTCATCCAGCGCGGCTGGGGCGACGGCCTGCCGGTGATCCCGCCGACCCTTGAGCTGGTGGCGCGGTTCGTCGACGCGTCCGGTCTGGCTCCAGACGAGGCCCTCGGCAGCATCCCAGAGCAGGGGCGCGACATCACGGTCGAGAAAGTCGCCGTCAACGCGGTCGCCGCCGGGTGTCGCGAGGAGTACATGTCGGTGCTCCTCGCGACGGTCCGCGCGCTTACCCGACCCGACTTCAACCTCCACACAACTACGATCAGCGGGGCCACCGCGCCGCTGGTGATTCTCAGCGGCCCGGTCGTCGACCAGATCAACGTCAACACGTCATTCAGCCTGTTCGGGCCCGGCCACCAGGCTAACGCGACGATCGGCCGGGCGGTCCGGCTGCTGCTGCAGAACGTCTGCGGCGGCATCCCCGGCGTGCTCGACAAGGCGACATTCGGGCATCCCGGGAAGTTCAGTTACTGCATCGGCGAGAGCCGCCGCGACAACCCCTGGGAGCCGCTGCACTTCGCTCGGGGAGTCCCGGCCGACCAGAGCGCGGTCACCGTCTTCGCCGGCGAGGGTCCGATCAACGCGCGCAACGACTGGTCGTCGGAACCAGGTCCGGTGCTCGCCACCATCGCCGACGCGATGCTCCCGTCGCACTTCACCGGCGGCTGCTTCGTCGTCGTGGTCGGGCCGCTCCATGCCCGGGTGCTCGCGCGCGGGGGGCTCAGCCGATCCGACGTCCAGCAGGAGCTCTACGACCGCGCCGTCCGCAGCGAGGCCGACCTCAAGCGCGCCGGCCGGCTCAAGGGCGAGGCCGCCGGTGGCGACGACACCCGGATGCGCCGGGCCGTCGACCGCCCCGAGGACGTCCTTGTGACCGTGGCCGGCGGCGACCTTTACGGCTACTCTGCCGTCATTCCCTACTGGGTCGGCGGCCACGAGTCGGTGCCCGTCACCGAACCGCTCGATCCCCCGTCACCGGAAAGATCCCGGCGACCCGACCACGAAGGAGCCACCCCGTGACCACCTCGCTGGCCGTCCTCGACCCCACCGTCGGAGCCGGCGTCCCGACCGCCGAGCTCGCACCGCGTCCGGCGTCGTTCGCCGGGCTCGTCGTCGGCTACCTCGACAACGGCAAGCCGAACAGCGACCGGTTCCTCGACGAGCTGTCCGAGCAACTCGGGGCCGGCGGGGTGCGCGAGGTGGTGCGTGCCCGCAAAGCCAGCATCGGGCGCCTCGCCAAGCCGGAGGTCATCCGCGACCTCGCCGACCGCTGCGACGTCGTCGTCACGGGCGTCGGCGACTGCGCCGGCTGCTGCTCGTGCACCGTGCAGGACGGGATCGCGCTGGAACGCCTGGGCGTCCCCACCTACGTCGTCTGCACGACCGAGCTGGTCACCATCGCCCGCATCGCGGCGATTTCGGCCGGCATCCCCGACTACCCGCTGACCGTCATCCAGCACCCGCTCGGCTCGCTCACCGACGCCTTGCTCGAGGAGCGCGCCGACGACGCAGCGGTGCAGATCAAGGCCGACCTGCCGGTCCGTGAGTCCATGTGAACGAACGGCTCGCCGGCCGGGTCGCCATTGTCACCGGGGCCGGCCACGGCCTCGGCCGGGCATATGCCGCGCGGCTCGCCGCCGCCGGGGCCCGGGTCGCGGTCTTCGACCTCGACGGTGACTCGGCGCTCGCGGCGGCGCGGTCGCTGGGTGAGGGTGCCGCGGCATACCCACTCGACGTCAGCGACCCAGGCCAGGTCGGGCCGGCGGTCGACGCGGTGCTCGGGCGGTGGGGCCGGGTCGACGCGCTGGTCAACAACGCGGGTGGAGCGCTGCTACCGACGGCTCCGTTCGACACCTACTCGCTCGAACAGTGGCAGCGCGTCCTCGCCGTCAACCTCACCGGTCCGTGGGTGTGTGCGGTGGCGGTCGCGGCACCGATGCGGGCCGCGGGCTACGGGAAGATCGTCAACGTGAGCTCCACCACCGTCTCCACAGCGCGGCCCGCGGGTCTGGCGCCCTACATCTCGGCCAAGTCGGGAGTCGTGGGCCTGACCCGCGCGCTGGCGCGGGAGCTCGGCCCGCATCACGTCTGCGTCAACGCCATCGCTCCCGGCTACATCCCGGTCGACACCCCGAAGGCGGTGCACTCGCCACAGGCCGCGGCGGCGGTCCGTGACGCCGTCGTCGCGGAGCAGTGCCTGCAGCAGGTTGGCACCCCCAACGACCTTTGCGGGACGGTCGAGTTCCTCTGCAGCGCAGACTCCGACTTCCTGACCGGCCAGGTGTTGAACGTGGACGGCGGCTGGACCCACACGTGAACCCGGCCGTGCGGGTCAGCGGGTCGCGCCAACCTGCGCGTAGTAGTGCTCATCGGTCCGGGCGGGGTCGCGGTAGATGACTAGCTCGCACGTGCCGCCGCCCAGACCGAGCACGCGATCGCTGGCCACCGCGCCCCGGTGCGCTCGATCGGGACGAGGGTGTGGGCCACCGCCAGGTGGGCCTGTTAGACGGTGATTTCCGCCCGGAGGAACCCGACCGGGTTCCCGGGCGCCACGACCCCGAAGTCCCACGGCGGTGCATACCGGCCGGCGAGGATCTGACGACTGCACGAGCCGCGGGCGCGAGCTTGATGACCAAGCGGTCGTCCCGTTCGACGTCGCTGCCCGCGCCCTGGTGACCGACCGACATCTTCTCCGCCCAGCTCCTCACCCGGTCGACGGGAGCGGGCGAGGTCGCGCGCCATCCGCGACGCCCAGACGAGGTCGGTAGCGCGGCCGAGGCCGTCCTCGAGGCCGTCGGCGCAGCAGCGGCCGTTGACCAGGGTGAGCTGGGCGGTGACGGCGTCGCGGCGGATCGTCTCGGCTCGGTCGCAGCCGCGTTGACGTCGTCCCAGTACGCCAACAGCGTGGCTTCGTCGCCGGTTTGCGCTAGGACGGTCACCCGGTTCGCAACGTCGTGGTCGGTGCCGCGCAGGGTGGACCGCACCAGGGCCATCTGCCGCGCGTTGGGCCGAGGAGCGTCGGCTGGGCACAGCTCGTGGGCCTCGGCGGCCGCGGCGGCCAAGTCGATTCCGTGACGTTCGTGCAGCCAGCCGAGGGGCGCGACGACCACCTCGCGTTGAGGTCGGCGATCTCGCGCACGAGGCCTAGCTGTTCTGTCCACATAGGTTGGGTACGCGGTCGGCTGGTGCTTTGCCTCCGAGTGCGGTGTGACCGCGGTGATGATTGTAGGTGTGGAGGAACGCCTCGTAGGCGGCGACGCGCTCGCTCTCGCTGGTGTAGGCCTTGGCGTAGGCCCATTCCTGGGCCAGGGTTCGGTTGAATCGCTCGACCTTGCCGTTGGTCTGTGGCCGGTAGGGGCGGGTCCGCTTGTGTTTGATCGTGCCGAGGGTTTCCGCGAACAGCTGCGACCGGTAAGCCGATCCGTTGTCCGTCAAGACTCGCAGCACGGTGATGCCGCACGCGGCGAAGTAGGCGTTCGCGCGAGTCCAGAACGCTGAGGCGGTCTCTTTGCGCTCGTCGGCCAAGATCTCGGAGTAGACCAGCCGGGAGTGGTCGTCCAGGGCGTGGTGGATGTAGGCGGTGCCCGGCTTGGCGTTCTTCTTGACCCGGTTGCCCTTCGCGCGGCCGTGGACCCGGTGCCCGCCGCCGTCGGGGATTCGGCCGAGCTTCTTGATGTCGACGTGGACCAGGTCGCCGGACGCGGGATGTTCGTAGCGCACCGGTTTCGGTTTGGCCCGTAGCCGGCACCCGGTGGCTGGGTCGGTCCAGGTCAGCCGAGGCGCCTCGTAGCGGGTCAGGACCTTGTGCACCGTCGAGGGGTGCAGCTGCAGCCGGTAGGCGATCCGGGCCGGCCCCCAGCGGCGGGAGACCCGCAAGCCCATGATCCGCCGCTCGGTCCGCGCCGGCAGCCGGCGCGGGCAGGTGTTGGGGCGGCTGGACCGATCGAGCATCCCGGCCCTGCCCTGGCGCCGGTACCGGCCGGCCCAGCGTTGCGCGGGGGTCACCGAGACCCCGAACCGTTCCGCGGCCCGGCGCAGCGGCCAGCCCTGATCCACGATGCACCGGGCCAGGCGGAGCCGCCCGGTCGGAGTCAGCGTGGCGTTAGCGTGGGACATGAGGACCTCCGAGTCGAGATGTGAGCCTTCAGATCGCTCCACACTTCACTCGGAGGTCCTCCTCATGTCCAGCACATCCGCGTCACCAACGTCCGTGGTCAGTACACCTAGCAGCCGCGAACTCGCGCTCCACGTCGTCGGCCGAGCCGTCCCGCAGGGTCTCGGCGAGCCGCTCCGGGGCGCTGCGGCGGAGCGCGCCATCTCGTCCGCTGTATTCGGTCATCGTCTGCGTCGTCGCGGTCGTTCTCGTGGTCCCCGAAACCGTATCCAATATGGTGTCTGCCATGCTGGCTGTCAGTATGGAGGTCGTCGCGATGGGTCCCCAGAACTTATTAAGAAATTCCCTCCGCGTCGTGGAACGGTCGTCGATGACCGTCACCAGCCCGGCCGCCCCCCCGTCTCGCCGGGCCCGCGCTCGCAGCCCGGGAGGCTACTACTCGCCGCTAGCCCGAACGTCGCCGCCACCTCGACCCCGCGTGCCACGGCATCGGTCAGCGCGACCACCGCCCGATTGCGCATCGCGGTGTCATCGTCGGCGTAGCGGAACACCACCGCGACCCCTGGCCAACATTTCCGAGGGCGTGTCTCGGGAAGATCCGCAGGTCAAAGCGGGGGGTCATCAGCTACTTCCGGAGGGCTGAACCTTGTGCTCATGGTGGATTGCATCCAAACTGGTGAGCACGTCTGACTCACTCAGGAGGTTTGCCCATGCGTACCGCCACCTCGTTCAACCACGTGGCCATGCCCACGAATGACACCGCTGCGACCTACCGCTTCTACGTGGACGTTCTCGGCTTCACCCTGCTGTCCGCCGTCCGCGAGGAGCGCGTCCCGTCGACCGGCGCCGAGACGCCGTTCCTGCACACCTTCTTCGGGCTCGAGGACGGCTCCTGCATGGCATTCTTCGAGGTCGACGGCGAGGCGTATGCCGGCCGCGACGACGGCGTGCCGAGCTGGATCCGGCACTTCGCGATGAACCTCGACAGCGAGGCCGACCTGCTGACCTGGAAGCGCCGCCTCGAGGAGCACGACATCGAGGTCCGCGGGGTCGTCGACCACGAGGGGATTTGGCACTCGATCTACTTCTTCGACCCCAATGGGCTGCGGCTCGAGTTCACCTACGTCGCCCGTGAGCTCACCGAGGACGACCGACAGCACGGCGAGCAGCTCGTCCAGCGGTGGATAGCCGAGCGGGAGCCTGCCGTCGCTCGCTGAATGGCGCCTTGATCGTTACCGATCGTCTGGGAAATCTGCCGGGTGACTGTCGCCTTCAGAGGCGTTTTCTAGAGCAGACATGCTGGTCTAACTCCGGAGAGGAAAAGCATGCGGCTGGCCAGGATCGGCTCCGTCCCCGCGCTGGTGCGCGGGGACCGGTGGGTTCACGTGGCCGTCGCGGACAGGGTCGACGACCCCCCGGCTCAGCCCCTCGCAGGGGTCCGGCTCCAGGCGCCTCGGAACACGCCCCGGCAGGTCTTCGGCGCCGCGCTGAACTACCGCTCGCACCTCGCCGATGCCAGCCGGCCGGTGCCGGACATGCCGCAGTTCTTCATGAAGTTCCCCACCTGCGTCCGCGGTCCGACCGACGAGGTGGTCGTTGCCACCGACGCGGTCGACTTCGAGGCGCAGCTCGTCGTCGTCATTGGCCATGCAGGCCGACCGGGTGCGACCGGCCGAGGCTGGGGACCACGTCGCCGCGCTCACCGTCGGCCAGGACAACAGCGCCGGCGACGTGCAGCGCTCGGGACAGCTCAGCCTGGGAAACTCGTTCCGCACCGTCACGCCGACCGGACCCTGGATCATCACGCTCGACGAGGTCCCCGACCGAGACGACATCCGGTTCACCCGCAGCATCAACGGGGAGACGCTCCAGCACGTCCGAGATGGTGTTCGACGTCCCCCACGTGCCGGCTCTGCTCTCCGCCGTGACTACCCTGTTGCCGGGCGGCCTCGTCTCCACTGGCACGGCGAGCCGGGTCGGGGTGTTCCGGGAGCCGCGTCGCCATTTGTGTCCGGGAGACGAGCTGCACAGCAACGCTGGCGTCAGCTGCACCCGGTGCCATGACTTCGCGAGCCTCCTCACCCCACCGTAGACCGAAGGGCACCGGCATGAATGTCGTCAGAACCTCCCTCCGCACCGCGGTGGGACTCGCTGGCCGCCGACGGGCTGACCCTGGTCCTCGTCGAGCAGAACGTCGTCCCGGGCCTGAAGATTGTGACCCGCGGCTATGTGCTCACGGCCGGGCGGATCACGACAACTGGCACCGCCGAGCAGCTGATGGCCGACCCGGCGGTCATCGAGAGCTACTCGGGGCGCAGGCGCATTGACCCGAGGCGAGACGCGATGACCCCAACCACGACCGCACTCGTCCGTCCGGCGCGGAACCGTTTCGACGGGCGCGCCGTCGTCGTCACCGGCGCGGGTTCGGGCATCGGGCGGCAGACGGCCGTCCAGTTCGCGGCCGAGGGCGGGCTCGTCACCGTTGCCGACATCGACGCGGCGGCGGCGCAGGAGACGGTGCGCCTCGTCACGGCGGCCGGTGGTGAGGCCCGGGTCAGCGTCACCGACGTCGCCGACGCGGGCGCGGTGCGGGCGATGATCGACGACACCGTCGCGGCCTACGGGCGGCTCGATGTGCTCCACAACAACGCGTACTGGGCGCCGCAGTACACGTCGGTTACCGAGACCACCGAGGAGCAGTGGGAGCGCACCATCGCGGTCACGCTGACCAGCGTCTACCTCGGCTGCCGGTTCGCCATCCCCCACATGGTCGAGCGCGGCGGCGGCGCGATCGTCAACACCGCCTCGACGGCGGCGCTCGTCGCCTCCCCGCTCTTCGCCGCCTACATGGCCGCCAAGGCCGGCGTCCTCGGGCTGACCCGGTCGGTCGCCTTCGACTACGGCAAGCAGGGCATCCGCTGCAACGCCGTCTGCCCCGGGCTGATCGAGACCCCAGCCACGGCAAGGGTTTTCGCCGACCCGGAGCGGGTCGCCTGGCTGACTGACAAGATCGTCGTCGGCCGGGCCGGCCAGCCCACCGACGTCGCCAACGCCGTGCTCCACCTCGCCAGCGACGAGTCCTCCTTCACGACCGGCCAGACCCTCGTGGTCGACGGCGGCCGGCTGATCGGCTGACCGGCGGGCTCCAGCCCGTGAGACCCCTCGCCAGTTCGGATCCCCTCGACGTCAGGAGTGCACACCGGTGACGAAGATCGAGCTGCTCGGCATCCCCATGTCAGCCGGCAACCGCATCGACGTCTACTCAGGCGTCTCCCGGATGGCGGGCAAGGTGTGGGGCTCGCTGCACAGGGCCGCCTCGCCGTCGCGCACCGTCGCCGTCGTGGTGCACCCGGCGTCCAACTTCATGGGTCACTACCTGCTCGAACCGCTGGCCTCCCGGGGGGTCGACGCCGTGGGCCTGACGACAAGGTACCTCGGCAACGACAGCACGCTCATCATGGAGAACTGCGTCCTCGACATCGGGTCGGCCGTCGCCTTCTTGCGGGAGCGGGGCTACGACAACGTCGTGCTCGTCGGTAACTCCGGGGGCGGCGGTCTCAGCGGGTTCTACCAGGGGCAGGCCGAGTCGCCGACGGTCACGGATACCCCGGCGGGCGACCCCCCCGACCTCACCGCCGCCGACCTCTCGCCCGCTGACGCGCTCGTGGAGCTGATGGCGCACCCGGGCCGCGCGCTGGTGCTCGCTGACTGGCTCGACCCCGCCGTCCTCGACGAGCAGGACCCGACGCTGCGCGAATCCGGGCTCGACCTGTTCAGCGGGCGGATCACGCCACCCTACTCGGCCGACTTCGTCCTGGAGTACCGCGCGGCGCAGCTGGGGCGGATGCGCCGGATCACCGCGTGGGTACGCGAGAGCCTCGACGCCCTCGCGCGGGCCCACGGCACCCTGTCGGACCTGCCGTTCACGGTGCACGGCACGACCGCCGACCCGCGCTTCATGGACGTCACCCTCGACCCGTCCGACCGCGAACCCGGCACGATGTGGGGGCCTGCGGCGGAGGCGAACATGATGCCGGCGTCACTCGGCCACGCGTCGAGCCTGCGGTCCTGGCTAAGCCAGTGGAGCGTCGACGACTCCAACGCCGACGGCCCGGCTTCGCTCGCCCGGACAAGTGTCCCGACACTGGTGATGTACGGCACCGCCGACCAGGTGTGCTTTCCGAGCTACGCGCAGGTGATGTACGACGCGGTACCGCACGAGCGCAAGGCGCTCATTCCCGTCGTCGGGGGGACGCACTACCTCCATGGCCAGACGCAGCACATCGCCGAGCTCGCCGACACAGTCGTCGCGTGGCTGGGCGCGCACAATCTGGGGGCCTGATGTGGACGACATCGCCCTGCACCCCGACTTCGCCGATGTGCGCGTCACACCTGAAGAGACCTTGTCGCAGCGTGCCCTCGCTGTGCCCATGGCTCAACCCCTGTGAGAGCTCCCGCGCGACGCCCTCGTCATCGGGGTGCATCCACGGTTCCGGTTTTGAGCCGCCGGGGAGGTGGCGCCACGCCAGCCCGGGTATCGGATTGTCGATCCAGCGGAGGATTCGCAATGTCTTGAGGTTCACGAGCGCGCGGTATGTCCCCGGCTCAGCCATGCTCCCGAGGACACGTTGTTCGAGGACCGGCGGGGGCGGGGCTGCTGGCGTCTGCTCGGCTGGGCCAATGTTGTGTGTGATGCCGCGCAGCACGACTTGGGGCTCTCGGTCGTGCTCCTCAACGACGGCACGACACGAGAGGTGTCCGGCACGTACGTCTCCGTCGTCCCGGTGTACGCCCCAGACGGCCGGCCGGTATGACGCGATACGCGAGCACGTGGCGGGCTGGACCGACCGGGCGGCGGAAGCAACGGCACCGGCCGCTCCTTGGCGCAGCGGCTTTTGGCGGACGACCTCTCGACATCAGAAGGTGCCGAAATGACGCGCAGGCTCGGCAAACATGTCCGTGACATGAGGGGCACTTGGTTGCGAATTTTGTTGATCCGACTCCGCGCCTGATCTGCCCCCCTCGTGCGCCCAATCCTAGATGGTGACCCCGTCAGACCGTAGTTCGGTCATGTCTTCGTTCCGACAGCCACAGCGACCTATCAGCCAGCCCAGCCCTGGTTTCCGCGGACGGGATGTGTCCGCTGCCCTGGTGGTCCTGGGAGCTGGGTATGTCTGGCTGCTGCTTTGGTTGGCGGCTTGGGCGGCGGCAGTAACCTCCGGGGGCCGCCGATCGCCCGTACCCTTGGCTGCTCCGCTTCTGGCTTTTGCACACTTGGCGAACCCCTCAAGTGCATGGGGCCAGCAGGAGCCGGGTCCGTGGCCTTATTGGGCAGTGACGGGCGCCTTTCTGCTGGTGGGTACGTTCGCCCCGTCCGCGTTGTGGCTCTGGAAGAGGCGCGCCGCCAACCACGCGCGTGACGACCCGGGCAAGATCCTGGGTGTCGCCTCCCGGCCGGAGGTCGCGCGGGTGGCTGGCCGTCGCTGGCTCCTTCACCGAGCTCGGACGCTCCGACCGTCTCTGACGAACCCGCTACCGCACGATGTCGGCTACCGGTTGGGCAGGTCTCGGGGCCTGGAGTGCTTCTGCTCGGTGGAGGACTCGATCGTGATCGTCGGCCCGCCGAGGTCGGGGAAGGGCATACACCTGGTCGTCCCCAGCATCCTCGACGCGCCCGGGGCGGTGATCACCACCAGTACCCGCCCGGACAACCTGACGGCCACACTGACCGCTCGTGAGGCGATCGGTCCGGTGGTCGTCTTCGACCCCCAATGCCTGGCACCCGGCATACCGTCCGCCGCCCGGTGGTCCCCGATCCGCGGCTGTGAGAACCCGCAGACGGCCCTGCTGCGGGGCAAGGCCCTGACGAGCGGCGCGGCGAGCGGCACGGTGGACTCGAACTTCTGGCAGGCCTCCTCCGAGCAGGCGGTCCGCTGCCTGCTGCACGCGGCGGCGCTGGGTGGGCGCACCCCGACCGACCTGTACCGCTGGTCCCTGTCCGCGGTCCAGGCTCGCGAGGCCGTGGCGATCCTCGCGACCGACCCCCGGGCCGCGCTGTCCTGGGACCAGGCGCTGGAGTCGATCGTCTCGGCGGACCCTCGCCAGCGGGACTCGGTGTGGGCCATGGTGTCCATCGCGTTCGCGGCCCTGGCGGACCCTCGCGTCCTCGCGGCGCTCTCACCGGCCGAGGGGGAGGAGTTCG
>JAABUK010002289.1_pt1 | contig 34691 bp, 37 predicted proteins | sample 5559141 | NCBI WGS metagenome assembly JAABUK01 (sample SAMN10711869, study PRJNA513367) | rock metagenome | isolation source: Antarctica rocks | place: Antarctica: Victoria Land, Pudding Butte nord | collected 2016-01-03
GATGCTTTAGAGGGGGGGGACAAGGGGGGTTGAGCAGGGAGTTCAGGTCCCGCTCGAAGCTAGTTCTAACAAGCGACAAGCGACCGGCAATTTCACGCGCCAAGCCAGGTCTTCTCCGCCGGCTATCCCATCATTTCTAAATGTTGTACAATAGCTCCTGAATTGCTAGCCACCCTTACTGCTTGCTGCAGTGCATGCCTTTGATTGCAATTCTTGCTAAAAGAATATTCTACTGAGATTGCGAACAGGCGGCCCCTTAGTTCCCTACAATGAGAAATCCTCCTAAGAGATGATAGGACTGAGCCCCCAAAAGCTACACACAGGACGCCGGAAGGTCCAGGTAACTCCTGGAAAAAAGGTAGATTGGTGCCAATCAGACGGATACTTCATAACCCGGAGCTACTCACCGAGACGCTTAGATTTCTGGAAAGCCCTACGACAAAAGAAGTGCTAGACTGTTCTGCAGATTCTCTGCAGAAGCCGGTCTGATTTGCCTCAAGAAGACTGTACAGACTGTACATTTCTCTGAAGCCAACGGCTTATTACGAGGAGCTTCGCTTGTTGCCAAGCAGCCACTCTTCGGCGACTACGTGGCTCAGTCGGTATGTGATTAGCACACAGCTTCGGGTACCACAAATATTGATAGCCAAATTGGACTAATCTACTCGGGCCACGGTCTTGTTTATAAACACAGATCCTGTTTTGATGCTACGTACGACCTATTTGAGATGTTCTAATCGATGCGAGAGAGAAAGATTTCGTTTTGGCGAGGCTTTTGACCGCTTTCTAGATCTTGAAAGTATTACCTTCACGTCTATTGCACTTGGATAGCAGTATCAGTTATGCCACGTGTGGAATAGCTGATTACGATACGAAGTGGAGACTGGAGTCGTTTGTCTTACATATCATACCAAAATTCTCATCACAGAAATCTGTTATCTGTTAGTAAGGGGCACTCAAGCTTCAGGGCTCAAGACAAGCTGCAAAAATTAGTGCATGAAACGCTATCACATACGATCTCTTCTGAAGCTTCGCCCGAAGACCGTTGCAACCTATCTGACACTTTCTAGAACCTTCATGCCCTCTACATTCCGTGTATACACAGAAGGATTCAGAGCCACTGACACTTAGCGGACTTTGTGGGCTCGTGATTCACACGGAGGGTCGAAATAGCTAGCCTTCGCATCACCATACGGTGGATTAGGTTTCCTAACGGATCCAAGGCTATTCTAGCTATACCGTCAATGTTCCAAGATGCTACGTGGTTTTGCCTCAAGCTCCCTTCCCTAACTCCTTTCAGGTTCAAAAAATGCCACACCTCTGGATTTCTTCCATCGTCATCAGGTATCGTTGGACCACCTCGAGTTGAGAAAGGTGTTGCTCATGCCAGGTGGACGCCGCGACAACGCACATATTTGTCGAGGGGTATCATCTTCACGTGACTTGATGTATTTGCGACAAGATTCGGAAGCTCCACAAGCTACTCTTTGAATTTAGGTACGGGCGACAGATTATGGATACGGAAGTATTCAAGTCACTGCCGCATCAATCCTACCCGAACGATCGGGGCATCAATAGTGCGCCCATCACCGGGACCTCTTGATGTCGTTAGGGTGAGCGGTCACTGGCGTAACCCTACGGATGAGAGTCGTGCAGAGGCTAACTTCTCTTCCCTTCTCACTATCGGACGCATTGCGTGCCTACATCAGACATAGAATTGAACACGCGCAGCCCACAGGAGTACACGGCGCATTGGCATACATAGCCCAGACCTTGGCAACACAATCTTAACATCTACCCATCTTGGGATACACGTCTTTCGCCGACTAGATGACGGGCTGCGATTGCCGAGTGTTGGTGGCCTGCGCACTTACACTGAGATCCACGTTCGTGAAATGCTGACCGCCTGCGATATGCACAGGCAGATATCATACATCGCTCCACAATATCTAGCAGATATCGTTACTGTGGATTCTGTGTCGGGAAATCACCTACAACTTCTCAAAGACGCAATAGCCTAATTGGTGCGATTCCGGCAGCATATTTAGGTGATTATCTCTAGTCTTTGAGGCTTCTCCCTTGGATGACAGCAAGGATAAAGGTCTTGCGCTACTTACAGCAACTCTCGTCCTTTGTGATAATCTACGAATTTGGGTTTAATCGGTGCCCCAAGTCTCTACATTAATGGCCTAGATATCATCGTGGTCACTAATGCCACTCTCGACGGTTCCGAAGCTCCACTAGGACTTCTTCAGACTTTGTAACGACCCTGGAATGGGCTGTCAATTAGTCACCAACGTGAGCCTCTACAAGGCGTAGAACGAATGAATGGTTTTCCATGTCTTGTAAAATCCTGGCACCAGGGTGAGTACGACTTCTCAGAACATGAATGGCTCAAAACGGGAATGCGGAGAAGGCTGGAAGGGCCATTTTGTGTTCGCTTGACGGCCCATCTTTCCTCTGCCCATATATATATCTATTTCGACGAAATTATGCCTGCTCCAGCAGAAGGGCTTTAGTACAATGGATTACATATACAGCATGAGGGCGCCACTACGCCAAGAATCCTTTGAGCAAGAACTGCAACACGTGATCAGTGACGTGATCGGGCTTCACCTGCCGCAGTATCTCGTAGAGCGGATTCAGCTACCTAATCAATCAACAATCTAGATTCGGACATTTGTCGATCGATTGATATAGAGGAAATAATTCCGTTATCCTAGGACTTGCTTGTCCCCAAGCCATAAAGTGAAATCGTTTGGCGCATTGCAAAAGGGACTATGAGCACTTGGACACGCCCGTATATCATACAATACCGAATCTGGAACCTTATTCGATGGTGGGGATGAGAGATTGTTTCACCGTCGTTGTGACGGGAGCTGCAGTATGCGATCAATAGTGCTTGCGACCCAGATACCTCAAGAAAAGCTGACCTAAATCAGCCATTTAAGGAATGGACTTACAATACCTCTGCCATGGTTCGAGATCGTATACCTGATCGGATGACGCGGAAAGGCAAATTGCCGATCAATATACTCAGGTATCCACACGATATCCATTGTGCCTACGAAGATGTACTGGCTCTAATTCCAGAGCTATGGAGTGGGAAGCGATCAGTTTACCAGCCGGATTCTCCGTCCGGCAAAGAAATGCCCATCGATTTGATGATCCATATCGGGATGAACTCAGCTGAAGAAAGGAACTATGTAATTGAGCAGAGAGCACGTAGAGATGGTTACGAGCAGCCAGGGGAAGATGGGAAATATCTTCCTCCCGATGCGTTGAAAGGTCTGCCAGAAGAAATGTTTGTTGGGTTCGACGTAGAGGATATTGTAGCTCGAGTCGCAAAGTCGCTGCCAGTAAGCGTGTATATTAGTTGGTTCGGCAGAGCTAACATATGATAGGCTGATATCTCTACGAGATCCTCCAACGACGCTGGACTTTACTTCTGCGAGCTTCAACTGTATCTCTCGCTCGCTGTACTTCATGAAAGAAAAGAATTCGGGCGAGTTGAATTCCTTCATGTTCCCACTGAGAGATCTGAGGACGGTATACAGCGCGGAGTGAAGGTTGCCAAGGCTCTCATCACGGAGTGCGTCGACAGTTTGCCGGAAGATCACAAACAGGGCGAAAAGTAGCTTTCAATGCCCGAGATGCGGGGCTCAGGTCTAATGTACGTGTATGAATCGTTTCGGCATCAACTCCAAGAGTTTGGCCAATATGTCTCCTACATCAAAGCTCACGAAGATTGACGGCATTGCCTAATTATATCTCGCCATGATCTTAGCAGAGCACTCAACCTGCTGCCATTCAATAAGCGAATAGATCAGTGACTGGGCCCACATGGATTGATCTTACGCCCTGGATTGCGGAACCTCGAGGGCATGAGACTAGATAAAGCTGAGAATTGAAGCAAAGTCATCGGTTAATGCAGCCGGATTCGCTCGAGAACAACCATCTGTATGTTCGGGACCAGGATCGCAACGACTGGAACCTGGACTTAGCATCAGCCCAGCTTCTACCTTACCTTGCATAGATCAAGCAGCCAACAAGCCAGGAAGCCAATTTTCGTCAGCGATTAATGCGCTTTTTTTCTAACAGTAGATTTTCTTCTAACCAAACACTCTGCAGAGCTATCCTGGTCCAAACTTTCCCCGTCATCCTCGGCGCTTGAATCGGAATATCCCAGCTCTGGTGCAAGCGTCAGGGGGCCTGCCTGGGTGTTGCCTCTCATGCTTGATGACTCTACATCATTCATAGCTCCATCGTCGGTGTGAGAGGCGGCCAAGTGTTTGCCGAAGTCCAAGGATGCCCGTCCCACTACTTCAAAGATAGCTCTTGTCAACTTTGGTGTTTCTGCGTTTCCAGCTCTTGCATCCCAATCAGCGAGTGCAGCCGCTGTCTGAAAGGCGTTTCGAATCTGTCTTCCATTCCATCTCCTATGGCCATCGCTCTCAGCTGAGTCGAACTGCTGCATAGCGAATTCCATGATCTCCTCGAAGTTGATATCATCGGGTCTAGTGTTTGGACTCAACCTTTTCAGATTCATCTCCCATACTGCGGCCGTGAAAGCTCGAGACAGCGGGGGATAGTACAGGCTCACGTGAATACGGGACACTATTGATTCATCGAATGTTTCCACTCTATTTGTGGTGAGGAAGACAATGCCAGAGAAATACTCCAGAGCCCTCAAGAATACTATCGAAAGTTTAGATTACCCCTTCATCACTCGGGACAACACTCACCCGAGACAATGGAATTTTGCATCCTGTTCCTACCTCTTTTAAGCAGGAAGACATCAGCTTCATCCAGCAATGAAACGCATCCCCACCTGGACGCGAGGTTGAAATAAGTCTCAAGATTCTTCTCCACTTCGTTGGAAATGTCGCCCATATCTGCCGATTTTATCTTCAACAGAGGTTTGTGGGTGTACTCTGCAACACATTCAGCAGTTAATGTCTTTCCTGTTCCAGGAGATCCATGGAGAAGTATGACGAGCCCTTTTCCCTTGCCTCTGACGATGTCGAACGAGTGTGGATCGACATTGTTGTCCACCCATTCGGATTCCACCAAAGCTTGGATAAACTCTTTGTGACCCTGAGGAAGTACCATCTTGCTGAAGCTTTCATCGCAAAATTCTATATCGGTGATCCCACTAATATCCAGAGGTGCTGCTTCTCATCAGCCGCCAGTAATGAAGGTCATGAAGGTGCTTACCCCATGTTCGGCTTCGAAGTATGAAAGCGTAGATACGGTAAGAGAATAATTTAAGAATGAACGGTTCAACGCCTTTCTCTTCACGGCCCATAGCAGTCCAGGTGCGGATGTATGGCTGAGTCCATGCCGCATGATGGTGGACCCCCAGGCTTGGCAGCCAGGAAGTTGTCAACTGCAAGGCCAATTAGAAATCAATGATCACCTCGCTGTCCAACAGCGATGGTTGGCAATCTAATGTTAGTCCCTTATACGCTCTATGGGCTCCTGGGAATGTACACAGTCTGACAAAGTGTCTGCCTCTTTCTACCAGATAGTCTTCAATACCATCATCGTACACTGTTAGTGGAACGATTGCCAGGCTCGCGACTGGGATTGACCGTTCGTACTTCGATATACTGACATTTCTTGAGACAGGTCCAAAATTGACACCATCGAAGTCGTAATAGAAGCAGTCCATCACAAAATCATTGGAATCATGGGTGATTGGCTTACAAACCATATCCGCTCTGTCAACTTGAAACTTTGCAAGATTGCCTGTTGTAATTGGCAATGATTGAATAAGTATTCCTGACCATTCCTGATATCTAAGACGGCTAATGCCTGAATTCGTTTGCCATGGGAAGAAAGAACGATGTCTCCTGGACGGAAGACGTAGCAAAGGTCTTCATAGGCAATAACCGGAACCTTTCCCAAGCGGATCTGGGACCTCATTTCGGTTTTTGATCTGAACTCCAATTCGATTAACGCGAGCAGGGCTTTCCAATCTCGGAGGAGGATTCTTTCCTCGGCAGCGTCAGCAAGGCTCAAAGCTGCTGGCGTCATGGTACCACGTAGCATCTGGACTGCAGTTTCTCTATCGCCCATTTTTTCCAAGGCTTTAGTCGCTGTGTCCCACCCAACACTGCAGTGCTCCGCAATGTAGGCTACTTCAAGTTGCCGTAATTTATTGCCCATTCCAGCGTCGCCATTCGAGTCGAACTCATGCTTAAGGGTCAAGCTGGTCGAATCACTGTCCATGATCGGGTTCCCTGTCGTGTTAGCCTGGTCGCCATCGGAACGGCACACCAATTCCAGCTGCTCCAAGTGATTTCGAATGTGTTCCCCGTATGTAATCAAGAATCGTAAAGAAATCATGCTTGATCCAGCCCGACCCGAGAAGCCGGTGACGTGAAGAAGTTCCTCAAAGATATTAGCTGAAATCAGAGTTTCATTAAGTGGTAACTGCGATGAAGTGCCAATGCAACGATGTGGCCGTTGTATGTTAGCTGCTCTCGTTGGCTCGAGTGATTGCGCCGACGGAGGTCTTTCAGTCAAGATGGCGTCCGTGGTATGATCTTGACCAACATGCTGTCTGTGCGAAGTCGTCAATATGGCAGTCTTATTAAATAATGGCTTTGCTACTGCAAATTCCGCCTCGGCGTCTAGGCCACTTTCATTGACCTTGATAGTGTCCGAGTGTGCCCTCTGACCGTTGCTGGCTGGCAATCGAAGAGGAGAGATCGACTCAGATGAATTTCTAGGAAGGCAAGTCGGAGGTAGCATTACATTTTCCAGGTTCACAAGAGCATGCTCGTGTCTCGGCAGCTTGCCCTGGTCGACCAGTTCAATATTGACACCTCCTCCATGGGTGCCTCCGGAAGCGTTTTTGGCTTTTGGCTGAAATAGTTGCCGAAGCAAATTTTTCTTTTGTATGCGTTTATACACTTTTGCGACGATCAAATCGTCCTCACATGTTAGTCGGCGGAAATTCATATCGGATCTCGCATTGCTGATACAACTCGATGTACCATCTTTCGACATAGACATTCGTGAAGAAGCCAGCGAAGGAGCAATCGAGTAAGCACTCTCATCTGACGTGCGAAGCAAGCTTGCCATTGTCCGCAACAGTCCGCTTCGATCCTTCGGGATTGGAAGTTCAAGTACTTGCAGTAACAGGCTCATTGCGATTGCTTGGCCTCGAATGCGATGCGGATGGTCCTGGAGAGCCTGCTCGTTCCATGCTGCTCTAGAGCGAAGCTTGAAGCCCATTGCTGCCGTGGTATACTCCGAAAGGTCTTGCTGCAATGCAGACATTACTAGAGTACCGCATTCCAGTGACCGGTCCAGCCTTTCAAAAAGCTCCGTATCGCTTGTATTATCTGCGTGGTTTTGAGCCCATCCTCTAATTCGGCTCCAGGCTAGCTCAATAGTATTCACTTCCTGTACCATAGACAGGATTGATAATTTGGCGTGCTTGTATTTGCCGGCAATATCGTTCAGAGTTTTCACTACGTTGCCGCATTGCAAAATCAAGCTCAATGAACCCTCGATGACCGAGACAATGGATAATGGGTCTGCCATAGTGGGAAGGAATATCCAAGAATCACTATCGCTCGGAAACGAAGGTCCAGAGCAGGATCGAAAAATCCAAGATCTTGAATTTGTAGTAGAACAGTGTTGGATATCGCTCGCGAACAGAACCGGATCGGGTATCCCATGTCCTGGCCAGGCACTCGTTTCAGGGGGTTCTGCCAAGGTCTAGCGGAGACGAGTGCGGTTGCCGGGACATGGGGTAAAGTAAAAATTCGATATCTATTCGATTTTACTGCCATGAATACCACTTAAAGAGATATGATATTTGGTAGTAGAAATTGTGAGGGGAAGCGATAGAGAATCCGCCTAGCCCCTCAACGGGGCTGTGAGGCGGCTAGGTCATGCAGGATAGAATGCTCATGACCTATCATTGTACTTTCACTTGGCAAGGCGTGATGACCCTCCTTTCTCGTCATCGAACATCGGCGGTTTTTGTGGTTTGGATAATTCTTTTTGAAGCTGATGTTGCCGATGATAAAATTGCTCTTAATCGAGACTAGCTTGCACGCTATCAAGCGATGGCATTCGATGCATTTGGCCTCCTAGGTGAAATCGTCCATCCAGCTCTCTTACATCAGCCCAGCTCTCTGTGCAACAGCGTGGATCCCGCTTACGTAGCTTTGCAAAAAGCTGTTGAAGTTGGAAAAGATATTGAGTGCGAGGTAAGAATGCAGTCTACTACTCTTCGCAGATTTCATACCACTGTAATCGGCGCTCTCAGACGACTAACTGTAGTTGAGTGGATAGAAGAAGGGAAACCTCATACCGGGTAGAAACGAGTGATAGCACAATCGCACTTTCGGTTGGCCGCCAGCGTTTGTAATATGTGGTGTTAGAGATTCTGCTCAGACAAGGCTGGTTATGTATGCATCAAGCAAGGTACTTCCACGTCAGGACTTAAGTATTTCGGGATAGACGCACAGTCCTGTGCTTCTGCCTCAAGGCTGTGACGCAAAGCTGCGCCTTATGCCAGTCGACTCGACCAACACAAACCTTTGGATAAGAAAAAGTCGAGAGTCTCTCCATTGCACCTCTTACGTCTAGATTGACGATGAGAGAGAGGTATACGCGGCGAAGATTCAGATGGTACACTCGTATGACACTCTTCTCACTACGATGCTCCACAGACTCCATCGCTGCGTGACGTATCATAATTTTGTCACTATCTATATCCTGTGAGGCTGATAATATCCGTTTGATAGTCTTTGACCACATAAGGATGGGAGAGTCCGTACACTTCTTCAGTGGCTCCAAGTCCAGCCTGAAAGCTCGCGCAGGTGTGAATGAGCTGCGGTCACTCGGGGACCTACCATAATCAAACTTCTCGCTTTCGCCTCCGTAACAGTAGTGAAACCAACCTCATCTAATCAGCTATCGACAGTATTCTCTTGCCGTGAGTGCCTTTGATGTTACTAGGGTACCTAAATGTAGATTAGGACTACCCCTTGATTTTCAGATGTAACGTTATGTATGTAAGGAAAAAGCATCCCATTCATCGCCAAGGATCTGACGATACTTGACCAATTACATTGAGTTCACAAGTATCTCTTGGCAAGCTAGCCGATAGTACGGCGTTCGCGTTCCGTATTCTAAACACATCCGTCATATATAGACTCTCTGTGAATATAGATACATTACCATCAATAGTTGATTATTAAACTTGCTCTACCAAATCGCCATGCTGTACTCCCCTACCCCGTGCCTTCACTCACCTGCGCTCACACAAACAGTAAGACCGCGTTCACGGTAACCCGCGGCAGAAATCCGTAAACCTCAACCCGTACCAAACATCCTCCACACCAAATCGCCACCCCCCCATCCTCACACCTCCAAATCGCACACCACCACCGCGCCTTACCCCCCACGCAACCGCCATTATACACCAACCCCTCACACCCGCCAAAATGCCCACCTCCCTCTCCCCATCTCAACCCTCCCGCTCGCCCTCCCCACCAGACATAGCCGCAGCAATGGGCTTCGCCTCCTTCGGCGCAAAACCCAATCCGCCGAAAAAGAAACGCAAGATCGCGGGTGCGGAGGTGGATGGTGAGGGTAGTGGAAGTAATAATACACCGCTGGGTATGAGAGCGAGGGCTGGCAAGGGGGATGAGTTGGGGCGGCCAGAAGGGCGGGAAGGAGAGGAGGTGGGTGTTGGGCTTGGGGAGAAAGAGTTAGGCATCGCTGGTGGCGAAGGGGGGTATGGAGAGTCGAATCATGATGGGAAGAATATGCCGCTGATGGGCGAGGGGGGATATTCGATACATAGGCCCGCATGCAACATCATCCCACCACTCGACGAAGACCAACAGAATCCTGCTAGCCTTGTGCAAAATCCAGAAGAAGTACGATTGCTAGAGGAAGCTCGAGAGCGGGGTCTGAGACGTTTGGAACAGATGGGGCAGGACAGGAGAGCGGATGGGGAGTGGGACTGGGGTGCTTTGCGGAGGGGTGTTAGGGATGAGAGGGGGGATATGGCATTCTATGATGCGAGTTTTGTTGAGGATCCGTGGAGGGGTTTACGAGGGGAGGCTGCTATTAGGTTTGGGTAGGGCTCAGAAGAAGGGCTAATTGGCTCCAAAGGTGCGATGGCAGGGATGGGGGTGCGTGTCTATGGAGGGGCAGAGATGCAAGTCAGGGGGGCTAGGTGTGATGGAGGTATTTAGTTGGACGAGGTCAAGGATTATACCCTGGGGAATGACGCATATGCACCTGTATCTGGGAAGCTCTAGAGCGGGATGAGAGCAGATTGGGCATAGTGTGTGCTTATAGGACACGAGAAGCTGACAAAAGAGGAGTAGATTCATTCTTATCGAGCATGATTCGTCAACCAAAACCATGACACTGCCCGAAAGAAGCTTAGCACCTAACAGCAAAGAACCACATCCAGCCCAAAAGCATATCCCCGCTAACCCCCCAAAAACGCCCCAATAAGTAGCCACCAAGCACGCAGCTCGTCATCCCTGCCCTCCCATGAGGGCAAGATCTGACGAGGCACAAGCTGCAGAACGCAGGCGACGAGGTGTGGGTGCCACTGCCGCCCGCAAATCAAATCGCTCAGTCGGAAAAGGCAAGCATGAAGACTAACAGCCGCGCGCCGAACTTGTCAGAAGGTGCGTTGGGAGGGCCCGTTGGAAAAGCGGCGAGAGACCATGGGGGGTGCGGTAGGGCAATATACCCCTGATGCTAGCGAGTGTATTTTGACGACATGCCATTGAATTTGCGCATAATACATCGTGAACTGCTCATAGAAGGTAATGAAAGGGGTATCAAGGAAGTAGAAATCAGTAGCGGTCGGGTGATGGAAAGCGTGCGCTGGCTTTGCGGTATTCTTTTGGGTATTTGCGCTCAGTCTTCGTCTTAAGGTTACTGCGATTTCGTTAGTTACCAATGTTTCAGACAACATGTAATGGAAGTCATAGATGGAGTATCTAGTGAGAGGTTTACTTACTTGACGCGCTTTTGTGTCCACTCAAGATCTTTCTTCACCTCCTTTGCTGCTTTCATTCCATCCGCAAAGTTCGCACGGCTGGTCTTGAGTCGGCGCTGAGCAAGTGCTTGCAATTCCATGAGTTCGCGATTTTTGGCATTGAGTTCTCCGGACCTTCGAGATATTAGCATATCAGCCATCTGTGCGGACAACTAATAGGCTGATCGGCAGGAGATGAAAATACTCACGTCTGCGCTTGTCTGGCCAAACTCCTGTCCAGCGGCTCGCGGTCCACACTCACACTGAGCTTGTCATTGAGCAATTCAACAAGATCGATGCCGGAAGAGCCGTCGCAATCGCTGCCGTTGCTACCAGAGTCGGAGGTCAATGATGGCACGGCAGAGCTAGCGGGAGTGCTGCGCTTTGGTGGTGAGACGGCGACACTAGCAAAGGGAGCTGGGTAGGCGAGTGGGATCTTCGAAGGGGCTTTACCAGAAGTGGCGACGGGTCGAGAGTAGCTGGTAGCCTGGTAGCGCTGTTGAGTTGCAGGCATGTTGACGGAAGTGAGGTGCTGATATGATGACTTGGTGATGTGTTTGATTGTTGGAGCTGATCAATATTGTGAGGGAGACAATTGTATAAGATAGTCTTGTGTATGAGAACAAAGATTTGATGTGAAGAGGTCAAATGGAAGTAGTCAAGTCAGGCTAGGTATGAGTGATTGAGGCCAGGGGAAGGTTGTCTGGAAGATATAATCAAGAAGAGAAAAGAAAAGTTCAAGGACGGTCCTGGACCTCCCTTTTATACCCTTCTCACCCCCTTGCTATCGGCCGATGGGGGGTCACGTCGACCCATCGTGATACCCACCATGACCAAGAAGACCTCGACCCCGCTTCTCTTTCGTCAAAGATGCTTTATCTCATTCCATTAGCCCCAAATCCCAGAGTGCACATCCCAGTTCCAGCCAGTTGGAAGATCCGGATACCCACCCACGGGGGTAAACTATCCCCCCGATCTCTTGCTGCTTTTCAGCGTCCGGAGGGGTTGCTTGCAATCTAGACGCGGCCATTGGTGCGATTGGCACAGAAATCCTCACACCATGTTAGTGTGAGCTGACTGTGAAAGTACCGGCTGATAGCGTTGCAATGTCTTGGTTGTGGACGGAAATGCCATGACTGGAGCTAAGAGACGATCTCTGCCTCTACGCATTTTGCACCGCTGCTTTGCCGACGCAAGGCACGCTATGAAAATTGCATTACGCAGCAAGGGGACAGAGAAGCCGACGGTCTGATAATCCAATCCAATCTGAGGGCTTTATGTACGGATGCGTTGGCATTGTGGGCTTGCTCATGGATTGGGTATCCATACATTCTCCGGCTGAACCCAGTCAACACCATAAAGGTCTTAGGTCATGTCATAAACACTATTGTGCTGCGGTTTGACATGCGTATGCAAGGCATATCACCGCACGATTCGACTATTATGACGGACAATGATTTTTTATTGTTGCGGTCTGAAGACGTCGTTGCCAAGCCCTGCGGGCAGCCGCTGGCCTTGTCAATCATTCGTGTAGGACCCGGCTCTCACCTCTCGAGGAGTTCTCTCTTCCTTGCCAAATCGTCTACAATTGGGACTTCATATCTTCCTCCATTCGTAGCGACTATCTAATTGGTATCTATAGGTATGCTAATTGGGCTTTAGCTCTCGCGATGGTTGACGCAAAGCGGCCTTCTCTATCTCGATCCTGCTTCGCCGTCTCAATTCCGAGCAAGATCTTCTTTATACCAACGTCGACCGAGTCACTCTGTGTCGCGTCGCGAAGCTCTTGAATAGATCGGCCCAGATCTGAAAACACTTCGGACTGCTTCATGATGAATGCAAGCTCTGCATGGCTCTTCACATTCGGTACCGCAATGTCCGAATCAAACGACGTGAATACATCCAGCTGCTGTAGGACCGACCTCTCCCCTGTTGTGGCTAATACGAGCAATCTCCGGCCTTTGGGTGGCTCTTTCTTCAACAGAACCATCAACGCTTGGAGCACGCCGTTACTGAAGCGTGGTCCGATGGGCACCCACTCGATAATCCTCTCAATGTTGTCGATAACTACAACGCTCAGAGGACTCTTGTAAGCGTCATCAAAGATACGGCGCATATGCTCGATCTTCATTGACTCGTTGAAGCCAATCATGTTGTCTGGACTGCACATTTTGATGAAAGGGTAATCGCTGTCTAGCGCAATACGAGCAGCGAGTGCAGTCTTCCCACTTCCTGGCGGTCCATAAAGGATGGTGCTGAACAGTGGGGTGGAGTCCGGCTCCGAGACTTGCTTGACGATGAGTTTCGCTTCGTTCAGGATGCCATCAACAGCCGGTGAAAAGTGTATGATTCCGCCACGAAGGCAACGTTGCATTTCATCTTCGGAAACCCCAAAAGAAGGCTTCACGTCATCGAAGGCGTGTTCGAAGTCGTCACGATTTACTTTCATGTTGTCCACATCCTCAGAAACGCCAGCCATTGTTCCCACTTTAACATGGCGATTCATGGCGAACGAAGTCGCCGATCTGACCAATCCACTGATCTCGGCACCACTGAAATTCTTCGTCAGATGAGCAAGTTCTTCGAGATTTACGTCCGCATCCAAGTTCCCACTCTCCCTCATCTTACTAGTATGAATTTTCAGAATCTGCACCCGGCCATGCTCATCAGGTAACGAGATTTCCATATGGACCTCCAACCGACCCGGTCGTAGTAAAGCATCGTCGATCATATCCATCCGATTGGTCATACCAATAAGAAGTATGTTATTGAGCTGGTCGACGCCATCCAGCTTAGACAACAATTGATTGACAACGCTATCTCCAACGCCAGTACCTCCGCCTGCCCCACTGCCTCGCTGCTTGCAGACTGCGTCCAATTCATCGAAGATAATGATGTGCAGGCCACTCTCATCACCCTTCTCCTTGTACTCTTTTTCTGCGTCCGCAAAGAGTTTTCGAATATTTTCTTCCGACTGTCCAACATACTTGTTGAGCACCTCTGGTCCGTTGATGACCTTGGGTTCCCGAGCATTCAGCATCTTGCCGATTCGCCTCGCTATGAGAGTCTTTCCGGTTCCCGGAGGCCCAAACAGAAGGATCCCTTTGACATGCTGTATGCCCATTGACTCGATTAACCCTGGTGGAAATATGCGCGACGCAAACGCCCTTCGAAAGATGGCACTGAATTCTTTGTCCAAACCGCCGATGCCCATATCCTCAAACTTGAAATCGGGTGTAAAGATGGCATTGGTCGCAGGTCTTCGTTTCGAGGCTTTAAGGTTGATTCTCGATTTGGCGTCTTTGAAGAAGTTCATTTGGCTTTGATGTGTGAGTATGCCACGAGCCCGTCGATCTGACATACTTGGCTCAGCGCCAGCCAGAGCCTTATCCATAGAGAGATCGACAAGCTGTATAGCTTTGATGATGAACAGCAGAGGGAGGCTTTTGTAATCCATAAGAATTCGCTGACCTGGCGCCAAGACTTGGTTCTCGTAGTTCTGATCTTTGTTAGTACAAGCGAAGCCAACTTACTACCATATATACCTTCGTGAATATCTGCTGTAATTCATCTTGATCAAAAGGTGCCTCTGTCTCCTTCTTGCCTGCGAAGCTGACTTCCGCATCCAGTGAGCCAAGATATCGGTGTCCTCCCTCTTCAAAAGGATCATAAATCCTTACAAGGACTGTGTCCTGGAAGCTAATCGAAGCCCCCGAACGCTGAAAGTCCGAAAGACCGATCTGGCCTTGTTGGAAATTGTCGAGAACTCTTGCTGTGTAGACGTAGAGATCGTTAAGTATCACGTAGAAGTCCGTTCCGATTCGAATTTGAGGAAAGTCGAAAGGTGAGACCGCGACAATATTCCCATAGGTAAATTGGTTATGCGGCGATTTAGTGGGCTCTAAGTGCCAGGTCTGTCCCCCTGTCTGGGAGATAGCGCGCGGAGGTCCTCGAGGGTGGTCCATCTTTTCTGGCGGGCCTTCATACCCACGAGAGCCGCCGTATCTATCAGAGTCGTCTGGAGGTATCCAACTGTATGGACCTTGACCAGGTGGGGGCTGTTGACGAGGAGGGGTGGGTCGAGGGTTACGGGATCCAAACATTGTGAATAGCTTTGTTGCTACAGACCAGATGAGCGAGCGTAGTCCCTAGGGATACACGAATGTTACCTGGATGAATGAATTTAGAGTGTCTGTATGCGCTCGAGACAATGAACAACAATTGCAGCATGTCCTGTAGCGCCTTCCAAAGCACGCTAAAAGGCGGGGCAAGTTTAGGCGAGATCGACCAACTCCGCTCGCTCCCACTCCCTGCACTCTACATCCCTCTCTCATCACGGAGGAGCGCGACAACATGCTCTATTTGATTGGCCTCGGGCTGGCTGACGAGACAGACGTCACTGTCAAAGGCTTGGAGCTGATCAGGAACGCTGAGAGGGTTTATCTAGAAGCCTACACAAGCATTTTACTTGTGGACACGGCGAAGTTGGTGAGCGTTTCTTTTCGTACCAAATACTTCGGGTTTTCTGACTGGATGGGTCATTGCAGTAGGAAGCTTTCTATGGTCGCGCTATCATTTTGGCGGACCGCGAAATGGTCGAGTCTTCTAGTGACGACATACTAGCGGGCGCCGACACAACGGACATTGCCTTTTTGGTAGTTGGGGATCCCTTTGGGTACAGCGTCCTGCCACAACCCACAACATCCGATGCAATATATTAAGCCTTTTTCCATCTAGGGCGACAACGCACACCGACCTCGTTTTACGAGCTCGAGAGCTTAAGATACCCATGCGAAGCATTCACAATGCCTCCATATTGTCCGCCATAGGGGCTACCGGACTGCAGCTTTACAACTTTGGACAAACTGTCAGTATGGTTTTCTTTACGGAGACTTGGAAGCCGTCTTCGTTCTATGATCGACTCAAAGAGAATCATCAAATCGGTCTTCACACCCTGGTCTTACTGGATATCAAGGTGAAGGAGCAGTCACTCGCCAATCTTGCAAGAGGTCGGAAAATCTATGAGCCTCCGCGGTTCATGACAGTAGCGCAGTGCGCGGATCAGATGCTCGAGATTGAGAAGGAAAGGGATGAAGGCATATGTGGACCCGAAGTTCTTGCGGTTGGTGTTGCTAGGATTGGTGCAAAAGATCAGAGCATGGCCGCTGGGACGTTGAGACAATTGAGCAAGTCAGCCCTCGGGTCACCACTTCATAGCTTGGTGCTACTTGGGCGCAGAGTCCATGATCTGGAAAGGGACTTCATTCGGGACTTTGCACTTGATGTTGAAATATTCGACAGGGTCTGGAAAGAGCACTATCAGGACAAGCGGTGATAGTGTCACCGGCTTCCAAGCGTCTTGATACGCTGTTACTTTCTGCGACAAAGTTCTGGATTCTATAGCTTGACGTCCTGCCTGATCACGGTCAGAGCAAATTTAGTGTTTCCAAAAATAGAACTACCTCGCCCTGAGCAGCGACCGGCCGGACGTCGGCGCAAGGCGCTCCGTGATATGCATCCTGCCCTGCCCAGCATCCCTCGCCTCAATAATTCCTCCCCCTGACATCTCATGCATGCTGGCGGGCCTGCCTTAGCGGAAAAAGCACAAATTTCGGCCCCAATGTTCTTCACTACTGGATCCTCGTGCAATAATCCTGCGTCCACACCAAAGAGTGATGGTGCTGTGGTCGCAATATCTTCCACTGTAACAATACGCTCGCCATACGCCAGCTACATTGGCGTAGACACTTTCAGAAAGGGCACTGCAGCAATGGAAGTTTGGGGACTCTCATAGTACTGTTGCAGCTTTGCCCTGGATCTTATATGGTTTGCCTCAACCCTGCCTGCACTATCTATCATCGAGCAAACACAGCCGGACCCTCGATTGCATCTCGCGACAGCAATTGCAGCGAATCACGTCTTCCTCTCCTTCCACAACCAAGTAATACAATTTCGACATGGCTATCTACGTTCTACACGGCTTCAAGTGGAAGCGCACTCCCATTCGTCATCATGTCATTCTGAAGAACGTTGACGACGCGGCCCCCGATTACATCATGCATGAGATGACTCCGACAGCCCTTCGCGAGAGCTTCACGAAGCTCTGGCCACACATCATGAAACATCTCCCCGATCTCGACTTCATTGAACAAAATGATCCATTGGACGAATCGCCTCTTGCGGCTTTTCAGCCATACGCCTTTGTGGCAAGCAAAGTGGTCAAGGGCGACCTCAGCATCAATCTGAGGGAGGCACAGGCGCAATTGGGCCTATCACCCGCTGCTTGGGAGGCGTTCTATGCGCTCAGGGATGAATTGACTGGAGGTACAGGGGAGGAGATCGGCTTCTACGTGGTGTCCAATGGCAAGCCAGAGTTAGCAGGAGACCAGACTCAGCTCAAGGAAGGGTGGGAGGTCACGCACAAGGTAGATGTCTTTCCAGTCCTCGTCAGATATCACGCGCTAATAAGAGCAGATCGAAGAGAAGCAGAGTGATACGAAGAAGGGCAAAGGTAGCATCCTTGGCCGTATGATGAGGAAAGACTCTGGAAAGAGCAAAGATTCCTCAGCCACTAAGGGATCTATAAAGAGCTGAATGGGGTAAGGAAGGCGGTAGTGAAACACAATCAGGAATGATGGTCTTTGGATCTGGCTCTGCCTCAAGGAAACGTGTGCAAGGTGAGAATACCATCATTATATCAGAGCGTTGCGCTGACGTGCAAAGGGATGAACGTATATCAGTGTATGGCTTTGAATGACCAAGTCAAATCAAAGGGCGAATGTCGCTACCTCTAGCGAAGATGCATACTTTAATTAGCAACAGATTAATCAAACGGACAGATACTACAAAACATGGAATATCCTAAACGCAGGTCCGATGCTACCATATCATGCACTTTCATCTGAGGACAATATCCAAGTTCGGTGAATTCACCTTCTCCAGGAAAACTTTGGTAGTATCTTTGCTCAAAAACATTCACAACCGCGCATTGAACTGGCCTGCATTATTAGACCAACTTACCTGATCTAGGTGTAGGACGTCCATCTCAGCTCCATCATGACCCAAAGATCGACAGACAGCTTGGACTTGGTCCACGCGACGATGTCGACCTTGTTGCGCAAAGCTCGTCACGACCCAAAATAGCAAGCCGTTTTCGTAGCCCGAGCGCGGGCAAATATAAAGCCGTGGATCCCGTTGACATCAGCATGGCTTGTGCGCCACCAATCTTGCGAACTTCTGAATCTGAAAGACTGAAACTATGCGTGCAACTTTTGTCGTGGCTTCGATCTACAAGGTCGCGACCACCCTGGTACAATGTTTTTTCAGGAGCCAGTGACACTAGTACGCATAATGTGGTTCGTACAGAAATCTCGCGCTGATGGAATTCAAATAGCAACATATTGCCAGCCTACTGCCTGCGAGACCCCCTGCGATCTCCCTTACGCTCACAACCCCGTACACAAGCGCGTGGACCTTTACACCGAGCAATGGCTCGTTTAATACCCATGGCGTGCTTTACTAGTAACCCAATTTAGTCTCGGAAGCTGACCCTGTCGGGCCTGGTAACCCTCTGGGCTGGGAAGGAGTAAGTCCAATGAGAGCCTGTTTATGTCAGGCGATGTCTTGTTCCTTACCTTCATCCCCGATGGGTAGGTCCTTTGTTTTCCATCGACTTTAGGCTATAAAGCGATGGTAGGGACTAAAGGGGTCACAGTCGAGTAGGTGCAGTCTACCATTCGAATGGTTAATGTTGGCCGTAGATTCATTGAGATGATGAGTGTTGATGGTACAAAGATCGATTTGGCCCAAAGACCTTGGGTGTAGGGCATCCGTGTTCAGGACCTGGGCGCACAGTAAAGGTAGGTCGTCGGACGCTACCATGAGAGAGGACGCTCCGCTAGAGGCTGCGAAAGCAGGATTGAAATCTTTTTACATGGCACAACTGGCACAATCCTCGGAAGCCTATACTCTAGCAATGGCGAAAGAGGCCAGGCCACGAACACGAAGAGATTTTTGATGTCAAGTAATAGTAGGATTGGGATGTATATGCTGATTGACACTAAAAGGGGAAGTATGGAAGTAGTACCAAGAAGGGAAGTATGGAAGTAGTACCAAGAAGGGAAGTATGGAAGTAATACCTGGGCAATCTGTCCGGAAGGAGGCCGTGTTTTATTCGTGAATGAGGACTTAGGAGGAAAAGCGACGGAACGACAACTCTCTTTCCCTGCTAGATATATATGTTGTTTGTCGATCACAATAAGTCGCGGTTTACCTCGTTTCGAAGCTCTAGTACAAGGGCCAAGAATGGGAAAGGCTATGGATCCATGACTGCGGTTGGTCTGCATAGGTGCGAAGCGGTCACTAGCACGCACAAGAGCAGCAGTTCAGGAAGAGAGAAACTGGCCCATGACAGCACGGTGTTCACGGTGTATTTTTCTCTTGGAGCATGGCAGGACGGGTAGTGTTGTGGCGGCGAATAATCTGTTCTGTTGCGGCTCTATACCCCTTCACCCATCACGAATTGGTAACGCGCATGATAGAAGCAGCCGGGACACATCAAGGCGTAGTATTCTCTTGAAGCATGGCAGGACGGGTAGTGTTGTGGCGGCGGATGTTTTGTTCTGTTGCGGCTCTGTTCCCCTTCACCCATCACGAACTGGTAACGCGCATGAGAGAAGCAGCCAGGACATATCAGATCTCGGTGGTATACTATACTCAGGTGTATTGGCGACCATGCGAGAGACTTATAGTGTGTCCCTCTTAACACCATATGGCCGGCTTTTTATTCCATCAAATCATTATTGCAATCGAGGCAGCATGACGACATCAGACATTGCCATCACACTTGGTATCCTTACCGTCAGCAGCACTAACAAGAGCAAGCCCTCTTCAAGTCGATCTACCACCATTTCTCAACCAAAACGCTCCTTCTACATCACCCATACGCCGCCACCAATAACCACGCCCAAACGACATGCTCTCCTTCATTCCACACGAAAGTGCCCTATCCCTCACCATCAACGACTGCCTAGACGCGCTGGATCAGATCACAACCTTTATATCAGGCTATCGAACGCCATTCAATTCTCCCATCACCCTCGCGCTGATCTCCCCCTTCCCTTCTCGAGGCAAGACAGGACTTGGAGATCACACTGGTAACGAGGGATCTGGTCGTTCTATCTGTGGCAAATATCTACAACGAGCTCATGAGGCCGAGGGTGGAGAGTTCTGCCGGCTTGCTGTACGCATAAGTGGACGCGGAATCCGAAAGGGGGTTGGACGGATTGTTGGTCCGGATGATATACTGATGGTATTCATTGGAGCCTGTTAGACCGGACTTGGGGAAATATTCGGATACATCAAGATGATGGAGTATGGAATTATTTGGCAGATATCAGCTGAGTGGTTATTCTCCCCGAAAAGCTGGAAGTGAGTTGGGGGGATCTTTGCACTTGGGACAGCAGGATCTTCCCGATCTGGTAGTTCGGTTATGCGAATGGTCTTTACCGCACTATGTTGAGATGGTTTATTGTTCGCAAATTTTATTGTCCATCCGGGGTCTTATGACGCATGGCCTTGGGATCATCGAGGATTGCTTCCATGCAATAGGGTTCTTAATAGCTCTAGCTGTCTCATGAGACTTCCTGGCTCAAAACTTCCAAATAACCTACGTATATGTCTGCGCAAATAGGCGCCAGCGGTCTTGACGACGAAGCTTTGTGGTACATGGTTGAACACGTTGACAATATATTCAAGTCACTTGTCACAAGGGAGAGTACTCTTTCAAGATGGTCTGCCAGGAAATTCTATGTGTTAATAAAGACATATTATTAGAGCCGGTGATCTCGCCTGCCACGCATCCAAATACCCCTCAATAACCGAAATAACCATATTAAAGGAGACCAGCCTACCTCAAGCCGGCGACACCAACCACGACATATTCCAGAACACACACTCGACACAACCCACCTGTAGATACTCAACAAGCATCAAAACTTCTCCTCAAACCTCACCAACCTCCCCATCACTATCCTCATCCACCACCTCTTCACCTACAGCTTCACACCCCTGCATCCCCTTCGCCAGCCTCCGCGCCTCAAGCCTAACGGCACGAATACCAGCTTCCTGTTCCGCCGTCATCTTAGTCGCCGGCGACCACGTCTTACTCACATTGTCCCTCTTGACTTTAACCGGCATCTTGACGGTAGCGGTGTCCTTGTAGCCTCTATTTGTGCGCTTTGTGGAGCGGTTTCGGAGAGGGGAGAAGGCTACGGGGAAGGCTGGGGGGGTTTTGATGTCGTTGCGGGGGCGGTAGGAGTAGTTGGTTGCGCTGGCTTTGGTTGTGGCGGTGGTGGTGGAGGTGTTCATGGTTGTAGGGTCGCTTGTTGTAGCGAGTTCGTTGGAGGAGGTCATGGTGGTGGGTTCGCTCGCTGTGATGGTGATTTCGTTGGAGGAATTCATGGTTGTGGGTTCGCTCGTTGTTATGTTCGTAGTGATGATGTTTTTCTCGAGGATGTATCTTGTGCTGCTAAGGGGATCGGGCTTTTGCTAAGTTGAAGTCTCGGATGCGATTGAGATGATGGAGATGAAGCTCGAGGTGAGGATTAAGTCTCTCTTTTATATGGGGAAAAGTTGAGCTTTGTGCTTGAGGTAGAGTCTTCATGCATTGTGGTTCGTAATGCTTCTTTGTCTTAACAATAATACTGCTGTTCTCATTGGGGAAAGCAAAGTTCCTGAACAATAGGATTTGTCCTATCTCAAGGCACTGGTCAAGGCTGCGTTGTGGAGCCTTGTCTAGAACCATTTTCGCGAATGTCTGAGTCATTGCTTGCCCAGGAATGAGACATTTCTTGTGTGTATACAAAGGGTGCAGACAGCAGGATTGCAAGGACCCAGCGGCGTTAGAAAACATGTTTGGGAAGAGATAATGTCGATGTTGCAATTTATAGTGGTCTGGTAGAGGAGAAAGAGTAGAGAACCAGAAGCCAAGTTATTCGTAGGATGTGCCGTCGGCTGTCACGCCCTGTGATATATTCAGCAGCGGCAATTATTGGCAGGCCCGCGCTGAGCGACCTTGATATATTCTATAACTTGGATATAACCTTATGAGACGTAATGACTGCATCCAGTCCAAAGAATCTGGTCATGTCTTCGATAACATCTGACTACACTGTACCAGATATACACCAGGGAGATCTGGGATGTAGCTCGAAGACTGGGGAGAGTAGGACGAAGTGACGCAAGACCTAATCCCGGTTAAGCGCTTGGAGATGCGTTACGACTCATACGTTTCGCCACTTAGAAAATTCTTGCGGTGGTATATCCCAGGCCTGAGGACACCTGCACGGCATCGGCGACATGGCATCATGGGTCATGGACACATTCATAGGCACTAACCTCGCAGAAAACCTTTATACAGAGTCAGGGCACCCTGGTGGGCACGATTCCGCGCTGGTGTGCAATATGGCTGCGAACAAAATATACCCTCAAATCCTCTCGATCGGGGTTCATAGACAGCATCAATGAGGACCAAGATGCAGCTAGTTTTGGAGCGGAAACGCTTTGACAGGAGCCAGAGAGCGAAGATAAGCGGTTTGGATCTGAGGAGAATGGGTAATGCATAGCGGCGGCAAAGGTGAAGAATGGCTTTCGAGAGAAGAAGGCGGTTTTGGTGAAACGTAATAATGATCTAAAACCTAACTTGAACGAAACCGGGAGGGTATACTCTGCGCAAACAATCGAGTGGTAGGAGGGAGCGTCGGACCTTGATGTGATGTCGTCTGGAAGGGAGATGCCAAGATAGAGTGGTACAGGGAGCAAGCGTTGTCGATAGAAGCAGGTGATACAACATAGCTTAATCCACATATGTGTCTAATAAGCGTCCGACAGATGATGTCCTGTACTTGTGAGACTTGGCCGAGATGGTCTTATGCCAGATAATTGCCACAAGCCAGCTAATACTAAGAAGCACGAGAAATAGAAGGGCTGATCAAAGTTGACCAAGCTGAAGGGCGCTTCAGGCGCTAAGCCCGCTTGAATCTCGATGTTGCCTCTTCAGAACCACCTTGATCTCCACCACTACACGATTCTACGCTCATGCAAACGACTAGCCTCTGTTAAATTCATAAACCTCCTATATCCATCTCCCACCCGCCCACATCAACGCCCTCATCCTTGCCAAATGTCCGCCCCCACCAAATCCAACGCCTCAGACACCTCCTTCCGCAAAACCTGGGACCGAGCCGAATACGCCGCAAAAGCCGAAGCCCGCGAGGCAAAATACAAAGAAGAAGGCAAAGCGCGCGCCGAAGCCAAAGCCTCTGGCCAAAAATACCGTCCCCGCGCCTCCACCCCGCCCGACGCCAAACAAACCGAATCCCGCACCGCCCGCCTCGATGTCTCCAACAACGTCGGCAAAACCACGCTCGTGCCCGCTGGCGCCGCGACTGGCAAGCGAGGACGTGGAGCGGGTTTCTATTGTGCGGATTGTGATTTGACGTTTAAGGATAATTTGCAGTTTGTGGAGCATTTGAATAGTCGGCAGCATTTGGTTGCTGTTGGGCAGTCTGGGGAGGTTAAGAGGGCGACGTTGGAGGAGGTGAGGGAGAGGTTGGAGTGGTTGGTTAGGCGGCGGGAGGAGGAGAAGGTGGGGGTGGGGGATGTGGTGGATTTGGGGAGGAGGTTGGAGGTTAGGGCTGAGGTGGAGGAGAGGGAGAGGGAGGAGAAGAGGAGGAGGAGGAATGAGAAGAGGAGAAAGACTGAGGGTGGGGTTGGGGTGAAGGTTGAGCAGGATGAGGGGTTTGGGGGAGGGATTATTTGTTAGGTGGGAGCTGTATTGGGATGAAGACGAATATTGCTCGGTATCCACGTAGATAAATTTGCATTGTAGGCGTTTAGATACCCATGAAAGTACGCAAGGTAAACGCACGTTCGTCTTTGCACGTCATATATTCGTTTTTGAGACTTCGATCCGATCAACGATGCCTACGATAACGGGGGTTTTCGACGCAAGTCACGCTCTTCTTGGAATTGAAATTTCAACGATGCAAGCAGCCATCCGTGCGGCATCCTTGGGTATAATCCTGCCTTATGGCTTCGTAACGCCCGATTCTGAGGCCTCAAATCTGTGATTTCACGTTAGTGATTCCTCTGACTGAAGGACGAACATATTATGTACCAATTTCAGCTCAGTCTTCTTGATTCCTTGCGGACCCATCCACACCGTGCATCTGCCGGGTATGGGCTTTTCCTGCAGACGGCGGAAAGCTTCTCGGACATGCTTGGGCGTTACAGGCGTTGTGCCCTCTTCGGGCGGATCAAAGAGCCCAGTCTGCTTTTTGCGCTTCTTGGTCTGGGCATCAGAACCACCATGACGAGTCTTGTACCGATCTTCCTCCGCTTTGACCGTTAGAGCCTCCTCAGTTAACGTTTGTACAATGTCATAAAGCAAAAAGCCCAGGATATCCACTATATCATCATTCGGCTTGCTATCTGTGACGATGCCAAAACCGGCCCACTCCCGAAAGCGCTTGGCTTTCTTGTAGGTGAAGGAGGCTTGGCGACACTCGCTATAATGAACGTACTCATCTTTGGTCATGCCCTTGGTGCGTTTGTCGGCTTGTTGAAGACGTTCGAGAGTAGCGATATTTGCTTCTTCCTCTTCCTCGTCGTCCTCATCTTCGCCTTCAGGCAATTGCTCGCTAAAGTAACTCGAGATATCCCAGGGAAGCTTAATCTTCTTCTTGCTTCTCTTCGTCACGTCGCCAATGGGGGCTGTGGGCCCACCTGCACCATCTCCACCACCGAGAGCATCATCGGCAGCATCTGCTGCGTCAGCACCTTTATCGTCCGAGTCTCTCGCAGTTTTCCGGACATCTTTCCAAGACAGAAAAGTTTTGAGACGAGCGGTCTTCGCTTTATCATGCCGGATCAGGAAGAACAGGTCAGCATGGGCGATGGTGCGGGATCCTCGGCGGGTAGCAGTTTCCGTTGACTTTTTCAACTGTTCAGGTTAGTTGTAGTGGTAGCTAGGTCAAAAAGGTAGCCCACCATCTCATAAACCTGCTCGTGCACGATCTGTTCGATAAGTGTAGTAGTCTCGCTCGATGGCTCTCCCGTTTCGCCAGCAACAAACATCATCTGTTCAATCATAGGAATCAGTACGATGCGCTTGTACCCCTCGATCCTCTCGTTCCGATAGCAGTCATTGTCGCCGAGTGAAGGCACCATGCTTGCTCGCACAGCAACACCCGGATTTTGACAAGACATAGGCAAGCCGATTGCTGCCGAGAGACCAAACGACGGTCTGCCTTGCAAAGCAGCCATTAAGCCCAGGGCTGGAATTGAAGAAAGGTGATTACTATGGAGTGAAAACGGATTCGGTGTTCGGGTTGCCAGGTGAAATGATAGGGCTGGACAGGGGGCAAACAAAAGAGCAGGCTTCTCATTATGCCGAACTGTTTCCAAGTACACCGTCCACCCACCAAAGCATTACGGCGTCGTGCACACACATTTATATTTACGGCACGATTCAAGTCGATCAAGAGTATTGGTATACCAGGAACTCTCCAAGAGGGTGCTAAGCTGTGTCTGGAATAGAGAAGCAGAACCATCCATCTGAAGGCAAAAGGATTCACCTTTTCATTGCATCATTTGAATGGGCTTAGCCTACCTGTTGAATCTCCTGCCGGTACTTCGATCCTTTCTCAGCCATGCTTACTGTGCTTCCCAATGGTGACTAATGTGCTAAGAGGCTGCCCAAAAAAGTAGAGAAAGAGTAAGGTGATGATATCGATTGATGACGCGGAAGTAGTTGTACAAACGCCAAGAATCTACATTCCGGAAGGCGAAGTCCTCAAGTACTGACTTCTTGCGACAAGATCATCTGTGCTAATCTCACAGAAAGCTCTTCAATAAAGCCGGAAGATGTATTGAAGTCTCATTGCTGTTCGTTAATTCATGAAGTCGGTCTTTCTCAAACTCCGGTATCATATACGACATTACTGACTAGCGTATCATCCTTTATCGAAATAGTCAGCCTTTATGCCAAGACATACACATGCTCGAAGAAGAGGTCCCACGCTTATCCTATTCATTCAGTGCCATCTGCGCCCACACCCTTGTTATGTCCGAGTCACGTTAACTTCTTCGCACACTACACGACACTAAATACTTGTGACTTTCATAGCTAGTTTGGGCTTCGGCTATGACAGAGCATCATGCCTTTGTCAATTTATCTACTTAATTCAAAGGTCGCATGGCTGATAGGATCACAGACATCTTCTCGGAAAAAAATCATGGAACGTCTACAACGCCGACAACATTGCCAAGGTCAAGCAAGACGAAGCTGCGGCCGCCGCTCGCGAAGGAGCCGAGGAGCAGCGTATGCAGGAGGTTGATGCCGAGCGACGGCTACAACAACTGCGGGGGATAAATGTCGATCCATTGCCAGCTCCAGAAAGAGAGGAAGAGGAGCGAAACCGCACCAAACAAGATGGGGCAGGTCGAGAACGAAAAAGGAGGAGGATCGCTGGAGAAGACGATACGGAGCGGGATATTAGATTTGCCCAGGAGAACAGCGCTCTCATTCCTAAGGCCGAGCTGAAAATGAAGAGTCAGAAAAGTAGTGACGCTCCTATCACCGATCATCGTGGTCACATCAATCTCTTCCCAGCTGAAGGGTCAAAACCTAGGACCTCGAAAAATGCAGAAACAGAAGCAGAGAAGGCAAAAAGGCAGAAGGAGCACGAAGACCAGTACACCATGCGTTTCTCCAACGCAGCTGGCTTCAAACAGGCAATCGGAGATAAACCTTGGTACCATACTATGGGTGACAATAAAACTGATGAAGTTGAGAAGCCATCGAGGGATGTCTGGGGCAACGAAGACCCAAGAAGAAGAGACAGACAGAAGACGAGAATAGCAGCTGATGATCCGTTGGCGGCTATCAAGAAAGGTGTTGCTGGGGTCAGGGAGGTGGAGAAGGAGAGAAAGAAGTGGAAAGAAGAGAAGGATCGCGAGATCAGGGAGCTTGAAGAAGCAGACCGGCGTCGTGAGAGACGTGAGAGGAGGAAGAGAAGAATAAGACGGGAGGAGGATGATCTGGAGGGGTTTAATCTTGGCCCTTCAATTGCTGATGAAAAGTCCAGGCGAGATTGGGGGACACTCAAGGACGGTTCTTCGCAACGTTCTTCCGGACATGGACGTCATAGTGGTGAGCGTAGCCGGCATCACTCACATCGTGACCATATCAAGAGCCAGAAGAAGGACGACAGACCAGGCTGGGAGGTAGGTGCAGGTGGCAGATACAGCAATCAATTCGCTCAAGTCTAGGATCAAGTCTACATTATTAGTGCAAGCTGTGCAGCATTCATTCCCCCAATTCAGTCCATCAACAAAGCCAGCATGTAGGTCCCCTGTCGTTTCCGGATTTTCGAAAGCAAACCAAATGTCCCCCTGTTCTCTATCTCTATACTCTTGAGTCCCTGTCATCTTCCCTATCTCCTCACGTCCAGCCACATACCAATAGCGAAAAGCGTCGGTATCTTGTTAGTCCCTTAGTTCAATAACGATGCACCACCAACGGCCTTACACATCGAATATCAGCTTCCAGGGTTTTCACTCAATAGCAACGTGCGCATCATCGCATTCTGCAGCGGCATTGACTTCGACCCTGTGGCTCCTGTCTTTCACCCCAGCCTCAAAGACCTTTTTCCACACTCTCACTCGGCTCTACAGGTAAGATCATCACGGCACTAATCAGCCTGTCTCCTTTCGTCGCAGCTATCTCAACCGCTTCTAGTTCGGCCACGCTATGTCTTACTACAGTCACCTTTTCTTTACGTCTAACGCATCGAGTCCATCCATCACATCTTAACCTAGGCTGTAAACCGATTATAGATCACTGACGACGGGGCTGAGAACAGAGGATATGGAGTCGTAGGTTATGCAGCGGAAGGTGAGGAGGTGAGGAGGTGAGAAATGGCATTATGAGCGTGTAGAATTCTCGGTGAAGTCCATTCAATGGCGGAGGATTCAGGTTGCTCGCGGTGAACATGGAAGATGTCCTGTGCAAAACATGTGATTGTGGGGAATGATTCCCAGTTATTCCGGGATGATGTCCAGGGTGCTAATCTCTGGTCCCTCCGCGGAGCCATATCGAAAGCTACGCTGATGAAGCAGTAGGTTAAAGCGGCAGACGTGGTTTCAAACACGCATGAAGTCCCGTCTCTAGCGTTCACCCGCAACGCCAGCAGACCGTGGGATCAGATTGGCGGTGTCCGTGTGAAAGGCGCGCCCTCGGGCTTGTTATGGTCGAGACAACAGCCGATCGGAAGTTTTGGAAGCGACAGCAGATGCTTGGAAGGAATCGCGGCTCTTTCCCCACGATTTCGGCTATGGTAATTTCAGTTTCCCATCTCGCGTGCCTCGTAAATTCTTTCTCGATTCGCTCCACGTCTCATTCTGTTCAACAGGCTCTGGATTGTTGATAGGAATCGAAGTGCCCCCACAATTCAAAAGGATGTTTGTATTAGCCATCCTTGGTCTACTCATGATTCCAGAAGTCCTTTCGAATCCACTGGATCCCAACAACCCGATCCATCCCAACATCTATCAGCCCCTCAATCTCTCCTCACCCATCGCCAGCAGCTCACCCATCGGCGATAAAATAACCTGTTTCCAACAAGACGGCATCGACCCCCCCTTCGTCCCCACAAACGTCATCGACTGCATAGATGCAAGCTGGAAAATGATCCAGACCGGCATCTTCGGTGGCGACTTTGACTTCCGTTGCACGCACAGGAGACCGTTCCCCCTTCCGAACAGCTTCACGGTGCAATCGTGCACGATCTGGTTGGATATGACTGGTGAGGATGAAGAAGCCCGATTCAATCCTGGCGAGATACAGGCCGCAATTGGGGCTATTCAGTCGAGGTGTGTGGCGAGGCGGCCGAGGTTGGGTGGGAAGACTTTGGTGGGGCCGGGAAAGGTGATGGAGGTGATGATCTTTGGGAATAGGTGGCAGGGTGTGGATGGGAGCTAGTGTGGCGCCTATTGGGGGTGGAGTAGTTGCAGGATGATACAGGTTATTGGTCGTATCAACGTGGATCCGTTGTCACGTGCGTATTCGATTAGTCGATGACTTACCACGTCTTTATATCTCATGCAACCTAATTTTCTAACCCGCAACCATGCAATGATTGTCAAGCAATCATAGCCAGCATGGCATTCTAATAGGCTTATACATTCCAGTCGTATAGTCTTTCCGCAGTTGAGAAGCTTCTCCGTCTAGTGTACGCTCCACCGCACAAGAGACTGCGTAGCAAGAGCATATCTGCTCGCAAATCTAGTCGTGATGGACGAGGGTTGGATTACTCCTCGAATCTAGCGGTGTACAGGCCGTGAAACAGTCAATGACTCTTTGGAAGCCGCTTGTTTGCTGACTGACAAAGGTGCGAATTAGGCTGCGGTTCGACACTGAAATTGGCCGTCATGCAGCCATCTTGCTGCGTAGCCCATTCGTTACGGGTGGATACATATAGAGTGGGTGTTATATATTCAGTGCTCAGAAAAGCTACATGGTCTACCCAACGACTCACAAGCTGCAAATATCAAATCACAATTTTAAGTCTAGTTCTTACTCAATGTCCTGTGGACATAAAAAGAGCAGTTCATTGCTGGGAAATGACGAGTAGAAAACAATCCTGGTCTGGTAGCGCTGCCGCCGGGGAGTGGGACGTACGCGTTGGATGCATTTTATGGGCGGAACCAAGGAAAGCTGTCGGCGATCAAGAAGAAGAATGACCCGCGGGATCTGTTCTATGCGCCGACGGCTGTGGGGTGCGGAGCTTGGGTTGCGGATGCTGTTGGCCGGTTCTGTCGACCGTAGGGAGATAGTAATTACTAATGGCGATTTGGGAACGGTGGGTTGAGGCATGGTGGTCTTGTCTTCCTTTTCCTTTTCAGACCAGATCTGAATTTTCATTCCTTTGGCAACTGGGAAAATGTATTAATACAGAGCTGTACCAGTCACAGACTGCTACTTTGACATAATTTGGGGATCGGCCGTAACAATTGTAGAGCTATCCTAGTGGCTTGTCAGCATGTAAGATACTTCAACTCTACTTCTTACCAACGACCATTTGATCACCTAGCAAAATCATAATTCCAAGTACAGGCTGTACGATCAATGTATGCTGTCGGAGTCTATCACGCGGAGAGCGTACAAGATAGGCGATCCATTCTCTGTACTATTCATTTGGGATGGTTGAGGAGTAAGAGACGAAATCAGGTCACGTGAACGGGGCTTGGCACACATCATTTCCTACCCGCGTTCCACTCATGATCTTCCAACCCACTCATATATTTACAAATCCACGTCTCATTCGTGACAGTAGTGGATAACATCTGGTTCGTGAAAGGTGAGAGTATGGACAATATTGAAGAAATCTTCGAGTGCTCATGGCCTCTGATCTTGATTATTTCGTCAGCTGACTAGCCTTCCTGATTCATGCTAACAATACGGTATCAGCCATCGCTGAAGTCATCAATGAAACCAACTTTCACGCTGTCGCTTTCGTCATCGCTCATTTCATCACTGAAAGCCATTGATGCATCACCAGAAGACCGGTCACGGAATCCTGATGGTGCAGGACCTCCACAGCAAACGATCTACCACATCAATGGCGTCTCATCGAAAGCCAAGAACTTGCCTGAAGTCTCCTCACGAGAAGCGGCATCGATCTGCAAAGCGTTGGTCAGCTTACACAACTAGCGACTCAGGGGGGAAACCACAACATACCTTGGCAAGCATCCCGTTGACGCTATCTTCCACAGTGGTATAGGCTTCTGGCAGCCCGAAGGACCTAGCTGCTGCATTGCCCTCCTCGGTCTTCACCAAACTGTGTCAACCAACACATCAGCATTGTCACACGATCACAGGTAAGATTGGGGAAGGAAATACCCAGGATGCACAGCAAAGGCAATAAGTTCAGGCTGCTCGAAGTGAATGCGACGAATGAGGAAGTTGACAGCAGCCTTTGACGCTCCATAAGAGCTGACCGTGAACGGCACATGCTCCATTCCTGTAATGGTTCCCGCGCCCGAGCTCATGACCATGAAGATGGGCTTCTTGGCCTTTTGCAAAAGTGGTAGCGTGGCCTGGAACAAACGCACTACGCCTGCGGCATTGACATCGACGTGCTCGATCAGGTCGGAAGTCTTCATCTCGGAAACCTTCTGGAATGCGGCCAGTCTGAAGATGCCGGCATTGGCGATGATGGTGTCGATGTGGCTGATGTTGTGCGAGGAGAGGCTGCGGATGGCCTCCTTTGCGTCTGTCTCAGATGTGGATTCAACTTTGACGAGGATAACTTTGCTGCCCGAGGCGGTCGGCAGTTTGGAAAGAGCTTGGGACTCGGCGGCGTTTGGATTACGGACGGTGCCGATGACGGTGGTGTTGGGACGTGAGAGATACTTCTTGACGAAACCCTCGCCGATTCCTGGGGAGTGGAGGGTCAGTTGCTATAGCTTTTGAGATTTATGCTACTTCGTTCTCATTCGTCAGCCAGGACACTGACCTTTGTTGGCGCCCGAGATGAGAACGACAGACATGTTGGCGAACGTGTCTTATGTAAGTGTTTAGGCCGCTGATGTTGAGTGCGATTGAGCTGCTACCGTGGTCGCTATGGGCAAAGAGTAGGTATGGAGAGGAAGATGCGAAGGTTGAGGAAGGAGAAGATAGGGTGGTTGTCAGAATACCTAGCTCTTTTTCGGATTTGTCATTAATACGATTGCCTGGATTAGCAATTCGGGCATTCCACGATCTGCCGGCTGCTGAAGCTGAACTCCATAGCTTCTGCAACACTTGCGCCAGGGATTGAGGCTAGGCCACACAGTGACTGCTGACTCGGTATCTTATGGAAGACTTTTATGGGGAGTCCTATTTTGCTTGTGGGCGCCCAGTGGAGTACTACTAGGGTGTGGTTTCCGGGGCAAATGTCCTCCCAGCTCATTGTCATCCTCCGTACTCTGGAGTATCAATCCCCTCCAGCCCCTGCAAGCCCTCGCTCGACCGGCTCGCGGGTAGAATAAGGATCCGAACGCCAAGAAGGGAATGCCCCACCAAAATTGACTGCTGAAAATTCGGATTCTTCTTATCCGTACCCCTTCCTTCACGCATGCTCAGGGTCTGTACCCTACTCTTGTGATGTGCCATGCTGACAGTAAGCATACGTGAGAAAACGCTGACAATAAGCCTACCTTGGCTGGTCCCATCGGGTGCGCCTAGCCGTAAGCTGCCGTGGATGCCTCTGCCTAACACTGAACTTAGCTAAGCCCATTGGTCGTGCTCGAAGACCGGCTGCAGACGAGATCTTTGAGTATCGGCGTCCGGGCCATGATTGCTGTATGGTCCAGACGAAAGTTCATCATTCAAATTATCGTGGAGCCTGAATACGCCATAAGCTGCAAGGCCAGACATAGCTCAAGCATCACCAACGAGAGATCCGGCCAAGTATATCTATAAACATAGAAGTGTAGTATAAGGTTGTGAGAGCATCTCATTGCCAAGACTACTGCTTCCCTACTACGGACTGTGACACTCAGTGCTGTTTTTACTTGGTGTTGGGGCAGGCAAGATGTTTATCCTCAATAATTTTGATAAGGAGAAACACCTCCAGTCTAGCTTTACGATCTTCTCTATAGTCTCTCTAATCGTTCTCGTAGCCTATGGTGTTGTTTTGGCCGTTTATCGTCTCCGCTGCAGCCCTTTAGCCAGGTTTCCAGGGCCAAAGCTAGCCGCTTTGACTCAATACTATGAAGCGTATTATGACTTGGTCTCGGGCGGTGGTGGGAACTATACCCGCCGAATCAAGAAAATGCACGTGACATATGGTACGTCTGCACAATTTTGACGAGGTACGTTGCGACCACTTACACATTCAAGGTCCGATCATCCGCATCAATCCGTTCGAGGTACACATTGGCGATCCGGAATATTACGAAATTGTGTATGCTCCCAGCTCGTTTAGTAAGTGGACATGGTTCGAGAACAGGTTCAACATACCCCAATCCACATTCTCCACTGCCGATTACAAGGTCCACAAACCACAAAGGGCCGCACTGGCTCCTTTTTTTTACCGCACAAAAGATGCAGGGCCACGGACCTTTCGTCCAGAGTCTTGTGTACAAGGTCTGTTATCCATTTGAATAAGAGTACGCAGACCAAGGCAAGCCTGTCGTCCTGAATGATGTGTACGGAGCTTTGTCTGGGGACGTAATTACCAACCTCGCGTTTGCGAAATCCTATGATCTTATCGGCACCAAGAATTGGGAGTCGCCTTTCACTATAGCTGTCAGTAATTTAGTGACAACGTCGCATATCATGACACATTTTAGCTGGATTTTCCCTGCAATGAACTGTGTCCCGGACAAGTTACTCATGGCTCTCTCATCCAAATTTAAGCCGATTGTTGAATTTCGTAGAGTGAGTGCCTCACTTGGTAGGACAATCTCTCGCACTAATGAAGGGCAGGAAATGGAGTCACAGATCAGAGATCTGTTGAGCGGCAACAATCAGGAAGCAAAGTTAGCAGCACACGACACAGTATTCGCCGAAATAATGAACTCGAAGCTGCCGTCGCATGAAGTCTCTCAGCATCGTCTTCAGAACGAAGCGGTGAGCATCATAGGAGCCGGTTTCGAAACTACCAGATGGGCACTGACAGTTCAATCCTATTTCATCCTCGCTAGCCCCGCCATTCATCAACGCCTGCGCCAAGAATTGATAGAAGCGATTCCTGATCCCGAGACTATCCCAGCGTGGTCTGAGCTCCAGAAACTACCGTACCTATCTGCCTGCATCGAAGAAGGTTGGCTTCTCTCTTCTATTCCCCTTTGCATTGCTTCCCTCTTATCCTCGATCTAGGAGACCACAAACATCTGCTGACGCACTTTATTATCCGGGTCTGCGTCTTTCCTACGGCATCGTACAGCGCTCGCCCCGTGTCTCCCAAGAGCAGACATTTCAATACCAAGACTACACCGTCCCACCGGGCACACCGATCTCCCTCGAACATTTCCACATGCACCACACCGAGTCGATTTTCCCAGACAGCTACACTTATAAGCCGGAGCGATGGCTCGGCAACCCCAAGGGTCCGGACGGCGTCAAACACTTATCGCGCTACATGGTAGCTTGCAGCCCGGGCACCCGCATGTGTCTTGGTATGCAGATGGCGTACTTGGAGATGTTTGCGACGATTGCAACGCTGTTTCGCCGCTTTGACATGGAGCTGTGTTAGACGTAGGCCATAAATGGTAGCATGGTAGATGGATTGATTATCTAGAAAGACACGTTGTCTGACGCAGAGTTTTATGAGTGCCAAGACACTAAAGTATGACTGTGATGTCCAATTTCCAACAAGCTGTTCCAGACGGACCGGACAAGTGTTGACTTCTATCGGGATTTTGTCTGCCCGCAGGTCAAGCCTGGCGGTCAAGGAGTGAGGGTTCTAGTTAACTGATGGGTCACAACCTGCAAATCACGGACCTCGTACATTACATTGCAACCACCTTGTTATGCCCAGCTGGAGCAGGCTGCAGAAGTCTGCACGTATGACCTTGGGTTGCCTATGTTGCTACCGAGTATACAGCT
>JAABUK010002290.1_pt1 | contig 34679 bp, 44 predicted proteins | sample 5559141 | NCBI WGS metagenome assembly JAABUK01 (sample SAMN10711869, study PRJNA513367) | rock metagenome | isolation source: Antarctica rocks | place: Antarctica: Victoria Land, Pudding Butte nord | collected 2016-01-03
GCTCAAGGCAGCGATGTAGTCATCCATGAGTCAGTGGGCCCTGTGTGGAACTTCAGCACTGCGGGTGTGGCTGGCCAGAATATACTGCTGGTAAGCAACAGTCACGGCAGTTACCATGCGTATGCACTGCAATTGCCCCAGTACAGTAGTGATTGTCTGGGTCTGTGTCAACTTACTATGTCAAAGGTCTGATAGTGCAGTCCTTGTCATAGTGCACCAAGCCTTTTCAGGATGCTCACTCAGACTACAAACAATCTGACCCCCTACCTCTCAAGCTGGCATGTTTGCAACGAATGGATGTTGCACAGGGTGTACTGCAACTTGCAACATAATCAGGGTTATTTGTTGGGGTTTTTGGGATGCTTCTCAATTGGCAGGGTCTGGCTCCCTCAATTGGCAGGGTCTGGCTGTATCAACAGGCAGGGTCTGGCTTGCTCATTTGGCAGGGTCTGGCTCTATCATTTGGCAGGGTCTGGCTCTATCATTTGGCAGGGTCTGGCTTTCTCATTTGGCAGGGTCCGGCCCCCTCAATTGGCAGGGTATGGCTTCTTTAATTGGCAGGGTTTGGCTCCCTGAGCATGTGACACGTCATGCTGCAGAACCACACCTCTCAGACGCAAGTCGGACAAGTCTTTGCTGCGCTCAACCCTGCCCCCAGACTCGCCATTGCAACTCACCTCAGCGTGAATGAGTACAGCATTGTTCCAATCATCTCAGCCATCAGATCAACGTATCCAGTCGGACCCTTGGCAATTGCTCAGGACCTGAATGTATGGGACATCTCCCCAAACAACATCACACAAAGAAGGTACGCAGATTCTTCTGAGTCTGCACTATCCTTTGTCTGCTGAGGCAGGCCATGAACTTTTGTATATCTGAGCACCTCCTTGCACCAATTTGTGTAGTGCATGTGGCTGCACATCATCTTCTCCACATGTCCTACCTGGTACGTGTCCTAGGTAGTGTGATACCAAATGCACATCAGGTCCTGACTATTAAGCTTATGGTCTGCAATGTCAGCATCTGCTAGCTCTTCCTTCATCTGGTTGATCAAGGTTGCACATTCATGTTGTTGTTCCTGCCAAGTTCCTGTCTCAGATGACTCATGTCACTGTCCTGCATGCCATTGGTCGGGCTGTGCAAAACCCATGTTGCTGTTGCAGGTTTTTGGTGCAGCCAAACATCCAAGGAGGTATCTTTGTGCCGCTTGGTGGCACTACAGACCCTGCCGGCTATAGCTTGCCCACAGTCTCTGCACAGACCTGGCCTTTCCCCACAGTTACTGACACAGGACTGACTCTGCTGTCTACAGCTGTGAACACCACTTCCACCAGCCAGACCAGCACTGCTGGATAGACAGCAAGAGCAGCACAGCAGCATGTGTTGTTGCTTCAACGCACGTCTCGTTTTGGTATGACCTTGACCTGGCCAGGCACATGTGCGTCTTGGATCAAGCTTGTACAGTCTAGAAGATCTTGTTCAGCTACTCTCTGAGACCTCAAAGGAGATCAGATGGACTCAATTGAGTATGAAGGCACAACTATAGAGCCAACTTACAAGGTCTGGAGAATGCTTGATTAGCATACTGCAAACGCCAGTGGTTAACAGTTAACACATTGTAAGGTTTGTGTGACCGCAGGCCCTTGCACTTTTGTGTAAAGATCGCAGAGATGTCTTTGTACTACACCATGTACTATTTGTGTCTGTCTTACCTTGTAGACGTCAATGCGTTGGTTTGAACCTGTTGTACTGAGCAGCAGGTCTGCAGTCAAATGTTGCAAATACAAGTAAAGAAGATTGCCACGTGCATTTAGTCTTTCGTCTGTTCATGGCCAATGTTTCACAGCGTGAGCATCGATGCAGACATCCCTCTGTAAATTGCAAATAAACTGAAGGTCTCAAAGCTCGAGCCCAAAGTGGCTTCAGAGCATGTTTGCTACCTTCCATCATCATGATAAAGGCTAATCACTTTCGAAACGCTCTACAGTACTATACTAGGTATACTAGCTAGTATTTAGCTCGACTTGAGCTTTGACGCGACAATGGACATGGCCTGCCGTAGAATGCTACACACCATGCTTAGGGTTTAAGCCCTAAACCATGTTTGGGGTCTAAACACTAAACCCTAACCCATCTTTGCAACCCTCTGTTTGATTCAGGGGAGATGAAGCTGACGCTCATAAACCAGTGCAGTCCACACTCGTGCATGACAAAGCACAGTATCGCACATGCTGCAGGAATGGTTGCTGCAGTGCCGCACATGCTGCAGGAATGGTTGCTGCACTGTCGCACATGCTGCAGGAATGGTTGCTGCATGTCAACCCTGCCAACAGCCATTCAATGTTATGACTGACAAGTTACAGCCTTGCATGTGCTGCAGAAATGACTGCTGCAGATGGTAGAGCCAGCAACGCAGCTTCTTCCTTGCTGGCTTGGAAACATGACATCGCCCTTGAAGCTACTCTGATGGGGTCCTCCAGGGGTCCAAGATGGGCTAGCTCTTCAAAGTTACAAACCACACACACAAGTTTGCGTCAGGTCTGCTGCTAAAGGTGACACATAAAAATAGCAGACCCCAAATGCAGTGCAGTGCTAGCAGCTGGGATTGCAACATTTGTATCAATATATATAACATACGTGTATATGCATATATTCACCTCAGGTATGTAGCAGCCAGGCATGGCAACACGTATGGCCTGAATAAACATGCATAACACACTGCATAGTGCTGTTACGTAAATGATGAATGGTATCATGTGGTGACGAAGGTCAGTCACTGTGGTGCAGGCAAAAGCCAACCAGTCTGATCTCCCTTTGGGAAAGCGTGGTGCCTGCTTCATGCCTTCTGTGTTCAGGTAATCAACAGGCCCCTCAGCATTGGCCCCAACCCCAATTGTGATGGGGCACTGTACATTTGGGGGATCATCATGGCCTGATCCCATTGCTGCTGATCCAGCATCATTATACCAACGTGCTTCGCTTTCTGGGCTGATTGCTAGCACGCAGGTCCCATCTGCAATGGTAGTGACGTCACAGTCAAGCACTCGTGAGCATCTTGGCATTACGTCTGCCTGGAAGTGCATGACATAGCACATATTTCAGAAGTCCCCAGCTCAGTGATGCAAAGTTTGGACAATCTAGCTCGCTACATTCAAGCATACACTTTGATGCTATGTCAAATATACAGGCATGACGCAGCTGCTTATTATGAAGAGATCACGCAGAAACAGAGTCACAAGAAGGCGTAGAATGCCACACTAGGCAACGCGTGCACAAGGCAGGCAGGCAAAAGCTCTTGCTGATAAAACAGATCAACTCACCCACTGCAACATCAGCTGACAGCTCACATACTTTGCGTCATGAGCAGCATCTGGTATGGTACTCTTGCATTGCATCTGAGTTCACACAGGTACAGCAGAGCAAGCTGCGGCATACCTGCTTGCTCTGACAGACCATGAGCCACATACTCTTCAAAACAGTCCTTGTGGAATGCAGAGAAGGGCGGTCTTGACCTGAAGCGCTTGGCGGCCTCTTGCTTGCTCTTGAAGTGAGATTTGCGCCGCCGGGCCAGAGCTGCCAATGCCTCATAGCCTTCGCTTGAGTGCTTACCGGTCCTGCACAATGCAGAGTCCACAGCTGCTTGAGTTCGCAGTTAGTTTCTATGCCTGCAGGTTTAACTGCAAGCGCACATGAGTGAGACTTCAAGTTTGGTCTGGAAGGTGGTTGCTGTGAGTGCAAGGCGCCAGAAATTCCAGCAGTGGGGGATGCAAAAGCCTTGCCTAGCTGTCTCTTGTTGAACAGATGCAGCACAATCAGTCTGGTTGCCTGCCCTGCATGTCTGAATAGCATCAATGAAACGGTTTTCATGGCACGTTGCATGTTAACATGTTTGGGCATATTGCTAGTGGCATGCAAGACTTGCCTGTTGTCGACCTTTACAGGGAATAGCACTGGCTCAAATGCATAGATGGCTGCAAAGGTACCGGGCCACGTTGCTTCAGCTCTGATTGCAACTTGAGCGCCGCCAGAGTGCGTGAACGCCCAACACCCTGCATGCAGTGCATCTTTAAGGTCTGTGATTTGGACTGCGTACAGTACCGTTTCTGGTAAGTGCTCTCAGCAAGGCACGTGATATGACGTGCCAGTGTAAGGAGGCCACAGGAGCATAGCAACAGCAGCAACTTGGCATCCTTGGTGCTCTCTGAGGGTCGATGCAGCATATAGGGATCTGGATATATCTTTTATGTGCAGGCACAGTTGCTCAAGCTACAACCAGCACTACTGGATCAGCCAACTCAAAAGTTTCATAGCACGGCGACAGTGGCCGTGACTTTCATGCTTTGCTGCAAATTGAAGACTTGTGTCCTAATTCAGTTGCAATGGTGACAATGGTATGACCAGCTGACTTTTGAAATAACTGCTGTCTCTACTGTGCTGAGCCAGAACGTAGGTTTCAAGGTTGTAGCAAATGGCATGGGCCTTGTCAGTAAGGGATACTATATCCCTATTCGCTACAGTCGCAAGTATCAGGTTTTAGTAGACAGTCAGGCAATGGACCTCTTAGGCTCAGTGAATCTACCACTGCAAAGAGATCGCTCAGGTATAGGTCCACCAGGTTGCCAGGTGGAGCTGGCAGGCTACCCTGGCCACGAAACTCAACTCCCCAGCACTGATAGTTGTCCTTGGCAAAGAGCTCGGCCTGCAACCGGGAAAATGATGAACTTATTTATTTCAATTACAACAAGCTCACAACGAAGCCTGCGAAGCATGTGGCAGTACCAGCGGAGTGTAGCACTTAATATGGAAACCATTAGCGTGCAAGAACAGCACAAGCGGTCCGCTGTTGCCTGCCAAGTGCAGCAAGTTGACTGTGGCACCATCGACTGTACTGACAGCAACCATGATGGCTGGTCACTTTAGGGCTGCATCCTATTGTTTGCTAGAGTGCGCTCCATATAGCGAGATCACATTTTCAGATCCGCAGCCAGACCAAGTGGATTTCGGACAGGAAACAATCATCTGACGAAGTGCAATGCCGACGTCAGGTATTGCGAGCTCGGGAAGATGAGTGCCGATGCGCAATCTCGTCCGGAACGAAGGCAATGTTAGTCATCGTTGGTTTCGGAGCCCGCCAGGCGTCGCCATAGTGCAGCGAATCCCACGCGGCTGGTTGTGACTCAGAAGGCCGAGACCGCAGGAGGCTGGTGTCAGTGTCGGTGTCGGAGGGTTTGCATCCCGGCCCGGTGTGGTCGGTTCCCGCCACGCTCAGGTGTAAGCTTACCTGACAACCTAGGAGGCCGTAAATGATCTCTGCTCTCGCCTGGGTCCCCCGAGGGGCGGCCAAACCTGTACAGGATGAGCAATCACCAACAGAAGCTGAGCTGGAAGCGTTGAAGGTGATTTGGAGCTCGCCGGGAGCTGTCTTGAGTCCCCTTCTGCCCTACACTTACTGCTTCACTAGACTACTGTATGGCAGGAAGGAGGCGAGGTTCAGCCTAAGGAAGCCGACGGCCTAGAGAGCGAAGGCTCAGGCTCTGAGAATGATGTCGAGATGGACGAGGCTGCACAAGTAGCACAAGCAAGGGCCATGGCGGCAGCTGTCAAAGCCAAGCCTGCTGCCAACAAAGGTTTGCGGCTCTCACTGCTCATAGAGCTGCTCACACAAGCCTTGACAGCGGCAGACAGTGAAATCCGCCTGCTTCTATCTGCCTCTGCAAGGACACAGGACCATGTCACCTGTTACAGCGAGCAGAGGCTGCAAGCACTGCAATAGCCTATCAATGCGCAAGCACAGCCTCACTGCATGCTGAGCTTTACACCTTTGGTCAGCAGCTTGACCATAAGCAGACAAACGGAATGCTGGTTCTTCTGTTTGTGCAAAGATCAAGTCTTAGATTCCGTCATCCAATTATGAACTAAAAGGTCAAACCATTCTAACATGCTCAGAAATGACCCTCCTGTAAGGATGCTGCCAGAGGACTGAGGGTCTGCATCCTGTGGTCATGCAGATGCTGATGTCGATCTTGCTGATCCACTGGCTGAGCTACACATGGAGGATTATGACACAGACGAAGAAGGGGAGGAGATGAAGACAGAAACAGCATCTAGGCTGTTTGGTAGTGGGAATCCAGGTGATATTCTGTGCATGGCACCTGACATACACATGTTCACCAATGAGCCTGCAAATTCCATGCACAGGCTGACTTCATGCCCTGCACTGAAAAATACTGCAAAACACCCTCTGAGAGGTTCTAAGAGCAGGTGATGCTACATGTCCTGCTATTGCCCGGGTGGGAGATGTGAGAGTGCACTGCAAGGTGTGCTTGCAAAACAGCTGCCTTCCATTGCTATTGATTTGTAGAGCTCCATATCTGCTCCACCATAATCAGCAGTGCTCAGCCAGACTGCCCAACTACAAGCATCAGGCTGCACATCTGCTCTAACATAATACCAGCAGTGGACGGCAGCAAAACCCCTTGTCATGTTTTTGCCTTACTGCCTCTGTGGCTGATAACTGCATATGCAAGCTTGTTTTGCTCCCTTCTGACAGACGCACGCTTGCGTATACAGGGTTGTCATATTACCAGAGCAATCAGCAGGACCCTAACATCAGCAAGCATGGTGGCGAAGATGACAGCGAAGCTGACGATTTCGAGGTTCATGCCAGCGACTTTGTCATTCTGGCAGCAAGGAACGAGGATGAAGTGAGCCACATAGAGGTAAGCAAAAAGAAAAGAAAGGACTACACCTTTCAAGGGCAATTCAATGAGAAGCCATGAGAAGCCACCTGGGCTGCCCAGGCGCAGAGGTAACACCTACAAAAGCTGTCAAGGGGACTGTACTTCCACAGAAACAGATGCGGTGCTAGGCTCATTCATGCTGTTGCTTTGCTATGTTGGTTGCATCTGGTACATCTGTGGCATGTTGGCTTGAGTTGTGTATGAGAATAAGCATGCCAGTCCCATCCAGCACAGCAGCATGGCTCAACATATGCTTGTGTTCATAGACCTGGTGTACCTCACAGCATGCTAGTCCTGTCAATCAGTTCAGCATGCGAGGTGCAGATCCAAGTTACATATGCCAGAACTGGCATATTCACAGCAGGCTCCTCCTATCAAGCCCTTCATTTTTGACAGATTGTGTTTCCCCTAAGCTTGGCAGACCCCACAGCATGTCGTTCCCATGCAGCAACGCAGCATGTCAGTTGCAGCACAGCTGTGCATTTGCCAAACTTGGCACATCTCACAGCGTGCGTTGCCTTGCACAGGTCTGGATCTATGAGGAGGCAGGAACAAGTGAAGATTCCAACATCTATGTGCATCATGACATCATGCTGCCAGCCTTCCCTTTGTCACTGGCGTGGATGGACTGCCGGCCCGCCGGGGATGCGCAATCTGGGAATCTGGCAGCTGTGGGCACGATGAGTCCCGGCATTGAGATCTGGTGAGACCTGCAGATATATATTAGGTTCACACCTCAGATACTTGCCTCTGGCTGTGATCACATCATATGCCATTGTCCAAGGCAGAAGGGAATACATCAGAGAAAAGACAATAGCTTGTGGCAATTCAGGACAGCAGGCAGGCTTTCTTGGTTTGCTGATCAAGATCGTGAAAGCTTGTTCATGAATGCTGATGTGTTTGAGATTGGGTGTGTAGACATAGTAGGTGCATGCTGTTGTTTTCTCGAAATACAACTGTGATGTGAAGGAGTCTTGCATGCGCGTCGATACATACCACTTGCATGACATTGTTGACATCAGCAGTCTGGCCTGTCAGGCGCTTGCTCATAACAAGTCTTCCACGCTGTACATATGGCATCACATTGGGTGCTGTACACAAGCGAAAATCATACCGAATCAAGCAGCGCCGCATTGTAGCTTTCAACTCCTCTACATCCAGCAGCTTCAATTTTGGGGCACTGAAGGCATGTCTGTGGACTTGTGATGCTGACGCGCCTTTGCTTCTCTCAGCCTTTGCTGTAAATCAGGGATTTCAGGAACTTCCTAGGACTGCATGTGCCTGACCCCCAGGGGAGGTATATGCTGAATGCATGATTGAGTTGGTGGGTGGGTGAGTAAATGAGTGATTGAGTGAGTGATTGAGTAACTGAGTGAGTGAGTGCGTGAGTAAGTGATTAAACGATTGATTGAATGTTGATCAGGGATCTGGATGATGTGGGAGCTGTTGAGCCTGTAGCAACACTTGGAGGGGAGCTGCCTGAAGATGCCCTTACTAAGGAAGAGAAGAAGAAACAGAAGAAGAAGCAGCAGAAGGTACAAAGCACAGCCCAGTATATGCATATTGTGCACACCTCAACACGACTGACCCATAGCCCTGTACATCAGCCATAGGGAGGGAAAATGACCAAGGTTACGTGCTTTGTCTGTTGCGGAATTCAGGAGCTCACTGTATCAGCAATGCAGCAGCTGTGAAAGTCTTGTTGCAGTCATTGACAAGGTGAGGCATCTGGGCAGTCCGGTATAATACTTGGCTTCTCATTAAATTGACGCCGAAAGGCGTATTTTTTATTTTTTATTTCCTGAGGCAGGAATCAGCAGCATGCAGGTTTGGCTCTCAGAGCAGCTACAGTCAGCGCGAACCTGCTTGAGATAGCATACATCTTCCTTGAAGTATGGCTGATACATGTTTGCCAGCGCTCATCACATTCTGTGTTTGATCTTGTCTGGGTCAAGTTCATGTCTGCGTGCTGTAGACCTGCATCCTGTGAGAATGTGACAAACTGATACATGTATTGTAACATCCTTGAATTGAATAGATTGGGATGAGTGAACTGGCGTCTCTGTGTTTGGCAGAAAAAGAAGAAGAAAAAGGCGCTGAAGCCAGACAGCCATGCAGATGCAGTACTGGCCCTGTCATGGAACAGGGATTACCGCAATGTCCTGGCAAGCGGCTCAGCTGATACCACAGTCAAGGTGTGGGACCTTGCCACCGAGCAGTGCAGCGCAACACTGGATTATCACCAGGACAAGGTGCAAGCTGTGGCTTGGAACCCAGCACAGGCCTCTGTGCTGCTGTCTGGTGGTTTTGACAAAGCAGTGTGCTTGGTGAGCCTCATGTCAATAGCTCTTTCGCCTTGCTGGGATACCTTGTCTGCGTCGTCAACTCACATTGTTGTAGGCATGCTGAGTGTCAGATTGTAGAGAGAGCTACACAGGGCTCTACGCGTCTGCCTACCTGCCCATCAAGACATGTGCTCGATGAATGAACGCAGGATGGAATGCTTGAATGAGGGAGTGAATGAGTGCATGAATAAAGCATGGGTCTCACGCCTTGTAGCCCCTATACTTTGATAGATTTCAGTCAAGAGTCATCTGTTGTGTGCAAGGGGCCAAAACAAAGGGGGCACAGCAAAGAAAGCATATTTGAAGTTATGCTGTCACTATAGCCGAGGCTGCTTGTCAGCAATGGTATGCATGTATGTGCTTGTGACTAGCTGAGCTTGCAACCTGGCGAGTCAAGGCAGGATCTGCTCCTGTCATGCAACATAGTGGCTTATCATCAATGCAGGCCGATGCCCGGGCGCCAAACTCTGAGCCACTCAAATGGGCCTTGAGCGCTGACTCTGAAGCTCTCACATGGGCTCCACATGAGCCTACTACATTCCTGGTAAGGCTTGCATTATACAAGCTGACAGAGTGCCTCACAATGCGCCAAGCCATATATTCATGTTTAACACTTGCTGATCAAGAAGCCCAGCTTGCATCGTTGACATCTGATGGTGCCGTGCACATGCATGCTTGTCACAACTCTGCGCTGCTGTCACAACCTCAAGGGAAATTTGCCAAATCAAGGTCTTTTTTGCAAACATGCATCCAGTCATGCATCATATGAAATTGGGAGTGCTGCTTTCAGGCGTCATCAGAAGATGGCTTGGTGGCGTGCTATGATGCCAGAAAGGGAGCAGGGTCTGCACCCTTGTACAGGCTTTCAGCTCATGACAGGCCCGCCTGCGCACTCACCTTCTGCACAGCTGTCCCAGGCCTCTTGGCCACTGCTTCCACTGACAAGCAGGTGCATTTTGTTTCCTTTCCTTTCCTTCCTTTCTTTTCTTTTCATCGCATCTCATTTCATTTCATTTCACACCTTGCGGTCTGGGGTGTGGAGCCAATTGTGACTGATCAGACATCCTGGCTTGAAAGCACAGGCGTTTCAGCACTGCTGCTCAGTGTTTTTTGTGAGTAACGAGAGTGGTCTTGATGAGCTGTTGCCAATTGTCAGGCACTCACCTTGTCTGTGGCTGCTCAGTTGCCACCCAGCCATTTTATGCAATCCCACGTGCACCATGTGACAACCACCATGGGACCTTGCATGGAACTTGCGATGTATTGCATGCATATATAATTGTGCAGACACAACGTGCAAGGATGCTGGATAGACCAGGAGGACTCATGACTTGCTCTGTGTCACTGTATCAGTGTGTCTGTGTGCAGGTGAAGCTCTGGGATGTGTCAACACAACAGCCAGCGCTCATAGCAACGCAAGATCTGCAAGTTGGGGCTGTGTTTGGTGCAGCCTTCTGCCCTGAAGCACCCTGGCTATTGGCAGCAGGAGGAGCAATGGGCACAGTTGCTGTTTGGGATATCACAACCAATTCAGCTGTCATGAGCAAGTACGGGCGTAAGCTAAGCAGAGCAGTTGCTGCTGTAGCTGGTGATGACATTACAGCTGCTGAAAAGTAATGGCGTTGCGGACATGGGTGAAGGCAGTTGCTTAAATGTGCTTAAATGGAAGCAATTCATACTGTTGCACAATGCAGTATGTAGAAACACCATTGAGTAGGAGTACTTACAATGCTTGACTTGACTTCAGGTCATTCAGAAACTGACTACAATGCAAGAACAAATCGCATCTGTGTCACGTGACAGATCTAGCTTTTACCACTCTGGAGCATGAAAGTGTATGCAGTGATGCTGGCAAACATGCAGGCACAGCTGAAATGTGATATATCTGAGAACAGCATTCCAAAATTGCATCCCAATCTCATGTTGAGCACATATGCCGCGTGTTGTCAGCATTGCAAAGCAGGACCATGGAGCTGCGCAACGAAGCTACATCGCACTGCGACAAACACATGAGCTTCATTTCATACAGCCGTTTCTTGCGGCAGTATGATTTGGACTATTTCAACAAGGGAAAGACGTGGCCACGGTCCAAAGTACCCGTTGGTCACTTGCGACACATTGCCTGCAGACATTGCCTGCAGACACATTGCCTGCAGACACATGACCTGCAGATCAGGGGGATGGAAAATCGACGCCGCGGAGGGCCCCCGGCCAGGGGCCCGGAGCGGCGTCGGTTGGCCATGGCCCCTGGGTTGGAGACACAGGGGCCCATGTGCAAAGCCTGACTGGACCACAAGGGCCCATAAAGGTCACTTTTGCAGTCTGCAGGCTAGGCTTGTTCACAGTCGCGCGACCCGCATAGCGCCAACGGCGCACTACGTATATCTGCCTGCGCGCGCACTGCAGATCCTGTGTGCAGCTCTGTGTGTCTGGCCCTGAGCTTGTCTGGCTTGATCTTGAGTGCAGTCCAGCGGAGTCGGCTCGGGTGTCGCCTGCTTGCTCAGCTTGGCCAGAGGACTAGAGTCCTCAACAGACTGTGCTTGTCTGGGAGGCTACAACTTCTGGCCCTCAGCAGTGTGCAGCTCAGCTGCAGTTGTCTTCTTCGATATGTGATCAGACTTGCTGGCTGGCTAAAGCATTGTAATCTCTCTCTCTCTAGCCCTCTTCCCGGTAACCCCTTCCTGCGTTACATGACAGCCCGCTGACGAATTGAACGCACTGAAAAATTGGGGCTCGTAAGTGCAATAGAGGCTTCAACTTGCAATTTGCAAACTTAAATGCTGGGGACAATTGTAGCACTGGTTTGTGTCTTTCTGGGCTTCTGCGTCGGACGTGGGAGTCGTGGGTAAGCCTACAGAGTTTGCAGCAAGCAGGCGTAGGCTTTTAGCCACTATTGTCAGCGGTCAGTTGTGTAAAGCTGCGGTTACCCTTCTGCAGGAGCTGGATTGCCAGCGGGGTACCATTTCACCTTGTGAAGAGGTCATCCACGCTTTATGCAGTGTTGTGCGGGCAAGTTGTTAAATTCGTTTGCAAAGCAAAGAAAGCAACTCAACCCTTGTGCAGACAACTGCTTGCTGCAGACAATCATACACGGCGTGCAAGCTTTGACCATGCATAATGGGCCTCCTTGCCTAACATTGGGTGTTTTGCAATGGTGCAGGGACTTGGAAAATACCTGACGCCTGAAACCTATCAAGAAGCGCCAACAAATCACTGGCCTGCAGCTCCCCTTCCACCTGCTGAAACAAGGTACCACATATTTGCAAGTGTCAGAGATGAGCTTTCCTGCATTGCTGTCACAATCATCATTGGTGCTATCTTGGGGTTAAAAGCCTTTGACTGCAGGCCTTCTTGTCCAAACCCAGCTGACACAGTACAGGATGCAAGCCCGCTAAACCAATGCTCACAGGCACAGGAAGTTTGCCAGCAAGACCAAAATAAGGTCAGTTGCAAAGCTTGGAGTCTGCACTACCTTTTAAGGTTTGCTACTGATTGATGGCATGGCATGCATCCATTATGGCTGCAGTCACACTGTGCAGGCCTTACTGAGATGGCATGTGCAAGTCTGACTACATCACATACATCATGCTTCCATTGGCAACAGCTGCTAATGAAACACTGTTTGTCGCCAGGGAGGCAGGAGGGAGTACAGTCCGTTGCAGGGCATCAGTTCTGGGCTGCGTGAGCTCCAACTAAAGGAAGATGAAGAGACAGTATCAAAGCTGCGGGTGTATACAGATGTTGTCGTAACTTGTGTACTGCATTTGGTTTTAGAGCCTGATGAAGCCATGACCTGGTATTGTCACGTTCCTTTCATTCAAGGCGTAGTAGGAGGATAGTGTTACGTGCTTGTGCAGGATGACTTGTCACGATTACAAGAGATTTGTGAGAACCAGCGCCGCAAGATCAACGAAGTCAATAATCAACTCAAAGCTGAGCAGGCTGAGTTGAGAAAGGCCCACTTGGATCTTGAAAAGGCCTGCTCAGGTTTTGCAAAGATCCGCTTAGATCTTGCAGCACAGGCAGAAGCAGATGCAGAAGCTAGGCAAAACGCTGCTGATTGGGCACTTCGAGGCCAGAGAGCTGCTGAGGAGGCAGCAAAAGAAGCTGTTCGGGCAAAGGAAAAGGCACAAGCCCAAATGCAGCAGCAACAGCATCAGGCAGCAAATCCTGACTTGTTGCAAATTGCAAAGTTAGCCTCAGACCATTGTGCACGTGGCACACGCTTCAACATAAGCAACAGCCTTGGTGAGCAGTTCACCCAATCTATGTTTCAGACAGCTGCACCTTCTGCTCTGCACCTTGCATGATGCAAAGCCAGCTGCTGCCTAGTACACAGGAGCTTGAAATTAATGTCATGACTACCAGGTTGACGTCATTGCATTTATGAGTACTGACAAAGTGCTGACATTGAGCTTTTCTTTGTGCAGGATGCACATACGGACATGCTGACTGCCACCAGCGGGTCCTTAATGCCTGTTGGCAGGCTCATGATGAGGCAAATATTCTGCAAGATGCTGGCCATTACCTTTTGGAGGCAGCCAAATCCACACGGGAAAGCTCCCATGAGGGCCTTCTGCAGACCCTTGAGCAGGCAGTGCAACAGTTCTTTGAGGCCTCAGGAGCCCTGCAGGTGGCAGCTGCTGTTTGTTACCGTTGCTTGACAGCTGACTATAAGAAAGCAGCAGCAATCATAGCAGATTTCTATTTGTCACGTGTTCAGCAGTCTGCGCCAGCTACTGCTGTTTGCTATTGTGGAGCTAATGATGGCTATCTCCTTCTTGCTTTCAAGCAATGGATCAGCGACATCACCAAGCTCAGTCCTGGTGAAGTCAGCGCCATTGTGCGGGGTCCGTACTTTTCACTACCTGAGCTGCTGCAGCGTGTCAGACAGCAACAGCAAGATACTGCAGGCAGGATGCTGTCGTCCCCCCCACTGGCTCCTCAGACTCTCCCATTGTCTCCTCAAGCAGAGGCACCCACTACTATCAGGCGCGCCCATGCTAACTTTTCACAAAACTCTGTCGGCTCAAGATTTTCTGCAGACTTTGCTCCCAGCACCCCAGCTCAAACACAGGAAGATACTTCAGCCCATGAGTTTGACAGGGGCATAAAGGATGCACTGATGTTTAAAAACGGCAAGGGCACCTGGGGATATGTTAGTTCAGAGCGCGCACCACGTAAGATCAAGCTTCGAGCTGAGGCAGCAAGACAAGGAGTTTGGACTCAACTTCAGCATTCATCCCAGGTCAAGAACTTAGGTAACTTGACCTTGGGATCTGTATTTTGATGTGTACAGCATGCTGCGCAGCAGAATTCGACTGTGTCTTACAGCGCTTAGCCATCAAAGTCGCTGAACCTGCGCTTTCAGGCGTTGGAACGACGCAGTTCATGTCTGCTCGCTTTGTCAATCTGTGCTTGTGTAGCTTTTTTGCCCTGCGGCCATATAGCATGTACCTCACTTCCTGACATCGGATTTTGAAACACAACGCACCTTGGTCCCATAATACATTAGCACTTTAGACTTCAATAATTGCAACGTATCATGCATTCTACTGTGGCTTCACTCGGCTGCTGTGTCCTTGTTTGCCAAGGACGCAATTGGCAGTCCAAAGCAACAGTGCACTTCGGTTGCATACAGAAATACACTAGAGAGAAGTATACGTGAAAAAAGCAACAGTGCACACGACAAATACTGATGATAATTATATGATGTCATATTAGGGATGACTTGGGATCTGCGACACACTTTGCATTGCGTTTCTGGGTACAACAAAGGCAGCGTTGAATAGTGTAGTGAAACTACACAGCTCTCGGCCTCTTGCAGAGCGTGGTCACCAGTGGTCCACGAAAGACCGTGTACAGTCACAATCGCACTGCTCTGTTTCAAAACGGCTTCAAGCCGTGCCTGTAAATACCGGAGGGGACAGTGCCCCGCCGCCAAGTTCATGGTGTTGACGATCAAGTTGGCATTCTTGTCGAAGCTGCGGCAGGCGTCACCTTGCGTGCGCACAGGTCACTTGACCGTCTGATCCACTCACACCAGTTGGGGTTGGCACAGTCATGAACGGTACGCTGGGTCCGCTTTTAATTAGCAGAACACCTTGCTTGCACCTGGCCAGTCTAGCTAAGATGGAGCCTGCAGAAGCCTTCAGCTGAAAGTAAAGCAGTAAGTCTGTAGACATATGTAGTCAGTGCAGGCGGGGGGTTTGTCAGGTTTGGACAGGATACACGGAATACACACAGTAGAAGCTATGGCCAGGCTTACCCTCTGTTTGCTGACAGAGCTGAACGCAGCACACAATCATTGTCTGCTTGTGCACCAGGTATACACACTTATTGCCTGTGGACCTGATGGTGTGCTGCTGTACTTCATTCTCATCTGTAGTGGCCAGAAGCAGTCAAGCTTTTCTGTGCGAAATGAGCCATGGTTCATCTTGTCTGAGCAGCTGCTGCCTTGTGCTGCAGCAAGCTTTAGACATACCATGGGCGCCAGGAACGCAGCCCCCTGCTTCCTGTAGCATGTTCTGTGGTGTGCCCTTCCAACCCTCAAGCAAATCCAACTTAGGCCATGAAGGACACTTTCACACGGGCCACAGAGTCTCTACTTATGGTAATCAAATGCAACAGTTCTCAGGTCACGCTCACACTTTGCTGCAGCTGCCACCTCAAATTGCTGGTTTATCACTATGGTGTAAGTTGACTGGGAGTGTTCTATAACCATAGGAATTGTGCTGCAAGGACTTGCTTGCATGTGAATGCCTACTGATCAATGTATTGGCCTCCAGTCAGTGTCTTGTTTCAGCTCCAGGGTTCCCCAGGCCCGCCATTCAACGTCCTGACATGCCATTACCACGGCCACCCCCTTTCCCACCTCCAGCACTCTCTGCTGCAGCAAATGCTGATTCCACACCAACTCAACTTTCTGCCATGGCAATGCCATGGCCACCCCGTTTCCCGCCTCCAGCACCGTCTGCTGCAGCAAGTGCCAAGTCAATGCCAACCCAACTTTCTGCCATGCCAATGCCATGGCCACCCCGTTTCCCATCTCCAACACCGTCTGCTGCATCCCCCACGTCCACACCAATTCAACCACCACAAGCAAACACCACATTGTTGACAAGGCCTTCACACCCACCACCTCAGCATCGATTGCATGCACCAAAGTTCCATCACACATCATCTCCTGCTATGTACCTACCATCAAAGAAGGCTTTGGCACCACAAAGCATGCCTATCAAGGCAACGCCACTGCATTTTGAGAAGCCCCAAGCACCTATGACAACTACTGCTGCAGCATCAGCACAGGCTGCACCTAACTCACAGCTGTTGAACAGGCACCCCCACCCCTACTCACAACTTGAGTGCACAGACAGCTGCATTCCAGACTTTGGGGATGGCTGTGTGGCATGCCTTGATCAAAATTCTGTCCAAAGGCCTGGCTCAGCTTCACATTCTGGTCCAACACTACTACCTGCCACTCAGCAGCCAATCACACAAGGGTCAGCAGAGGTGCGCACATCCACCACGCCTGGCATGTTGGCAGCAATCAGCCCCAGCGTTCAGCCTCATCAGCTTCCCCAGACACAGCTTGCTCAGCCTCCAGCACTCAATGACAAGTTGTCATCAAAGATCTCTGAAGTGCAGCGTCAAGCTGCTGAGCTTGACCAACTGCCAAATGCCTTGCCCCATCCAGTCCATCAGAAGTTGCTGAAGGCACACTTGGTGTCAAATGCTGGTGATGCAGAAGCACAAGCACATGAGCCCCGTGAGAATCAGATACAGGCTGGAGAGCAGCTTGAGAAACAGATACAGGCCCAAGAGCAGCATGAGCGACTGGTACAGGCCAAACAGGCATCTCAGAAGCAGAAACCTGTTGCTAAGCTGCCGCTGCCGCTTGAACAAGTGTTGCCAAGACCACCTGAGGCTGAGCCCAAGCAACCAGCACCTGCTGCGGTGCGGCCTGCGCGCCCACTCACAAAGCAACTAGCACTTCCTGAGCAGCTGCCTCAGAAGCTGCAAGCTCCTCAGATTAGCAAGCCAGCCCTGCCTCTGGAAGTACAGCCAAACCTCAAGCAGGTGGCTCCTGCAGGCCAACAGCTGCAAGTGTCACCCAACTACAAGGGTGCTAAGAAGGTGGCAGAGCTGCAGCAGTTGCCTCAGCATGACCACATCGCTTCTCTTACAAATGTGCAGACACGCCTTGCTGCATCTGTCGTGCCCAAATCTGCACACAAGACCGCTTCTGGGGTTGTGACTGGAGCTCTGCCATGCCAGCAAAGACAGGAGAGCCTTGCTCCTTCTGCAGCTGCTTTGGAAACGCCATCAATTGCTCAGGGCTCTGGTCTTGCCTCAAGCAAAAAACACACGCTTGAATGCACCAGCGACACAGGGGCTGGATCTCAGTCCCCACCATACGACAAGAAGAGGTGTATGAGAAGTTATCAAGCAGAGCTTACTTCACAGAGTGACAAAGCAGCAAACAGAGCTGCTGCAAAACATACCGTGAAAGTTTCTGCAGACCAGTCCCCACAGAGCCGTGAGACCAGGGATGAAGTATCACACTTACCTTCTTCATCTAGCCCAGAATCAGTGTCGACTCCATCTGTCACTGACACTAGTCGCAGCAGCACATGCGTCAGTGACTCTAGCATCAGCTGTGACAACACCAGTGGCAGCATGCTTACAACAAGCAACAGCAGCTCAGACAGCCTCAGTGATGGAGGATATGGTGGACTCAGCTGGCAAGTCAACAAGAGCTTTACTAGTGAGGACTTGTCTTCACTCAAGAGCAAAGACATCACTGTGACATACACCTGGCATTCAAACAACGCTGTGCTGGGGGAGGTTGCTGTGACAGCATGGGTGTGCTCAACCAATGTCATGGGCTGGCGATGGTCTGACTCAGGTAATTATTACTTGTGAATATGCTGAGAATGCCTGTGCCATTTCACTGAAAGCTGAGCATAATTCCTCTGCGCTGGCAAGTGCATTCCCTTGACTACAAGCACATGTGAACAGTGTTGTTGACTGCTGGCTGGATCAACCTGCAGATGCAAATCTTTGCACCATGGTCCGGCAGACCCTTTCAAGGCTGTCTTGTGAATGGATATTTAGCCTCCAAGTCTGGCAGCTCCAAGTCGTGTGCTATTGAAATGTTCAGGTGCCATTGCACATTCTGATTTTTGCTTGCCGCAAACACTGGCCCTGAGCAAGCTGGAGGCAGTTGACAGCATGAGCTCTGCAGCATGGCAGATGGATGTACGGAAGAGGTGGAATGGAGATGTGCTGATACTTACCTCGGCTCAGTCCAAGGGTGATGGACCAAAGGCTGCTGAGCTGCAACAGCTGGACTTTGCGCGCCTTGCTGGGCTGTTGAGGTAGTTACAACAGCGTAGACACAGCAATGCATTGCTTGACTGCAGCATTTGCATTCTGCTATGGATGGCATCTTTGACTGTTGTTTGAGGTGCGACTCAAGCAGTCCTGTGCTGTCATGTAGCAAAATCAATTTCACCCACTCCAATGTTCAGCAGTATGCACACCCGTGTGTGAGGACAAGACAGACTGCTTTGGAAAGACAAGACTTGTCCTGCACGTACCTAGCTCGTCATGAGCTGGAAAGCATTATTATCATGATTATTACTATTATTATTATTACTATTATTATTATCATCATTATCATCATTATCATCATCATCATCATTATCATTTTCATTATCTTTATCATTATCTTTATCATTATCATTATTACGCACAGCCATGCGTCACGCTCTGTTGTGCAAAACCCCTGTCTTTCATCTGGCTTGATGAACAATCCATACACTGTTCCGCATGCAGGAGGTCTGGGCGACCTTTGACAGCTAGTGTGCGACTGCTGAGGGAGGACCATTCCGGTCATGTTGATGGATGTGTGTGGCTTACAACACCCAGAGGAAGCATAGACAGCGCCTTCAACATGCTTCCTCAGGTGGTTGTTGCTCATGTCAAGCTGGCATCCTTACTAAGCTTGCATTCATTTTCTGAAGCTTTTGATCCATGCATGCACATCTGTCAAACATCCTCACTAGCATGGCATGCACACATTGCTGCAAGTGTGCTGTTGTACAGAAAAACAGCGTATTGGTCTTTTCCAAGGCATATGCTCACACTGTGAGCATGAAACTAGACACTGAAACGAATGATGCACCAGGAGCTGCAAGCGAACCTGGCTATGACGCTCCCAGCATTGTTTCAACATGGTGATGCAGTCAGACTTAGCTTCATTGTTGGGATGATCATGCTGGACAGATCTGAAGGTGAGTTGCTTCTTGTCATGGTGATGAGCATGCCTGTCCATGGGTGCACACACGTACAGACGCCATGCGTATTGACTGCCTTGATGCTGCACTCTGCTTGCGTGTTCCAGCACTGCTCTCACAATAGTGACACAACGCATTGCAATAGTTTGCATCGGCCCATTGTTTTAACACTGCTATTGCATATATTGGCAAGATACAATGTGCTGCACACACACTTCACAGACAAATTGGTGTTCCTGCAGCAACGGAAGAAGCAACCCAACAGAGTGTAAATGAAGCAATCTCACAGAGTGTGGATAAAGCAAGCCCACAGAGTGTGAGAGCAAGACAGATCAAGAAAAAAGGACACAGGTGTGATCAATTTGCAGCGTGCTCATTATACCTGCATTGTACCAGATTTCATTTGTAACTTTCCCAGCCACAGCTGCATCAGTCTGCTAGTCATGCATCATGCCATAGAGTTGTACAGAGCGCAGATTCACACAATCAGATGGAATGTTTGATTGCAATGGGAAGAGTACTGGCAAATGCATTTCAGCATTGCTCAGCAGTCCTGAGTATTAACGAAGCCAGATTGAGCTGTCAGGCTGTCAACATCTTCATTTGCAAATTACACTCATAGTTGGCATCCTCATGTCATGGAGCTAGGAGTTGCCCTGTACCAGATGCCCATCACAATTGTCATAATTGCGCTTGCTGCTCGTCAACAATTGCTGCAATGCAAACAAAATGTGACTAGCCAGATGCGTACCCTTGCAGGAAACCCGTCAGCCAGGCTGGCCGCCCCACATGTGCATACAAGACTCAGATGTGCGAGCAATGGGAGAAGGGTCGGACATGCTGCTATGGTCCACGCTGCCACTTTGCTCATGGATCACAGGAACTACAGAGTGGCGTCGCAGCTGATTACTTGTCAATGAAGCTCTGCTCATAGCGTTGCAACTTGCATCCTGTGTGCTTGATCAATGAGCTTCCTTTCATGTCTTAGCTTGTGATCTCCAGTGTAAAGCAGAAGTGCACACCAAGTTTCACTGCCCTGCAGCCATGTTGGAACTAGCATTCACGATGTTTGCAGTTGAGACAGATGATTACACATGAGAATACGCTAGGCCCTATCACATGCGCAACCGAACAGGTTAAACACATGAGGCATGTGGTTGCTTTTCAGCAAGCACAATGCTGGACGGACCCTATCAGTGAACAATCACAGCTGATTTCAGGCCAAGCTGTTGCTGTGATACTGAGTCATCTGGCTTGGTGAGGCTCACATGTGACTGCTGACCCCTGTTACTAAACATGACTCAACAGGAATTGGTCTGGTACACCACTCTGGGCGGGTATAGACAGACAGCGTCATGATCATTGTCCGCCCAGTGCATCATCGAAGCCTACATGCGTCGAAAGCCCACGATTTTGTGAGTCATCATGCTGGTGTCATCTACGATGGACAAAGCTGCCTTGATCTATTGACTGTGGGTTAGATTACCCACGGTAGTGCTGCTATCGAACAAACGCACGCTCAGCGGACCGTCTTCAATTTACAGGAGCATCTCAGCAACAAAGCTGTGTTGCAAGACGCGTCTGCATGGGACATCCATTGCGGCTTCCTTGGCAATAATAGGTTTGATCGCGATCTTGTACAGGAAGACCCATTAGCACTACAGCCGAACTGCTTTTCCATGTCAGGTGAACCGTACTCGATCCTCACCGTGTACACTGTATTGCATTGTTCAGCTGGTTCAGTCAAATGCACCATTATTACAATAAGGGTTCTGCAAGAGGGTGAGGTGACCATTTTGTCTGCAGGGCCTGAAGCAACACAGCAAGCATGGGCTCAGCATAGTGGACACGCTGGCTATGCACCAATTTTGACACAATACCCATCCTTTGCATTACCTCAGGTGTGCACTGACGGCTGGTCATTCCATGTTCTAGTTAGTACTTGCTGTCAAGAGCGCAAATTGCTCCTAGCTCATGCTTTCCAGCTCATGACAGCTGTGCAAGTTGTTATTGCAGATTCGATGAAGCTGTTGTCCTGTTACACAAACCAACAGTCCTGGCGCAAAGCATGAGCTTGCACGCACAATGTCATGTGCCTAAAGTATAGACCTATGCTGTACATGTTCACTCAACAACTTAACAAGTTAACACACTTCTATAGGAAGAAGTGTCTTTACAGTGGCTTGCTTGACTATGCAGCTGTTCCAACGTTTGCATTCAGTGTGCCTTATTACGCCTTCTTGTAATGCTTGCAATAGTGCACTTTACTTTGCCCTTGTCTGAATGCTTGCCTGCTGCACAGGTGTCAGCGTCAACCTGGTCAATGGGTGGTACAGCTACGCTCTCTCAGCCTCCAGGACTCAGCTACCTCAACCAGTCTCATCCCTCGCAGCACTATGCCTCAATGCCAAGCCCAGCATTCCTGCAGCATGGCCCTACTCAAGCCTACCACCGCGCCCTTATAGCAGCCAGCCAGCCACACCCATCATCATCATGGCACTCTTCGCCATCTACCCCTTGGCACACTCATGCTGCAGCTTCTGGGTCTCTCACAGCAACCACCCCCACGCAAACCACTGCATCTACTCAGGGCTGCCCCCCTGCAGCAGCCCTGGGGCAGTTGCCTGCCACAGCGCCAGAGCAGGTCCCTACAACAGGCCCACTGCAGTCCAGTGAAGCAGCCTCTGAGCAGCCCCATGTCTCAGCCTCAGAGCTGCCTCATGTCTCAGCCTCTGAGCTGCCCCGTGTCTCAGCTTCAGAAGCGTTGCCTGCTCAGAGTCACCTTCTACAGAAGAGTGCTTCTGCAGCAAGGCCACACCTGCCCCCTGCATCAGGCACAATGGATCTGGGTGAGCATGCACAAACCCACATGCAAGCCAAGCTTGCGCAACAGCAGGCTACACAGGCCAGTACCCAGATGCCAAAAGATCTGGGTCAGCATGCACAAACCCACATGCAAGCTAAGCTTGCGCAACAGCAGGCTGTGCAGGCCAGTACCCAGATGCCAATAGATCTGGGTCAGCATGCACGAAACCATATGCAAGCCCAGCTTGCACAACAGCAGGCCAGTGCCCAGATGCCAGAAGCAGCAGCAGCAGTCTCACAAGCTGTTGAGGTCTCAGAAGCTGCTTCAGCAGCTGCCATGGAAGCAGACCCAGAAGCTGGTCAGCCTCAGTTGCCAGCACAGCCACCAGATTCCGTCCAATTCAAAAGGTTCTCATTAGTCAAGCCAGTGTCTTCTGCAGCCGCCACCAGGGAACCTATCAGGGCATTTCAGCCTCCGTTGCCTTTGAGCCTCACTCCTGCCCTTGCATCTGGCCCTGAAGCGGGTAGCGCAATGACAGGGGCTGCTGCATTGGTTCAGCCTCAGGCTGGACAGCAAGTTCAGCAGTTGCATGACAGGCCCCTGGTGCCCAAATTGCAACCCAGAGCTGTAACGCTGGCTAGGCAAACCTCCCTTGCTGCATCAGCAGAGCCCCCATTGCAAACCCCAGCACCGTTCAGCAACCAGCTCGATGCACAGCGTGACATACTCAGCATACTGTTTCCAACGCTCACCTCCTGTGGGGAAGCTCCTGAGCAGCTGTCGCAGCCCGCCATGCTGGCGAGCGTCCAGCAGCAAGATGACAAGCCATCTTCAGAGCAGTTTGCTGCAGAGGAACCAGCTGACGTACCCATGCAAGAGCTTGCTCAGCTGCTGCTCCTGAAGCGCAGAGAGCTGTCCCAGAAGCCCCTGCAAAAGCTGCTGCAGGCTGATCAGCAGCTTCAAGGGCATTGCCAGGCGCAGCCCCAAGGGCTTCTCCCGGCACAGCCCCATGGTCAGCTGCACCTCTCATCGCAGGCACAATGCAAGGTGGACAGAAAGCAGACAGCAGCAGATGTTGTTGGTTGGTCAGCCCCTACAACGCCTGCCTTTTTAGTGACAGGCAGGCAAGATTCAGTCAAGGCTGAAGCAGACACTGAGCTCCTGCACAGCAACAGCAGCCAGTCTGCTGTTCAGCTGTCACCTTTGATCATGGGCACTTCTCCCAATGATCATAACATCACTCAAGCTCCTGATCGCACAGGTCAGGTGGCAACTGTCTTTGTCTTTGATATCATGCACAATTGCCTGTCATTGCTCCAATAACAGACACAGGATCTGACTTTCTGCTTGCGTTTTGCTGCAATGCCATGTACAGATTCTAAAGACTTGCATGGTGCCTACATCTTACAGTCCATGTGAAGTTGCCCAAGTTGACATTTTTGTCAGCAGGTCACAAGAGTGCTGTTTCTGCCGGCAGCAGAGGTATAGGCCGCAGCTGCAGAAGCTACAAAAACAGCAACAGCAGCATTAGAGGCAGAAGCCGCAGCAGCAGAAGCTACACCACCACCACCACCACCACCACCACCACCAGCAGAAGCACTAGTAGTGATAGAAGTACTTTCAGCCGACGCAGCAGCAGCAGCAGCAGCAGAAGCAGCAGCAGAAGCAGAGGCGCGTATAAGCATGGCAGCAGGAAGCACAGCAGGAGTAGAAGCAGGGGCAGGCATAGCAGCAGGCGCTCCAGTGAAACCAGGAGCTATGATGCTGACAGAGTCCGGGACACAGCCAACCGCCTCAGGCTTACTAGGAGCAGCAGCAGAGGTGGGTGCAAACACAGCAGCAAGCATCAGAACTGTAGTGACAGCATCAGTGCACACACAGGCAGGAAAGCTAGCAAGCGCGGCAGAAGCAGCAGCAGCAGCAGCAGCGACGGCGAGAACAAGCGCAGTAGCAAAGTCCACATCAGGAGCACAAGTGTTGCACAGACATACAGCCAAGCTGCAAAACACAGCAAAGGCAGGATCAATGGTACCGGTGACAATGCAGGTGTTGCTCTCAAAGCAGCAAAGCATTGCCTGAAAGATACCATGCAGCCTTCTGCGTTGAGCTGGTCAGTGGACAGGGAAGTGAATGCGTCATTTCTTAGTAAGAGCATGACAGTATGCTACTCATGGGGCTCTGGAAGTACGGCGCGGGGTAAGGTGGACCTGACAGCTTGGCTGTGCTCCACAAGTGTCATGGGCAGGCGTTGGATCAACTCAGGTGCTATCTTGCTACGACCATTACTTGGAGAAAACTCTCTTATGACAAGTCAGACTTTGGCCTAAACCAGCATGCTGAACGCAGCAGCTGCTGGTCAAGCCCCCTGCTTTCTGCTGCTTGGCTCTGCTGTAGTCTATTCCAGTAGCAGTAGTCTAATCCAGTTTGAGTGATAAACTGAACTCTGGATAGTAACCCCAAACTCTAAACTCTAAACCCCGAATCCAGTATGCAGATGCTCAGTTGTTGTATGTTGCAGCAGCAGCATGCCTGCAGGACTTTTAGCAATGTTGCACTGGGTCATCGGCAGACTCTGATGGTGTCCCTTGCCATGTTCAACATGCTGCAGTTAGCAATGCATCTGTTGTTGATGACAGGCTTGGCGAGGCACTCTGACGAGTTGCTGCCGGTGTCAGTGAGCATGACTCAGCGCAATGCAGTGAGCAGTCTGAGCTCAGCGGAGTGGAATGAGAAGCTGAGAGAGAAGTGGAATGGGGATTTGCTCGTTTTTGCTCCTCCCAGCGCTGAAACCAATGAGAATGGAAACAGTAAGGCATACATGCAGCTGGGTCTTGCCAGATTGGGAGGGATCCTGAGGTTTCCTGCTGTCATTATTGTTATATGTTATTATTACTACTATTAATAACATGATTAAAATTGTTATTATTATTATGGTTATTATTTTTACTACATTTATTACTACTACTGTGATTGTTAATCTGTTGATATTCATTGGCAGCATGCTGTTGGACGTAGTTTCTCCTTGCACGCCCCTTGCAATTGGCTCCTAGCCTTCAGACTGATTGGCTGCCGTTCGTAATGCACTAGCTGCACTGTCATGTGGGATTCTGCGTGCCCATAATTCTGCATGCCCATAATTCTGCATGCTTCTGTTTGCATGTTGAAATGGCCTCCTGCATCAGAGCTAAGGTCTTGTGATACATGTTGATGCCATCCCCTGCAACATGATTGGCATCATGCTGAACAGGAGCTCTACGTAGTCCTCTTTCCTTTCATTTCCTTTGGTTGTGACATCCTGTCAAATCTAGCATGCCAAAGCTGAGTCAGTTGGTATGCGAGAGCATTGACAGACCTGTCTGGTTGCTGTCACAGACAAGACAGCTCTCACTGCTGAATGCAGATCTTCTGGACAAGCTCTGTCGACAGTCATTGCTTCAGACGCCAGTGACAGCAAGACTGAGACCATCCATGAGGCTCACCTGTGGTTGACAGGTGGCAGAGGGATGATAGACAGTGTCTATGACATGCTGCCAAAGGTATCAGATGCTGACATTATGTTTACCAAATTCCTCAAATGCTTTTGCAATGGCCTTTTTGCCTGCTGCCTTTTCACTTGCCTGATCTCTGGCTTGCTGCCACTTAATGATTAAGCGTGCAGGCACCCATTAGCTACACTCACTCACTCACTCACTCACTCACTCACTCACTCACTCACTCACTCACTCACTCACTCACTCACTCACTCACTCACTCACTCACACCGATTTCTTCACATCTCAGCTAGCTAATGGAAAGCTGCATAGTCACCACACAAAGAATGCATGTGAACACAGAATTCTGCTGCTCCTGCCGTGGACATCTGCACAGGCTATTCTGAACTCAGTCAATCAACATCAGTACACACTTAATGTCTGACTTACACAATCTCAGTTGGGGGCCAATTAGGACCCAACAATCTGCAGTAGTACAACAGCGCTGCAGGAGGTCTAATTTTGTGACCTGATTTGACTTCACGATTGCAGACTCCAGCCAGGCTGCTTTAATGACATTTGCTGCTGCAAAACAGTGTAGCTAATGGCAAAGCGGTCTTGCCTGTACTGCAGAGTGATGTGCCTGCAAAGCTTTACTGAGTGGTGGACCTGCAATGCCTTTACTGCAGATCTGTGCAATGCAGGAGGTGCAACACAAGCTGGAAGTGGCAGTGCCAGCCATGTTTCAGAAGGATGATGTTTCCAACTTGGGCTTCCTGTTTGGCGTCATCACACTAGAGCCCATTGAAAGTACAAGCTCTGCAATTCACGCTTTGCATTCTATTATGTGTTATCAGTAGTAGACCTGGTGTTGCTCTGCCCATGTCCATTTCATGCACTCAGCAAAACAGCTTTTGAGCTGCAGTTTTCATTTCTGGGGGCTGCTTTTGCCAATGACTTGTTGTGTCACATGTTCTTGAACAGAAGTGGTACAGCACATCCTGCTTCCAAGCCTTAAAATGTGAAGGCCATGTTTGAGCCTTATCGATGTGCACAACCAATCAACATAGCTTACAGTGTTAACAACAGCTTCACTGTACACGCAGGAAGGGAATGTGAACACAAGGCGCGTAGCTCTCTCCCTCAAAAGCCAAAGACTCCGCTTGCAGACAGGAAACACCAAAGGCAATCATCACCAGAGACCCACTTGTAAGTCTGGCTGCCAGCACGTCATCTCTGCGCATGAAGTATGTGTCTGTCTTTCAAAGATCTTTGAACCTCCAGAGCTGGCTGGCCAACGAGCATGAGCACAAGCACAAGGTAGCATGTGCAATGATTCATGCCAGCAAATTGTAGAGAGGCATTTCAGGCGCCATACTCTGCAATTATGTTGAGTTAGCCGTTCCAAGCATTTCAGTCTCAAGATACAGCAGCAGAGTATGCACAGCCTCTCACTTGCACAACTGTTTGACCATATGTTGTGCCCATTGCAGAGACAGCTCCAAGACTGCTTTTACAGCAAGTGTTCCGTACAAGGCAGCAATGTGTTGGAGATGGGTGGCATCTCGGTCTTGCAGGTTTGGTGCTAGATGCCACTTTGCTCATGGAAAGAAAGAGCTGCAAGCTGGCCTGGCAGCTGCTGACTTGGCAGAGAAGCGATAATGAGATACTTCTGTCGGAAAGCCTCGACGAGATGTTTCTTTAGAAGAAGATCACTTACTTGCACAGATCTTCACCAAGTAACATAATATGGCGTTGACGGTCACCTTCAGTCTTGCCATAAGGGCGACCTCCGATTTTGCTCGCCAGCCCAGCTTGTTCAAGTTATTGAGCCTGCTTGCAGGTCCTTTTTGGGCACATCAGCAAGCAAGTTAACAACGTTGCTAGAAATCGAGCTTAGTAAACTTGAGTGGGTGGTTGGCAGTCATGCCAACTTTCACATGAGAAGCTGACTCAAGATTGACATGATGCATTGTTTCTTGAAAGCTCAAAACTGGTACAAACAGCACAGCAGCTGATGCCCCATGCGTTTGCCTCCTAGCGACTGTGTATGATTTGGTGCTGATAATCTCAGAGTACGGTATGCAGTGCACTGATGTCAGAACAGGGGCTCAAAATTTCATGACATTCAAGATGGACCAGGTTCAGATTTCAATTCCCAGGTCAAGTCAAGCTACTTGAAGCCAGCGCATCATCTGAGGCGAGTAAGAGCGATGCAACTCCCTGCCAGGAGCAGTGTCTGCCTCTCGAAATGCATGTCGTGGTACTGACGATCAACAGAGCTCACATCCCGGGTCAGACAGGCGCAAGTCCGGATCCTTGTTTAGATCTGTGACTTTCTGCCAGCGCAAAGTGCGCTCGCGGCAGCTTGAGTCACAACGTCAGCATTCAGTGAAGTGCAGTCGTATGTCGCGTTGATTGCACACCAGTAGGTCAGGCCATGGCGGATAGGATCTCTTACGACGACAATGTGCACTACCCCTGGCTGCACTCAGAGCCACAAAGCTGTGTAACCCCTAACACTAGTCCGGTAAGCGTGCTTGACTTCCCGAGCCACACCTATGCCGACAGTCTGGGCGGACAGAAGGCAGCGTATGGCTGGAGCCCAGAGAAAGCTGCATACGGCACTGGTGGTCACACATACGACAACGCAGCAATAGAGCTAGCTGTCCAGATTTCTGCTGTGCCCACTTTGGCTGATGTGCACGTCAGCGCTGCGCATCGATCCGAGACTGTTGACGGCTCTCAGCATGTCAGGAGGCCAAAAATAGGCCAGAATGATGACCAACCCAGCAGCCTGGATGATACAAGCAGCACCTCAAGCGCCAGCAGCAGCAGGAGTATTAGCAGAAGACAGAAAAGAAGCCAAAGCAGAGGAAAGAGAGCTGCTAGGAGCAGAAGTCAGACTGGCAGCAAGGCCGGTTTCAAACAGTCTAGCAGCAGAAGCAGAAGCTGCATTAGGCGCAAGAGAAGCACACAGAATGATGGGAACCCAAGTTGGTCTGTCACCAGAAAACTGGACAGCCAGCTAACCCTGCAAAGCCAACACATTGCACTGCAGTACTCTTGGGGCCCTGACAGCGCTGCACAAGGCCAGATTGACCTCATAGCATGGATGTGTGCTACTGATACCATTGAGCATCAATGGTCAGAATCAGGTGCAGTTTTGTGACAATGTGCATGCACTGTCTGCATGCTGCTGGTTATGCCAGATCTACAAATTGTTATGTTGGCACTGCTGCTGTTGTGTTTTTTTGTTTACATATGTGCAATGTACTTGCTTGCTGAGTGTACAATGTATGTTACATTGCTGGCCCAGACACAAGCACCATCTCTGTGGGCAAGTGAGCTCCCACAAACATATAACATTTGCTTTGGTTGCACATATATTCACATGACATGTCCTATGTTCACCTGGATGCCGAGCCTTTTGTCACTGAAACTAAAGGCGCTGTGGGACAGCTATTCCCTACGCACGTACTGACAACCCTGCCATCATGACAGGGCTTGCAGCGCATTCTAGCCAGATCCTGCCCTCAGCCCTGACTGTGTCTGAGCTTGCTCGTGTGGGTGCCTTGGGCTCTGCAGCTTGGCAGGAGAAACTGCAAATTGCCTGGAATGGAGATCTGCTAGTCTTCACCACACCACAAGCAGAGGCTGGCAGCAGCCTTGCACACAGACCGCATGCAGAGCTACAGCTTGTGCGTCTGGCAGGGCTTTTAAGGTGATCTGCTGCAGACCTTTCGACTGCATGTGAGGCTTATGGCTGTGATGGCATAATGAACTGCAGCCGTGCAATGGCTGTGTGTATTCTACTTTTGCTCTTGACAGAGCTGCTAGAGTGACCTGCTCCAGGCATTTGAAGTGCAAGTAAGGCTTGTTGCTGCATGCATGATGGACAGCAGACATGCTTTGTGTTGGATTCTCTTGCTCTCAGCGTTGTCTGATCGTGACTGGCCTGCAAGTCCTGCCAGCCAGGCGTAGATCGCCACCTAGGCCTAAGGTTATGGTCAATCCACATGCAGACCAGGCAAACATAGCATGCATCAGGTTAACATAGCTGTTTAATTTGGTTGACATTTAAGGATCAAGTGACTGAAATGACATCCATTCATCTCAGCTTATGCACATGAGATACTGCTATGATGCAATGGTAACTTCATCATCAGTTGAGGTATTGTGGCAACGTCACGAAAGTAAGATTGCAGGTACACAGGTATGCAAAATGGTGGCACACAGTCTTGATGCTGCAGTCTTGCTGCAGGGCTTCTGGGCAAGCCCTGGCTGGGACAATAGCCCTGCATGCAGCAGAGAGCAATGACAAGTGTTTGCTTGAGGCGCGACTGTGGCTGACAGCTAGCAGGGGAACCATTGACACAATCTTTGATATGCTCTCCCAGGTGAGGCACGTCTTACAGTTCATCAAAAAACTGCTCTGACTCTCATATTGATGATATATGCATATATCAGAGCACATATATGATGTATACATAAATGTATATGCATTAACTGATATCACTACCGTCGTCTGCAACTGCTTCTGTCTGTAGTTGTTTCAATTTAATCATGGCGGCTCTGGCATGCTGCATTTGCAATTGCTGATGCTGTCAGGTCTTCTTAGGTCAGGACGTTTGGCGAGTTCAAGTGACATTGCACTGAGCTATGTTCCCATGGCCATGAAACATACGGCACTCAGCTCAGCGATATTGGTGAATTCAGAGAATACTGAGCTGGACTGTGAAACAACACTATGGTCCCATGGTAAATGAGTACGCACCATACGACACTCAGCTCAGTTGCATCACGCTAGGCTGATCATCATTTTTCTGAATTGTGCCATCTATCCATGATCCTGATCAAGTCTCAATGGCCACACTCATGTCTGTGCTGTGTTTCAGGAGGCACAACAGAGCCTGAAAGCAGCAGTTCCGGCGATGTTTCAGCCCGACAAGGATACCGAGCTGACATTCTTGTTTGGCATCATCACCATGATCGATCCTGCAGGTAGCACACCTCCAGACTCTGAAAAACTTAATCAGATGTGTTGTGCTTTGCCCATCCAGGCTGCTGGGTTGCCAAGTGTTGGTTCTGCATGTTCCACCTACGTAGGTTGGCTAAGCCATGGCTACCGGTTTGCTAAGCCATGCTCACATTTGTGGGCACAAGCTTCCTTGATATTGGGCTAAGCATGGCATGCGGATGCAATTCACTGCATTGGTTCTTGGCATCTAGATGAATTTGACACGTAAATTTGTTGCATAAAGACACAGCTCACAACAGTCATCTGGCTCCTACATGTAGGATCAAAGCATGTTGCTGTTCAAGACCTACCAGCAACTAGCTTGCAGCATGTGCAATGCGGACGAGTTATGCATGTGCTGCAGGAATAAATGATGTGAACAAGTCAGCAAAGTGCAGGCGCTGTGAGCAGAGCCAACAGAGAAGCTCTAGTCAATGCCAGGTGGCAAGGCCTTCTAGGTATGTGATCAATCTATCATCCAATTTACATTTTGTGTCTTTAGGACTCATCAGAGGAGGCAATCAACAATGCCTGAGAACGCTGGGTTTGAGTGTGAACTGCTCAGCAACCATTAGCATGTGATGCTGTGCAGCTGCCTCAGCCAGCTGGGCAAACAGGCTGCATGCAACAGCAGTGCCTGAGGCATGTAGTCTGTGTAACAACTGCAGAGATGTTGCAGCTTGGATTGCTTCGCATAACAGGACTGAGTCAGTATTAGTAGCTTTGGCATGATGCACAGCTACTTTGCAGCATACATTCATATTTGGGGCTGACTGAACACTGCAGTGCATGCATTGCATTCTTGACGTCGATGCCTGTGCAGCACCACTTCAATGAAACTGCTGCAGAAGGCAAGCCTCAAAGCTGTGATGTTTGTGTTTGCAGGGATCATCATGTCAGACATGGAGAGCATCCTGTTGACCCGTCGCTTAATTTACCTCCTTACAAAAGCAAGATGTGCAGAAGGTATGTTGACGGCTTTTGCCGCTTTGGACAGGCGTGTCACTTTGCTCATGGCCCAGCAGACTTGCAAAACAGAGCCTGATTTGTAATCTGCAGCCAGTTGGTCGACAGCCGGTGCAGTCAGACTCTGTATGACAATATACCAAGGGGTGCTTTCTTGACTAGAGCTGGCTGGCTCAACATACATGCAGCATTGACATTGGCGGCAAAAGAGCAGTTGTTCACCAAACAGACTGTCTGTGTCACACTGCCGCGCACCATCACAAAATGCGACTAAGCTCACTTAAGTGTACAGATATTTGCAGTGTTTCCCTAGAGGCCTCTGTCTCTTCAAGTCAGCACAAACTTGCTAGCCTTGATATTGCAACTGCTGCCCAAGAGCATATGCAGATAGTATCCGGTTATGGCGGTTGTTTGTGTTGTGTGACTGCGATTAGGTCTGGTGCCTGAACCTTGCCACAAGGTCATGCAGGGTCTGCAATTATGATTTGACATATTTGATTATGTTATATTAATTTTCATATTTGAATATATTATATGTGTGACTGTGTTGGCTGATTTCTCAGAAAGTCCCCGTCTCAGACACTTGCAGCTGGTGGCAACAAAGGCACTGATTCGGAATAAGCCATTAGCTCAGTATCTTAAGCAAAAAGCAAAATACGATATCCGGCCAAGGCCTGCATCAAGTTCTAACATTATGTCTCTGACTGTCAATGTCTGCTTGCTGCAACGCAGATTGCTGACCAGCTCAGATACCTCCTCCAAACTATCAGCAGCTTGCATGACAGAACCGGTGTATTGTTGTTACAAACTGATTGCTGCGGGGCTGATCACTGAACAATCATCAGGTCACAAATGCTGAACAGATGAGCTCAGATAAACAGATCAGCATACATGGTATATATGGCTTATATGAATGGCTTTCTGACTGTAAATTAAATACTGTATATACATCAATATAGTACATCAATATATACATCAATATATTGTAAGGAGTAATGCTGCCCAAGGTCACAAGCTAGACTGAACAAATCTTTCTGCCGATGTCAGTCATAAACGCCGCACACAACCTCACACTGTGACAAGTCCAGCAACACAACTGTTTCAGTATGCGCAATGCACACGCTATCTGAAGTGCTGAGTCAGCTTGTTGCTGAGGTCCCACATAGCAGCAGCTCTTTTGTTGTCGTACGATATCTTTGAGGTAGGAACTACTCCAAGGCAGTTGTTGTAGTATGTTAAACCCTGAACGCCCTCCGCCAAGCAACAGTACAAGGTTGTTTGGGCTCCTTGCCTACACTTGATGAATAGCTTTGACTTGATGAATGTCAGTATCCTGCAGCAACAAGAACTAATCACACCCCATCCTAGCAGGTACAGAGTACTTCATTCATGCAAATTCCCGCCTGGAAATGCTCTTCAATGCAGTAATTGCTCTGGATACGCTTTGCTTTGGAAACGTTTCACAGCCCTGTTAACAGCCCATGCTTTATTCTTTGCATGGTCATGCACGCTATCAACATTCATACAAGATTTCTTTGACAAAAGCAGTGCAGACGGTTGTTTGAGATCTCTACGCAGTGTGCAAGACTCACTTTGAGTCAAAATTATTCATGTCTGTGTCAATGACGCCAGGGTGCACTATTGGCACAATCAGCTCTGGATGCCTGCGCTGCAGCTCATAAGCATACCAGACCTGCGCCAATTTGCTCCTGCAAAAAATAAATGAGACGCATAGTGACATCTCCTACTATCATGTCAAAGACCTTTGCGACAACATATCACCCCAGCAAGACTATTTCAACTGTGAGTCACATGCACTCCAATGATGAAGGCTTTCAGTATGCACTCACAGTTCGGCTGCTTTTGCTGACAGGTGGAAAAGTACTGCCGAGCCATGCCAAGGTGCACATAGTGCATGCCATGCAACTACCTGCAGTATGGTGGAGTGGCCGCATCAAAACCTGTCTTGAACACAAAGTCTGGTGTTGCATCTTCAGCTAGGGTATGCAACTCTGCATTCACAAACACTACACGCCCTCCTGCAGCATAGCCCGTGCACCTACTGTGAGAAGAAAAGCAAAAGAAAAGACGACGCCGTTAGTCGTTTAATACAGAGAAGCTTGAGATGATCCCAGATTGGGCCCAAGCTTCCCTTGGCTACTGTGAGAACTTGAACAGCTGCTGTATTGTATCCAAAGAGTGCAGAAGCTCAGGCCCAGAGGATGGACATGCCCTAGAGAAAAACGCAGTTTACAGAATATGAAATGCATCATTGTCATCACAACAAACATGTAATTAAAAGGTACACGTGCGTCGTTGCAGAAGCACAGATCATAGCTGAGATGGAAGTCAAAGTGTGACTGTCAAAGTGACTGCACAAATGGCTCATCACTATCAGATGCATGTACAGTACAATGGTGCTGTTGTACATGTCTCTCGCAATATTTGCTCCAGCTGTTCTTCAAGCTGTTGATCAAAACTTTGTGCAACACAGCACAAGTCACACAGTGGCTGTGTTGGCCTGAATGAAAAGACTGCCAGTTGTGTGGTGCATTGTTGGTGGTATGCATGCCTGTAAACATGTGGCCCACCTGGAGTAGCTAGATTTGGCAGCAACTGCTGTGTCAGCAAGGCAGGACCGAGATGATTGGTAGCAAAATGGATTTCATGGCCTTGTTTGGACTGTGAGTACTGGTCAATCATCACGCCTGCGTTATGCACCTGCAAGCATGGCAAACCAATTCTGTCAATTCATTCAGGTGCATGCGGCAGGACATAAAATCTTGAAGCTTCCAAAAACAGACTTCTGATCCTCTGCTGGACATGCAGTGCTTTAAGACCTGAACGAATGAATTGGCTGATGCCAATGAAAGCAACTCTGCACCAACCACCTTACCAGCACATCCAGCTTCCTGCCATCAAGCAAAGCCTGCACCTTCTGCGCAAACATCTTCACACTAGCAAGATCTGAAAGATCTAGCTGCAAAACGTACACTCGCAGTTTCTTGCCTGCATAAAAGACAGTGTTTCC